>Ga0187783_10000291_pt1 | contig 37670 bp, 36 predicted proteins | sample 1015_SJ02_MP02_2_FD_132471 | JGI IMG/M metagenome (GOLD analysis project Ga0187783, IMG submission 132471) | Tropical peat soil microbial communities from peatlands in Department of Meta, Colombia - 1015_SJ02_MP02_20_MG | ecosystem: Environmental > Terrestrial > Soil > Wetlands > Peat | place... | reverse complement strand
CAATATCGCTGTCGCTTACGATTGCGATCGTTTCACCGCTCCCGGTGAGTGAAGAGGGCACATGGTAGATGGTGTCAAAATCCCCCGGCGCGACACCGTATGTGCAGGGGTTCGTATTGGAAGTTGACGTCGATTGACTGCAGCCCGCCGGCCCAGTGAAGAGCGGCCGGCCCATCTGTTTTGCCGGTCTCGCTATGCTCTGAGGCTTGGGGAAGAAATTGTGGAGAGAGGCAACACCGACCACTGCGGGAGCTAGAGCCGTGGGTATCGACGGGTCTTTCACGTTCGCCCAGTGCTCTTCGCCGTTGACAACGAACCTGTGAATGGCAGTGTGAAAGGCCTGCTGGACTTGGCTCGCGCTGCCGGAAAAATCAATCGTCATTTTGCCCTTCGTGGCAGGGCCGATCGTAAAGCCATGCGACTGAAGCCATGCGGTGACGGTCAGGATATCCTGATCGGAGGGGCCGAATTGCTCGCCGAATTCAGCGGGCGTGAGCCACTTGTGATAGTTGGGTGAAGACCTGTCCAGCTGTTCGGCCATCAACTTGTCGAGCGCGGCTTCCTGCTGGGGGCTGCGCTTGAGCACGAGCTGCATATGATTCATGGGAAGATCCCCGGGAGCGGCGCCCTTGTCAAATTGCGGACGTGCCAGTGGGTGCGTGTTGCCGCGCAGCACGGTCAGTTTTGTCTCATCGACGGGCTGCGTGATCAGCGATGGGACGTTGGCTTGCGACCACGAGGGAAGAACCGAAAACAACAGAACGGCACAAAGCAATGAGAGCTTGCCAATCGGCCTGGTGCATACGAGCATCGTTTTGAAACCTTTCATTCTCCGGATGAGTGCGTGACGGACTGATGAGATGCTAGCAAGAGCCTGCTGGGATGGATGAACCTGTGGCGAAAGTTGTAACAGGTCTGTCCTTTCGGACAGGGCGTGACCCTGTGGACAGCTCCGGCGGCGAGGACAGAGAACAGACACATCGGATCGACTCCGTCGTTTTTCAATTCCCGCGAGATGCTCGAGGAGTTCCAAAAAAAATGGGCCGGTTCAATCGCCATTGAATCTGAGAATCACGGGGCGCTGGCGAAGCTCTTAGTGCTGGGAGCGGATGCGGCTGGCAAGTGTGCGTGCGCGTTCGCGGGCAATATCGAGGTAATGAGTGTCGGAGGCGAGCTGATCGAGTGATGGCAGAAGCTGCTCGGGCTCCGGAAACAATTTGTGATCGTAGTCCTTCTCTACCTGCAGGAGCACATCGTTTACGCCCAGCCGGTCGTAGCGCATGGTGCGGATGAGATCGGAGAGATCGGTCTGCTGTCGCGACAGCCCTTCGAAGATGTCCAGCAACTGTTCGGCAGAACGATCCGTCGTGTAGTTGAAGGTGACCGAGTGTGTTTCGGTACCACGCTCGTAGCGGAAGGTCTTTTCGCCGAGGTTGGCGATGCGCCGATGCATTTCGAGGTCGACCCCATTGAAATTGTGAAGCTTGGCAGCCAAATCGAAAATCTTCTCGACGAGAGGAGTGCCGAGCTTCATCGGTTGCGGACTGGGATCATCGTTGAGCTGACGAATATCGTAGGTGCCCGATCCCGATTCATCGACCTTGATTTCGACGAATTCGGGATAGCTCGACTTGAAGACCTTGCGGAAGGTAACCGTGGCACCACCCACGGCGGGACCCGCCCGGCAGACCGGCAGCAGCAGCAGAGCAAAAGCGAGAAGCCGCCGGCTCACCGAACTCACCGCCCGCGTGATGGGGAAACGCTCTGGGTGCGGGTCGAAGTCCCCGCGCTCGGGTGAGCGGCCCATCGGCTCTGACTCTGGAGCGCTAGGCGCAAGCGTGCCCGCCACGCCTGCGCGTGGCACAGCGCCACGGCCAGAGCATCGGCCGCGTCGGCAGGTTCGGGCGCGTCCGGCAGTCCCAGAAGCGACCGCACCATCTGCTGGATCTGCTGTTTGGATGCACCACCGAAACCGGCCACGCTGGCCTTCACCTCGCGCGGGGAGTAGCTGTGCGCCGGAATCTGAGCCTGTGCCGCGGCAAGCAGAACCACGCCGCGCATCTCTGCAAGCTTGAGGGCGGTTCGAACATTCAGCGCTGCGAAGACAGATTCCACGGCGACGGCGTGCGGTGAAAACTGTTCCACCAGCCCGGAGATCAGGAAATGAATTTCGCGCAGGCGAATCGCAAACGTGATGCTTTCCGGAAATCGGAGCGCGCCGAACCGCATCGGCCGCGCGACCGACCCTTCCACTTCGATGACGCCGTATCCCGTCGCGCCGGCCACAGCCGGGTCCACACCCAGGATGCGCAGCTTGCGCGGTGGGGAGTCGGGATGTTTGGGACGGACAGCCATAGCAGCGGACACAAGTGTACGTGCGCAACAGAAGGGGAGGAAAGTCTTTTTTCGATGAAGTGGGGCACGCTCGGAAACTATCCGGCGACGGCGGCCTGGATCTCTTTTTCGTCGATGTCAAAATTCGCGTAGACGTGCTGCACGTCGTCATGATCTTCCAGCGATTCGACCAGCCGCAGCATCTGTTGCGCCTGCGCGCCGCTCAGCTTGACGTAGTTTTGTGGCAGCCACCCAACTTCCGCTGAAGTAGGTTTGATTCCCGCGCCCAGGAGCGCTTCGCGAACTTTTTCCATGGCCTCCGAGGGAGTAATCACCTCCCAGGATGAGCCATCGTCGCGCAGATCCTCCGCGCCCGCGTCCAGGACGATGCCCATCATCTTTTCCTCGTCCGCCTGCTCTTTGGGAACGACAATGTCGCCCTTGCGATGGAACATCCAATTGACGGCGCCCGTCTCGGCCAAGTTGCCGCCGTTTTTCGACATGAGGTGGCGAATCTCGCTGACGATGCGGTTGCGGTTGCCGGTGACGACCTGAATCAACATGCCCACCCCTCCGGGACCGTAACCCTCAAAGGTGACCTCGTCGAGCGTTTCACCCTCCAGCTGGCCCGTGCCGCGCTGCACGGCGCGCTCGATGTTGTCATTGGGCATGTTTTCGCCCTTGGCGGCAAGGATGGCCGTCCGCAAGCGGGGGTTGGTGTTCGGGTCACCGCCGCCGACACGAGCCGCGATCGTCAATTCCCGAATGAGCTTGGTGAAAATCTTGCCGCGGCGCGCGTCGGTCGCCGCCTTCTTGTGTTTAATCGTGGCCCATTTCGAGTGTCCTGACATGGATCAACCTTCTACGGAAGGGCAGGAGCGGCAGTGAAGCTCTTGCCGCGATAGTGTAGCAGCCGCACCCACTGCAGGCAAGGAGCTTGGGACGAGGCTGCGTCATCGAGAAATGGTCCTCCTTCATGAGCAACCCGACCGCCCGACACCATTGGACACAAACGCGATTCTGCGCAATACAGCCCTCTCAACGACGCAGAGCTAGAAACAGCTCATCCCCCCTTTCCGTCAACGAAATGGTTCTGTGACGGCCAGCCGACCGCGCCGCTCGCACCGTCGGCGGGTTCGGCGTTCATCTGCACAGGCTCGGGTCGTTCCGACGGCTCGAGCCTGAACCAACCGACACCGGTGTGGCGCGGGCCAGTTTTTTAACCGGCTTGTCATCAGGGAATAACACCGAAAGGGTATCTCTCGTCGGGTGTGATACTGGCTCCTCCGCACGGCTGAGGTAGAGAAAAGATCCTCCGCAGTCCCTCCACCAAGCAACGCCCCCCTGGCTCGTCCCAGAATCCTCCGGGACGAGCCAGTTCGTTTTTGGCGAGCGTTCCCCAAGCGTCCCGGATGTATGCTGTAGCGTCGGCTGAGCCGACATCATCACTTGCACGGAGGCATTCGGTTGGCTCGCAAAGCGCGCGGCCTCGATCTGACACAGGTCTCCGAATGGGACGACGGCAAGCTCGTTCGCAAACAGGACTATCTGGCGGCCGAGGAGCCATTGGAAATTCGCATCGGGAATGAGCCGCTGAGCGTGACGATGCGAACGCCCGGACATGATCTCGAGCTGGCTGCTGGGTTTCTGCTCACCGAAGGCCTGGTGACCAAGCGGGCCCAAATCGCTTCGCTCGACGGCGAAATCTCCGATGGCGGTGAGACTCAAGCCAACGTGGTCCGCGCCGTGCTCGCTCCTGAGGTCGCACCCGATTTCGAGAAAATGCGTCGGCACTTTTTCGCGGCGTCAAGCTGCGGCATCTGTGGAAAGGCTTCCATTGCTTCGGTACGCGTGAGGACGCTGGAGCCGGCCAACCCGGATTTTCGGGTCGACGCAGAAGTTCTTCTTGGCCTTCCGGAATCGCTCCGCGCGTCGCAGGCTGTTTTTGGACGAACCGGCGGCCTGCACGCTGCCGCACTTTTCAACGGCGAAGGGGAGTTGCTTGTCCTGCGTGAGGACATCGGCCGGCACAACGCGGTGGACAAGGTGATCGGATGGGCGCTGCTCGACGATCGCGTCCCGCTCCGCGACTTTATCCTGCTGGTTAGCGGGCGTGGCGGCTTCGAAATCGTGCAGAAGGCGATCGTCGCAGGTCTGCCTGTCGTGGCATCCGTCTCGGCTCCCTCGAGCCTGGCGGTGCGACTCGCGCGCGAGCTGCGGCAGACGCTGGTCGGTTTTCTGCGCGGACGACGCTTTGTGATCTACGCAGGTGAGGAACGGATCAAAAGCGCCTGACCGCGACGGACCACGGCCGACGGTTGGACTAGCCGGCCGCCCGCCCGACTCCTTCGCGCGGCGAGCCCGGATGCCCCCTCCCTACCATTTCGGTAAAGGCATCGAGCAGACTGCGGTTCCACCATCCTCGCGCGCACTCCTCATGCATGATCTGCAGGCCGACGGCCGGAGGAGAGGCAAGCCGGTACGGCCGGTCCGTCGTCAGCGCGTCATAGACGTCGGCGAGTTGAAGGATGGCTGCGGTCACCGGAATCTCCGAGCCACGCAACCCGTCTGGATAGCCCGAGCCGTCGTGGCGCTCGTGGTGGTGGCGAATGATCGGCAGCACCAGCCGGAAGGTCCTCAGCGGCCGGCAGATCTGCTCGCCCACCACCGGATGTCGCCGCATAATTTCCGTCTCCTCGTTTGACAGCGAACCCGGTTTCAACAGGATCGCGTCGGGCACCACGACTTTGCCAACATCGTGGACAATCCCCGCACGCCGAAGCGCCTTGATGTCCTCTTCCGGCAACCCCAGCCTTTCGCCGAGACAAGCCGACATATCGGCCAGCCGCTCACAGTGCCCGTGCGTGTAGGGGTCGCGAGCCTCGATACTCCTGGCGAGGCTGAACAGTACGCCTTCGGCACTCTCCAGTTCGTCGGTGAACTGCTTGAGGCGCAGCAACGAGCGGGTGCGTGCGAGGAGTTCATTAAAATCGATGGGCTTGCTCAGAAAATCATCGGCGCCTGCGTTGATCCCCTCGATGCGGTCCTCGGTGGCGCTCAGACCGGTGATCAACACGACGGGCGTGAGCCGGGTTTCGGGAGTCGCCTTGATTTGTCGGCAAACCTCGAAGCCGCTCACCCCCGGCATCAGGATGTCCAACAAAACCAGGTCCGGCCGAAATGAGGCGCAACGGTCCAGCGCCGAAGCACCATCGCGGACCTCGTCGACTTCAAAACCTTCCCGGCGCAGCAAGGTTGCCAGCGCGATCCGCGCAGCCGATTCGTCATCGACGATCAGAATCTTTCCAGACATCGCTTTGGATCGGCGACTCCCGCTTTCGGTCGATCGCCGCAGCGTGAGGAGATGCCGAGACGCCGCACCCGTTGGGTCTGCAGGCGCGTTCCAACTTCCCTCGGTGCGGTCATCAAATGTATCCTGTCCGGTCGGTTCGAACAACCGGAGACTAACGAAGGAGCCGATGAACCGAACTCTGCCACCGAAATCTCTCGAAGAAATCTATGTGCGTCTCGAGCAGGCTCACAAAACGCTGCTGCGCCGCTACCCGGGTCCACCCGACGAACGGCAGCCCGTTCATGTCGTCTACGGAGGCGCACACCTGTTTCGATCCGGCACGGCGCGGCGGCTCGGAGAGCTTGCGCTGAAGTCGCTCGATGAATACGCCTCGGACTTCGCGGCGTTTGCAAAGGCGATTGACCTGCCCGGTGCGATGGGCCTTCCGGACTCACCCGATCGCCTGGCGGGGATCGCGAAATCGATCGACGCGGACCCAGAAGCCGCCCGGAGAGAAAATCCAGCGGCCTTCCTGGCGCACACCCTCTACCGCCGGATTCGCGAAAAGCTGCGCCGCGAGCCTGTCGAGGATTTGCGCATCGACTTCGAAGATGGTTACGGCAATCGCCGGGACGAGGAAGAGGACGGCCACGCGGTCGCGGCGGCAGGCCAGGTCAGCGTGGGAATGAATTCGGGCGAACTGCCGCCGTTCCTTGGCATCCGCATCAAACCGCTCAACGAGGAGCAGCGCGAGCGGAGCCTTCGCACCTTGGACATCTTTCTTACGGCACTAGCGGCCCAATCGCGTGGCGGGGTGCCGAAACCGTTCTACATCACCCTGCCGAAGGTGGCGCTGCCGGACGAAGTCGCCGTGCTCGCTGACCTCTGCTCGCGTCTGGAGCCGCTGCTTGAATTTGAGCCGGGTGCCCTGCGCATCGAGCTGATGATCGAAACGCCCCACGCGATTTTCAACGAGCGCGGCGAAGCCAATCTGCTCGCGCTCGTGAGCGCGGCGCGAGGCCGCTGCGCCGCCGTTCACTTCGGCCCTTACGATTACACGGCTTCGCTCCACATCGCCGCCACCTACCAGCCCATCGTGCACTTTGCGTCCGATTTCGCACGCAGCGTCATGCAGGTCGCGCTTGCCGGAACCGGCATACGCATCGCCGATGGCCCGACCAATATCATGCCGATTCCTCCTTACCGCGCCGCGACGGATGGTGCTGCTTTGACCCCGAGCCAGATCGCGGACAACCGCGCGGCGGTGCACCGTGGCTGGAGGATTCACTTCGAAAACGTGCGCCGCTCTCTGGAACGGGGTTATTACCAGGGATGGGACCTGCACCCGGCGCAGCTTCCGGCTCGGTATGCAGCCGTCTATTCCTTCTTTCTCGAAAATCTCGATTCCTCGGCCGAGCGGCTGCGCAACTTCATCGACAGGGCCGCGCAAGCCACGCGCTTGAACCAGATATTTGACGACGCGGCCATGGCCCAGGGCCTGCTCAACTATTTCGTGCAGGCGATCAATTGCGGCGCACTCGCCGCGGAGGAAGTCCAGCGGCGTACCACCCTGTCCGCCGCCGAACTCCGCAGCGGCTCGTTTCGAAGGATTCTGGCGGAACGAGGGTCCTAGACCGTCTCGGCGGCTATCGCTTCTTGTGCTTCATGACAAACAGAAGCGGCAAGACACCCAGGCAGATCATGCCCATCAGCCGGAAGTTATCGACAAAGGAAAGCATCATGGCCTGCCGCTGCATCTGCTGATAGACGACGGCCTGCGCTCCCGACAAGGCACGGGCGGCGTCTTCCCCGCGCGAGCTTAAAAGTTGGGTTAAATGGTGGAGTGCTGCCTGATAGCGCACGTTTCCGCCCTGCAAATTTTCCGACAGAACGTTCTGGTGAAATTGTGACCGGCGATCCAGCATCGTCGTGACGAACGAGATCCCGGTGCTCGCGCCAATGTTCCGCGCCAGGTTGATCAGCCCCGAGGCATTGTTCATCTTGCCGCGCGGAACGAAATAGAATGCCATCACATTAATGGGCACGAACAAGAAGGCCGTGCCCATGCGCGAAACGATCCAGTCGCCCACTGGAGATCGCGGCCCCGCGCTGAGATCGAGGTGGGAAAGCTGAAACAGTCCCGTCGACATGATCAGCAGGCCTGTCACGACAATCCAACGCGGTTCGATACGGTCGAGCAGCGCTCCGACAAACGGCAGAACGGCCAGAAGCACGAGACCTCCCGGCAGCAGGACCATGCCGCTTTGCATCGCCGTGTAGCCCATCAGCGTCTGCAGCAAAATGGGAAGCAGAAGCGTCGTGCCGTACAGCACGACGCCGAGCGTGTACATCATGAAGGTGGAGATGGCGAAGTTTCGGTCCTTAAACAAGTGCAAGTCGATCACCGGATCGCTCGTGGTGAGTTCACGGATCACCAGCGCGATGAGTGCCGTAACGGAAACAATTGCAGCCCAGGTAATGAACGTCGAGCCAAACCAGTCGTCCCGCTGGCCTTTGTCGAGGATCACTTGCAAAAAGCCGAGCCCCACACTCAGCAGTCCCAGGCCCAGAAAATCGATTCGCAGGCCTTGTTTGAACGTGCGGCGCACCATGTGCGGAGGATCCTGGATCAGCAGCGTGATCATGATCACCGAGATGATTCCTACGGGAACGTTCAGCAGGAAGATCCAGCGCCAGGAGTAGTTGTCCGTAATCCACCCGCCCAACGTCGGTCCTAGGGTGGGTGCCACGACCACGCCCATCCCATAAATGGCCATCGCCATACCCTGCCTCTGGCGCGGAAAACTGTCGACCAGAATCGCTTGCGACATCGGCTGCATGCCTCCGCCGCCCGCCCCCTGAACCACCCGGAAAAACACCAGCGCTGCCAGCGAAGGTGCCGTCCCGCAAAGCAGGGAGCTGATCGTAAAAATTACCACGCAGGCGAGAAAGAATCGTTTGCGGCCGAAAAGCGTCGACAGCCATCCGGTCAGCGGGAGGACAATGGCATTGGAGACCAGATACGAGGTAAGGACCCAGGTGCTCTCGTCCACGCCTGCCGAGAGGCTGCCGGCGATGTGCGGCAGCGAGACGTTTGCGACACTGGTGTCCAGCACCTCCATAAACGTCGCCGAAATCACCGTGGCTGCGATGAGCCACGGATTGACTTGCGGCATCGGCCGGACATATTCCGCCGTGGCGCTCATCCGCTTAGGCGCGATCGTTCAGCGCGCCCGCATCTCCCCTTCGTCATTCGACGTGATTTAAAACTTAAAGCGATGCAAAACATCCGTGACGACGTTTTTCCGATGCTTCTGGAGCTCGAAAATGCACCCAGACAGCCGTGAAAGTCGGGCACCGAACGCGCGGCGCAGGTTGCGAGCCGAAGGCCTATGGCTGGAAAGTCTAGCTGCGCGCGGCCGGTCCGCTGAGCTCGACCAGCGGCTCGGACGGCTCTGGCGGACTTGCTTGGAAAGTTTGCGGCGCACGCCATCGGTCCACTGTGGCGATCTGGTGGACGCAGGAGACCGTGCACCGCGGCGCGCATCCCTTTTTTGTGAGAAATTCACGTCGCCGGCGCGCCTCCGTGTATTGCTCGAGCGGAATCGCGGGATAGCCGCGCTGCTGCGAGCAATAGTGCACCAGGCCGTTCTCGCACACATACAGATAGCGCGACCCGGCGCGGCATCGCCAGTCGTTTTCCAGGCCCGCGGCAATGTTGTGTTGGAATCCATGCACTCGCGCAAACGAACGCTTTCCGAGCGACATAATCTCTTCGAAGATCTCCCGCTCGCGCGCGCCGAGCGGCCGGCATTGCCCGCTGCCGTCGTGGATGATCCCGACCGTGGAGGTGAACCCCAGTTGCTGCGCGCGGCGCGCCACGGCCAGCGCGTCCTCCGGATTGCGAATGCCGCTTCCAAGCACCGAATTGATGTTCACTTGAAATTCGGCGTGCTCGGCCAGCAGCAGCAGTTTTTGGTCAAGCACCTTCAGGCTCTTTTTCGAGACTTCGTCCGGGTGCACATTGTCAATGCTGATCTGGAGGTATTCGAGGCCCGCGCGGTTCAGCCGCTCGATGCGCTCGGCAACCAACAGGTATCCGTTGGTGATGAGGCCTGCCATGATCCCGTTTTTCCGGATGCGCGCGATGATCGCATCCAGATCGGGGTGCAGAAGCGGTTCGCCGCCGCTGATCGTGATGATCGCGGTGCCCATCGCGCCCAGCCGATCGACTCGGCGGAACATCTCCTGGGCCGGCACGGGTTGGGAAAAATCGTCGAACTCATTGCAATAGGTGCAGGAAAGGTTGCAGCGTCGCGTCGGGATGAGGTGCACCAACAGCGGGTGCCGCGTGGACACCAGACCCTTCGCCAGCATGCGCGCTTCCCGCAGCTTGCGGTGCGCGGCGCGAAGATTCCTGCGAATTTTGTGTCGAACCGTCAACGCTCTCGCCGAACCCGCCTGCCCGATGCCGTCGCTACGCTATTATGCCATAGCGATGTATGCTCTCCGGTCTGATCCTGGAGACTTGACGCGCTCGTCACGGCCGAGACGGAGCGGTCGATCCAGGTGTTCGGTGGGCGATGCGGGCCGAGGGACACGCTGAAAAAGATCGATCCTTCCGTCAGCCACTCCTGCTAGAATTTCGTTTTCCATTTGGTTTAGACTACCGCCTAGGTGTGGGGACAGTCATTTCGCGGCAGTCCGAGGTGAAGACGTGAACGATAACTGTGCCTTTCTCGCGCGGGGGTGGGCCTGATGCCTGATCCTGTCGCGGAAAAAGTGATCGCAACGCTCGCGTCCGTGAAGCGCATTCCGGCCGAGACGATCACACTGAACACGAATCTGCAGGAAATGGGCATCGATTCCCTGGACGTCTTCAGCCTCCTGTTCGAGCTCGAAAATGCCTTCAAGATTTCGATTCCCGATGACGATGTCCGCTCGATCAAGACCGTCAATGACATCGTCGAGGGCGTCAAAAGACTTCTCGCCACTGCGCCGCCCCAAACCTCCATGGGTTCGGCGAGTCCGGCCAACTGATGGCACCGCGTCGGGTGGTCATTACGGGCCTCGGAGTCATTTCCGCACTCGGCCTCGATCTTGCGGAGAATTGGGAGGCGCTGTGCCAAGGCCGCCCCGCCATCCGGCCGCTCGAGGGTGTCGACGGCTCGCGCGTGGGTCTCAAGATTCAAAACGCCGCGCAAGTCCGCGGCTTCGATCCGCTCAAGCACTTTGAAGGAGGCAAGGACGGGCAACTGGACCGCTTCGCGCAGTTTTCCGTCGTCGCCGCGCGCCAGGCCATGCGCGATTCCGGGATCGAGCTGACGCCGGAATTGCGCGAGCAAACGGCCATTATCTGCGGCTCGGCGGTGGGAGGTCAGTCCGCGATCGAGTTCGGGTTCGAAGACCTTTGGGTCAACGGGCGCGGCCGCGTCCATCCCCTGACCATACCCAAAACGATGGCGAATGCCGGCGCCAGCCACATCGCCATGGATCTGGGCCTGAGTGGCCCCGCGTTCACGATCTCGACCGCATGCTCTTCGGCCAATCACGCCATTGGGCAGGCGTTCCGAATGGTTCGCGACGCGGAGGCGGAAATAGCCGTGACCGGCGGCGCCGAGGCGTTTTTTAATGTCGGGATGCTCAAGGCTTGGGAAGCCATGCGTGTGATCTCGCCGGACACCTGCCGGCCCTTCAGCAAGGATCGCAAGGGAATGATTCTCGGCGAAGGCGGCGCGATGATGATTCTCGAGCCGCTTGAGATGGCTCGGGCGCGCGGCGCGAAAATCTATGGTGAGGTCTGCGGCTGTGGCATGACGGCCGATGCACACCATCTCACGCAGCCGACCGTGGAGGGTCCGGCCCGCGCCATGCGCGCCGCGCTCCGAGAAGCAGGTCTCGCGCCGGAAGCGATCGGCTACATCAATGCCCACGGCACCGGCACACCGGGAAATGATCCCGTGGAATCGCGCGCGATCCGCGCCGTTTTTGGACCGCACGCGGACAAAATCGGCGTCAGCTCAACCAAGTCCATGCACGGCCATGCGCTGGGCGCTGCCGGAGCGCTCGAAGCCATTGCCACTCTGCTCGTGTTCTGCAAAGGCATTCTTCCACCGACCGCGAACTTCACCGAACGCGACCCGGAGTGCGATCTCGATTACATTCCCAATCAAGCGCGCAAGGGGCAGGTCGATGCTGCATTGTCGAATTCCTTCGCCTTCGGCGGACTGAATGCCGTCGTTGCCTTCCGCTCCGCCCCGCGCTGACGATCCAGTAGCCTCGTGGTCGTATGCCCGCGAGGTCTTATTAGAAACGGCGCGAGGCGATTCAGACTGTCCCTTTGAACAGAAGACGAGCGATGTGCAGGGCGCCGGCGCTCCAGCCCTGTGGCACAATTTCCCAGTGGCGGGTCAGCTCATCCGAACAGGTCAGCGTAATCATGATGGCCAGCCAAAAGAACGCGCCGATAATCACGATTCGCGTAAGGCCTTTCGAGTACTTCACGTGCATGAAGAAGAGTACGACAAGGAACATTTTGCACACGGCAATCGTCAGTGCCGCGACCGTGTTCCAGGCTCCCAGATCAATGTAAGCGACCCAGGTTGTGACTGCGGTGCCCACCATCAGCGCGAGAAACACGAGCACGTACGTGCCGACCGGGACGATGTGCGGAGGATGATAGTCTCGAGCCTGATGTTCCGTCATGGGCGATCAGCTCCCTGGATAGCGTCCGCCGATCAAATACAAAAGCGGGAATAGGAAAATCCAGACGATATCGACGAAGTGCCAGTAAAGCCCGCTGATCTCGAGCGGGGCGTAGTACTCCGGCGAGAAACGGTTCCGCGCTGTCATGATCACGAGCACCGTCAGAATGCCGAGCCCCACGACCATGTGCAGCGCGTGTAAGCCAGTCATGAAAAAGTAGAAGCACATGAACATTTTCACACCGGGAGTATGCGTCCCGCCGCCAAGCCAGCTCACGCCCGGGATCAAGCCTTCCACCCAGTCGCGATACCACTCATAGCGAAGCTTGATTCCCAAAAACGCCGCGCCCAAAACCATCGTCGCCAGCAACCAGAAAATGATCGTGCCCTTCGATCCCCCGGTCTGTGCCGTGCGGATCGCCAAAGCCATGGTCAAGCTGCTACAGATCAACACAGCCGTGTTCGTCGCGCCAAACCGCACCAGCAGCTCATGGCTGCCGAGGATGAAGGAAGGAAGATGCAAGGAGCGATAGACCACGTACGCCGTAAACATCCCGCCAAAGAACAAGATCTCCGTTGCCAAAAAGATCCACATCCCGAGATGCCCGGCTTCTCTCTGCTGCTCGACGGTCTCGAACTGGTGCGCGAAGCCCGGCGGATGCGCGCTGTGTACGGCCAGCTCAGACACGAGCCACCCCCGGGGCGTCCGGGTAATCGTGCGCCTCAATCGCCGGATAGTTGTACGCTTCCTCGGTAACGATGGGGATCTCCTCAAAATTTTCGGTGGGTGGAGGAGACGGGATGGTCCATTCCAGCCCCTTGGCCTTCCAGGGGTTCGGCCCCGCCACCGGCCCGTACCGCATCGACCAGGCCAGATAGATGATGGGGATCACGTAGCCGATGCCGAGGATGGAAGCGCCGGCCGACGACAGCACGTTAAGCACCTGAAACTCCGCCGGATAGACGGCGTAGCGCCGCGGCATCCCCAAATAGCCGAGCATGAACTGCGGGAAAAAGGTGAGGTTGAACCCAAGAAAGATGATGGCTGCGGAAATGCGCGCCCACATGTCCGGGTACATCCGCCCGCTGATTTTCGGCCACCAGAAATGGATCCCTCCGAGATACGCCATCACCGCACCGCCCACCATGATGTAGTGAAAATGCGCGACGATGAAGTAGGTTCCGTTCAGGTGCACATCGGTCGCCAGAGAGGCAAGAAACAGCCCCGTCAAACCTCCGATCGTGAACAGGCCGATGAAACCGAGGGCGTAGAGCATGGGGGCCTCGTAGGAAATCGAGCCGCGATAAAGCGTCGCTGTCCAGTTAAAAACCTTCACCGCCGAAGGAATCGCAACCAGGAAGCTGAGGACGGAGAAAACCAGGCCCGCATAAACAGACTGGCCGGTGACGAACATGTGGTGTCCCCAAACGATAAAGCTGATGACCGCGATTGATAGGCTGGAAAAAGCCACGAAGCTGTATCCGAAAATCTTCTTTCGTGAAAACGCGGTGACCAGTTCGCTGATCACGCCCATACCCGGCAGAATCATGATGTACACGGCCGGGTGCGAGTAGAACCAGAACAGATGCTGGAACAGTAATGGATCCCCACCGACCGCCGGATCAAAAATACCCACGTGCAGAAGCCGCTCGAGTCCGAGCAGGAAAAGGGTGATGGCGATGACCGGCGTGCCGAGAACGAAAATCAAGCTGGTCGCGTAAAGCGCCCAGATAAACAGGGGCAGCCGGAACCAGGTCATTCCTGGCGCACGCATCTTGTGAATGGTGACGAGGAAGTTCAGACCGGTCAGAATCGAGGAAAAGCCGGCAATGAATATGCCCAGGGCTACGGCGACCACATGCGTCCCGGAGTACAAACTGCTGAAGGGCGGATAAAAGGTCCAGCCCGTATCGACGCCGCCGGAAATCGTGCCGTACAGGGCCAGGGCTGCTCCGGTGATGAAAATATACCAGCTCATTAGGTTCAATTTGGGGAAGGCCACATCGCGCGCCCCAATCATCAGGGGGATCAGGAAGTTGCCAAGCGTCGCCGGAATCGAAGGAACGAGAAAGAAAAAGACCATGATGATCCCGTGCGTCGAGAACATCTTATTGTACGTTTCAGGCTCGAACAGCGCACCCTGTGGCTCGACCAGATGCAGGCGCATGAGGGTGGCCGCCACCCCGCCCACCACAAACATCACTGTGATCGAGGCCAGGTAGAGCAGCCCGATTCGCTTGTGATCGAACGTCAGCAGCCAGGATCTGATGCCGTAGCTGGCGTTCAGATAATTGACGGCGGGTTCCGCCGGGGCATCGTGTATATCCGCAATGGCCGTACTCATCTGCCGTTCCTTTCTTCCGAGCCCAGCGACTTCACGTAGGCGATCAGCTGCAGCATTTGGTCTTGGTCAATTTGCCCCTGATAGGTAGGCATGACCGGCTTGTAATTCGGGAGGTGGACGGAGTTCGGAGTCAGGATGGCCTGTTCGATCAGCGATTCGTCCACCACGCGCGTTTCCCCATTCTGCAATCTTTCCGGCTTGCCGTAGACGCCCACGAGTGAAGGAGCCTGCCCATTCCCTTCAGCCACGTGACAGCTGTCACAGCCATACTGGCTGAAGAGGCGCTCCCCGAGTTGCGCAAGCGATTCCGACTTTTCTCCTCCCGCGAGCCAGTTGGCGTAGTCGGTCGGCGTCATCACATAGACCCAGCCGATCATCTCGGAATGGTTTGTGCCGCAGTACTGGGCGCAGAAAAGATGGTAGGTGCCGGTCTCGGTGGCCTGGAACCAAAGCGAGGTGAAGCGCCCGGGCAACACATCCTTCTTGATTCGAAAGGCCGGAACGTAAAAGTCATGGATCACGTCCTGCGAAGTCATGGTCAGCTTGATGGGAACACCTACCGGTACGTGCAGCTCGTTGATTTCGCGGGGGCCCTCGGGATGCTGCAGATGCCACATCCATTGCTTGCCGATGACAAAGATTTCCGTCGAGGATGCTGGCGGCCGACCATTTTGAACATACAGCGCCGCGGACCAGACGAAGAGCACGGCGCAGATCAGCGAAGGGATGATCGTCCAAGTCAGTTCGACGATCAACGGCGTATGCGTGCTGACGGGCGTTTCGTCGTCCTTCCTGCGGCGGAACTTGACCATGAAAACGAAGATGATCGAAAAAATCAGAACCGTGAAAAACGCGGTGATGCCGGAAAGAAGCAGATACAGCCTGTCCACGTCTCCGGAAATCGAAGACGCCGCGGGGGGTTGAAAGGGAACCGTCGCCGCGAGGAGCTGGAAAGCAGTTGGTAAGTCGATCATCACAGTTTCGTCACAATCCTCGAGAAAGCTCGCGCCCGCAAGACCGCGTCATGCTCTTCTTCCCGCGAACAGGTCATGCTCACCGCGGAACAGCAGGATCAGGAAAACTCCACCGATCAAGATGGTCGCGAGCCCCGACAATTGGAGCACCCGAGAAATGAGCAGGCCATACTTCCCGGTGTGCGGGTCGTAGTGGTAGCAGAAGAGCAAAACCTGATCGACGGGGGAACCGATCTTCCCGCCGGACGCGTCCACAAGCCCGAGACGCATATCGCGCGCCGGGTAGGTGACCCCGTAAAAGTAGCGCGAGAGTTTTCCCTCCGGTGTGAGCAGCATGATCGCGCTCAGATGGGCATACTGTTTCGAATCGGGATCGTAGGCGTAGCGGAAGCCTACGGCCCTCGCCAGCTGCTTGATCTGAGACTCTTCGCCGGTGAGGAAGTGCCAACCCTCGGCGGTGCCGGGCCGGTTGTACATTCCGAGGTACACGGCTTGCTTGGCCTCGGCCAGAGACGGCTGCTCGGTCGGATCGATGCTTACCGTCACGACCTCGAAATCTTTTCCAATACGCATCGGAATCTGTTCGAGGCTGCGGACCAGCCCGTTGAGCACCTGCGTACAGAGCATCGGGCAGTTGTAATAGACCAACGTGAGAATCACGGGCTTGCCATGAAAATATTGATCGAGAGCGATGGTCCTGCCGTGTTCGTCACGGAACAGGAGATCCAGTGGTATCGAAGCAGCCAGTTTCTGGTCGACGCCGACCTCCTTCAGCAACTCGGGACGGACGCCGATCCTCTGATCCGGATCGGTGAACTGTGCCGGGGTGCCGCCCGGATGCGCCAAAACGATCAAGCCCAAGGCCGCTGCCCTCAGCCACGTCGCGATCGACTTCGCCCCTAGGTTCATTCGCGCCTTTGCAACTCTCCTTATGCGACGTCTGCCCCTTCACTGCTCCTTGGCATTGCTCTCGGCGATTGGGCTGGGCTCGGTGAGATAACCGCACTGCCCCTCTTCGTCCGCCTCACCGGGAACCAGGGGCGTGGCGATTGTGGGTGAGCCCGTTGGTGCCTCGTTCAGAGGGCGCGCCGGCAAGCCCTTCTTCAGGATCAGATCCATGGCCCGATCAACCGGAATGTGTACGACGCCGGCTTGCTGACTCACCCAACCGTAAGATTCGACCGCCTTCTGCTGCTCCTGGCAGTAGTCCACCAACTCTTGATGCGGGTGAACCTGCAAACGCGGACTCGGCGGAAGCTCACGCTGGCCTTGCTTCAGCAAAGGCGAGGCGGTTGCACCGAGCGGCTGCACTTTCTTGAAGTAGTCAAATGTCCACCTCATTCCCACCAGGGTGACCACCAGCAGGACCGCCATCCAAAAGGCAAATTGGAGCAGTCCTTTAATGCTGGCATCACGCGGCTCGTAGCCCAGGCCGCGATCGACCGGAGGCTTTTCCGGTTCCTTAGTCGCCATGCTGGTGCTCCCAAAATGCTTCAAACCGCGGATCATGCAACGGAAGCAGGGGAAGTTTCCTGAGTTGCGCGTAGAAGGCCGCGAGCCACAGCCCGCCGACGGCAATTAGTGCGAGTACGTCCCGGACATGGAACTCGGGAGCGTTCTGCTCGTAGGCCGGAACGACCAGCCAATACACGTCCACCAGGCTCAGAATCAACATCCAGGCCGCCACAATCGATAGCGTAGCGAGCCGTCTCTTGACCCGACGCTGCAACAGAACAAAGAAAGGAAGAAAGAAATGGAACAGCAGCAGCACGACGGCGACGCCGGCCCAGGGCCCTTCGACACGAATCATGTACCATGGGATTTCGTCCTTCAAATTGCCCGACCAGATAATCAGGAACTGCGAGAAGGACATGTAGGTCCAGAGCAAGGTGAACGCTAGGATGAGATTGCCGAGGTCGTTGTAATCCTTCGGGCGAACGCAGTCTTTCAGCGGACCATTGCCTGAGAGTGTCCGCAGAATCACGATGGAAAACGTCAGTCCCGCCAAAGCCATGATCACCATGAACAGCATTCCCCAAATCGTGGAGTACCATTTGGGTTCGAGCGACATGACCCAATCCACGGCGGCAGCGCCTACCGTGATGCTCCAAACGACCAAGCCGGGACCGGACAGACTGCTCATGCTGTCTTTCAGACGCAAGTCCGCCGTCCGATCCTGTTCGGCCGACCACTTGTTCAACAAGTGAGCGATGATCACCCAAATGGCGAAGTACACCACGGCTCTGGTGATGAAGAATCCAGGCTGCAGGTAGACGCGCTTAAAGTGATTGACCGCGTCGTTTGGTATCTCGCCCGGCTTCATCCAGGGAAAGATCCGTGGCAGGCCGATCAGAACCGGGACGAACAACACAGCCGCGACCCAGAGCGTCCGCGTCCCGGCCTCCAGAATCCGGCGGATCGGAAGCCCCCAGGGTCCCCCGGTCAAATGATGCAGCATCAAAAACCCCAGGCAGCCCAAAGGAATCGAGACGACGAACACGTAGGCGAATAGGTAAGAATGAAAGAAGCCCTGCCAACCCTGCCCGCCGTCCCGGTGCGCCTCGATGATCCCTCCCAGCACGGCGCCGATCGCGCCGATCAAGCCCAAGCTCACCGCGCGCTTCTGCGCACGATCGATCTGCGGACGAATTTGGTCCGACGAACTCATTGAGACGGCCCCGCCTCCTGCCGCGCCTGCGCGGTTGACACGTTCAGGTTCCCTCGCTCCGATTCCGGCACGTCGTCCATCTTGGCGTTCCGACTGAGCTGCAGAACGCGAATGTAGGCAGCGATCCGCCACCGATCGGCCGGCTCAATGCGAGCTGCGTAGCTATACATCGCGCCAAAACCGTTGGTGACCACTTCGTAGAAGTGGCCGACCGGGGCATCGCGCAGGCGCTGAATGTGATAGGAAGGCGGCTGCGGGAAGCCCCGCTGGACAATCATGCCGCGACCGCTGCCGGTGTAGTCGTGGCAGGGCGTGCAGTACACGTTGAAGCGTTCCCGCCCGCGCTCGAGATCGGCACGGGTGATCGGAAACGGAAACTTGTCCACGGCAACACCATTCTGCCGACCGGTGTAGAACAGTTCATCGGTGCGCAACTGACCGCGCGCCACGGTTCCTGGAACGGGCTGGCGTTCCGAGCGGCCGTCCGGAAAGAAGCTCGTCGCCTGATAGGGCAGGTATTTGGGCTGCAGATGCATGTCCAGACGGCAGCCGGTGAGCAGCAGCAGCAAGGCCCCCAGCGAGACGACCGCCTGGCCCGGTGCGGCCGAGCGGTTGCGCCCGGGCGGCGTCTTCGATCCGAACTCAGTCCTCAATTTCATATACACCATGCGGTTTGAGTTCTTCGAGAAAGGCCTTGGTCTCGTTCAGATCGAATTTCTGATCTCGCGCCTTGATGCACAGGAAAAAGCGGTCGGTGGACGCCAACGCGAAACGCTCGACATTGAAGATGGGGTGATAGGGCGTAGGCAAACCGTTGAGCGCGAGCATGCCGATCACGGCGGCAAGCGCACCACCCAAAATGGTCAATTCGAAGGTGATGGGAATCCACATGGGCCAGCTGTTGAACGGCTTCCCGCCGATGTTGAGCGGGAAGCTGATGACATTGGCATACACGCACATTGCGAAACCCGTGCAGCCGCCTAGAAAACCGCCGCAGAACACGATGATGGGCACCGCCGTCCAGTCGAAACCCACGGCTTCGGCGAGGCCCTCGACCGGTATCGGCGTGAAGGCGTCGATGCGCCGGTAGCCCGCTGCCCGGGTGCGATGCGCCGCCGCGAGTACCTGTTCGGGCGTCTCAAACTCGGCCATCAACCCGTAGATCGGTCTGCGCTTCATGGTCGTCTGGGAGTTCTCAGTCGTGAATCTCCGGGTTCGGATTCCTCACGCGCGCGAGATAGGTGGTGCGCGGGCGAGTATTCAGGTCTTCGAGCAAGCCATAATTGCGGGACTGCGCTTTGAGCTTCGAAACGCGGCTCGCTGGGTCGTTGATATCGCCGAAAACGATGGCTTCGGTCGGGCAAGCTCCTTGGCAGGCGGTGATAATCTCACCGTCGCGCACAGTGCGGTTTTCCTCCTCCGCGCGGATCTTGGCCGCGTTGATGCGTTGCACGCAGTAAGTGCACTTTTCCATCACGCCGCGGCTGCGGACCGTAACGTTGGGATTGCGCACGCCGTACAGGCTTGGTGTGGTGTAGTCGGAAAAGAGATAAAAATTGAAGCGGCGAACCTTATACGGGCAGTTGTTCGAGCAGTATCGTGTGCCGACGCAGCGGTTGTAGGTCATATCGTTCAGGCCTTCCGAGCTGTGGGTGGTGGCCCCGACCGGGCAGACGTACTCGCAGGGGGCATTTTCGCACTGCATGCAGGGCATGGGCTCGTAGTACATCCTCGGGTTGTCCAGACCACCGCTGAAATACGTGTCGATGCGGATCCAGTGCATCAGGCGTCCGCGCGCGACTTGGTCTTTGCCGACCACGGCGATGTTGTTCTCCGCAACGCAGGCGACCACGCAGGCGTTGCAGCCGATGCAGCGGTTTAAGTCGATCGACATACCCCAAGCGTAGCCGTCATATTTGTATTTGGGGTAGATGGTCTCATTCTCTTCCAGTTCGGGATTGCGCGCGAAGTTCGGATCCTTGCGGAACTCCTCCATGCTGGTGATGCGCACCAGATCGCGATGCGGGTTAAACGCGGCCACGCTTTCTTCATCGGCCGGGTGACCTTCGACATCGATCGTGTATTGATGCTGCAGGGAGGCGAAGTCATACGATTTGCCTGTGGCCTCGATCTGCAGCCCGCGCGCGATCCAGAGAGCCGATTGCGTGCGTAGGCGATAGGCGTTAAAGCCGGGGCCGGTTCCCACCCCTCCCGAGCGGCGTCGGCCGTAGCCGAGGTGAAGTGTGAGCGAATTATCGGCATGGCCCGGGACCACGAAAACGCCGGCTTCGACTGCGCGGCCGCCAAGACGCAAGGTCACGTAGTCGCCCGATTTGAGACTGCGCTGCTCCGCGGTCGCTGGGCTGACCATCGCGGCGTTGTCCCAGGTGATCCGCGTGATGGGACGGGGAGTCTCCTGCAACCATCCATTGTTGGCGAATTCGCCGTCGCCCACTGAAGGATCGGATCGGAAGACGACTTCCATCGCAGCCGGATCGCTCGGGGGTTGCGCGCTCGCCTGGCTGAAGTCGGAGCGAAGGGAGACGGAAATCGCCGGCAGCGCGGTTCCGGCCATCAAGCCGTCGTGCAGAGACGTTTCCCAGAAAATCTCGAAGGCCCTGTCCTTCTCGGGACGGTGGCTCTGCCAATAGCCGCGAACCAGCTCATGGGCCGACTTGTCGGAATCGCCCGTGAATAGAGCCACCATCTCATGGACAGAGTGACTATCGTACAGGGGTGCAATCAGCGGCTGCATAACACCGACGGTTCCATCGAAGGCACGGCCGTCACTCCAGGATTCTAGGTAATGGGTGGCGGGGACATGCCAGTGCGCGTACTCCGCTGTTTCATCGTTATAAAGGCCGGAGTGGATGAAGAGCTTCAACGCGCCGGAAGAAATTGCTCCGCGAAGTGCCGACTCGAATTCGAGATCGGCCGGCGCATTGTAAGCAGGGTTTCCTCCAAGAACCAGCAGCAGCTGAACCTTGCCGGAGTTCAAGTCATTGACGAGATCGCGCAACGAGTCCAGCTGGTCGACCGGGCTCGCTTCAATCGATTCGGTGTAGAAGAGGGTCTTACCGACATTGTCGAGCGCCGCATTGATCGCGTGCACGAGGGCATGCACGAAGCGCGGCTGGCCTTCGCCAGCAATGACGAGGCTCGAACCTTTGTGCGCAACGAGATCGCGTGAAACCGCATCGACCCATCCGGAAGGAATCTTCGCGCTCGCAGTGGTGCTAGGCGGCACCGCCACGCCCACCGCCGCGGCCAACTGTCGGGCCAGATCGTCGATATCGGACGAGCGCAGCGGCAGGCGATGATCGGCCACCGCGCCGGTGCTTGTGGCCATGCTTTCGGCGACATATAAGCGGTTCAACGGAGACGATGGCCCGGCGGAAAGATCACGGCGGGAAGCAAAATCGCGCGCGTGGCGCACGTAGCCGGAACCACGGACCAGGAAATCGGCGTCGAGCGAGACGACGACGTCGGCCCGATCGAAATGGTAGACCGTATTGACCGGGCGTCCGAACGCAAGCCGGGCCCCTTCGCGCGCACTGTGTTCGCCGCATGGCTCCCACTGATGCCATTTGGCTTGGGGAAACTGCTGCAACAGGCGCTCGATCTGCGCTGCGAGGGTCAAAGACGTGACCGTACCCGTCAAGATCCGCAGGCCGGCTCCGGTCGGTAGAAAGCGGGTTCGCGCATTGCCCATGGTTGCCGCGAAGTCGTCCCAGTTGCTGACGCGGCCCTCCCGGAGGATGGACTGCGAGCGGTCCGGATCATACATGGCGAGGATGGACCCCTGCATAAAGACGCTCGTACCACCGAGGCTGCCGGGGTGTTCGGGATTGCCTTCGATTTTGGTCGGGCGGCCCATGTGGCTCTCGACCAGCACTCCGGTCGATACGCCGTGGTCCGGGAACGACGTCGCATAATACAGCGGGCGCCCGGGAATGATTTCCTCGGGCGGATGCGCATAGGGAACGATTTTCTCGGGTGGAAGCTTCGTGCAGGCGCTCAACCCGGCCATGGTGGCCGAAGCGGCCATGAGCTTTAGCACGTCCCGGCGGTCGACACCAAAAGACTTTCGATCGGAGTCGGCATTGGCGGGGAACTCGTTTTCGAGAAAATTCCGGAAGGATTTCGTATTCGACAATTCCTCGATGCTCTGCCAGAAGCGCGGGGCTTCTGGTCCAGCGAGTCTGGCACGTGCTCGAGCCAAGTCGATTGAATTTCTGGGCGTAGGGTCGTCGTTCATCGTTTCGTTCTTCACCGGTGACACGTCGAGCAGGATTGCAACGTCTGGAGCGGCTGAATTTTGTATTCTTTCAGCAGCCGCCGCCCGAGCGTGAGTTGGTCGGTATAGTTAACGCCTTCAAACCGGAGCGGGTGCGTTTGACCCGGTTGCTCGTAGTAGGGATTGAATACTTCCGATTTGGGGCGGAGGTTTTTCTCTGGCTCGCGATGGCAATCGAGGCACCAGGACATGTAAAGGGTGCCGGCCCGTTCGGTCAGAGGCATTTCGGCAATCTGACCGTGACAGCTCGTGCAGCCGATGCCCTGGGAGACGTGAATACTGTGATCGAAATAAACGAAATCCGGAAGAGCGTTGACTCGCTGCCAGGCCAGGGACGTATCGTCGCGATAGCTGGCACGAACCGGCTCGAGCATCGATGCGTTCGTCCAGATCTGCGAATGGCAGGTCATGCACGTCTCTGTGGGAGGAACCCCGGCGAACGCTGACTTCTCGACGCTACTATGGCAGTAGCGACAGTCGATTCCGAGTTCACCCGCGTGGTGCCGGTGGCTGAACGGCACGGGCTGCTGCAAATGCACGTGCTGCCCGGTGTACCAGGATGAAAGCGCGATCTCGTACAGCCCGAAGCCGAGCACCGCCACGAACAGGATCGCGCCATAGATGCTCACCCGCGAGATCAGGTTTGTGCTGCGATGAAAGATCTGTGCCATCTGCTCGTTCGGCCTATGAATGCACCTTCTCTTCGCTTGTTTCGTGAACCAGCGACCGCACCTCGACAATCGAAATCATGGGCAAGAAACGCACGAAGAGATAGAAACAGGTAAAGAACAGCCCAAAGGTCCCGAGATAAGTGGCCCAGTCCCACTTGGTCGGGTAGTACATCGCCCAGGACGATGGAATGAAATCGCGATGGAGACTGACCACAACGATCACGAACCGTTCAAGCCACATCCCCATGTTGACAACCAGAGATATGACGAAAAGCCACACCACGTTGCGTCGCAAACGACCAGACCACAACGATTGAGGAAGCAAGAGATTGCAGGCAATCAGCATCCAGTACATCGGAGCATAGGGACCGGCCAGGCGGTTCATCATCATGTAGCGCTCGTATTCATTGCCGCCGTAGAAAGACATAAAGGTTTCTGAGATGTATCCGTAGGCGACGATAAGTCCGGTAGCGAGCATGACCTTGGCCATGATGTCGAGGTGGCGATCGGTGACCAGGTCTTCGAGATGGTAAACTCGCCGAATCGGGATCGCCAGCGTCAACACCATCGCGAAACCCGAGTAGATCGCACCGGCGACGAAATAGGGCGGGAAAATCGTGCTGTGCCAACCTGGAATAATGCCGATGGTAAAGTCGAAGCTCACCACCGTGTGCACAGAAAGAACCAGCGGCGTGGCCAGGCCCGCGAGCAAAAGAGAGGCCATCTCATAACGCGACCAATGCACCGCCGAGCCTCGCCAGCCCATGGAAAGCATCCCGTAGAGGATCCTGGCGGCTTTATGTTTGGCGCGATCGCGCAGCGTAGCGAGATCCGGGATCAATCCCACAAACCAAAATAGCAGCGAAACGGTGAAATAGGTTGAAACGGCGAACACATCCCAGACCAGCGGACTGCGGAACTGCGGCCACAGCCACATGGGGTTGGGATACGGCATCAGGTAGAAAAACAGCCAAGGGCGGCCCATGTGCAGCAGCGGGAACATACCCGCGCACATGACGGCAAAGATGGTCATGGCTTCGGCGAAACGATTGATCGAGGTCCGCCAGGTCTGGTGCAACAGGAGAAGAATGGCTGAAATCAGCGTCCCGGCATGGCCGATTCCGATCCACCAGACGAAATTGACGATCGCAAAGCCCCAGGCCGTCGGAACCTTGATTCCCCAGATGCCCACGCCCTTCACCATCAAAAGGGTGATGACCAGGTTCAGCAGCATCAAGAGGCCGAAGGCGATGAGGAAACCGAACACCCAGCCCGGAGTCGTGCCGCGCGTCAGCACGATGGAACTGATTTTGTCGGTTACGGTCTCAAACGTGTGGCCCGGACCTATCAGAGGTTCAGGCCTATGAGAGCCTTCGGAAGCCACTCCGTATCCCCTGCGCTCGTTGATTTCTCAGCGTTGTCAAAGGGGGCGTTGGAACCGATCCCCCGGGATCACCCAGCGCGGATATGAAACCGATACCTTGAAGATTGCGGTTCGCGCCGACTGACTACTCCGGTGGGTCGTGTATGAGACTGCGGCCGAGCGCACCGGCTTATCTAAGACGGGATAGCATAAGACTGGAAGCGACGATACGCAAGTCGAAATCGAAATTTTTGACGGTCCTCAAGACCTGCGCACGTCGATCTGGAAAGGAAATAAATCTGGATGCTTCCAACCGTCGAGGGGTTTCAACCCACTGTGCGATTTAGGACATGGCTAGCGAATCGCGCCGACCGCTCACGCCTGCTCGATTGATAAAATTCAAGACATGCGTCTTCTAGGCCTGTGGATCGTTGCGCTCGCGGTGTCGTCGGCCGTCGCCGACACGATCGTGCTGAAGAATGGTCGCCGGATCATCGCGGAAAACGTAACCGAGGACGCCGGTCACGTCACCTACCAGACGCCTGCCGGCCAGATGTCCATTCCCAAATCGGTTGTCGCGCGAGTCGAGCACGATGACTTCACCTACTCGTCGGCAGTAGCCGCTTTTTCGCAGCCGACGATTTCCGCTCCACCGCTCGAACCGGTACGCGGCTATGAGGATGTGGCGGCGCACGCCGTTCACGGCGATTCGGTCGATTACGCCTACATCGCGCAACTCGAAACCGAAGGACGGACGGGCGACCCGGCCGCCATTGCCAAAGTCGCAGCCGCACACCATGCCGCAGCGCAGTTTCTGGTGGGCAAAGGCGACACAGACGCAGCGATTCAGCAGTACCGGCAAGCGCTGGTGTTTGCCCCGCAAAATGCCGGCCTGCTATTGAATCTCGCGGTCCTGTATTTGCGTGAAAGCCAGTTTACTGCGGCGCTGGATCCGCTGGAACGCGCGCGCCGGGGCTCGCCCGACTCCGCTGACGTTTGGAAGCTGATGGGTTGGGCCTACTACGGCGCAAACAAAATGAACGAAGCCATTGAAGCCTGGACGCGCGCCGAGCTCCTGCGGCCGGACCCGGAGGTCGAGCAGGCTCTTGCGAAAGCCCAGCGGGATAAAACCGAAGAGGACGGCTATCGCGAGGGTGAGACCGCGCATTTCGATCTGAAGTACTATGGTGGCGCGGCGCCGGACCTGGCCCGGGAGATTCTGCACGCGCTTGAAGATGATTTTCGCGATCTCGAATCCGAGCTCGACTACACGCCGGTTGAGCCGATTGCGGTCATTCTTTATACCGAACAGGGATTTGCGGATATCACCCGAGCGCCGGGATGGGTCGGCGCGCTCAATGATGGCCGCCTGCGCATTCCGGTCCAGGGGCTGACCCACGTGACGCCCGAGCTAGCGCACGTGCTCAAGCACGAGCTGACGCACAGCTTCGTCGGCCAAAAATCACACAACCATGCGCCCACGTGGCTGCAAGAAGGCACCGCGCAATGGATGGAGGGACGTCGCAGCATCTCCGATGCGGGCGCGTTGATGGATGCGGCCGGCCGCGGCCTGGCGCCCTCCTTGGGGGCGATGGATGGATCCTGGATGGGGCTGTCCGGCGGCGCAGCGGCCTTTGCATACGCCTGGTCACTCGCCGTGGTGGAATCGATCATCGACGCAGGCGGCATCACCGACATTAGCCGCCTGCTGGATCAGCTGGCGAGCGCGCCCTCGAGTGAAATCGCGGTGAAAGAAACTCTTCACCTGAGCTATGACGACCTGAGTCAGCAGACCGTCGCCTACCTGAAACGCGCCTACCTGCGCTAGAGAGTCCGAAGCAGCCCGGCCAGCAGTGCACCTCGATCCGGCAGCGAGCGAATCACCACGTGCTCGCGCGGGCTGTGCGCACCATCGCCGACGGCCCCCAGTCCGTCCAGCGTGGGTACTCCCAGAGCGGCGGTGAAGTTTCCATCCGAACCGCCGCCGGCGAAGGACTCCTCCAGCGGTTCGCCAATCTCGCGCATCAAGGACCGGGCCTGGCGAAACAGATCGAGCCCACCGGCGGCGCGCTCCAAAGGGGGACGGTTGATGCCGCCGCGCACCTCAATTTGCGCGCCCGGAAGGATCGGACGCAGGCTGCGTAGGTTTCGCTCCAGTGGCGCTGCGTCCGCCATGCGCTTCACGCGGAGATCCATCTGCGCGCGCGCCGCGTCCGGTACCACATTGGGGACCGTGCCGCCTTCTAGAACCGTCACCTGCACCGTGATTCCACGGCGAGGATCGTTCATCTTCATCAGCCGCACGGTCTGCAGAGCCAGCTCGTGTACGGCGTTCACGCCGGCCTGGGGACTCAGGCCGGCGTGCGCCGAGCGGCCGGTTACGATGAGTTCGGCCGTACCCACGCCTTTACGTGCCGTCTTGAGATGGCCCTCCGGGCCGAGGGCCGGTTCGAGGACCAGAACCAAATCGCTGCGCTTCGCCTCGCTCTCAATCCGGTAGCGCGAAGACTCGCTGTCGATCTCTTCATCCGAGTTCCAAAAAAAGACCAGCCTCTTGGCCGGCCGCAACCTCAGCGATTGCAAGGCATCGACCGCCGCGAGCGCCAGAACCAAACCGGCTTTCATGTCGAATGTTCCCGGTCCCCAGGCGCGCCCCGCCGAAATCCGGAAAGGGGTCTTCGCGAGCGTGCCGAGCGGATAGACGGTGTCGAGGTGGCCGAGCACGAGGATTTGGCCGGTGGGACGGCCGCGACCGAGCCAGACCTCGGCCCGCACGTGATCCCCACGCGCTCTTTCAGCCAGAATGCGAACCTTCGCACCCCTGCTGCGCCATTGGCGGGCGACGATTCGCGCCATTTGGTCAACGGAAGGCTTATCGTGGCTGGGTGATTCGCAGCGGACAAATTGCCCCAGCAGCCGAACAATTTCCCGCTGGCGCCGGCGCAACTCCGCGCGCAGCTGTTGCATCATCGGCCGCATATTCCGGTCCGGGGCATCGCGCGGTATCCTAACAGCCCCGCGCAGTGACCGACAACGCCCGTTTTAGCGGCCGTTCCCACGCGCCAGGGATTCGTATAGAATTGTTTAAATCTCTCATGCGAAAAACTTCACCGCTCGCTCGAGGCCAACGATGCTCCTTGATGTGAATGGGATCCAGAAAATCCTGCCGCACCGTTATCCCTTCCTATTGGTGGACGCCATTGAAGAAATGGAACCCAAGAAACGGATTGTGGGAATCAAAAACGTCACCGCAAACGAAAGCTATTTTCAGGGGCATTTCCCGGGCAAACCGGTCATGCCCGGCGTCCTGATCATCGAATCCATGGCGCAAACAGGGGGGGTGTTGCTCCTCCATGAGATCCCGGATCGCGACCACAAGATCATCTATTTCGTGGCCATCGACAACGCGCGCTTCCGAAGACCGGTCGTGCCCGGCGACCAGCTCCGGCTGGAGCTGATCGTCCATTCCTGCAGAGGGACCTTTTGCAAGCTGGAGGGCCGTGCGTCGGTCAACGGCGAACTCGCGGCGGAAGCGACCATGATGTGCAAGATGGTCGATATGGACGCCGAGCCGCTTTCGGCCGCCGAACCAGCCGAGAAGGCACGATGAGTGAGGTCGATCCGCGCGCCGTCGTTTCGTCCTCGGCCAAGCTGGCGAAAACAGCGCGCATCGCGGCCTACGCCATCGTCGGGGATGAGGTGGAACTGGGCGACGGCTGCGTCGTGGAATCCCACGCCGTGGTACGGGGTCCGTCGACGTTCGGCCCCAACAATCACTTCTACTCTTTCTCGACGGTCGGCGGCGACCCCCAGGACCTTACCTATACGGGGCAGCGCGTCCGACTCGAGGTGGGCTCGGACAACGAGTTTCGCGAGTTCTGCACGGTGCATCGCGGGACCATCAAAGGCGGCGGAGTCACCCGCGTCGGGAACCATAGCCTTTTGATGGCGTATTCACATGTCGGCCACGATTGTGTCATTGGTGACCGCGTGATTTTGACCAACGGAGCACAGCTGGCGGGCCACATCGTGGTGGAGGACTACGCCGGCATCAGTTCCTTCTGTCTGCTGCACCAGTTCGTACGCATCGGGCGCCATTCTTATATCGGGGCGGGCACCGTGATTACGCAGGATGTGCCGCCATTTTCTCTCATTGTGGGAGAGCGCATCAACCGTTGCTACGGAATCAACAAAGTGGGTCTCGAACGCCATGGATTTTCGCCCCAGCGCATCCGCATCCTCGAACAAGCTTACCGCTACCTGCTGCGGTCAAAACTCAACACCTCGCAGGCCCTCGAGAAAATGCGTGGAACCCTGTCGGAGTCCGAAGACGTCCAAACACTTATCCGGTTCATCGAGTCGACCACCGATCGTGGATTGACGAAATAGGAGGGCCATGGCGTTCGCAGCCGAAGGAATATCGGGCGAGTGGGGACTGATAGCCGGAAACGGCGACTTCCCGTTCCTGGTGCTGGAGGGGGCCCGCCGCCGCGGCATCGAGATGGCCGTGATTGCCATCCGCGAGGAGGCCTCGCCCGCGCTCGAACGAGAAGCCAAGCGTTTCTACTGGATCAGCCTGGGTGAACTCAACCGCGGCATCGAACTCCTGCACCGCGAAGGGGTGAAGCAGGCGGTGATGGCGGGTCAGGTAAAGCACAACAAAATCTTCAGCGCCATCCGTCCAGATTGGCGCCTGGCGAAGCTGTTGCTGTCGCTGCCGGCGAAGAACACGGATTCTCTCATCGGGGCCATTGCGCGCGTTTTGCAGCAGGAAGGCATCGAGCTCGTGGATTCAACCCGATTTCTCGGGTCGCTATTGGCATCGGCAGGACTGCTCACGCGGCGTTCGCCCGATCCGTCCGAAGCAGCGGACATCGAATACGGGCGAACGATCGGTCGGCACATCGCCGGGCTCGATCTGGGGCAAACCGTCGTGGTGCGTGATCGCGCCTGCGTTGCGATTGAAGCCATGGAAGGCACCGACGAGACCATTGAGCGCGCGGCGCGTTTGGCCGGCGGCGGGCGGCTGGTGGTCGTGAAGGTCAGCAAGCCGCGCCAGGACATGCGGTTCGATGTGCCCGTCGTGGGAATCAAGACGATCGAAGTGATGAGTCGCGCCAACGCCACGGCACTGGCCATCGACGCCGGACACACACTCGTTCTCGATCGCGAGGCCCTGGTCGGCCTGGCCGATGACGCCGGCATCGCCATTCAGGCGCTGGCGCCGGAGACGAAGCAAGACGCATGAGCGAGCGGCCGATTCGCGTGGCGGTTGTGGGCGCCGGAGAGTTTGGCAGAAACCACGTGCGCGTATGGCGCGAACTCAGTGGCGTCGAGCTGGTTGGCATTGTGGACACCGATCGGGAGCGCGCGCGGCAACTCGCTGCTGAATTTGAAACGGAAGTGATCGGGGAGCTGGAAGCCCTCCGGCGCGACCGGGTAGACGCTGCCAGTCTGGCGGTCCCGACCAGCGAACATGCGCGGATCGGCTGCCGGCTGTTTGAAGCCGGCCTCGATGTGCTCGTCGAGAAGCCGATGGCCGCCTCTCTCAGTGAGGCCGACCAGTTGATTTCGGCCGCCGCGCGCTCCGGTTCGATCCTGCAGGTCGGGCACGTCGAGCGATTCAATCCCGCCGTGGTGGCGGTTCAAAAGATCGTGGGGCGGCCGATGTTTTTTGAGGTGCACCGCCTCGGAATCTTTACTCCGCGCAGCCTCGATGTGGATGTAATCTACGACGTGATGATTCACGATTTGGACATTCTGCTTTCCCTGGTGAATTCGCCCGTGGTGGACCTGAAAGCCGTCGGCATTCCCGTGATCACGGAGAAGGCCGATATCGCTCACGCACGCGTCGAATTTGCGACCGGCACGGTGGCGAATCTTACGGCGAGCCGTGTTTCAACCGAACGCGTCCGCAAAATGCGCTTCTTTCAGGAACACGAGTATATTTCCCTTGATTTCACGCGCCAGGACGTGCTGCGCATCCGCGTCCAGACGGGTCGATCGCAGCCGGAAATTGGCTTTGAAAAGCTGCCCACCACGCCGGAAGAGCCTTTGCGGGCGGAGCTGCGCGCGTTTGCGGAATCGGTTCGCACGCGCAAAACGCCGATTGTGGATGGGCCGGCCGGCCGGCGCGCTCTCGAGTTGGCAGACTCGGTGATGGCAGGCATCCTCGACCATGCGCGCCGCGTCCAACCGGGTGCGTTCGCGGCCCAGGAAGTTCGATGATTCCGCGTACCCTTGTTCCCGTCGACGTGCGGCCCGTGAAGAACGGGGAGCCCAAGGAGCCTGCGCGCCGTCTTGAGACGTACATGGACGAGCGCACCGTGGTGCCCGTCGGCTTACCCGATGCGGATGTACCGCCGCTCGACGGCCGCACCTCGATTCCTTCCTACCTGCCGCTCGATGCTCTCGTCGCGCGCACCCTCGTTCCTCGCGGCTTGCCGGCAAAACCGATCGAGCGGTTACAGCCTTGGAGCGAATACGTGCCGGTGGCGGTGCTCGATGAGCGCATTGTTGTCCCCGCCTTCGTGGAGCCGGCTGCTCCTGAAACCATCAAGGAATTTGAGCACGCCCCGGCGATGACGCCGGACCTGCGCGAAGTGGTCCATCCGGATATTTTCATAACCGGCGACCCGAACCTTCTGATCCAGCCGGGTGCAAAAAAGGACCCCAAATGGGACGCCTTGATGCGCGTCCTTTCGGTGGCCTGCCACGTTGCGCTGCTGGCCTTCGTGCTGCTGTGGCCGAAGATTTTCCCGTCTCACGCGCCAACCGACGCGGACATAGCGCTGGCTCAGAAAGAGTTGAATTTCGTCTATGTGCCCGGCGTCGAGAAGCCGGTCCCGCCGGCGCCGACGCCAAAGCTCAAGATGAATCGCGAGATCCTGCGGAAAGTCGTTCCGGAGGTGAAACCGGAGATTCCCGCGCCCGCTCCCCCTCCGGAACGTCCACCATCGGACCTGCCAGAGGCGCCCAAACCGCGGAACCAGCTGGCGCCCACGCAGCCAGCAACCCCTCCGCCCACCGCTCCTGCGCCGTCGCACCTCGAGCCCGTTCTTCCGGCCACGCCGCAGAATAATCGCCTCAATCTCGGTCTGTCACAAGCTTCGCCTGGCAAGCAACTAGACAACCAGCTGGGCGACGCGATTAGCCGCGCCCACAACCAAGGGGGGGTGTACAGCGGCGGCGGGCCGCCGGCACCGGGAGGTGGCGGACCCGGTCTGGGCCAGGGCGTCACGGTCCTATCCGACACGCAGGGAGTGGATTTTAATCCCTACATCACCCGACTGCTCGCCACACTCAAGCGCAATTGGCTCTATGTCATGCCCGAATCGGCTCGGTGGGATCGGGGCATTGTGTACACGACCTTTCAAATCAACCCAGACGGAAGCGTGCCACCTCCTGACCCAACGCTGGAAAGGACCTCCGGCAAACAGCCGCTGGACAACGCGGCCATGTCCGCCATCCACGCCTCCAACCCGTTTGAGCCGCTGCCGTCCGCTTTCCACGGGCCTTATCTACGACTACGCATCGCCTTCATCTACAATATCCCACTGGATCAAGTGAACCTGCATTAAAGCGGAATCAAGTCGTCGTAGCGGCCCTTCGATTGGCCGGACCTGTGGGGAGTCTCTGGATGAGCGAAGCTGCGCGGCTTGTGGTCGTTCTGGGGCCAACCGCTTCGGGGAAATCAGCTCTCGGGATCCGGCTCGCTGAAGAGCTGGATGGCGAGGTTCTGGTCTGCGATTCCACGCAGGTCTATCGCCAGTTCGACATCGGTACGGGCAAAGTGCCGCCCGCCGAGCGGCACGGCATCCCGCATCATCTGGTCGATCTCGTCGAACCCCACGAACTGTTTACAGCCGGCCAATATCGCAAGGCGGCGCTCGCGGTGCTCGAAGGCCTCCGCCAACGAGCGAAGCTGCCCATCCTCACAGCAGGCACCGGCCTGTACCTTCGCGCCCTGCTCGAAGGCCTCGCCGATGCCCCCACCCGCTCCGAGGGGCTCCGGGAACGTCTCCGCGCCCGGGCCCAGCGACACGGGCCTGCAAACCTCCACCGCCTTCTTGCGCGCCTGGATCCGGAATCAGCGCGCCGAATTGCCCCGCGCGACACGCAGAAGGTTATCCGTGCCATCGAAATCCGCACCCTTTCTGGCAAGACGGCCGGACATATCTACCGCAGCGGCCGGAGCCCCCTGGCAGGATACACAGTCCGGAAAATCGGGCTGCTGCCGCCGCGGGATGAGCTCTATCGCAGAATCAACGCGCGCGTCGGGTCGATGATGGCGGCCGGCTGGCAAGCCGAGGTCAAACAGCTTATCGACCGCGGGCTGGCGGCCACCAAGCCGTTTCAGTTTATCGGCTATAAAGAGCTCTGTCGGCAGATGGAGGAGCGGGGCGACTCCGAGCGGGCCATCTGGTCGATTCAGCAAGCTACCCGGCGTTTTGCCAAGCGGCAGATCACCTGGTTTCGCAAGGAGCCCGGGGTCGACTGGCTTGGGGGGTTTGGCGATGACCCCCAGGTCGTTTCCGCCGCACTGAAGCTCGTCCAATCGCCCCTAGCATCTGTTGACGAGGGACTGAGGCTAGGCTAGTCTCAACATACGTCACCGTATGGCCTCCTCCGCGCCAGCTCGGTTCGCCTCCCTCAGACCCGCCGATTGGATCCAGGCGGCGCTGCTGCGTCTGGCGAATTATGGGCTTGACGAGGTTCGCGTGGAGCTGCTCGCGCGCGACTTAGGGGTCAGCAAGGGAAGTTTCTACTGGCACTTTCGCGACCGCACCGAGCTGCACGAGAAAATGCTCGCCGCATGGGAGAGCTCCGAACTCCGTTGGATAGACGACGGGGTCCGCCATCGGAGCGCGGCCAGGCGTTGGGCAATTTTTGTTGCCAGAGTCTCCGATCCCGAGCGCATCCGCCTGGAAGCGGCCATCCGCGGGTGGGCACGCGAAGACGGGAAGGTCGCCGCAATGCTCGCGGCGATCGAGCGGAAGCGCGCACATCTGATCGCGGAGGTGCTCGCCGACGTGGGTTTCTCCTGGCGAGCCGCACAAGCGTGGTCGGAGTTGGTGCTGCTGCTGTGCCTGGGGTGGACGGACCGCGCGGCGCGCGATGTGGACGCTGAAAACCGCGACCTCGGGGAACTGCTTTCCGATGTGATTCTGGCAGCTTCAGCTCGCTCCTCGCCTCGTCATGAGATGTGAAAGAGGGAACGCCTTCCTTTAGCGACTTCCGGCGCGGTTGCGGCACGGCTAGTGATTGACCTCGCGAGGTGCCGATGCGATAATTTGGGTCCCTTGTCGGCCTTTTGAGGCTCGTACCGGCACCGCGAACCGCGAATCGGCGAAAAATAATCAGGAGCGCGACCACAACCCCAGATCGCTGCGATGGAACTTCTTCACAGCTTAGGTCAGCTGTTCCTTGGGTCTGTGCCCACGATCGTTATCGTCCTGTTGTTTTATTTGTTCCTCCGTTGGGCCTTCTTTACACCGATCGAGAAGGTGATGGCAGAGCGCGAGGCCCGCATCGAAGGGGCCAAGGCCGAGGCGGCTGCGGTCGAACAGGAGGCCAAGCGGGAGATGGAGTCCTACCGCGACGCGCTGCGCCGAGCCCGCGCCGAAATCTTCTCCGAGCAGGAAGCGGCGCGACGGGAGGCGCTTGAAAACCGCGCCAAGCTGCTCAAGGCCATGCGTGTCCGCGCCCAAGAGGACGTCTCGCTAGCGGCGCAGCGCATCCAGACCGAATTCCAGGCGGCCCGCGCACAACTCGAGCGCGAGGCTCCCATGCTCGCGGGCGAAATCGTCCGTATCATCCTGGAGAAGCCGTCTTCGGTCAGTGGAGGAGCGGCCCGATGACGCCCGTCAGCCGGCGATTCCGGTCCGTGGCATGGGTCGGGGCAGTGCTGCTGCTGGCGGCCGTTCCGGTGTTGGCGCAGGAAGACGAACAGTCCCCCGCCGATTCCCCAACGGGATGGGTTTTCCGCTGGATTAATTTTGCCATCGTGCTTGCTCTGATCACCTACGGTTTCCGCAAAGCGGCACCCAGTTTCCGTCGTCACGCCGACGAAATCACCGAGCGGATTCAGGAGGGCACGCGGGCGCGCGAGGCGGCCGAGAAACAGCACCGTGAGGTACAGGCCAAACTCGCCGGAATCGAAGCGGAGGTGGCTCAGATGCGGGTCGAGGCCAAACGCAGCACCGAAGCCGAAGCGGAGCGCTTGCGAGACCTGGCTCGCACGGAGGCAGGGATGATCGAGCATGCCGCGCAAGCGGAAATCGCCGCTCGTGAACGTGCGGCGCGGCTGGAACTGAAGGCGTTGGCCGCGCGCTTGGCCATTGAGCGAGCCGAAGTCACACTGCGCCAGCAAATGACCCCGCAATCGGAAGCGATCCTTTTTGCCGCATTTGTCAGAGAGCTGGAGGGGAAGCGGAATTGAACGGCGCGCTTTCGTCCCGTTATGCCGCCGCGCTGGCGGATGTGGCGCTCGAGCAACGCGATGCTGAGGGTGTCAAGCGCGACCTGGGCTCCTTCGTTGAGGCGTTCCAATCCGCCCGCGACCTACGCGAGCTGCTGGAAAGCCCGGCGGTCGGTCACGAGCTGAAACACAAGGTGGTTCGCGAACTCGCGGCGCGCATGGAGCTGGCGCCCGCAGTGCGAAATTTCGTGTACCTTCTGGTGGACCACGACCGCACCCAGATGCTGGCCGAAATACAACTGTCCTTCGAAACGGAACTGAACCAGCGGCTGGGGATCGTCGAAGCCGAGGTGAGCTCGGCGCGCGAACTGAGCGTCGAGGAGCGGAGGCAATTGACCACGGCCCTCGAGCGGCGCACCGGCAAGAAAATCGAGGCGCGCTTTCAGCAAGACCTTGCGCTTGTCGGCGGCACCGTGGTGCGCCTCGGGTCGACCATCTATGATGGTTCGGTGCGTGAGCAGTTGACGCGGCTTCGTGAGCAGCTCGAAATGGAATAGGAGCCAGAAATGGCCAACATCAAGGCGGATGAAATCACCAAAATCCTGCGCGAACAGATCGAAAATTACCAGCAGGCCGTGGCCGTCGAAGAAGTGGGCACCGTCATTTCGGTGGGCGACGGCATCGCCCGCATCCACGGCCTGGAACACTGCATGGCCGGCGAGATGCTGAGTTTCCTGCACGGCGTCTTCGGGATCGCGCTCAACCTGGAGGAGGATCAGGTCGGAGCGGTATTGCTCGGCGATTACACGGAAATCCGCGAAGGCGACACAGTCAAGCGCACCAACAAAATCATGTCCGTGCCTGTTGGCGACGCACTGATCGGACGGGTTGTCAATCCGCTGGGGCAGCCGCTGGATGACAAGGGATCCATCGTGAGCGAACACCAAAGTCCGCTCGAGCGCCTGGCGCCGGGCGTCGTCGATCGGCAGCCGGTCCGCGAACCCCTGCAGACGGGCATCAAGCCGATCGACTCGATGATTCCCATCGGCCGCGGCCAGCGGGAGCTGATCATCGGGGACCGCCAGACGGGCAAGACCGCCATCATCCTCGACACCATTCTGAACCAGCGCGGCGGTGACATGATCTGCATCTATTGCGCGGTCGGGCAGAAGCGCTCCACGATCGCGCAAGTGGTGAAAACGCTCATCGACTACGGGGCCATGGACTACAGCATCGTCGTTGCGGCTTCGGCCACCGAACCAGCTACGATGCAATATATTGCGCCGTTCGCGGCAGCCGCCATGGGCGAGTTTTTTCGCGACAACAAGCGCCATGCCGTCTGCTTCTACGACGACCTCTCCAAGCACGCCCAGTCGTATCGAGAAATTTCACTACTGCTGCGCCGCCCACCGGGGCGAGAGGCCTACCCCGGAGACGTCTTCTTCCTTCATTCGCGGCTTCTCGAGCGCGCTGCCAAATTGAGCGACAGTCTGGGCGGGGGTTCGCTGACCGCGCTTCCGGTCATTGAGACCCAGGCCGGTGATGTGTCCGCGTACATTCCGACGAATGTCATCTCGATCACCGACGGCCAGATTTACCTGGAAGCGGACCTGTTCAACTCCGGCATCCGCCCGGCGATCAATGCAGGCATTTCCGTAAGCCGCGTGGGTGGCAACGCGCAAATCCGGGCCATGCGTCAGGTGGCGGGCACTCTCCGTCTGGATATGGCGCAGTATCGCGACCTTGCGGCGTTTGCGCAATTCGGCACCGAACAACTCGACAAGGCCACGCAGGCGCAACTGGCGCGCGGACAGCGGCTGGTGGAAGTGCTGAAGCAGGACCAGTTTCAGCCGCTTCCGGTCGAACGCCAGGTGCTGATCATCTTCGCGGGCGGAAACCGTTATCTGGACGATTTGGAGGTGTCGGAAGTTCGTCGCTTCGAGAGCGAGCTGTTCCCCTACGTCGAAACCAACTTCCCCGGATTGCTGAAGAGCCTGCGCGAGAAAAAGGCCATCGACGATGCGATAAAGGCCGAGGCCGTAAAAGCGCTCGATCAATTTAAAGAGACTTTCAAGGCCGCGGCCAAGGCTGCCGCCGCGGATTAAGCACGATCGGTCATGGCCACTCTTCTGGACTACCGGCGTCGCATCCGCAGCGTGAAGAGCACTCAGCAAATCACGCGGGCCATGAAATTTGTCGCGGCGGCCAAGCTACGCCGTGCGCAGGAAGGTGTCTTTGCCGCGCGGCCTTATGCGAAAGAGATCCTGCGTGTGCTCCGCTCGGCTGCCGCGCGGCTCGACCCTTCCGAACACCCCCTGCTCAACCCTCCGGAGAAGAAAATTCTGGTCGTCGTGCTGACGGGAGACCGCTCGCTGTGCGGAGCCTTCAACACCAACGTCATCCGCCGGGCCACCACATTTCTGCGCGAAAAGTCCTCGAAGGAAATTCTGCTGCTGCCGATCGGGAAAAAGGGACGCAATGCGCTCAAAAGAGGCGGCTGGGGTCTTGCCGGCGAGTATCTGAATGTTTCCGGAAACGTCGATTTGGCGATCGCCAAGGAGATCGCCGGAAGGATCCTCGAGATGTTTGCCCGGCGAGAGGT
>Ga0187783_10000290_pt1 | contig 37793 bp, 33 predicted proteins | sample 1015_SJ02_MP02_2_FD_132471 | JGI IMG/M metagenome (GOLD analysis project Ga0187783, IMG submission 132471) | Tropical peat soil microbial communities from peatlands in Department of Meta, Colombia - 1015_SJ02_MP02_20_MG | ecosystem: Environmental > Terrestrial > Soil > Wetlands > Peat | place... | reverse complement strand
GTTGATTGCTGGCGTCGTTGCATAAAGCACTCCATTTACCACGATAGGATTGCACTCGTTCTCAGAACCAGGAAACGAATCGCCAGAATCGAACCTCCACGCAACCTGCAGGCGTTCCACATTTGTGCGGTTGATTTGGGTCAGCGTCGAGTAGTGGCTGCTCTCCGGGCCCCCGGAATATACGCTCCATTCGCGATCACGCTGTCCCGGCAAGGGTGAGCCTGCAGCTCTTGCGTTACTGCCCTGAAATATCGCCAAGAAAAAAATCAAATAGGTTCTCATCGCGTGGGACGAGTGAGGTCGGTCGGTCATGAGGCAATCATCCGGGTGATGTAAAGTCGAACCAATGCGTTCGCTTCTGGCTAAGTGATCTGCGGATTCGAAGCAGTTTTTCAGCAGCCTTCTAGACTAAAAGCGCAACCTCTGCAAATAGTTGTAGCTGACCCTGATGCTGTCGAAGGCCGATTTGGGGTCGTCGTGTTCAACGAAGTAATGCCTGATGCCTGCTTCTTCTGACTTGGCGAAGATGCGCTTCCAGTCAATGACGCCTTCCCCCACATCGGCCATATCGGGAAAAAACTGATCCTCGGAGGTAATGGCGGCGACCACCGCCGGGCTGGGAATCTTCTTCATGTCCTTCACGTGCACCAGGGGAAAGCGTCCCGGATAGCGGTGGAAGTAGACGAGGGGATCCTGCCCGGTTACGGCGATCCAGCAAAGGTCCAGCTCCATTTTCACCAGGTCTGGGTCACACTCTTCCAGCAAGATGTCGTAGGGCCGCCTGCCATGAACCGGGAGAAACTCAAACCAATGATTATGGTAGGCAAACTGAATGCCCGCCTTTTTGCTGGCTTCTCCGGCACGATTGAAAGTCTCGGCCGCACGCTTCCAGCCGTCCGGCTGCTCGCGAAGTCCGTCACCAATATCCGGATTCACGATGTACCCCTGTCCGATCACCTTACTGGCCTCGATGACCTGCGGCCATTTTTCGCCCAGGCTGTCGTAGTCCACGTGGCCCGACGGAGCCACCAGGCCATGCCGGTCGAGCGTAGCTCGAACCTCCTGCGGGGAATGCTCGAAGTATCCGGCGAACTCGACCTCGCGATAGCCGGTTGCAGCCACTTTAGCCAGCGTGCCTTCGAAATCTTGCTTCATTGCCTCCCGCACGGTCCAGAGCTGCACGCCGATTTTCTCAATCTTGCGATCCTCCGCAGCCCATCCTAACCGGCGGGTCAAAAGCGCGGCCGCAGTCATCGTCCCGAGAAATTTTCGACGGTCCATCAGTAGATTGGTCCCCGCTTCATCGCAGACTCGCGCAAATGATTGCCGAGCGACACTCGCCCCCGAGCCGACGGCACAGCCAGATCTGCGGTCGGTTTCACCGGCTTATCCTAAGTACGAACCATCTGGCGGGACATCGGTAGGTCAATGCGGATACTTCAGAGCATAGCCCACCACCTTGTTTCCTCACCTCAAGCATGCCGAGGGAGGCCTAGTCCGGGCACTCGGTCGCTCCTACAGGCCTTCCTTGTTAGAACTGGAGTTTCAGGGCGAGCTGTCCTATGCGCGGGTCACGGGCATTCGTCACCTGGCCGAAGTTAGTGGCGACAAAGTTGCCCGCGGAGGATCCGCAACAACCTGGAGTCTCGAATTGAGCATGATTAAACGTATTGAACAACTCTGCGCGGAATTCAAGGGAAAATCGCTCGGTAATTTGTGTTTCCTTGTGCAGCGCCATATCCCAATTGTTCACGCCAGGCCCGTGGAAGAAAAGCCGATGAGCATCGCCCGGAACTCCCAGAGTCATTTCTGAGAAGACCGATGTGCCGAAATACTGGTGACTAGGAGAGGAGCGGGGATTAAATCTTTGGATCGGCTGGCCGTTATAATTAGGCAAGTCCAGAGCGTGTATGCCCTGACCATCGCAGTCGCAGAGGGAGCGGTCGTCGAGCTCCTGCAACAAGACGGGTAAACCAGTAGTAAATCGCGTAATGCCGACAAACTGCCATCCGCCCAGCAGTTTATAAGCTGCACCACTCCTGCTCGAGAGACCGCGTGCCAGAGGCAAATCGTAGGAGTAGCTAACCACGAAGTTGTTGGTGATATCGAAGGTGGAAAGAGCCCTACTCAAGTTAGCGTTGAAAGGGTTTACCGACTCGGAAAACGCTGAGGCGTCATCCATGGACTTCGACCAGGTGTAGGCCGCAAGAAAACGCAATGCCCCCACCTTCTTATCGAGTGTCACCTGGAGAGAGTTGTAGTCGGAATTGCCATTTGTCGTGTTGTACGGGTTGTCCCCGAAGTCCAGCTCTCCTATGTTGAGATATTTCCCGGACGTGACTGAGTAAGGCCGCGTACCGTTGAAAGTCTGGCCGTCGACATTGTAGATGGCGTCCGCTCCGTAGGGACCGCAGCCTGAGGGTTGGTTGGCAGCGGCGTACAGTGCCGCAATGTGTAGACACTTCTGCGCATTGCCCACGTTGAAGGATTGCAGCTGGAACAAGTGGCGGCCTTGAGTACCCAGGTAGCCGATGGTGAAGACGGTCGAACTGCCGATTTGGCGCTGGATGGTAAGACTGAAGTCCATCGCACGCGGCGTCACATTGTGCGGGTAAAAGGCCGAAGAATACGCGATGGGTAGAAAGGGAGCGAAGCTACCATTCGGACCGGGTTGTACGAACGGGAAGCGCTGCCCGGGATCGAGCCCACTGTTCCGTTCCTTGTACGGAGTCTCGAAGTAGGTGAGTGACGGACTTACATAGTAAAACCCGAAGGGAGCATCACCCGTCTCGAAGTCCGCGCCGGTCGTGTCAATAGTCGTGAAAAACAGGCCAGTTGCGGCGCGGATGCTGGTTTTGCCCGGAGCGCCCAGGATCTTCTTCAAGAACTCATTGTCCGATGCTGGAGAATAGGCGAGACCGAGCCGCGGGGCAAAGTTGTGCCAAGGGGTGGGGGCCAGGGTCGTGGGAACTCCCTCGTCGCCGGGAAAAACCCAGCCCGTGGGTGAGTTAGTGTAGATCCGGGACTGCTCGCCTGGAATGAAAGTCTGAATCCGGTTTTGGGTATCGGACCAGGGTTGGGTAAACTCCCAACGCAACCCGGCGTTAATGGTCAAGTTGGAGAGAACCCGGTAGCTGTCCTGGATATAGGCCGCGCCGGATTTGGCGTTAGCGTCTATGAATTGTCTGCTGCTCTGAATAAACCCGTCAGGAGCCCCGATGAGAAAGTCAGCGAAGTCGATTCCGCTTTCTCCACCGTTGAAGACGAATTGCCCGTTGGGCACCGGCCCGCCCTTCCGGTACCAATTGTGGTGAGCGATTTCCCCGCCCATCTTCAGAGTGTGTTTCCCCAAAGTCCAAGAAAATCCGTCCTCCAACTGAAAATTGTTCTGGTAATTACCGTCTGTAACAGCCGAACCCAGGGTCAAACCCAATTGATTGAGGACAACGAACGGCACCCCCTCGATCGGCGGGTTAGCGGGAATCAGGCCCAAACCGCCCTCGGTAAAGCCCCAAGTACTGACCGGACCCAGCCCCTCATTCGGCTTGGGTCCAGGAAAAGCAATGCGGTGGTAACTGAAGTGCCCCTCGTTCACCTTGGTGGGGCTAAAGATATGGGTGTTGCTGATGACGATTAATTGCGCACGCGAATCTTGGAGGAAGCCGAAACCTGGTACATTGTTGAACGTGCCGATTGTATTGGGCGCCCCGAGCGGGACGTCTACAGTAGCGTCATCGAAGTGGTAGTAGATCGACCAGGTACCGGTGGCGGGATTCGGGGAGAAGTCAACGCGCACACCAAACTTATCGTCCCTGACCGTTTCGTTGTAGGCGCTGCTCGAAAAGGTTGGAAACGGCCCACTGCTGGTGCCGTTCGGGTTCGGAAAGAACTGCAGCAGGCCCGCCGCCGCTGGCGACCAGGCAGCTTTCGGAATGATTCCGCCCGGAAAGACGCATGTGCCGGCTTGGGCTTGAGCTACGGTAGTGCAGCCTACCGCGTAATAGGGCTCTCCCGGTTTTACCGTATAGCCCAGCCGAGCACTGAGAGTCTGCGCCATGTGGCCGGGAAGATCATCACTACGAACACCTGGCGCCGACTCGCCAGGCGCGAGAGACGCCAGGAGCGCGTCCACAGGAGCTGACAGGTCCCCGTTCTTTTGGGCTTCTGACGGCACCGAGAGATTGCCCGTGGGAATCCCCTCGTGCTGGCGCGTTCCCTGATAATCGCCGAAGAAGAACACCCGGTTCTTGACCACGGCGCCGCCAAACGTGCCTCCAAACTGGTTGCGCTGCAAGGTGGCGCGTGTGGAATCGAAGTAGTTCTTTGCATCAAAGTCGGTGTTACGCAGGAATTCAAACGCAGAACCATGGAGTGCGTTGGTACCGGACTTGGTGATTACGTTGACGATGCCCCCCGAAAAGTGTCCGAACTCAGCGTCAAAGTTGCTCGTCAGAAGCCGGAACTCCTGAATGGAATCGAGGACCGGTATGATACCAGCGCCGTTCGAGCCGTTGTCTTCCGCGATTGCTCCATCCACCATGAAAGCGTTGGCATTTTCACGTTGGCCATTCACCGATAACAAACCTGTAGTGAGATCACCCGAAGCCACGATCGTGGGCTGAAAGGGGCTCGGATTCGATACCGGGACGACCCCAGTCTGCAACCCGAGCAGGTCAATATAACTGCGCCCGTTCAGGGGGAGGGTCTCGACTTTCTGGTCTTGAATCACTTCACCCAATTGGGTGCTGCTGGATTCCACCTGCACCGGCGAGCCCGTCACGTTCACATTTTCCGTCACTTGTCCGACGCGTAAACTGAAGTCGACACGAAAGCGTTGATTTACCAGGAGCCTCAAACCCGACTGAACCGTCTTTTCGAATCCACGGGCCTCCACCGTAACGTTGTAGCTGTCCCCGGCAGGCACGGCCAAGAACTCGTAGTTTCCGGTCGGGTCGGTGGAGGTTTGGCGAACGAGTCCGGTTTGTGAGTTCTGCAGCTCGACCTTGGCCGCAGGAACCGCACTGCCACTCGGGTCGGTCACCACCCCCAGGAATTCCCCGCTTACCTGGGCCCATAGCGTTTGCGAGAATAAACCTAACAAGAGTGTGATCACGATCCTGACGCCCACCAATGCCTTGCGCCCCTCGAAAATCTGCGACGGCTCAACAGACGAATAACTTGGGTGCATCTCGGTCTCCTTGATTCTCACCGATTGCCAGCTTCCAGTAACTCATTCCGCGAATGTTCGCTTAGGCGTACGCTCGAGTTTTCTTGATAAGACAGTCCTATTGGTAAGACCAATAGTTCACTATGCTGCTGCGTATAGCAGCATTGCCAAATTCTTGTCAAGAAGAAAAGTAGTAGCTTCTTGTGCCCTCTCCAGAAACGTCCTCACTGTTTTTTCTTAGCCTCTGAAATACAAATACGATCCGATGATGCAGGCCAGAACCACGGCAGAACCGGCCACCTCATGCCAATCCCAACTGGCACGGGTAGTTTCCAGGTCGGCCTTGGTGGTGGTTTCAAAGGTGAGGTTTCGAATCCTCGCGTAGTCGGGCACTGACGTCATGTAGCTCACACCTATCATCACCACCGCCGAGACCACCGTGATCAGCACGCTGAAGTATTGAAAGTAGATATTGTTGACGACCCAGAAATACGAGCCCATGGGGTATCCGTTCTGAAATCCCGGCAGACCCAGGGTTACGGGAGTGTCCACTAACATGCGAAATATCCCAAGCACAAAGCCAACCAGCATCGCCGATAGAGCCCCCTGGGCGTTAAGGCGCTTGAAAAACACTCCCAAGAAGAACACCACAAAGATGGGCGGCGCGAGATAACCCTGAACTGCTTGCAGATAAAAATAAAGACCGTGCGCGTTCTTGATGACCGGAATCCACGCCAGAGCGATAAGTACCATGATTGCCGTAGCGATGCGGCCCATACGCACGATCTGATGCTGGGTCGAACCCGGCCTCCACTTCTCGTAGAGGTCGACGGTGAAGAGCGTCGAGCAGGCGTTGAAGACGCCTGCCAGAGAACCCATCAACGCGGAGAGTAGACCGGCGACGACGATTCCGCGCAGTCCAGGTGGCAAGAGGTATTCGACCAGCATTGGAAAAGCTCCCTGGGCGGCGGCCGAGACCGCATGGCCGTCGGGCCCAATGATGGTGGCCAGTTCAGGAATTTTTCCGCTCTTGGCCAGGGCATAACAGATAAGGCCCGGAACGATAAACAGATAAACTGGGGACAACTTAAGGAACGCCGCGAAGATGCTGCCGCGCCGGGCGACTGTTTCGTTTGGCGCGGCCAGCGCACGTTGCACAATATATTGGTCCGTACACCAATACCACAGTCCAATGATCGGCGCGCAAACCAGCATACCCAACCAAGGGAAATTCCCATTGAAATACCAGGCTTGTTTTACGATGTGCCCGGCTGCATTGGTCTCGATCACCGGAGACCAAGTGCCTTCGACTCCTGCCGGAACTAACGGTTTCCAGAGATTGAACATGTCGGAGCCGCACCAGCGTCGGAGTTCGCCCCACCCTCCCAGTTTTGCCAGCCCATAGAAAGTCAAACAGGCCGAACCCGTGATCAGGATGAGGGTCTGAAAGGCATCGTTATAAGCTACTGCGCGCATGCCACCCAACATGGTGTACAGACCGGTTAGTACGATCACCAGCGCGGAACCGATCCAAAAACTGTCGATTTGAACGCTGCCAACTTGCAAATGCAAATCGGGCAGAAGCGTGCCAAAGACGATGCCTCCGGCGAAGATGCCCACGGCGATTTTTGAAACGATGAACGTAATAATCGAGACAATCGAGAGAACATACCGGGACCCCGCGCTGAAACGCCGTTCCAGGAATTCCGGCATGGTGAATACCATTGACCGCATGTAGAACGGCACGAATACCCAGCCCAAGACCAATAAGCACCAGGCGTGCAATTCGTAATGCGCCAAGGCCACACCGCTGGTTGCCCCTGCTCCAGCCAGCCCGACCACGTGTTCCGACCCAATGTTCGAAGCAAAGATCGAGGCGCCAATGATCCACCAGCTCAGGTTGCGGCCAGCGAGAAAGTAATCCGCGGCCGAGTCCTTTCCTCGGCGCACGCCCCACCACGCCACACTGAGCAGAATGCAGAAATAAATCGCAATGACCAGCCAGTCGATACCGGTGATGAGAGATGTGGCGGTGGCAGTCGAGAGCATCTGGACAGGGTTCGCCATCAAGCGATCCTCCGGTCAGGGTTTGCACCTTGCTCCGATCTTTTCACTCAGAACATGGTGTTACTGTTCGCCGATTTCTCGGGAACCGCTTGGCACACATCCCAGTGCTCCACGATTTTTCCGTTCCGGACGCGGAAGATGTCCACAACTGCAACTTGGTCGGGCTCATCGATCGCAGCCGCATGAACTGCGACCAGGTCGCCTTCGGCAATTACCCGCTTGATCTCTTCTTTGTGGGTCTTGTGATCCTTCAGGTAGGCAACATATTCGTCGACCGTTGCTTGGCGGCCGTCCCCAATATTCGGACGATGCTGCTTCAGGTTGTCGCTTAAATACTTGGGGGCAACATCCAGTTTCTGATTGACGTAGAACTCACGATAAAATTCCGTCACCATTCTCTTGTTTTCGGCGGTGATATTCTCTTGGGACTTCGCCGGAACAGTAGGTTTGGCCTTCATTGGTTTTCTCCGTATCGTTTTCGATTGCTTGCACGAAACGACCCTCCGGTTCTTGGACAGATCCGAGTGCAGTGGCTACGTTTGTCATTCTCAACAACCGTTCCGGAGGACCGCGCACCCGCTGACTGCGTTGCTTCTCAATTTCGCTAGCGCATCTTATACCACATTCCTGCGGCTACCAAAACCATGGTCGAGAGCCAAAGGCGATAATCGGCTAGCCTCGAGGTTCTCTCTCCTACCCACAACTGCCGCCAGTTCGACAGTGTGGTGGCCTCTAGTTTCGTCGCCGCCATGGGCGCCGTCAGCAGGCTAACCGCGATCAACATGACCATGCACAGGGCAAACGCTAAGAAGGCCGCGTGCAGCCACGGCCGAAGGAGTGGCGCCTCCATGAATGGGAGAAAATGCAATTGGCCGTTCGCCATCAAGAGTGGGCAGACGATACACGCGGTGACTAGACAGGCGACAACGCCTCGTGTGGTCGTGCGCTTCCAGAGTACCCCGGCAAAAAAAATTCCCGCCATTGGCATCATCAAATAGGACTGCACCGTCTGCAGGTATGTGAACAGGTTGCCGAATTGTCCGATAACAGGCGCCCATAGGGCACCCATGGCGAACACCACCAGCACAGTGATGCGCCCGATGCGGACCTGTTGGACTTGTGTAGCGGCTGGCCGCCAGCGCAGGTAGAAGTCACGGGTGAACAACGTAGCCACCGAGTTGTAAGTCGCGCTGATGTGGCCCATCATAGCTGCGCCGATGCCGATAACGGTCAAGCCTAGAAGGCCGTGCGGCATGATGTTCCGCAGAAGCGTGCCGTAGGCTTCGTCGGCTCTCACTAGATTCGGGAACTTCGCTCTCGCAATCAGACCCGGCAACACCAGCACGAAGGGGGTTGTCAGCTTCAGGAAGCCGCACAAGATGGCACCCAGGCGGCCTTCGTTCAGATTCTTGGCAGCGAACACCCGCTGCACCAGCACTTGATCCATCGACCAGTAAAAGCTGCCCACGATAAACACGCCAAAAAAAATTCCCGGCCAAGGGTAATCGGGATGGGTCGCCGGTTTTACCATCTCGAACGCGTCCGGAGAGAGTCTGGCGTGTAAGCCGCTCCAGCCCCCGACCTGCCGTAAACCTACCGTCGTCAGGATTACCGCTGCGACCAACAGAATCAGGGTTTGTAGCGCGTCGGTGTAGACCACCACTCGCAGTCCACCCTTCATCGTGTAGAGCGCCGTAATCAAGCCGACTCCCCAGATGACCCCCAGCGGTTTCCAACCCAGTAAACTTGCGAATACCAGGGACGAGGCCCAGAGCGAAATCGAGATCTTGGTCAGCACCGACAACACTACCATGAAGCCCGAGAAGAATAGCCGGACGCCGGGACTGAATCGCTTTTCCAGGAACTCCGAGACGGTGAAAATTTGGTTCTTGATATAAAACGGCAGGAACAGGACGACCAGCGGGACCAGACAGAAAATTGCCATCCATTCGAACCCACCCACCGCCATTCCGCCCGAATAGCCACTTCCGGCCAGCCCCACGAAATGCTCGGCAGAGATGCCGGCAGCGAACATCGAAGTGCCGATAAACGGCCACCGCAGGGATCGTCCAGCGAGAAAGTAGCCTTCGGAGGACTGAGTTTTGCGGGCCAGGAGAAGTCCGGCGGCCGCAATCACGGCGAGATAGATGGCAACGATGAGCCAATCCAGACCGGACAAGCTCATAGTGCGCGTCTCCGCGGCACCCACTCACCCGAAACGCAGAGGTCCACTCCGAAGGCAGGTTGACTGCTCACGGGTCGCTTCAAATTCCGTTTCCTCCACGCGCAGCAGATTGCATTTTCTGGTGTGCCGAACTCGATGAATACGCTGCACAATACTATTCCAAATTATTCCGAGCCGAAGGCTGTGCGTTACAATGTGTGCCATCGACTCCGGATTTTACCTGACATAGTCTCGAGCTCACGCATGAAGGCCCTCTTACTTTCGAAATACCGGCATCTGGAAGTTACGGAAATGCCAGCGCCAAAGCCAGCTCCGGGTGAGGTTCTTGTCCGTGTCGCAGCATGCGGCATCTGCGGCAGCGACGTCCACGGCTTCGATGGCTCCTCTGGGAGGCGCGTCCCGCCGATTGTCATGGGCCACGAAGCTTCTGGCAGAGTTGCCGCCGTCGGTGACGGCGTGACCACTTTTTCTGAGGGCGAGAGAGTTACGGTTGACTCGACTATCTATTGTGGCGCCTGCAGCTTCTGTCTTCGCGGAGAAGTCAACCTTTGCGACGACCGTCAGGTTCTGGGCGTATCCTGTTCCGATTACCGCCGCGCCGGGGCCTTCGCCGAGTACGTCGTCGTACCTCTCCGCATTCTCCACCGCGTGCCCGAAAACTTGTCGTTTGCAGAGGCGGCGATGGCGGAGCCCGTAGCCGTGGCAGTTCACGCTGTTTCACTAACGCCGATCGCTCCCAACAGCACCGCTCTGGTGATGGGCGCGGGAACAATCGGACTCTTGATTCTGCAAGCATTGCATGCCGCGGGCTGTTCGCGGGTTGTGGTCGCGGACATAGACCGGTCGCACCTGAGACTTGCTGAAAAGATCGGAGCAACTGCTGTAGTGTGTGCCACCGGACCGGATTTGGTTGCGGAAGTTTGGCGATTTTCAGGTGGTGCGGGTGTGGATGTAGCCGTCGAAGCCGTAGGAAAAAATGAAACGATCAACACCGCGATCGAGTGTGTTCGCAAGGGCGGCAGCGTCACACTAGTCGGCAACATCTCACCACAAGTGACAATGCCTCTGCAAAGGGTCGTCAGCCGGCAGCTGCGTCTCCAGGGATCCTGTGCTTCGGCCGGCGAGTACCCGCGGGCGATTGAACTGCTGACCAGTGGAGCGATTGACGTCAGGTCCCTTATCACGGCTGTCGCCCCGCTCGATGAAGGGCCGCAATGGTTTGAACGATTGCATGCGCGCGAACCCAATCTGATGAAGGTAGTTCTTACGCCCGGGATGGTCTCGTGAACAACGGACTTTTCAACCTTGAGGGCCAGGTTGCGATAGTAACCGGCACCAGCCGGGGTCTCGGCCAAGATATGGCGCGAGCCCTGGCGCAAGCCGGCGCGGATCTCGTGCTCACCAGCCGCAATCGTGATCGCTTAGTGACGTTCGAATCGGAGATCAAGGCGCTCGGCTGTCGCGCCCTTTCGCTAGAACTCGATGTACGCCGGCTGGACAGCATCGAGCCGGCGATCGCGTCTGCCGAAGCGGCATTCGGCCATATCGACATCCTGGTGAATAACGCAGGATGCAACGTCAAAAAACCTGCTATCGACGTGACCTGGGACGATTGGAACCTGATTCTCGATACCAACCTGCGCGGCAGTTTCTTCGTGTCCCAGGCTGTGGCACGTGGCATGATCGCCCGCCGATATGGCCGCATTATCAACATTGGCTCCGTCACCAGCGTCTTCGGCTACGCTGGCCTCGCACCCTATGGGGCCAGCCGAGGCGCTATCCGGCAACTTACCATGAGCCTGGCCGACGATTGGGGCAGGCACGGCATCACCGTGAACTGTCTGGCCCCGGGATGGTTTCGCACGGCACAAAATAACGCGCTTTTCGAGAACAAGGAGTGGGTCGATTATCTTTGCGACCGCATTCCGGTCAAACGGCCGGGACAACCTCATGATCTGGATGCAGCCGTCGTATTCCTTGCGGCGGAGTCCAGCCGCTATGTCACGGGACAGACCCTGCTTGTGGATGGCGGAATCTCTACGGGTGCGACGCGCGCGCTGGTCGAGCCCGACCAAGCTCATCCAGAGAAATCGGAGAAATCGACCTAGGTTTCAGCGCATGAGCAGTCAGAGTTAGTCGGTCCCGAACATGATCACCATCGACCTTTCGAGGAAAACAATCCTGATTACCGGTGCTCTGGGAGCGATCGCCGAACATGTTGTTCGAAAGCTGGCCATGGCCGGAGCCACTCTCATCCTCGTCGACATCAAGTCCGAAGAGACAGCACGAGAAACGCTTAACCATTGGCAGATTTCGGATTCGACCCACATTTATTTCTCCGCCGACATCACGGATCCCGGTGCCATGGATCGTCTCGTCCAGAAGTCGTTCGACAGTTTTCCCAACCTGGACACCGTGCTCGGGCATGCTGGCGGTTGCCGACTCCATCCCTTCGCCATCACCTCAGAAGAGGAATACGAACGCATTTTCCGCTTCAACTACTTCGCTCAAACCTACTTGGCTCGTGCGGTTCTATCGCAATGGACCCAGCGCAAGATCCCAGGGCATATGATTTTCACGTCTTCCTATGTCGCGCGGGTGCCTCATACACAACTTCCATCCTATGCTTCCGCAAAAGCCGCCCTAGAAAACTTCGCTAAGTGCCTGGCGTTGGAATACGCACCTGCGGGAATTCGCGTGAACACAATTTCTCCTGGGAATGTTGCCGCGGGAAGTTCAGTGAAAAACTTTGACGAGAGCCTTGCTTATAGAGAATTTGTGCGGCGAGTTTCGCCGATGGGAAACCGAAACAGCCCGGAAGCAATCGGAGACGCGTTTGCATTCTTGTGCTCTCCCCTGGCAAACGAGATCAACGGACAAGTACTGAGCGTAGACTTTGGCATCGGGATCGGCTACCAACTCTAAATCTGTATAAGTTAAGGAGACGTGGACATTCCTGTGCAACCCGCCAATGTTGCAGCTCATGCTGGAGGAAAAGGTCATTGCAGATGAACGAACCACGTCTACTCCGGGACATCAAGAACCAAGGCCAGTCCCTGGCGCACGTGCTGGCTTACCAACTCGGGGAAGGGCATCCAGCGTTGTTAGAAGCCTCCCATCTGCTTCGTGATGCGCGAAAAATTATCGTCACGGGAAGTGGTGCGTCGCTCTACGCGTCCGTGCCGCTGCAGTACCAACTCGCGGCCATGGGATTGAATTGCCAAGTTGCGGACAGCTCCGAGCTCTTGCATTATCAGCATCGGCTCTGTGCTGATGCGGTCGTAATTCTCGTCTCACGCTCTGGCGAGTCAGTCGAATTGACCAAGCTGCTTCCGCAGGTTAAGAAAATTGCCAGCCGGATCATCACCGTAACCAACGAACATGGAAGCATGCTGGCGACCGGCGCAGACCTTGTGCTGATCATCGGCAGCTTTGAGGACGAGAGGATGGCAATCCAAAGCTACACCGGAACTCTCCTGACTCTCATGCTGCTGGCCAGTGTTGTTGCCGGCGACCTCGACCAGGTGCGCGAGGAGATGAGTCAGGTGCTTGCGACGACTGCAACCTTGCTGAACGGTGATCTCGAAGGGCCACGGTTCTGGGAAGGCTTTCTCGAACCAGCACGACCTATTTACTTACTTGGCCGTGGGGTGTCTTACGCATCCGCATTGGCAGGAGGATTAGTGTTAAATGAAACCGCGAAGCAGCCAGCGATGGGAGTGACCTGTGGAAACTTTCGACATGGATCAGTCGAACTTGTAGATTCCAATTTCCGCGGGCTCATCTTCGCGCCGTATGGCAAGACACGCGAACTTAATCTTGCGCTCGCCGAAGGTCTGCAACAGTTCGGCGGCCAGGTTCTGGTTATCGGTCCGCGAGATGAGGAACATCGCAGGCTGCGATTCATCGACGTGCCAACGTCCGATAGACTTGCGCCTTTGACAGAGATCATTCCTGTGCAGTTCGGGGCTTTCTACCTGGCCAAGTTGAAAGGGCTTCCCATCGGGGCACTTCGTTATATCGCGCAAGTGACTCGCGATGAGGTAGCGTTCTAGCTCAATTGGTCGCGGGCCAGCGGCTTGCCGCTTGATCTGGAAACATCGTATGATGGCGCTCACTTTTTTCTTGAAGCGACGAATGTAGCGTCGCGTCGGCAGTTCAGTGAGGGTTAAGAGAATTTGAAGTAGGCCGACAATATAAGGTCTGCACCTCTGCACCCTTTTTTTCTTCGCGTTGTCAGGAGTGCCAGTTTAATGCAAGGAGGCAGTGTGCTTGGCAAACACCTTCGATCGTGGGTGGTGGTTGCCTTACTGTTTTGCCTGCTGGCCATCATGGCGGCTTGCAGTAAGCCCACCCAAGCTGGCCAGCATTACACGATCGCCGTGATTCCCGAGGGGGCTACGCACGAGTACTGGAAGAGCATTCACGCGGGTGCGCTCAAAGCCGCGCAGGACCTGGCGGGGCAAGGCACGAAAGTCGATATTATCTGGAAAGCTCCCTTGCGTGAAGATGATCGCGAGGAGCAGACGCAGGTAGTCGAAGGCTTTATCAGCCAGAGGGTCGATGGCATTGTGCTGGCTCCGTTTGATAGTCACGCTCTGGTGCGCCCGGTAGAAGAGGCGGCCTCCGCGGGCATTCCCACCGTGATCGTCGATTCCGCCCTGGATACCACGAAGATCGTCAGCTTCATCGCGTCCGATAATTACCATGGAGGAGTGCTGGCCGCCGATCAACTTGGAAAGTTACTCAACGGCAAAGGAAAAGCTGTGCTGCTGCGTTATCAAGAGGGAGTGGCCAGCACCCATGACCGTGAAGAAGGTTTTGTACAAAAGCTAAAGTCGTATCCGGGAATCGAACTGGTTTCGTCCAATCAGTTTTCCGGGCCCACCCGCGAGACCAGTCGACGGGCCTCAGAGAACCTTCTAACCCGCTATGTGGGGCAGATCCAAGGCGTGTTTACACCGAATGAGGTTTCCACCGCCGGTATGCTCCTCGCCCTACAGGACATCAAAAAGGCAGGCAGCCTCGTCTTGATCGGCTTCGATATGAGTGAGACATTTATTGAAGCTATGCGCAGCCATCAGCTTCAGGGCATCGTGGTGCAAAATCCGTTTCGTATGGGCGAGCTGGGTGTTAAGACCATGGTTGATCACCTCCACGGAAGGAACGTCGAAGCGCGTGTCGACACCGGGGTTATGCTGGTTACGCCAGACAACATGGAGACCCCTCAGGCACAGCAATTGCTCCATCCACCATTGCGGGAATACCTAAACCAGTAATGGGCGACCCAACCACACAAGGGCTCCAGCCGCCGCTTCTTCAGGTCGTTGGAGTGGGAAAACATTTCGGCGCAACTCGCGCTCTCGACGGCGTTGACCTGGAAGTGCACCTCGGACAGGTGCACGCCATCATCGGCGAGAATGGCGCCGGCAAAAGCACGCTTTTAAATATTTTGTCGGGGGCGGTTCGGCCGGATCGGGGTTCCATTCGTTTTCAGGGACTGCCCTACCATCCTTCGGACCCGCTGGAGGCGCGGCAACGAGGAATCGCGTACATCCATCAAGAAATTTCGCTCTGCCCGCACCTTTCAGTGGCGGAAAACATTCTCCTCGGGACCGAGCCGCGACGGCGCGGTTGGCTTGATCAGCGCAAGATGAACCAGAGGGCAGGCGAGATTCTTGAGCTGTTCCGTCATCCGAACCTCACCCTTGAATGCCGCGTCGCCGATCTTACGCTTCCGGAGCGCCAGATCGTCGAGATCTGTCGCGCTTTGGCCCAGCATCCTTCCCTGATCCTGATGGACGAGCCCACCAGCAGCTTACAGCGCACAGATGTCGAGAAGCTGTTTGAGTTCATTCGTCAGCTGCGTGATTCCGGAATCGGCATTATCTACATCAGCCATTTCCTGGAAGAGGTACGCGAGATTGGGGACGAATTTACCGTTTTGCGAGACGGGAAGAGGGTGCTATCCGGTAGGTTGCAGGATGCCACCGACGCTAATCTCATCACCGCTATGGTAGGGCGGCCGCTGAAGGAGTTTTTTCCTGTTCGTGCCCGCGTCTCCACCACCGAGAGCGTGCTCAACGTGGAAGGTCTAAGGTCGCATTTCGGACTTCGCTACGCCAGTTTCAATTTGCGAAGGGGAGAAGTGCTCGGCATTTCCGGACTGATCGGGTCCGGACGCACAGAGTTACTGCGAGCACTGTTTGGCCTGGACCGTGCTGATGGCGGAAGTGTGATTGTCTTCGGAAAGCCGTTGTCGCTTCATGGTGGTCCCCAGACGCGGATCGCTGCAGGCATGGGATGGCTAAGCGAAGACCGCAATGGTGAAGGGCTGGCCGTCACTCTCTCTGTGACCGACAACATTTCGCTCACCAATTTCCGGACTTGCTCGCACGGCGGTTGGATCGATCTGGCTAAACAACGGCTACTGGCGAAACAGCGCGCCGACCAGCTCAACGTCAAAGCGCCAAGTATGACTGTTCCCGTCCAGTTCCTTTCTGGTGGAAACCAGCAAAGAGTGGCCCTGGCGCGTTTGCTGCATCAAGGCTGTGAAATCTTTTTGCTGGATGAGCCCACGCGCGGCGTGGATGTGGGCAGTAAGAAGCAGATTTATGAACTGATTGCCTCGCTAGCGCGCTCAGGTAAGGCAGTACTGATCGTGAGTTCGTATCTTCCCGAGCTGTTCGGTGTCTGTGATCGCCTGGCGGTGATGAGCCGCGGATATCTTTCCCCTGCGCGCCCCATCGACGAGTGGACGCCCGAGACAGTTTTGCAGGCGGCGATCGGCGCCGACATCACGGGAACGTCTTTGTCTGATCCTATACCTGGATAATCCTGTGAACGCCTCCACCATTCCGGCAGTCGCTCCCAGCCCAAAGGTATCTATCTTGCGCCGATGGCTACGCATATTAGGTCCGTTCCTCGGCTTAATACTCGTGATTGGAATCTTTTCTGTCCTCAGTGACAACCCAGGTCGGTTCCTTTCCCCCGGCAACCTCAGGATTGTGCTGGCCCAGACTGTGATTGTAGCCTTGGGCGCCATCGGCATGACCATCATTATCATCAGCGGGGGGATTGATCTCGCCCCCGGTTCGGTGATCGGCCTCACGGGAGTGGTGTGTGCTCTGGCTTTGCGTGCCAAGTTGCCACCCTTGGCGGCGCTGCTGGCGGGTGTAGCTGTGGGCGGAACTGTGGGCTTGATCAACGGGCTGGCCATTACCATCCTACGAGTAGTGCCGTTTATTGCCACGCTGGGAATGCTCGGCATTGCTCGCGGCTTGGCCAAATGGATTTCTGGCGAGCAGACCGTCAACATCCCCGACACCTGGTTGAACAGCATGGCAATTGCGTTTCCTACCCCCGCATGGTTGCTGGTTGCTCCTGGAGTGTGGATCACCGCGCTGGTTGCGGTGTTTGCGGCAATTCTGCTGCGTCGCACTGTCTTCGGACGTCATGTGTTCGCGTTGGGATCGAATGAAGTAGCAGCGCGCGCCTGTGGTATTCACACCGGCCGGTTGAAGCTTTGGATTTATTCGATCGGCGGGCTGCTCTTTGGTCTTGCTGGAGTGATGCAGATGTCGCGCCTGCGCCAGGGTGACCCGACGGTAGCGATCGGTGTGGAGTTGGACATCATTGCTGCGGTAGTGATTGGTGGAGGCAGTCTTTCCGGCGGGAAAGGTAGTATTCTGGGGTCCATGATTGGCGCGCTGATCATGGCTTTTCTGCGCAATGGCTGCCAATTGATGGGCTGGCCGAATTACATCCAGGAAATCATCATCGGCGGCATCATCGTCCTGGCTGTAGCCGCCGACCAACTGCGTACTCCCAGCACAGAAGGCTGATTCCTTGCGAGGCCAGCCGAGTCCAACTATCTTTTCCGGGCCGCGATGAGATCGAAACCTACGTGATGAAGGTGGTTCATCATGGCCGCCTCGGCGCTTTTTGTTTCCCGCTGAACCAGGGCCTTGACGATTTCGAGGTGATCTTTTCGCATTCGTTCCCAATCCCGCGCGGTGCGGGATGTGATCTCACGGCTTTTCAGTAGCAGAGGGGTCAGGTACTTATATGTGTCCCTCAGAATGCTGTTCCCAGCCGCAGCGATGATGAGTTGATGAAGCGCGAAGTCCAGCTCACCAACCGCCTTCCAATCGGATCCGGCGTTCTCAATGGCTAGTCTGGCGCGTTCGATCTCACGAAGATCCTCGACACTGGCGTGTGATGCGGCCAGACCTGCCGCCCGCGGCTCCACCATCTTCCTCAGCTCCAGCAACTCCAGCATGTCCAGGCGCACCTCCGGAACTTCGGCATTGGCGGGCCAGCCCGATGTAACCGCTGCAACCGACTTGAGATAGGTTCCATCGCCTCTGCGGCTCACCAGAGCGCCGAGGATGCTCAGCGCCTTGATGGCCTCGCGCAATGCCGGCCGGCCAACCTGAAGCATCGCGGCAAGGGTGCGTTCCGGCGGCAGCTTCGTCCCGGGTTTTAGATTGCTATCCTGGATAAATGAGCGCAGATTTTCCAGTGCAGAGGACGCGTTGCCTCCTGGTTCGTCGGGAGCTTTCAATCGTCGTGATTTCGAGTCACTGCGGAGGCTAACCCCTGACGATTTCATGTTTTCACCTATTGCTAATGCCTTCATTCAATACGAAATCCCAGCTCAACCTACTGCGCATCTCGCGTCACGGTGCCGCTGCCGTTCTTCCTGCAAAGGCTTTGTTCCGCCGTCTTGGGGTGCTCTTCGATATTCTCGCGTTTTTTTCGGTTTTTACCGTCGCCATTGAACACGACAGGGCAGAGAAGTTCAGATCTTACCAATATAGTGGAGCATTGCCAGTGAACGCCATTGCTATGCAGCTTTAGAGGGTCGCCCGAGGTTGCCCCCTCGGCTGCGTCCAAAGCCACGGATGCAGCAACTTACCGTTTCGCGGTCCCCACTTCGTACCGGAATCGATCCCGTGCAAGCCTCACGCGCAAGAAATTGCTTGACAGTTGTTTCAGAAAGAATGGTAGGTTGGTCTTACCAATAAGGTGGTCTTACCAATAAGCCCACGGGAAACACACCATTTGCACTCAGTCTGGCGAACCGGAAAAATGGTGCGGAGGCGCGAAGGTGAAGCAGACACTGAAGGAAAATGACGAGACTTGCTTTCGAACCATGCGCGAGAGCCTATTCAGCGCTGTGATCGGCGATGCTTTGGATGAACTTGGACACCTCCACCAGTTCTTGCCCCCCGAGATTCAGCCCCTTCACGATAATATGGTCGTGGTGGGGCGGGCGATGACCGTCCTGCATGAGGACTGGGCTGAAGCCGAGGCTCACAGGCAGTCGACCTTTGGTCTGATGTTGAGAGCGCTTGACGATCTAAGGCCCAACGAGGTGTATGTCGCGTCGGGCAGTTCCGCAGCCTATGCATTGTTCGGGGAGCACATGGCGGTTCGTGCGAAGCGGCTCGGCTGTGTTGGGGCTGTGGTGGACAGTTACACTCGAGATACGCATGGCATCCGAGATCTCAAGTTCCCCACGTTCTCGCGAGGCCGATACGGGCAAGATCAACGGCCTCGCGGGCGGGTTATCCAATTTCGCGTTCCCATCCGAATCGGCGGTGTTGAGGTCGCCCCGGGAGACATCATTTTCGGGGACATCGACGGAGTCGTCGTAATTCCCCAGCAATTGGAAGAACAAGTCCTGGAGAACGCGCTGGGGCGTGTGGATCGAGAGCGCAAAGTTCGGAAAACATTGAACTCTGACAGCCTGAGTGCTACGGCCATCGTTGAGAAGTTCGGCCTGCTTTAGAGGACAGTGTAGTTCACTGAGGGAGTATGAAGATCACCGAAGTGAGCACATGGCTGGTGGAAGGGCTGCAATACAATTGGGTTCTCATCAGGATCGAAACGGACGAAGGCCTGACCGGTATCGGAGAGGCTACCAACTGGCCCGGGAGCCCCATCGTTGAATCGGCCTGCTGCTATGTTGGCACGCTGCTGAAAGGCGAAGACCCAACCCGCATCGACTATCTCTGGACCAAGCTCTACAAAGACCTGAATTGGATAGGGCAAGCTGGCCCGTTGCTAAGCGCCATCAGCGGTATCGACATCGCGCTCTGGGACATCGCCGGAAAACGTGCAGGGCTTCCCGTCTACGAACTGTTGGGCGGGAGCTACACACGCGACATTCTCCTCTATGCAAACTACTGGTTCACCAAAGGGAAAGGAACGCAAGAGGATTATCGAAAGCAGGCCGCCCAAGTGGTTCGTGCCGGCTTCAACGCATGCAAACTTGATCCATTTGCGCATACGCAGTACCGCTACGGGGACGATCTCATAACCAACCTGAGTCTCACGCCAACGCAAAAGCAGTTAGCGATTGATCGTCTCAAGGCGGTCGCTGAAGAAATGGGACCGGAGGGGTCCATCGCGGTGGAGACGCATGCGATGTTAAACGGGCCAACCGCGATCGAGATGGCGCATCGTATCGAAGCGACTGGGATTAACTGTATGTGGTACGAGGAGCCAGCAGGGCCAGAATTTCCCGATGCAATCGCTGACATACGCAGTAAGATTTCACTCCCGGTTTGTGTTGGCGAGCGACTGCACAGCCGCTTCATGTTCCGCCCAATTCTCGAACGCCATGCGGCGGATATCGTAATGCCCGATGTCGCCCGCTGCGGCGGCATCACCGAAATGCGGAAAATCGCCACCATGTGTGAGGCCTATAACGTTCCCGTGGCGCCTCACAACCCTAATGGGCCGATTTCGACCATTGCTTCTGCCCATGTGATGGCTTCTATTCCGAATTTTTTGCGTCAGGAATTCATCCTGCAGGATGTGCCTTGGCGCGACGCGATTTTGAACAAGCCATTACCTGTGAGCAACGGCCGTTTTCACCTCGATGACACTCCAGGGCTGGGCTTCGAACTCAATGAAAAGGAATTGGAGCGGCACCCGGGCGTTAGAACCAGAAGAGCGGGTTTTTATGTATGATCGGTTCGCCGAGGTTTGTCTCTATTTGCCGGGCTCTCGTCGGATCGCAATAGAATGGCCGGCTACGGAGGAGGACGTTGATCGCGATCGACCTGAAAGACAAGTCCATCCTCGTGACTGGGGGCCTCGGAGCCATCGCGAGAGTTACGGTTGCTCGTCTCATTGAGGCGGGAGCTTTCGTGATCGTGACCGACATCCTCGGAGAAGCTGAGGGGCAGCAAGCTCTGGAGCGGGAGAAGCTGACTCCCAGCCGCTGCGAATACCGCACCATGGATGTAACCTCTTCCAAAGATGTTTTCAGCATTGTCCGCTCGGTATTCGAGAAGCATCCCAAAGTCGATGTGGCAATTGGATTGGCAGGCGGTTGCGGGCTGCATCCGTTTGCCACTTGCAGCGAGGAAACGTTTGCAGAAATCCTCCGCTTCAATTTTATGGGCCAAACTTACTTCACCAGGGCAGTTCTCCAGGAGTGGGCACATCGTGGACGGCCAGCACACATGATCTACGCGTCGTCCTGGGTAGGGTCTAACCCCTGGCCTGATATTTCCGCGTATGTCTCCGCCAAGGCCGCGCTGGATGCCTTTGCTAAATGTATGGCGCTCGAATATGCAAAGTATGGGATCCGGTTCAACGCCATCGCACCGGGCCATGTAGCGGCGGGAAGTTCATTGAAGGTTTATGAGACGAACCAGCAATACCGCGAGCAAGTGGACCGGGTCATTCCGCTGAAGAGACTGGTCGGAGTTGGAGCGGTAGCTGATGCTTTTGTCTGGCTCGCTTCCGATCTCGCGAGCGACATTAACGGCCAGATCATACGAATCGATTTAGGGGCAAGCATTCCTAAGTTGGCATAGTCCGCGGCCTTGACAAGCTGAAGCAACCCAGCGGAAGATGGTCTTGCCAATAGCTATTGGTAAGACAGGTAAGCGGGAGAAGAAACCATCTCTACTGGGTAGTTTTGGTTAGGTTACAACCGCGCGTGATCCGCGCGTCGGGCGGTTGGCTCTAGACCTGCTGTTTTAGCGGGGGCTCAGCGGCATGGATGCCCTCCGGTCCGTGAGGGGCTCATCCTCCGAATCGTCTGCAACAGAAAGGATACGAGCCACGATGACCTCCAAACCGCGGACTCACTGCTTGATCGAGATTGATTGGCCCGAGTTCGGCCAGGGGGCTTGTCCGCCCCGGCCATCGGCTCTCGAGCTACAAACCAGGGTTGACAATCTGCGCGCCAGAATGGACGAGGCAAAACTCACACATATCGTTGTGTATGGTGACCGGGAGCATTTTGCCAATCTGACCTGGTTGACCGGCTTCGATCCCCGGTTCGAAGAGGCACTGCTCATCGTCAGGGAGTCGGTCGTGCCGCTCATCCTGGTGGGCAACGAGTGTGAATCGTATCTTGGCATAAGCTCTTTGCATATCAATGGCAAGCTGCGCCACGAGCGCTTCCAGCCGTTTTCCCTGCTGAATCAACCGAAAGAAAAAAGCCGCATTCTGCGCGAGATATTCGCGGAGGAAGGCATCGGTCCAACCTCACTCGTAGGCTGCGTGGGGTCGAAGTACTTCTCCGAACGGGAACATCCCGATGCTTATCGTGCGATCGACATTCCGACATACATGGTGGACACGCTCCGGGAGCTCGCCGGGCGGGATCGTGTCGCCAACGTCACGGACTTGCTCATGCATCCTCACTACGGCCTTCGGACAGAGTGCTCTCCTTATGAAATTGCTTACTTCGAGTACACCAACGGGCAGGCCGCCGAGTCTGTTAAGCGGATGATCTTCGGTTTGCGGGAAGGAATGACTGATCATTCGGTGATCGAGTGTGGGCGTCTCAATGGAGATCCCCTCAGTTGCCACATTACGTTTGCCACCGGGGATAACGCCAGCCTTGGTCTATCTGGCCCGAGCGGCCAGCTTATCCGTCGTGGTCAGACCCTATCCCTGAATGTATCGTACTGGGGCAGTAATATCTGCCGCGCCGGCTGGATTGCGCAGACAGCTGAGGATCTTCCAAATTCAGCCGCAGACTATATCTCCACCTTCGCGGGTCGTTATTTTGAAGCCATGGGCGAGTGGTTCGCGCTCTTGAAGGTCGGCACACCTGGAGGCAGGTTCTACGACTTGATTCAGGAGCGCCTGCCATTCCCGCAATTTGGAATTTACCTTAATCCCGGGCACCTCATCCACCTGGATGAGTGGATCAGTTCACCGTTTTATGCTAATTCTGAGGTTCCGGTGCGCTCCGGTATGGCCATCCAGGTCGATGTCATTCCGGGATCCAGCCGGTATTTTTCAACTCGCATGGAGGATGGTGTGGTGGTTGCCGATGGAGGGCTGCGCTCGCAGTTGAAAGAATTCGCTCCGGACTGCTATGGCCGATGCCAAAAGAGGCGCACATTCATGAGCGATGTGCTCGGCGTTGGATTGCCCGAGGAGGTTCTGCCGCTCTCCAACACCTGCGGCATCGTGCCGCCGTTCTTTCTTAGGCCTAATAGCATCCTCGCGCTAGAAACATAGCCAGGGGTAAGCAGCCGCTTGGCGCATGAGGTGAGTGGCAGCTGGAATTTCCCGCGCCGCCAGTCCGGATAATATCGAATTACTTCGCGTATGGTGGAGGCTGCCATGGCGATCACTTCTCCTAATATGACCTGCTGCATGGTCCTACCCGCATGAATCCTGAACATGGACTGCCGAAAAACCCTGCCTGGCCACCCCCGCAACCGCAAGATGCGCTGGCACGCCACGGTTACAAACAGGAACTGAAACGCGAGATCGGCTGGTTTTCCAGCTTCGCCATGAGCTTTTCCATCATCGCGGTTACGACGGGCCTGTTTGTAACCTACGGCGCTGGGTTGCAGACAGCTGGACCAGCCTTTATTTGGACCTGGCCCATAGTAGGGGCTGGACAGTTTCTGCTGGCCCTGGTCTTTGCGAAGCTCGCGCATCGTATTCCGCTCTCAGGTTCGGTCTACCAGTGGACCAGGGAACTTGGCGGAGACTCGCTCGCTTGGTGGGCTGGCTGGCTCATGATCATCTGGCTGCTGGCGGGTTTGGCCGCCGTGTGTTATGCGCTGGCGAGCTACACTCTGTCGACGTTTGGGGTTACCACCAGCGATCGTAACCTGGTCATCGCCACAGCAGGGGTCTTGTTATCCATTGCACTCATTAACCACCTTGGGGTGAAGACTGCGAGTTTGGTCAATGACGTCCTGGTGGTGGCGCAAATCGGAGTCATTCTGGTGGTGGGCATTCTTCTGCTGATTATTTCGGGCGTACACAAGACAAACTCATTTCACTTTCTCTTTACCCACCCCGGACATCCAGGCGGAATGGCATTTCTCGGTCCGCTGGCCTTTTCGTCGCTAGCGGCGGCCTGGACGATCACGGGGTTTGAAGGCGCGGCGAACCTGGCGGAGGAGACAAAACTTCCCGAGCGGTTTGTTCCATTCGCCATTGTGTCGTCAGAAGTTTTCAGCGTTATTATCGGGTTCATCATCCTGCTTGGGTTTACCCTGGCCATCCCATCGCTGGATGTGGCGACTAAAGATCCCGCTCCTTTCGCTTACATCATGGATCGTCGCTTTCCTCATATTGTCACGGTCGTGGCGATGGCCATCATTCTGGTTGAGATGTACGCCTGCGCGCTCGCCAACTTGACCACCATTGGGCGCGTGGCGTGGGCTATGGCGCGAGACCGGCAGCTGCCAGCCTCGTCTTGGCTGGGAAAACTCAATTCCTGCAAGGTTCCGGCCAACGCCATGTGGTTCACAGTCCTGGTGGCGGCAATTTTCACGTGGTGGGCAAAGTTTGAAATCGTGATTGCCGGGGTTTCAAGTCTGGCGGCGTACACCACCTACCTGATGGTGGTCGCTTGTTCCCTGAGCGGGTCGTACAGCCGGCAAGCGAGCGGCGATCTGTCGCACGACCCGATTGTGCCTAGGCCGTTGGGAACGGTTACGTTAGTCTGGATTCTGATCTGCCTTGGGGCGCTGACTATCCCCAGTTCTGCGTGGATCAACGACGAAGCCATCATCGTGGTCTTTCTCCTTGGGTTGTGTTTATGGCTCCCCACGCGAAGGTCCCGGCGGATTCCAGGAGCACCGCAGCAAGGCAGCGAATTGATTCCGTAAATCGCTAATCGGGCTTATGAAGGAAGCAGTGCCGCCGAACGTTCGCGAAGCCCGAATGATGTGAGAAGAATGGGGACACCATGCTGGTTACTGATCAGATCACGAATTGCTTTCGAGAAGTTGAAGGAGCAAGCAGCCAGGATCAGCATTGATCTCCGCCAAGACGATGCTGATCACTGGTGCTTTGAGAGCGATGACGCGATGCTGAGTATAGGGTGCGGCCGGCTGCCAGCAAAGCACTGCTCAAATCGCGCGAGCGGGACCGGAAGTCGAAGCGGAGAACCGGAGAGTCACAATGGTGCGAGTGGGATTGATTGGATTTGGACTGGCGGGACAGGCGTTTCATGCCCCCGTGATCCGTGGCGTCGAGGGAATGGAGCTGGCATGCATTCTGGAGCGGCACGGTTCGCGGGCACGGGAGATGTATCCGGATGTGCGGGTGGCTCGAACGCTGCAGGAGTTGCTGGCGGACAACGAGATTCGCTTGTGCGTTGTAGCGACGCCGAACGATTCGCACGTCGAGCTGGCCCGTGCCTGTCTGGAGGCGGGGCGAGACGTAGTGGTCGACAAGCCCTTCGCTGCGACACTCGCAGAATGCGAGAAAGTGGTGCGGCTGGCGGCGAAACAGCACCGCTTGCTCACGGTGTACCACAACCGGCGATGGGACGGGGATTTTCAGACGGTGCGGAGTATCGTGGAATCGGGGACCCTGGGCACCGTGGTCGAATATGAAGCGCGCTACGACCGCTTCCGTCTGGAGCAAAAAGCCGATGCCTGGCGGGCGCGTCCCGATCACCCAGCCACGGGTGTGCTGTTCGATCTGGGGCCGCATTTGATCGATCAGGCCCTAATTGTGTTCGGGGAGCCGCAGGCGATCACGGCTTCGGCATTCTGCCAGCGCGAAACCTCACAAGTGGATGACTCCTTCGACGTGTGCCTGCAGTATCCTCGGCTGCGAGCGACCCTGCGGGCAGCCATCGTGGCGTTTGCGCCAGGGCCGCACTTTCTGATTCACGGAACCAAAGGATCGTTCATAAAGTTCGGCATGGATCCGCAGGAGGTCCCGCTGCGTGAACAGAGAACTCCGCAGGGAAAGGATTGGGGAGAGGGCTGGGGACAAGACACAGAGGACTTGTGGGGAACGCTGAGTCTGGTGGGAGAGCCCAGCCATAAGGTAAAGACGGCGCCGGGAGATTATCGCCGGTTTTACGCTAATGTCCGCAACGCCATGGAGAAAGGCGCGGCTTTGGACGTCACACCGGAAGCGGCGTTGCGCGCAATGAAAGCGCTCCTGCTTGCGCACAAAAGCAGCCGGGAAGGGCGGACCGTGCGGTGGAACGAAATGCCCGAGTAGTATTACTCGCCCAAGTACTTGCTTAAGGGTGGATGCACCAATTCTTGCGTTTCCGGTCGGTTCAGGTTTTCCGGCGTAACCATGAGAACGCCGGTATCAACGCGGGGCTCGACCGGCATTCCCTCGAGATGCTCCACCATCATCTTCACTCCCAGTTCGCCCATGCGGAAGGGGTTCTGGACTACAACACCCTGAAGCTGGCCATTACCCAGGGCAGTGATAAAGGTATCGCTGAGATCGAAGCCGAGGAAGGCTACCTTCCCCGCTTGGTTGATGTCCTGCAAGGCCAGCAGCATGCCGACCGTTGAGGATTCGTTCGGTGTGAATACCCCCTGGAGCTGTCCTCCATAGCGGGTCAGCAGGTTCTCGGAGGTTTGACGGGCAGTCTCGCGTGTCGGCCCGGCAAACTGATTGGAAGAAATCAATTCGATTCTCGGAAACCGGGTCCTGAGCTCCTGCACAAAACCTTCTTCGCGCGCGTGCGTGCTGGCAACCCCCTCCTCGAAACGCAAAAGGAGCACTTTGCCTTGGCCCTTGAGGAGTGCGCCCATGCGATCGGCGGCGATGACACCTCCCTGGTTGTTGTCGGTAGCCACGTAACTAACAATCTTGGTGGAATCGAGCGCGGAGTCGACAATCAAGGTAGGAATGCCTGCAGCGGCCGCTTCTTCCACCGGCCGCACCAAAGCGTGGCTGTCAAGAGGAACTAGCACGATCCCGCTGACGCCCTGGGCAACAAAACCCTCGACGATGCGGGCCTGCTCTTCCCGATCACCCTCCCGCAGGGGACCCTTCCAGATAATGTTGACTTTCGTGCCCTGCCCAACTAAGTCCACCACGGCCTTTGCGGCCCCCGCATGGATGCTTTTCCAGTATTCATAAGTGGATCCTTGGGGGATTACAGCGATGTTGTAACTCTTGCGGGCGTTGGAAGTCTTCGCGCAGGAAATAAGCGCGGCCAACCAGCACAAAACCAAGACAAACATTGCCCAGGAACGCTGTTGATTCTCGGCCGATCGATTTCCTTGAAACAATTCGTGAGATTCAGACGCTGACGGTGTGAGCATTTTCGTGTGAAGACCGGGACAGCCTTGACGGCCCCTATTATACGTATACAAGCGCCGCCTGCAATTTGGCATTCGCAAAGTCCTCTTCGTGCCCAGAATCTCGGCCTCGATTGCTACAACAGAAATGTGGTACAGGTCGCTGTTGTAGACTCTATCTCTATTCTTTGTACAAAAGATCGGACCACGAGGAGCATGTGGGTGCAGCTGCGAGACAAAGTGGCGATCATCACTGGAGCGGGGGCCGGTATTGGCCGGGCTTGCAGTCTGCTGTTCTCCGCGGAAGGCGCGAAAGTTGTCGCCGTCGATCTGGATTCAGCGGCGCTCAAATTTCTTGCTGAAGATGTGCGCCGCGCCGGCGGTGTGGTGCTGACCATCGCGGCAGACGTTTCTGGCGCAGCCGAAGTCGAGCGCGTCATCTCTACGACCTTGGAGAGGTTTGCTACCATCGATATTCTGTTCAATAACGCGGGCATCGTACCTCGCGGCAAAATTCACCAGACTACGGAAGACGAGTGGGACCGCACGATGGCCGTGAATGTTAAGAGCATGTACCTCATGTCCCATGCAGTCGTCCCCGTATTTCTTAAGCAGGCCGCGGGGGTGATTCTGAATACATCGTCCGCGGCCGCGCTGCGCAGCGTGGTCGAGCGAGCCGCTTACAGTGCCTCAAAGGGTGCCGTTCTCGCGCTCACGAAAAGCATGGCTATTGACTATGTTCGCGATGGCATCCGTGTGAACTGTCTTTGTCCGGGAACCATCGATACACCTTCGCTGCGCCAGCGCCTGGCGGCATTTGCCGATCCCGAAGAGGCCCGGAAAGAGTTTGTAGCGCGCCAGCCGATGGGGCGCCTTGGCACCTCTGCAGAAGTCGCACAGGCAGCGCTGTTCCTCGTGTCGGAGCACTCAGGGTTTGTAACCGGAACCGCCTTTACTGTCGACGGAGGATTCACGGTCTAACCGCAAATGAAACAAAGGATACCATTCAGACATGAAGGAGACTTGGCGGTGGTTTGGACCTGGTGATCCGGTTCCTCTCGATCACATCAAGCAAGCGGGGGCCACCGGGATCGTCTCCGCGCTGCATCATCTCTACCGAGGCGAAGCGTGGCCGTTGGACGAGGTGTTCAAGCGCAGAGATGAGATTCTCGCTGCGGGGTTCGTCTGGTCGGTGGTGGAAAGTATTCCTGTGCACAACTCGATCAAGCTTCGCTCCGGGCCTTATAGGCAGTTCATAGCTGCATGGAAGGGCACTCTGGCCGCGGTCGCGAAGGCGGGTGTGAAAGTCATCTGCTATAACTTCATGCCGGTGGTGGATTGGACGAGGACACACCTGAAATGGCGTCTGCCTACGACCGGCTACGCCCTGCGTTTTGATGCGGTAGATTTCGCGGCGTACGACCTCTTCATCCTCGAGCGCGAAGGCGCTGAGGCCGGCTATTCCGAAGAGCGGGTTCGGGCGGCCCACGCCCGCTTCAATTCGATGTCAGAGGCGCACAGAAACGACCTTGAGCGCACGATCATCGCCGGACTCCCCGGTGCCGAGGCATCGTACAACCGCGAGACCCTTCGCGGGTCGATCGCTGAATACCAGAGCGTGACCGCTGCGGAATTGCGAACCAACCTGGTCGCTTTCCTGCGGGAAGTTGTCCCGGCAGCGCAGGAGACCAGAGTTCGCCTCGCAATACATCCCGACGATCCTCCCTGGTCCCTATTTGGTCTACCGCGGGTGGTCTCGACCGCCGAGGATGTGCGGGCGATTCTCGCTGCTTGCGACACGCTCGCCAACGGGCTGACGTTTTGTGTAGGGTCATTCGGAGCAAGAGCCGATAACGACCTGCTGGCCATGGCTCGCGAATTTGGAGCTCGCATTCACTTTGCGCACCTTCGGCAGGTGACGCGAGAGCCCGACGGATCCTTTCACGAAGCAGACCACCTAGGTGGCAGTTCCGATATGGTGGGCGTGATCCGCGTTATTATGGAAGAAGAAGCGCATCGCCGACTCGTGGGCCGCCCAGACCATGAAATTCCCATGCGTCCCGACCATGGGCACCTGCTGGCCGACGACATCTGCAAGAAAGTAAATCCCGGCTACTCGTTGGTGGGCAGAATGAAGGGGCTCGCCGAACTGCGGGGCGTGATGCGGGGCTTGGAGTTTGCGATGCCGGAATTGGCCGGGTAAAGCGCCGTGTCGCCACTTTCTGTTGAGCAGCGTGTCCCTTAATGTACGGGCTGAGGATCCAACTCCTATGAAAGAGTTTGCAGGAAAAGTAGCTCTGGTCACCGGTACCACGGGAATTGGCCGCGCGATTGCGAAGCGCTTAGCTGCGGGAGGCGCTCAAGTTGTTGTGTGCGGAATTGAAGCGGTTGGGAACAAGCAGTTGGCTCGCGATGCGGCAAAACTTGGTTTAACCCTGCAGGTCGAGACCTGCGATGTAACCGACCTCGACGAGGTACTCGCGGTTATTCGCAAGACTGTCAGCCGGTTTGGGGGGCTGGACATCATCGTCAACGCAGCCGCGATTCATCCCTTCGGCACGGTCGTAGAAACGGACCTTGCGACTTGGAATCGCTGCATGATGGTGAATGTTGGCAGCATCTACCTCCTGGCGCACCTCGGCATCCCGGAGATGAAAAAGCGCGGAGGCGGGTCCATCCTCAATCTGGCGTCTGTTCAGGGATACGCATGCCAGCGGGGCGTCGCCGCCTATGCCACATCAAAGGGTGCAATTCACAGCTTGACGCGCGCCCTAGCCCTTGATCATGCCGCCGACAATATCCGCGTCAATTCGATCAGCCCGGGTTCGATCCGCACACCCATGCTCGAACGCTCCGCTGCACACTTCGCGCCAGATCTGCCGGCGGAACAGGTGTTCGTACGTTTTGGCGCGGCTCATGCGCTCGGGCGCATCGGCACACCCGAAGAGGTGGCGGAGTTGGCAGCCTTCCTCGCATCAGACAAAGCCGGATTCTGCACCGGAGGCGATTACCTCGTGGATGGTGGACTGCTCGCTGGCATCGGTGTCCAATGATCGCAGAACCGGTCTGTGTTGCACCCACAGGTGACGTTTGTGGTGAGGGAGTCGTCTGGCATGCCGCTCACGCGGCCGCGTACTGGACCGACATCAACCGTTTTCTGATTCATCGCTTCACTCCTGCCGACCAATGCGTCCGGACGTGGTTCTTCGACGAACCGGCGACGGCGCTTACCCTAACCGATCGGGACGACGTGCTAGCCGTCGTTCTCGGATCGCAGGTCATTTTGTGGGAACCCAGTTCGGACAGACGAAGCAAGCCCGTCTACAAGTTCGACCAATGGCCTAAGGTTCGCCTCAACGATGCGCGCGTGGATCCGCACGGTTCACTCTGGTTGGGCTCGATGCGCAACAACGTGAATTCCGATGGATCGGCTGGCACAGCGGGAGGGCAGGATGGCGCACTGTTCTGCCTCGCTCCGGATGGCAAAGTAGAAGTATGGCGGCAAAACATCGGAATTGCGAATACCCTTGCCTGGAGTCCGGATCGCCGGTATTTCTATTTCGGCGACACGCTCGCCAACACCATCTGGGCGTATGACTATGACATGGCTACAGTAGCGATCGCGAATGAACGACCTTTCCTTCAGGGTTTCGCGAGGGGGCTGCCCGATGGATCTACGGTCGACTCGGAAGGCTATCTTTGGAATTGTCGGTTCTTTGGCGGTTGCATCGTGCGAGTTGCGCCCGACGGCACGATTGATCACATAGTGGAGATGCCGGTCAAGAACATCACCACTTGCACCTTTGGTGGACCGGATCGCAAGACTCTCTACGTCACAACAGCAAAAATCGAGGCGCCCGGAGGGGACCGTTTGGCTGGCGGATTGTATGCCATTCCGACGGAAGTCGCTGGCCAACCCGAGAACCGATTTCGAGCGTTCGGCCCCGCGCAGTGAGCAGGGGGCGGGCGGACCTCTAACTCTTCTTGGATTCCGCCATGGACACGCTGGCGGAGTTCGAGGAGTTCAGCATGGCCTTGACTGCCAGGATGAAGCCCAAGGTGTGAGCCATTCCGGCATGCCAGGGAGCATCACAGGACATTTGCGGGGTATGGTCGGGGATGACGACGCCGTCGAAATGGTTGCGCTTGAGAATCGTGAGAATCCTGACCATGTCCACGTCACCTTCGTCGATGAAAGTTTCCCGATAGTGTGGTACCTTCCCGGCGATGTTGCGAAGATGAAGGTAGGCGATCTTCCCCTGCCCGCTGTAGCGGTCAACCACCTCGTGAACATCTCCTTCCGTCATTTCGGCGACGGTTCCGACGCAGAATTCTAGCGCATTGCAGCGGCTTGGAACTAAATCGAGCAAACGTTGATACATTTGCGGTTGGAAAACCAGACGCGGCTGGCCGCGCATGGTGGGCATAGGAGGATCGTCGGGGTGGGCGGCCAGTCGTACTCCTGACTGCTCCGCAACCGGGACCACATCCTCAAGAAATCGTTGCAACCGGCGCCAGAGCTCTTCATGGGAAACAGGGGGCAAGGTACCGGGCGAGGCAGTCCGGTCATAGACCATGTTCCACACCACGCCGTTCGGGACTGGTTCGTCATCCGCTGGTCCATCCATTCCCAGGGTCAAAGCTCTTCCGCGACCGGACGGTGTCGTGAGGCGCCCGCAAACGCCAGCCAGGCTGAAGTTGTAACCCAGGACTGGAATGCCTGCCTCGCCCATCCGGCGAACGATGTTCTTAACATTCTCGATGTGCTCAGGCCGCCGCGCGCCATGCAAGAGAACGTCATGCCAATGCGCAGGATCGAGGTTCTCAATGGCCGCGAGCCCCAGGCCCGCATCTTCGATTTCTGCGCGAAGCTGCTTCATCTGGGCAACGGTCCAGAGCTTCCCCGGATCGCCGGCCACTCCCCAGGGCTGATACTTGGTGCCCGTCGGCTGATTCCCTCGAGGATTGCTCGTGCCCTGGTTGAAATAGTCCACTAGGTGAACCACCACATCGGTGCACCCCGCCTGGCGCGCGAAGTCGTAGTAATCGCGCGTCAGCATGTGCCGGTATAATCCGAGACCCACCTTCATAAACGGTTCCCGATCCCCGATCCGTCGTCACTGAAACTCACATGATTCCGTGCTTCTCAAACGCAGCAACGGCGGTGCTTCCCTCCTCCAGTGCCTTTCTCACCAGCTTCTCACCGCGAGCCTTTTCGAGCGCCTTGGTGAATACTTCCGTTGCGGCTTCAACCGGGACTACGCACACTCCATCAATATCTCCAAACAGAAAGTCGCCCGGGCGGACCCGAACCGATCCGATCTCGATGGCAATGCGAAAGTCCACTACTTTGTAGCGGGGCGCGGAGTCCTGTGCATAGGAACCCCAACAGAACGCGGGAAAATCCAGATTCAGTACCGCCCGGGTATCGCGCAAATAGCCGTTCAAGACTGCTCCGGCTGCTCCCAGCTTACGGGCGCGAATGCTCATCAATTCGCCCCATAGAGCGTTGCGCGGAGATGAGCCCGTGTTCACGTAGACCTCGTTGTACTTCAGGTCGTCGAGAGCCTCCAACATCAGGCCGAAGGGCTTCTCCATCAACTTATTGTTTGTACCCATGACCTTCTCTTCGAAGACGTCGACTGCCAGCACCGGCATAGCGCGGCCGATCAAGACCATATCCGGTCGTAAGGGACGAATCTGCGGTGGAAGAAACTGATGCTGGAGGTCCATCTTGTCCATAACATCCCCAACGACGCAGGTAAAAAGTTCCTTCCGGATAATGGAAAATAGTTTTTCATCGGTGTGCCAGAGTTTCATAGTTCTTTTGGGCCAAGACTGTGTTCCCCGGATTCCAGCATAACCGACTCCCGGTGGTTGCGGTTAATTCACTCAAAAAACGGTTCGTTCTTCCGGGCATAGCGGCGGGCCACCTCTTCGTTCAGCTTGACTCCAAGACCGGGCTTCTCCGGTAACTGAATCGACCCGTTCTGGATAATCGGCTTCGGGATGCCATCCACCAAATCATTCCAGAAGGGAACATCCGAAGCATGGAATTCGAGCACTAGAAAATTTGGAATCGCGGCACAGAAATGTGCAGAGGTCAACGTCCCGACCGGACTACTGATGTTGTGCGGCGCCAGAGGGATGGTCTGACCGTCGGCGAACTGCGCGATTTGACCGGCAACCGCCAAGCCTCCCACCTTCTGTAGATCCGGCGTCGCGATCCCTAAGGCATGCGTCTGAATTATTTCGCGGAATCCTTCGAACAGATACAGATTCTCGCCGGTGGCAATCGGGATCCTGACCCGCGAAGTCACTGCACGCAAGGCCTCCACACTATCGGGAGGAACCGGATCTTCCAGCCAGAGAAGCCTGAACGGCTCCAACGAGCGTCCGACCTTGACCACGTCGCTCACGTTGTACCGCCAGTGGCAATCGACGGCGATGTCGATGTCATCGCCGAGAGCTTCCCGAACCGCCCCGATTAGAGCCACCATCCGATCAATGGCAGAATTTGTCAGACAACGGTTATGGGGATCAGAACCCTGCGTGCCAGACACATCAAGGTCGAACTTCAGTGCTGTATAACCTTCCGACTTCATCGCAACCGCCCGCTTGCGAAAATCCTCCGGGGAGGAGGGCGCCACATCTCTGGCGTGAGCGAAGTAGTCCTTTGGAGTGCTGTGAGTCCGTTGCTTGATCCATGACGGTTGACGCGAACGAAGAACCTCGTCCAGACTCTCTAGCGCTTCACCCCCGTGGCAGTCGGCGTAAATCCGTATCTGATCACGAAACTTGCCGCCCAGAAGGCGGTAAATCGGGACATCCAGCCACTGTCCTAAAACGTCCCAAAGAGCAGCCTCAATTCCACTGATGGCGTTGTACACGATCCCCGCCATCGAACCCGCCCCGGAGGTAGCAAGCTGCAGTTTGCGAAACAAGCGACGCACGTCGCGCGGGTCTTCTCCCAGAAGGAGCGGCTCCAGGGAGCGCAGGATGGCCGTGAGACCGGGAGCAAAGAAGCATTCACCCAAGCCCTGAATTCCTTCATCGATTTCGATTCGAACGAAGGTCCAATCGAAGTTCCCTTGGACGACCGCGGTTTTCAGGCGGACGACTTTCATGATTCCCCCAATGACGACAGACACAAACGGTCGATGGAACCATCGCCTCCGAGTCGAGCAAGTAGTCACGCTGCTGCACGGCCCGAATGAGACTCGAGGGAAGTGTATGGGGTGTTGTTGAGCCGCGCAATGGCTTCCTTCGCGAACGAATAAAAATCGAGCTAGGCATCGCCTAAGGGTATCCAAACTATGATGCGATGACGCATGAAGGAACTGCCAACGCCGCAGCCATTCCCCGGCAAGTAAATTTGAGTGATTCCACAAGGCAAAGCGCAACACGTCAGGCGGCTCAAAAAGATCAATTTCATGTGCTATTCAGACCAGGGGACATTCCTCCTTCTTCGAGACCGCTAGCCAGGATTTAGTAGCGGCGGAGCGGCGATTGTCCTATACGTCTAACGAGTCCCGGCAGTGCGCTGGGAGCGGTCGCCTACGACCTCGCTGACCAGGACCGCGCGTCTTCGGGTCCGTTTATGGAACCATCGGAACCGTAACCCCTCCCAAAGGTCGTACCTCCTTCTTACGCCTATTGCCCACCGAGTCCCATGTTTTGATACATGCCGCGCCCGGCGCGAGTTGCGCGTCTCCAGTTGCGCACAAAATGCGCAGTTAACAACCAATGGCACAAGACATATTGCTGGGGTAACGCGACTTGGAGCTCCAGACCTTGAAATACGCAACGGGTATCGCGGGTGTGATGACCCAGGGCCTTCGGCCAGGTTCGTCTCGTCATCGTCCTTTCCGACTGACCTGCCGCTGCGTTTACAGGTTACACTTGCTTGCACATCTGTCGTTGCCGACCTAGATGGTCAATGTGTAACTCGACAACATCTCCATGCCTAAGGTATTGTGGCGGTTTCATGCCCAAACCCACTCCTGGAGGTGTGCCGGTTGAGATTAGGTCGCCGGGCTCGAGCGTCATGAATTGCGAAATATAATGCACAAGCTTGACAGGCGAAAAAATCATGGTTTCTGTACTCCCGTTCTGCATCAACCGTCCATTCACGCGGAGAGTCATTCGCAAGCCTGAAACATTGGGCAATTCGTCACAGGTTGTCAACCAAGGTCCAAGCGGGTTGAATGTGTCACAACTCTTTCCTTTACTCCACTGGCCGCCACGTTCGAGTTGGAATTCGCGCTCGGAAACATCATGCGAAACGCAGTATCCGGCGATACAAATAGCCGCTTCATCGACCGAATTGAGATAACGCGCCTCACGCGCGATAATCACACCGAGTTCAACCTCCCAATCGGTCTTGTTGCTGTTGCGCGGGATCAGAATGTCGTCGAACGGGCCTACGACGGTGTTTGTGGCCTTCAGAAAGAGTACTGGCTCGTTCGGTACAGGCATCCCGGATTCCTTTGCGTGATCCGAGAAATTTAGCCCTACGCACACGATTTTGCCGGGCCTGGCTATTGGAGAGGCCCAACGCTCGCTTTCACCTACCTCAGGAAGAGATGCTCGGTCCGTTTTCAGAAGACTTGAAAGCGTCTCCAGACCTGATTGCTCGAAGAAAGTCGAGTTCCAATCTTGGAAATAAGCGGACAAATCCCAACGCTTGCCATCAAGCAACACTCCGGGCTTTTCTCTGCCTTGAGGTCCGGAACGGATGAGACGCATTCTGTAAGGCTCCTTTTAAGTCGATGAAGTTTCTGTGCCTGAGAGAATCCCTGTTCTGCGGTTCATTTTAAATACGACCCTGGATGCCCGGTGCGATCCGTCTGGCGACTCGCATCTCTTTTCGCCGGCTACAATGCTGTAAATCTCAAGGTGCGCAATACCTTGCGTTTACCAACACGGTGCACACGAGGCCTATTACGAGCTAGTAGCAATCGCGAATTCGGCGATACAAGCCACGCGTTATCAGTCGCTTGCAATATAAGGAGTATTTTGTTGATTGCGCCAGGTGTCGCAGTTTTCGAACTTTCTGACCTCCATTAGGAGGTCCTTATGAATTGGTTCTTGCGATGGTTAGCACGGCGCTGCAGGAAGGCGTAGGAGGGTCCACCCTCGTCGGATCGTGGGTGTCGAATTGGCAACCCCATGATCCCGTGGCATATTCATTCATGCCGGCCGGCCGTGCTCAACCGGCGCCGCGAGCTGCAGCGTTTCCGGGTCCCTCGGCCGGCTAATAGGCGGTAAAGGTGGTCTCCTGCCAGCTGGCGCATTATGCTTCGGTAGATTCGTTTGGAGTCCCATGAATCGCGCGACCAGACGCGATTCGTGGGCTCCTCAGAAAATATGAATCAGATTCTTACACGAGGAAAAGTCTCACCTTCCAACAATCTTAGTTATAACGATATACGTTGTAACATATGATATGTTTGGGAGTAGTCAAATCGCTCGGCAGTACGGCACACCGACGGAGCCGGTGGACGAACACAACGGCTACGACGGCACGCTCGTGATCGATCGCCGCGACGAGAGGAAACGCCACCGGGCAAATCTCGATGTCATCGGCGCACAATGTCATCACGTTATGGCTTGCTCCAGCGATTTCGAACTCAATCCAGCTTGAATGAATCTGCTCAATCTGGCGGCGATCATCCTCCGTGAGTTTGTCCATACAACGAGCATGGATAGCAGATGCGTACATCAGCGCGCAAGACCAGACTATTATTGCAACTTCGCGTATTCGACTTTGGCTTGCTTCAGGACGAGGATGTCGGGAGCGGTACCTGTGGCAGCCCCATCAGGCAGGTCGGCGAAGCGCGGGTCGGAGCGCAACCCTTACCCGAACGGGTCGAATAGCTGAGGTGTGCTACGGTTCACGGATCGCTGTGGAGTTCATCGGAAGGAGCTTGCAATGCGGGTGCTCGGTTATTCATGGGCGGGTGTGCGCAGCACCAACTTGAAGTCAACTGTGTCTTTCTTTCGCGACACTTTAGGTTTGTCTCTTATCGAACAGCATGAAAGCTGGGCTCAGTTCGAGATGCCCTCTGGACAGTTATTCGAAGTCTTCGGCTCGAAGAGCAGCTATTATCAGCTTCACGCCTGCCCAGTTCTCGGATTTCAGGTGGAGGATGTCCGCGCTGCAAGGAAGGAGTTGGAATCAGCGGGCGTAGAGTTCGTCACAGGTGTCTTTGGCAACGAATCAGAAGCTTGGACGTATTTTCGCGACCCTGACTCCCATATCTACGAGCTTTGGCAGACGCCGCGAGTTCTGAAAGGACTCCGGCCTCATTCTAAGAAAGGCGAAGGTCAGTAGATGTTCCATACTCCCGGCGTCACAACCTCCAGCAGATGACCGTCTGGATCACGGAAGTAGAGCGCCGCGCCTCCATATTTCCATGTCTTACGCAATTCAATCGAGATGCCCTGTTCCTTCAGCCAGCGTTCCCAAGCAGGCAAATCACAACGAGCGATCCCGAACGCGATGTGAATTGTGCCGATGGCGTCCGTATCAGCAGTAGCGCCTTTCTTGAACAGCAGCAGCACGCTGCGATCACCCGCACGCATCGGGCAAAGGCGCGTCTCATCGTTCAGGGGTTCACCGGGTTCGAGCGGCTCAAAGCCGAATATTCGGCGATAGAATTCAGCGGAGCGAGCAGGACTCTCGACGTACAGGGATGTCTCCAGAATCCCATTTACTCGCGGAGGCACAGTGGCGACATTACTCATGTTGTTTTCCTCTATCGCGCTGAACAAGAAGATCACGACCTGACGATGTAATCCTGACCACACAACGTCCGTTCACGTTCTCCCTGACGACGAGACCGCGATCATTCGCCTC
>Ga0187783_10000289_pt1 | contig 37855 bp, 32 predicted proteins | sample 1015_SJ02_MP02_2_FD_132471 | JGI IMG/M metagenome (GOLD analysis project Ga0187783, IMG submission 132471) | Tropical peat soil microbial communities from peatlands in Department of Meta, Colombia - 1015_SJ02_MP02_20_MG | ecosystem: Environmental > Terrestrial > Soil > Wetlands > Peat | place... | reverse complement strand
GTGGCTCTTCATTTTTACGCCGCAGCCGGTTGACGATTGACCGCTTTGGCACCTAATCAGTTCGCATCGTTGCTTTGTCTTCCATTCGATGGACCGCTTTTCAGTGAGTGCTCAGCGATGGCTGAGCGGATGGCTTCGAGCAGGGAATCACCCAGGAGCGGCTTTTCGACGATGCGAGCCCCGACGTCAGCCGCGTGCAGCTCGAGCATGGTGCTCACGTTGCTTGTGATCAATATCGCAGGAAGCCTAATGCCACGGAGGCGCAGCAGGCGCAGGATTTCGATCCCACTCGAACCCGGAACACCGTCGTCGATCACAATACAGCCAACTCCCAACCAATCGCCCTGATTCAGAAATTCGTTACTGTTGGAATAGCAGCGAACTGCGTAGCCCTCGATTTCCAAAGAGAATTTGAGCGACGCACGGATCGCGGCATCGTCATCGATGACGAGGACCACCCACTTCCGGGGCACGGTTGCACCCCCCGTCGACCATGCTCGTTAGTCGAATGCATCGCAGATTGGCTGGCGCCGGCCTTGACCTAATGTAGCTCAATAGAACTCGCGAAATACGGCAAGCCATGCTTTTCGTTCGATCTCGGCAGTGACCGAGCGCATCCGCAGGCATGCCGCTGAGGGGCGGGTTCCGTCCTGTGGAAGGATCGATCGGATATCCCCCGGCGCGATCGATCGCGAGCCAGTGGCAGGTCGGCCTAAGTAGTGCCGATCTCTTTAGCGCGCGCCGTTACCACCGAGCGGGTCGAGTGGTTGCACTGCTCCGGGGGGACGCTGCCTGGTATACTCGGCTGTGTATCGGCCGATTATCGGCTTACGGAGGGTTGGATGGGACCGCGACGGCAGGAACCTCGCCCGATCCTCATAGCCCAGAGCGTGGCATATTTGTCGCACAGCGCGAAAAATTGCACTGGGAGCTTTTCGTGCCGGTTGATTAGCTGATTTCGATGGTCAAACTCGCTCAACCCCAAAAGCGAGGTGGTGACTGACATGAATAAGCTCCTGCTGGCCCTGCCGATTTTCGCAACGGCGCTGGTTTCTACCATGCCGGTCGCGCACGCGTTCACATTCGAGGACCAGAGCACGAACACCAATACGAGTGGGGCTTTTGATCTGGAGGACCAGGTCAAAGGGTTCGCCAACGGGACCACGACCACGCAACAAGGCCCTTCCGGATTTCATTTCAGCGTTGGCCCCTCTTCGGGCACGGGCCTGACGAACCGATTCGATTCGCCGCCAGCCTGGGTCGGGAATCCTTTGTACCTAGACAAAGGTTCGTCTCGGGATCAGTAACGCCGCCGTCCGGCTATATCGCGGCCGCAGTGCATTCCAGCGCGCTGCAGCGAACGAGTGCATGACGCGAGATCCGCGCGCGGCTCCAGACGGCTCGCGGATCCGTATGTCGGGAGCGGGCCTGTTGTCACTCCTGCGACTTGTCCGTCACGTCTTGACCGTCCAACAATGGGCTTCGCGGCGCGCGGTCGCGTGAGTTCGAGTCAATCCCGCCTTGTCTTGGCCGGGATGATCGGTCGATCGCATCCGCTTGCCGCTTGCGCGACGGATGGCATTCGCGATCACCACTACGATACCGCTCATACCGATTTTTTCATTGACGCCCTAGACCCGAACGGTTTGAACCTAAAGCGTGAGCCGTTCGATTCGCACCGGATTCGGGGCCGGCCACCCCATCTTTCGACGCGAGCGAAAGCAGACTGCTGCTCTCTAAAGTATTGGCATAAACAGAGACGCAGTCGACCATGTTGGACTCTTTGCTGCGCGTGACGACTGCGATTATAAGACCAATCACGCGGCGATTTGGTGGCATCGTGGCCCGGTGATGATCACCATTCGGAGCCTCACCCGCTAGGCTATGACCCGCATTGACAGACCGGTCAGACACGCCAATACGTTTTGTTGGATCATCACGTGAAGCGAGACTATTGGAGCATCCGACCGGATTATTGTTCATTACTGGGGGCGTGGACTCGATACTTGCGGAGTGTTTGTATCGTCTGCTCGCACGGTAAAATCGCCTGATGACTACGGGCAAAATACCTCAAATCAACGGTATACGCCGCCGTGCACAGCGCCAGAGGGCCTGCGCTTCCGACACTACTGAACAAGCAACCGCGCCCTCCATGTTCAAATCTGAAATGACGACACGCGGCGAAGTCTTGGCAATCGTCTGGACGTACAGGCGGGGTGGGTCTGGTTTGTGGCGTCGAATGTCAACATTTTGGTCATTTGTGGCTTGGCTCGATTAAGGTATCCGCAGCTGCGATTGACGCTTGGCCAAGCCATCGGTCTAAAAAAATTCATTTTTCGATCGCGATCTCGACATTGCACACATGCAAAGTCCGGCTAATGCGGGGCGCTGGTTCAAAAGCATGTCATAGGAGCGTTCACGCGATATTTCGGCCTCGACGACGCGGGTTTTCCGCGCCTGGGTGCGGATCGTCGATGCCCGTTCGTGGTCAAGGACCGTTAGGTTCGCGACATTGGCCAGGGCTGCCGTATTGGAGAGTGAATCGATTGCACCGACGGCGTTGACGCGGGCCGTCCCGGAAGCTCACTCCTCATCATTTGATGGCCGCTTCAATGTGGCCGCCCGCGTCGGATTGGATCGACGGACCGGCATTGGCGCGCCCAGTCCGCCGAGTGCGCGTGTTGTCCTCGCTGCGCCGGAGCGCTCGATGCAAATCCCCACCGGGTTTTCCGGACAAGCGGCGCGCGCGACGTCAGGCGTCTCGTCCGCGGTCCGGCGCGATCGTCCGCCAAACGCCGGATGGTTAGTTGCCGCCATCCTGATCTTGACGATCGGCGCCGGAGCATACGTTTTGCGAAACGTCGAAATCTCACCGCGTTTGTTGACTCGCATTGTTCTGGGGCCACCGGCCATATCACCGGCACAGGCCTTGCAGTCGCCACAGGCTGCTCCACTTAGCGTCGAGGCAGAGTCGACATACGCCGTTGCAATCGCCGCAGCACCCGAATCGACATCCGGAGCTGCGGTGACCGGGGCGCCAGTGACTGCGGTGCCAGAGACCCCGGCGCCCGTTCAACCCGAGGCCGATACCCCTAAGCTCAATGAGGTCGCTCAGGTCGCGTCCCCTCGCGTGGTGAGAGGCCCGCGCGCCGCGAACGCACAAGAGTCGTTTCGGGACTGCACGACATGCCCCGAGCTGATCAGTCTGACGGGCGGCAGCTTTGAAATGGGGAGCAACGACAGCCCGGCTCAAAAGCCGGTTCATCGGGTCAGCGTTGAACCGTTCGCGCTTGGGCGATTCCCTGTCACCGTCGGGGAATGGCGTTATTGCGTCGAGGCCCTGGCATGTAGTTATCAGCCGACGGGCGATGACGATCAGCCAGTGCACAATGTCAGCTGGACGGACGCGTTGCAGTACCTTGGATGGCTAAGCCGGATTACTCAGCGGCCGTACCGGCTGCCCACCGAGGCAGAATGGGAGTATGCGGCGCGCGCCGAGACCACCACCAGATACTGGTGGGGCAATCAGTTGGTTCGCGGCATGGCAAATTGTCGGGGCTGCGCTGAGCCTTATGATGCGCAGGGCCCGACCAAGATTGGGGAGTTTGCCTCAAACGGCTTTGGTCTCTACGACATGGCGGGTGGAGTGTGGCAGTGGGTTTCGGACTGCTGGCACGCAAACTATCGTGGTGCGCCAAACGATGGAAGTTCGTGGGATACGCCAAGGTGTGTCGAGCGCGTCCTGCGCGGTGGATCTTGGTTGAACGATCCGAGCTTTCTGCGAGCCGCGAGCCGCAATCGTTATGACCCTGACGTCCGCTATCCGGCCAACGGTCTGCGGGTGGCGCGTTCGCCATGACGGAACCAGCTTTGGCAAGCGCGGGACCTGATCGCCAGCTACCAAAAATTGTAGCTTGCGTGTTCAATTCTCAGCAATTGTGCGCTTGGTCTGCATCGTTTCGGAGGCGAAAATCAGGCGATGCCGGAGCGGGCGGACTCGCGCTGTTTGACATTTCGGTTGGCAGTTGGCGGGCAACGGCCGCGTCCCGAGCGGCGAAACTCTGGGGTGTGACGCGGGCACCCGCGCGCAGGCGATACACTCCTACAAACTGGCGAACGGAAGTCTGAATCATGGGCACAGGGATGCTGCCATTCGCCGCAATTTGTCGAGCGTGGAACGGGCGTGGCGAGGGCGGTGTAAGGACACTTGTTTCGGGGCTCGTGGTTCTCGTGCTCGCGACGGCCATCGACAGCCGCGTATCCAGCCAGGAGAACCCGACCGGCAGCCTGACCCCGTCCCCCCCAGGCGCGGCAGTCTATTTCATCAATCTGAAGGATGGGGCGACGGTCACGGCGAAGGCAACCATTCGGTTTGGTCTGCGCGGGATGGGCGTAGCCCCCGCCGGCATAGATGCAAATAATACCGGCCATCACCATCTTCTGATTGACGCCGAACTGCCATCGCTCGGTGATCCGATTCCCGATGACGCGAACCATCTCCACTTCGGGGCAGGACAGACCGAGGCCGAGGTGACTCTCACACCAGGCCCGCACACGTTACAGCTGGTACTCGGTGACAAGAATCATGTGCCGCATTCACCACCGGTTATGTCTGAGCCCATTCACGTCAACGTGGTCGAAGAAACGGCGCCCCAAGCTGACGCGGAGACTGTTCGGCGACATCCGTCGCCGCCGGATGCCAAGGTCTATTTCATCTATCCGACCGACGGGGCAGTGCTGATGCCCACGGTGACCATTCGTTTCGGCCTGCTCAACATGGGCGTCGCCCCAGCAGGATTCGAAAAGATCAATACTGGCCATCATCATCTGCTGATCGACGCGCCGCTGCCTCCGATGGACCAGCCGATCCCCAATGACCTCAACCATCTGCACTTCGGAGCAGGCCAGACCGAGGCGCGCATTAGGCTTACACCGGGCAAGCACACGCTCATTCTGCTGTTAGGGGATGACAAGCATATGCCGCACGATCCGCCGGTTGTATCAAAGCCGATACGGGTCACGGTGTTGGCCCCCCGACCCCAAATACGTCCGCCGAGCAGTCACGACCAAACCCACGCCCGGACGCCGGTATCGAACGCCCAATAATCGCAATGAATGTTCGGTGTTGCGATGACCAAGATTCAGTTACTTGGTCACAGGATGGTTCAATTCGCGGTTAACGTATGCAGGTCGGCAATCGAGCCTCCAGAGCCATCTGGTCCGCAGATTCAAGCCGACCTTGGCCAAAGACGGTCGTCTCGACGACATAGGCAACCAGGGCTGGTCAATGCTGTCGCAGCGATTCAGATCAAATGCGGCTAACTATGGTTTGTTGAAGGGCTGACGTGCTTATAAAATTATGGCCGATCACAAATATCACGCCTCGGCGTCATGTCGGTCAGCTGCCTCCGGCACTTGATCAATGGAGGGTCGAGGGACCGAGCGCCTTGCGGATCATCTGGGCTAGTTCAAGCTTGCGGTAGGGTTTGCTGAGCAAAGCCACGTCTGGGTCGAGCCGGCCATGATGGATGATCGCATTCTCCGTATACCCGGAGGTAAAGAGCACTCGCGCGCCAGGTCGGAGTCGCGTGACCTCGTCAGCGAGTTCCCGCCCATTCATCCCACCAGGCATGATGATGTCAGTGAACAGCAGGTCAAAAGTCTTGCCCCGTTCGACCAGGGCGAGTGCCTCAGCAGCGTTGGCGGCTGCAATAGGTGTGTAACCGAGACTCTCGAGTTGCGATATCACATACCTGCGCACGAGAACATCGTCCTCTACCACCAGGATAGTTTCATGACCGCCCTGCAGTATGAGTCCCGCGGCGTTGTTGGGCATCAATGCCACTGCGTCGCTGCGTGGAAGATAGAGTCTGATCGTCGTGCCGTTGCCTTCTTCACTGCAGATCCTAATATGTCCGCCAGACTGCTTGACAAAGCCGTAAACCATGCTGAGCCCGAGCCCGGTTCCCTTTCCGAACTCCTTGGTGGTGAAGAAGGGCTCAAATACTTTGTGATGTAGAGTGACTGGGATTCCCGTGCCGGTGTCGCTCACCGCAACCATCACGTACGAGCCCGGCATCGTTTCGGGATTAGCTTGAGCATAGACGTTATCGAGCACGACGTTGGCGGTCTCCACAGTCAGCTTGCCGCCATTCGGCATCGCGTCGCGGGCGTTAAGCGCGAGATTAAGTAGAGCAGTCGACAGCTGGGTCCCGTCAACCATCGCCGGCCAGGCGTCATCCTCCAGCATCGACTCGATTTCGATCTGCTGCCCAAGCGTCGGCTGTAACAGCTTGGCTGTATCGACGACCAGGGCATTGATGTCGGTTACCTGCGGCTGCAGCGGCTGTTTGCGGGCGAAGGCCAGCAGCTGGCGGGTGAGATCACTGCCGCGGGTCGCCGCCTCATCGATCATGCGCGCGATATTAGCCAAATTCGGGCGATCCGCGACCCCACGAGTCAGAATGTCGATCGTGCCCGTGATGACTGTAAGAATGTTGTTGAAGTCGTGCGCGACGCCGCCCGTGAGTTGACCAATTGCATCCATTTTCTGCGAATCGCGCAGCGCCCGTTCGGTTTCCTTCAAAACAGTCACATCGCGCAGTACCAGAACTGCGCCTTCTGCGGCGCCACCCGTAAACTCGATCGGACGCGCGCTGATGGTGAGGTGGACTTTCCGGTCGCCTGCCGAGCGAAGCACCATGTCGACGCTGTCGACATTCTCACCCTGGAGAGCGCGCATGAGTGGCCATTCGGCGAATGGAAACGGCGTGATCTCGTCGGCGTGGTAGGCCTCGTAGGTAGCAGCCCAAGCCTTCCACCCCATTGCGGCACGCTCACCGAGCAGCTCCTTGGCCGCTGCATTGGCAAACATGATGGCGGCGTCAGCATCGACCAGAACCACGGCATCGGCCATGCGCGTCATAATAAGGTCGAGGATCTCAGCCGTGCGCCGCATCGCCGCTGTCTGTTCCGTGATCTCGTCGGCCATTCGCCCAAAGGCCGACGCGAGAACGCCGATCTCGCCACTGACCTCTGTCGGCACTTCTATCGGCGCGCCCCGCGCAAATGCGCTGACGGCGTCGGTCATCTGCACGATCGGTCTGCTCATCGTCCGCGCGAGCAGGACAGCCACAGAAATCGCGCCGAGGACTGCAATTAGACCGCCAATCGAAGTGGTGATCAAGACGGTCCGCGCGGTTGAATATGCGGCAGACAAGGGGATCGATTGCACGATTGTCACGCGCCGGTAACCGGCGAGCCGCGCCCCAGTCAGGCCGACGGCGACTCGCTCACCGTTCCGGTCCGTCAGGACGGCCGGGCCGAACTCATCGAGCCTCCACGCGGCCTCGGTCAATCCTGGGAAGTCGTCTCCCAGACGTTCGGACTTAGCCGACGAAGCCCCTGTTTCGCGTGCTGGATCAGGATGGACAAGGTAGTCTCCCCGTTCGTCGATCACGTACATCAACCGGCGGGGCAGCGGGACAAGAAACAGTGGTCGCGGGGGGCTGACAGCCGCCCGGATCTTCGCAAAAGCCGCCTCCAAATCGATCGTTAGCACGACCGCTGCAAAGGGAGTGCTATCCGGGGTCCGAACCGGGCTCGCAACGCTGAGGCGCGCGGATTGCCGTAGGCCCGGGCTCTGTTCTCGATCCAACTCGATCGTCGACACATAGACCCCACCCGTCGCGATGCGGAAGGTTTGCCGAATCAGCTCCGCGTCAGAGCGGCGGGACCTTGATGTTGTGAGCTCATCATCTGATGCGACGTGGACCTCGTCTGCGCCGACCGGGCGATCAACCCGAACGATGTCTCGGCCCCCATCGGCCACACCAACCAGACGGCACTCGCGTAACGCAGTAGTGGCCAGCAGATGCGCACACTGAGCTGCGAACTCGGCGCGATGCTGGTTAAGCGCTCGGGCGTCGGAATCGGCTCCCCTGAGGTCACTCGCGCGCACAATGCCGCCGATCGACGGTGCCGCGCGCAATTCAAGCAATTCTTTGGGTAATTCAGACGTCTCCGTCTCAAGATCGGTCGCCAGATCCCTCACGTGCTGCCGGAATCGATTTTCGACTCCCGGCACATTAGCCGCCTCGAAGACACGATAGTTGAGCGCGGCAAGCATCATTACCGTTATGAAGGCATGGGCAAGCATCGCTGTCGTCAAGCGAGTTGACAGGCGCATCAGGCGAGCTCCGCCGGTCGCTTGGGGTCGCCGCACAGCACCTGAGGCGCAGCTGTCGTTGCCTTCGTCGTTTGCACAACCGCGCACACGACTTCCCGCTCGGACATCCGCAACAATTCGTCTGGCCCCAGGCCCTCGGCGCGGTGAGTACCGGGCAGTTGCTTCCTACCTTGGCTCGGCGCAGCCAACTTGCCGTTGGGGTCAGGAGGTATTTCGCATATGAAGCGTTTTGCCGATCTCCGGGTTGTCGGTTTCGTAAAGGCCCTCGCCGTTGCTTGCTCGGTCAATTGCATTCTGGGCACTGCAATCGCGCTCAACCAAGTCCGTCGACGCGTCCAAACGCACCGTCAAAAATTTCAGCGCTCCCGCTACTCACATTGCCTCTCACACAAGTTGCAGAATGGTGCCTGGCATAGTCGTCTCGCAAATCGTCTCCCCACTACCGGATGTTAAGCACCCCGGTGTTCGTTCAACAGCGCTCAGAAATTCGCTTTTCAGCAACTAGGCGCAACAGCTCCCGGTGCGGTGATTTCAGCCAAGATCCGCACCTACGGCGGCCTCTCACCCCTCACACATTCATGTCCGACAATGCTCAATGGTTCTTGTATCTGCACTTGTCAATGGCGCATTGACTAAGTTGATAGCCTCAAACGTCATGCCTTTTGTCTATCGTTGGCTCCTGTCGCGGTTGCGATGACCTGATTGGCCTGACCAGGACCAAATTGATCGCGCGGCAGAGCGTGCCGCCTCCCTTCCTTATGTCTTAAACGTATAGACACAATGGGGCGCCACATGAATGTGCGCAGGGGAGAACTTTCACCTGATGGCCTCTGAAACGAAACTTCAACTCGGTCGGTTCAACAAATAGACAACGGTCCAAGCCAGAAATCTGCTGTGTACCTGATTGATTTCATGCGGCGTCCGCCCGAACTCGCAGTTTACCTTGGCGGGCCGAAGCCACGGCGATTACCTCAAGTGGATTACAATCTCAGTAATATCTGCTACACCAACTGCATTGTCTCACAGCAATTGTTATATTGGGATGCAATATCACCTCGTAAGCCCCGATAGTAGGCCGATCGAACGATATCGCTACGGCCGATCCAGCTCCTGAATGGCGTTACCCAAGTGCTGCTTTAGTTCCTCAAAGCGCCCAGCCGTTCGAGCAGGTTCTTGCTTCAGATCGCCATTGAATATCGTCGCCATCCCTGCGGAACGCCGATGTTCAATATCAAAAACTGCACACGTCGGGATACCACCCCAGTATCAATGACAAGCACGTCCTCTGGTTTGGCCAGGACGCGAAGCGCCTCGCGTTTCGATCGAGACTGTGCGCTAACTTTTTTATTCTATCGGATCGACGACGAACGGCAATCGGGGCCCCAGCGGCACGATGCCAGTTGGATTCAAGGCCTTGATTGAGTAGTAGCCCCTTTTGATATGATCAAGATTCACTGTCTCGCGCACACCAACGATGGCAATCGTTCGTTGCAAGTACGCCGTCAAATTTGGATAATCAATTAAACGTCTCAGATTGCACTTGAATAGACCGTGATAAGCGGCATCGAAACGAACGAGCGTCACGAACAATCGAATGTCGGTCTCGGTCATGCGATTGCCGAACAAAAATGAGCGCTTTGCGACGCGCCGCTCCAGCTCGTCGAGCATCTCGAACACCTCCCGGAATGCTTCCTCGTAAGCTTGCTGGGTGGTCGCAAAGCCTGCGCGATAAACACCGTTGTTTAATTTGTGATAGATTGACTCGCTTAGCGCATCGATTTGCGCGCGCAAATCAATCGGATAAAGATCGACCTGATTATTACTGAATTCGCCAAACGCCCCATTGAGCATCCTGACGATATCGGCTGACTCGTTGTTGACGATGACTTGCCTCTGCCTATCCCAAAATACCGGCACGGTGGCACGACCGCTGTAGTGAGCGTCGGCACGGGTGTAGATTTCGTGCAGATAGGTGGCGCCATTGAGCGTATCCCTGTCGGCGCCTGGATAGTCGCCGAAACGCCACCCCTGATCAGTCAGAAATGGCTCGACCACGCTGACCGAGATGACGCTGTCGAGTCCTTTCAGTGTGCGTGCAAGCAATGTCCGGGAAGCCCATGGGCAGGTCAACGCCACATAGAGGTGATAGCGTCCGGCCTCAGCTCGAAATCCGCCGTCCCCCGTCGCGCCGGGGCTGCCGTCGACCGTAATCCAATTGCGAAATTGGGCCCCCTGCCGGACGAAGCCGCCTTTTGCGTCCTTGGACTGGACCGGATGCCAGCCCCCTGTCCATTTCCCATTGACGAGCACGGCCGTCCATCCTTTCTAATTGCTTATTGAGCAAGCGTATTCGCATCGAGCACTCGCATGCACACGCTGCAACGGCCCGTTCAAGCCCCTCGAGTTACAGGTATTCCCGGGGCTCGACACCAATGGCGCAAATACCAAGTTTGACTTAACTGCCGATCGCTTGCGGTGTCTTGTCGAATCCGGGCGGTCACCAACGGTCGCACACCTTCGATAGGCCCCGCTTCCGCGTGGGCGGTGGCTTTACCGACCCTGCGGACTGATTAGCTGACGAGCGCCGGGCGGTCCGCAGTGGTACAAGTCACCTTCAGAGCAAACGCGCCGTCACCGAGCAGAGCCTGGACAACGAGAGCGATCGTCCAGAACGCCGGATATTCCCAGCCGCCGTGTGCATTGTCGAAAAAGAAACCAGCTGGACCGTGTACCGTGAAAATGGCGCCCAGCAAAATCGGAGTGAGCGCGATCGCAATCACGCGGGTCCATAGTCCGATAATCAACGCGATCCCGCCAAGAACTTCCGCCGTAATGGTGACGTAGGCGAGTGCGGATGGCAGACCCAGGCTGCCAAAAAAATCCGCCGTTCCGGCCGGCGTAAAGACAAACAACTTCAGACCGGCATGCGTCAGAAACAGGATGCCGAGAGCAACGCGCAACAAAAGCGCCCCATACGGAGCAGTGCGGGCATCAATCATAGTTACCTCAATGCGGTTGGACATTCGCTGCACACTGACATGAACGACTGCCGCAGGTTTGATAATCCGTCGATTTTGCATTACTCTTCACACCATCGGTGTGAGGTTGATAATGCTGGATCGTGTGACGGGGATGCAGGTGTTTGCCCGCGTAGGGGCGCTCGGGAGCTTGTCGGCCGCCGCGCGTGCGCTCGGGATGTCGCAGACGATGGCCACGAAGCATATTGCGGCGATCGAGCAGCGCCTAGGCGTTAAACTTCTGCACAGAACCACTCGTCGACTTGCGCTTACCGAAGCGGGACGCCGTTATCTGGACGCCGCGGAGCGCATCCTGAACGAGATCGAAGAAGCTGAGGCGGCCGCGTCGGCCGATCGGTTTGAGGCCCGGGGGACTTTACGGGTCAATGTTCCGGTGTCGTTTGGCATACGAGAAATTGCGCCGCTGTTGCCGGCATTTTGCCGGTCATATCCGTCGGTGACGGTCGACATTGGCCTGAACGACCGAGTTGTAGCTTTGATTGAGGAGGGCTGGGATCTCGCCGTGCGCGTCGGCCAGCTGGCAGACTCCACTATGATTGCGAGAAAGCTTGCGCCCTGCCGCACGGTTCTATGTGCAGCGCCTGCGTATCTGGCGGAAAAAGGTACGCCGCGCACAGTCGCCGATCTTAGCGATCATAACTGTCTCGGTTACACTCTGTCGGGAACAGTCGGGTCCGAGCGGTGGTCGTTTGGCGTCGACGGCGCTGTCACTGTGCCAATCAGCGGAAACCTCCGCGCCAATAACGGGGACGCCCTCGTCACCGCGGCGATTGCCGGCCAAGGTTTGATCTATCAACCAACCTTCCTGGCAAGCGCCGGGATTCGCACAAAACAGCTCGTCTCGATTACGCTCGATCATCCCACAATCGAGCTCGCCGGGGTCTTTGCTCTCTATCCCTCTGATCGCCGTCCGCCGGCCAAGGTCCGGGCCTTTATCGATTTCCTCGCACAGCGGTTGGGGCCGGCACCCCCGTGGGATCGAGTCCTCGCAGAGTGAAGGCAACGGCTGGTGCTTGTCGCGGGTCGACGCGCGGATCGTAAGCAATCGAGATCGAAAGCCTGTTCGATGCCGGCGCAGCAGCGATTATGGGCATTTCAGAAGGACTTACGGCGAGGTCTGGTGGTTGATCTCGATATGGATTCAGATCGGTTGCTTTGCTTCTCGGTGCCTAGTAGCACCTCGCCTCAATCAACGAACGTCGCGACCCCCAGCATCACTTCGAAGGGCAACGGCAAATTCCTAAAAGCAATTGCCTACCAAGTTAACAGCCGATCAGTCTCTGAAATGTGGCATGACCTCGGACGCGAACATCTCCATGTTCCGTCGCGTGAGAACATCAGATAGCACGCCGAATTGCAGCAACGAGACTAACTTCCCGAGTCCCGTCGCCTCGCGCATCCTATCGATCTGATCCCGCACTGTTTGCGCGCTCCCGACTACGACGGTTCCGCTCTCAATAAGCTCGTCAATTGTCTGGTCGCGTGGCCTTGACCCAAGCGATTTCCGCAACTTCATTGTCGCCTTCATCGAGGAAAGCGACGTGTACCCCGGTGGTAAAAGCATCTCCCATGGATTGGGCAGATATTCGTTGAACAAAGATTCGACACCGACTTTTGCCTCCGTCCGGGCTTGCTCGTCGGTCCGCGCGACATAGATCGGAACTGCCCAGCCGAGCTGGTCGCCCGATGCCTCATAACCGAATTGCCTCGCCTGCTCGCGATATATATTGAGATATCGCTTCACGAGTCCCGCACCGCTGAATGTGACCAGGAACGGATATCTCCGCTCCGGCGCCGCCGCCCAGCGAACCGTTTCAGAGGAACCTTGTGATGGAATCCAGATCGGGGGATGTGGCGTCTGGTACGGTCGCGGCCAAAGATTGACGTAGCGGTAATTGAAGTGCTCACCCTCGAATGCGAACGGACCCGGTTGCGTCCATGCCGCGACGATGAGATCGTGCGCTTCTAGATACCGGTCGTGCGAAAGCGCGGGATTGAGCCCGGTCGCATGATATTCGGTGCCGACGCCTCGCACGAAGCCGCTGATAATCCTCCCCTTGGATAAATTGTCCAGCATGGCGAACTCCTCCGCTATGGTGAGCGGATTTCCGACCAGCGGCAATGCTCGGCCAAGAATCGCAATTTTCACCTTGCTGGTGCGCTGGATCAACGCGCTGGCGATGAGATTGGGCGCGGGCATCAAGCCATAGGCGGTCTGATGATGCTCATTTACCGCAATGACATCGAATCCAAGCTTTTCAGCGTAGGTGAGCTGATCGATGTAGCACTGATATTCCTCGGCACCTTTTTGGGGATCGTAAAGGTTATTGGGAAGCACAACCCAAGCGGACCTATGCTTGGCCCGCTCCGCGAAATCGAGCGGGCGATATGGCATCAAGTGAAAGAAGATAAACTGCATTGTTACTTTCCTTCGAGAAAGCGCAGAATTGCGTCGGCTGACACTTCAGCCTTTTCAATGTGCGGCAAGTGTCCGCAGCCTGCGATGAACTCGACCCGCAGATCGGGGACCAGCTCCTGCCAGCGTTTGGCATACGCGCTCGGCATGAGCTTGTCGTTTTCACCCCACAGCAAGAATGACGGTACTTGAATGCGATGCAGCCAGCGCTCAAGCGCCGGATTAAACCATCTCGGTTCCCAACCGAGCCGTGCTGCCATGAAACGGTTTGTGAGCTGGCGGTCCGCTTCCTCTTCCGACAATGTGACCGATAGCATCCGATCGGCCAATGATTGATCATGATAAAGATTCCTTACGGCCTCCTCTGGAGACCAGATGAAATTGTCGCCGCTCTGAATTCCCTTCACGCGAATGCCCGCCGGAGATATCAGGCATAAGTTGGCCAGTTTAGAGCAATTGCGTATGGCAAGCTCGGCTGCCGTCCAGCCTCCCAGTGAAAAGCCGACCAAGTGCACGGGACCGGCATCCAGGGTATCGAGAAAATCGAGGTAGTACATCGCGAGATCTGCGACGTTTCTAATCTGCGTAGCATTTTCCGGCGTTCCAAATCCCGGGTGCTCGGGGACGAGGACATTGTACCGGGATGCCAGCTGTTCGAAGAAGGCGTTCCACGGTGGAATGCCGTTGGCGCCATGCAAGAACAACAACGTTCGACCCGTACCCTTTCTCAATAGGCGAACGTAAATGTCTCGCACGCGGTGCCGATACTCTTGCGGAAGCATTTCGTGGACTCCTGAGTCCTTAATCATCGCCAATAGAGTAAATTCACATTTGAAGTGAAATGACGCATCCCTAGCCGTGCTCCCTGCCCTCGATGACGACGAATTTGCGGCCCGCCGTCTCGGACAGGAGCAATGCGAAGACCAAGCTCAAGGCGGCGCCCGCGATACCGAACATCATAGCATTGAACAGATCGTGGAGGTCGGTCGCGATCACAGGCACAAGATACGGCATAGAGCTTCCCACCAGTCGGCCAGCGGTGAAAGTCGTAGATGCGCCAGTTGATCGCAACTCGACTGGAAAGAGTTCAGAATACCACGGCCCGAACACGCCAATCGAGCCCTGGCCAAGGCCCCACAGCGCGTAACACCAGAATAAAGTCCACCCGAATACAGAGCCAGCATAGTTCACCCGACCGAATAGAATCAGCGCAGCGAATCCAGCCAGGCAGATAATGCTCGATCCGACAATGGCGCGCTTGCGCCCGGCACGATCGCTGGCGTAGCCCGCCAGCAACAGACCGCTTGCCAGAAACAGGCACCAGATCAGCGTTACCATACGCACCACGCCGGGACTGGCGTGGAGGTCGCGGATCATCAGGGTGGGCATAAAAATGGTGATTGCCTGGTACGAGACTATGTAGCCGCCACACATCAGTGCACCAAGCAGGAAATATCTAAGCGATGCACCGCGGAAGATTTCGATCAGCGAATTACTCTCTCCACGTTTTTCTGGCGGCAGTCGTCCCGTCCTGCGCATTCGCTCATATTCGCCCCACAGTCGCGACTCCGGCATTTTGGCCCGCACAAAGATCATCAGGAATACGGGGATTCCGCCTATCAGGAGCGCGGCTCGCCAGGACAGGTCTTCGCCAAGATTGGTCAGTGTATAGGTGGCAACTACTACCGCAATCGCCGTTCCCAAGGCTGACATTGCCTGCACAATGCATGAGCCCAAGCCGCGACGGTCACTGCCCCACACTTCATTGAGGAGCACCATCCCGGCGCACCACTCGCCACCAACGCCGATGCCAGCGAGGATGCGGAAGACGAGAAGTGAGCCGAAGTTGCAGGCGAACGCCGAAAGTATGGAGCCAACGGCGAGTAACGCCAGGCTGATAAGAAGCGCGTTCTTGCGGCCAATCTTGTCTCCAAGCCAACCGATGCCGATCCCGCCGACCACCGATGCGGCCAGGGTCATTGGACGACCAATCCGGTTTGCGGTAAGCTGATCCGGAGCGAATGCTGCACCTGCGTAAGCAGAAACGCCATGATAATCAAATTGTAGAAATCGAAGGCATAGCCGAGCACGGCAGACCATCCAACGAAGATCCGCTCGCGTTTTGTGTAGCTGAGTTCGACTTCTTTCATCATCTCGCATCCCGCAGTTCGCCGCTTCAAACTCTATTTGGTAGATCAGAGCACACCGATCGCCAAGCGGAACGATTCCATATTTTCGCGCCCACAAGTAGGACTGTGCCGCCCTCAACTCGAGCCGTCCTCTGAACACGCGCCGTTCTCGACGCAATGGCCAGCCAAGCATTGAGATCGAAGCGCAGATAAAATTTATAATTATGATCGGATCGGTTCACTAATGTACTGTAGGAACCGGCGTTCACCGCGGTCAACTGACGGAGGTCTTCTGCGGACGATCTGCATTGGTTTTCTGCTCGGCCTCTCGTCGACACCAATGATTGCGGACGATACGCGGTCATCGGCGCCCCAACCTACGCCAAAAGTCGCGCCTTTAGCGCCGCCCTCGGCAATCGAATGGCGACTCGTCGGGGACGCACTGAATCAACGCCTCATCGCCTATGTCCGTCTCGGACCCGTGCGGCCGCTTTCACGCTATTCAAGGAAAAGGAAAGATTCGAGAGAGGATGGAAAGAATAGTGATCCGAAGCGGACGGTAGGCGGATACATTAGTCCCTGGTGTCCATGAGGCGTTCATATCATCTGCGAGTTGCAACTGCGACCCTCGTCCCAGATCGCGGTTGAATATCTCCCGACAATTACCGACTGCCTTTACGACGTTCGGATCAAAATCCGTGTCGGATTAGACGATGGGGCGGAGCCCAGTCCTGCACGAACGCGCGCAGCAGGCGATCGCTATGGCGACGCTGATCGCCCGTTGAAATAAAAATGTTGGCCCTGCATAGCGCAGCTATCGGGATGTTGCGCGGGAGTTATGCGGCTGCTCGCGCCCACCTGGGTCCCGTACATTGGCGTGACGCTAATTTCTAATGGGATAGTCCAGAAAAATGCATCCCATTCTCGATGGTTGTACATCCCCGGCACGAATCACGACACTGCGCTGCTTGTCCGGGCTGGCGCCGTAGATGTCAGCGGAATAAGTTGCGGAACACCGTCATTTGCCGCGGCTTTCCACCATTTTTCGACAGTCGTCGCTAAGCTTGTCTTTTTGACCAGCAAGACAATCAAAAATGCGTCCCCCACCACGTTCAACCCCGGCGCAAAGCTTTTGCACGTCGGCGCGACAAGCGGCCCGGCGACCGCCCTCCTGGCCGAACGCCGCTGACGAAAGGGACGCAAATACGATGAAGCCGATGAGGGCAATACTGCGCATCATTTTTTACTGCCTTTGAAGCGTCGCCCCGCAAGGGTTCTCGCGCTTGTTTATGTCGACGGCAAGGCATAAGCGAGAAGCTCTGGTGACCTCGTGTGGATTGGCGATTGTGCAACGGTTGATCTCAGTAGTATTCGGCTCGTTGGCGGCGGGCAAATTATGGTGCTTCAAGCAATTTTGCGACGCGTTATGGGGATTAACGCCGAACCCGCCAACACCTCGCTTGTCGCAATTTGCACCAGCGGACATGATGGGGCGGCATGACACTTCGTGGTCCCCTTCCCTCGCCACCCGCTCGCGCACTCAAAGTACTCGGCGCCGCGTATTCGTCGAACGGTTGGTGAAGCCTTGTCCGGGGTCCAATCGGTTGATTCTCGACTTCGCCGAAACCTGCTGCCGCACCGAGCATTCGGTAGCAGACTAACGCAGCAGGAGGTCTATCGGCAGGCGACGATCAAGAGAGCGGCATCGACATCATATTTCCGTTGAGATTGGCGATGATCCAGATGGAGCCGGCGATGATGAGAAAGACGATCAATACGCCGAAGGCGAGTGCCAGAATATTATTCGTGCTGTCGGACCCGGTGCCCAGATGCAGAAAGAAGACGAGGTGGACGCCGATCTGCGCCAAGGCGAGTACGATCAACCCGGCTGGGATGCCCGGGGGCCAGAGCAAATCGGTCTGCGATACGATCCAAGAAACGATCGTTGCCAAGATAGCGAGCGCCAGCCCTACCGTGTATGACAGATAGGTGGCCGTGGGCTCATGCTCCTCGACACCCGGCGTTCGGTCCTCGAACACGTGCTCGTGAATGTCCGTCACTGATAGACTCCCATCAGATAGACCAACGTGAAAACCCCGACCCAGACGATATCCAGCGCGTGCCAGAACAGGCTCCAGCACAATAGGCGTCGAAGGACGGCAGCTCGCAGGCCTTTAGCGATCATCTGGGCCACCAAATAGACGAGCGCGATCAAACCGCTCGCGACATGGACACCGTGCGTGCCAACCAAGGTGAAGAACGCGGACAGAAAGCCGCTGCGCCAAGGCCCGGCACCCTTCGCTACCATGCCTGCAAATTCGGCAACCTCGATGAATAGAAAAGCCGCCCCGAGCACGAATGTGAAAGCGGCGAAGATCAAGAAGAGCGTTGGTTGCCGTCTTTCGGCGGACAGCACTCCGATGCCGCATGTATAGCTCGACAGCAACAGACACATCGTCTCGACGAAAACGCTGCGGAGGTTGAACAGCTCGGCTCCGGACGGTCCGCCGGCGGTATTGCCCGACATGACCGCGTAGGCCGCGAACAGCGCCGAGAACATGATCATGTCGCTTAGGATGAAAATCCAGAATCCAAAAGCGACGACGATGCGCTTGGGCGCCGGCCCGCCGCCGCCCCGACCACGCGCGAGTTCTGTTGGAACTGCAATTAGAGTTCTGTCGAGCGTCGTAGCAATCGTCATATGGGTGGTCTCACCTCACCCGTTCGGTTTGTGCAACTTCGGCAGCCGAGATTTCTTCCTCACGATCGATGCTCCAGCCGGCCATCAGGACCACGATGACGGCGGCGAGAAAGCCCAGGATTGCCAGCCACCAGATGTGCCAGATGAGCGAAAAGCCCATGACGGTCGCAAAGAAAGCGGTAACGAAGCCAGCCGGGCTGTTACGTGGCAATTCGATTGCCTGATAGGCGGGTTGCATTGGGGCTCGCGCCGTCCGCTTCATCTGCCAGAACGCGTCGATAGCCTCGACTTTAGGTAGCACCGCAAAATTGTAGGCCGGCGGCGGCGAACAGGTTGACCACTCCAGAGTTCGACCGGTCCACGGGTCGCCGGTCAGGTCGCGGCAGTGTTCGCGCGCGCGGATGCTGACATAGAGCTGTGCGACCTGGCAGAGGATTCCGCAGAAAATAACGATAGCCCCGGCCTCCGCGACCAGCAGCAGCGGTCGCCAGCTCGGATCGGGAATGTGCTCAAGGCGTCGGGTCATCCCCACCAGTCCCAACGCGTAGAGAGGCGTGAAAGCGAGATAAAAGCCGATGAGCCAGCACCAGAAGCTGGCCTTACCGAGCCGTTCGTCGAGGGTGAACCCGAACGCCTTTGGGAACCAGTAGTTGATACCCGCCAGCATACCGAATAGAACACCGCCAATAATGACATTATGAAAATGAGCAACCAAAAATGCACTGTTATGCAACACGAAGTCGACCGGCGGCACTGCCAGCAGTACGCCCGTCAGCCCGCCGATGACAAATGTGACGATGAAGCCGATAGCAAATAGCATCGGAGTGCGAAACACGATCCGGCCTCGGAACATCGTAAACAGCCAGTTGAAAACTTTGACGCCTGTCGGCACCGCGATGACCGATGACATGATCCCAAAGAACGCGTTGACGTTGGCGCCAGCGCCCATCGTGAAAAAGTGATGCAGCCAGACCATAAAAGAGAGAATACAAATCGCGAGTGTCGCCCAAACCATCGAACGGTAGCTGAACAGCCCCTTGCCGGAAAAGTTCGCGACCACTTCAGAAAAGATGCCGAAGGCCGGCAAGATTAGTATGTAGACTTCAGGATGGCCCCACGCCCAGAACAAATTGACATACATCATCTGGTTACCGCCAGCATCATTGGTAAAGAAATGCATGCCAACGTAGCGGTCGAGCAGCAGCATCATGAAGGTCGCGGTCAAAACCGGGAACGCAGCAACGATCAACAGACTTGAGGCCAGTGCGGTCCAGCAGAATACCGTCATGCGGAAATAGGTCATGCCCGGCGCGCGCAATTTGAGAATTGTGGTCACAAAATTGATACCGGTCAGCAAGGTTCCGATGCCCGAGATCTGCAAGGACCAGAGGTAGTAATCGACACCGACATCGGGTGAAAAGTCGAGCTCGGAGAGCGGCGGGTAGTTCATCCAGCCGGTGCGGGCAAAATTACCGATAACGAGCGACAGATTGATCAGCAGCGCGCCAGTCGCAGTTAGCCAGAAGCTCACCGAGTTGAGCACTGGAAATGCCACGTCACGGACACCGAGCTGTAATGGCACGACGAAGTTCATCAACCCGATGACGAGCGGCATCGCCACGAAAAAGATCATGATCGTGCCGTGGGCCGAGAAGATCTGGTCGTAGTGATCTGGCGGCAGGTATCCTTGGGCATCGCCAACGGCGATCGCCTGCTGAGTGCGCATCATAATCGCGTCGGAATAACCGCGCAGCAGCATTACGAGTCCCAAGACCACGTACATAACGCCAATGCGCTTGTGGTCGACGCTGGTCAACCACTCGTCCCACAGATATGGCCACCATCCCTTTGCCGTGATGAGCCCGAGCACAGCCAGAATGACAATGAGGACCACCGCCATGCTGATCATAGGAAGCGGCTCATTGAACGGAATTGCCGCCCAGCTCAGCCTCCCCAGCATGTCAACCTCCCCCCTGACGCAGCGGCGGACACCAGGCTCCGCCGATAGTTGCGTTTCTGGGGCTCGTCACCGTTTTGTCGAGGATGCGCTCGAACAGTTTTGGTTCCACCGAGCGATACGTTGTGGGCGATACATCTCGGCTCGGCTTTGCCAGTTCGGCGTAGCTGGCAGCGTCGAGTCCGGATCCGGTGCCGTGCGCCTGCTCGAGCCAAGTGTTGAAATCGCCGACCGTCACCGATTTGACGACGAACCGCATCCAGGAAAAGCCGTCGCCGCTGAAATTTGCCGAAAAACCGGGATACTCGCCTGGCTGGTCGGCAAGAAGGCTCAGATGGGTGGTCATGCCGCCCATCGTGTAGATCTGGCTGCCGAGCTGCGGCACGAAGAACGAATTCATCACCGTCGCCGAAGTGAGGCGAAATTCGACGGGAGTTCCGACCGGGATGACCAGCTGATTGACGGCGGCGATACCCCGATCGGGATAGATGAACAGCCATTTCCAATCGAGCGCCACGACGTCTACGCGTAGCGGGTCGGACTTCCCGGAGATCGGCGCTCGCGGATCAAGCTGATGGGAGCCGATCCAAATAACCCCGCCCAGCAAAATCACGGTCAGCGCTGGGATTGACCACACGACGAACTCAACTCGCCCTTCATAGGATTCATCCAGGCTGCGGGTAGCGTGGGTGTTTGATGACCGGTACCACCAGGCGAATGCCAACGTCGCCACGATTACGGGAACGACGACGACGAGCATGATCGCCGTCGAATTGATCAGGAGAAGTCGCTCTGCCGATGAGATTGGCCCTTGTGGATCCAATACGCCGGCAGGTTTACAGGACGCGAGAAGAATGGCAGCGCCGGCAACCGGCCAGCGGAGCAAGCGTGAAGGCCACGGAGGATGGAGGAAACTAGCTATATTCCTCATCGACGTCTCAACATGGGCCATTCCTCCCAGCGGCACAGATGACCGGAACCTCTTCGCTGTAAGAGCCCGCGCCCCCGTTGATCGGGCTCAGGGCGCCGACACCGTTCGTTACCAATAACGCGCCCTGGCCATTGAACGGCACATCGCGACCGCCACATACGGCGCATTCACTTCACTGCCCCATTTTGGCAACGCTACGCGAAGCTGGGAGAAACGCCCGTTATGCGTTGTGAGGCGTTGTTAGCCGTTAGCAGAAGCGGAACTCTCAATGCGTACGATGGCCCCCGTGCGCGTCGCTAACGCGGCCTTAGTCTACAGGGAGTTGGTAGTAATTTCCATGCTCGTCTTCTCGTGCAGTCAAGTGCTGCAGCTGGCTCCTTGATCGTCTTCCGCCAATTTCGAACCCCTGTGACATATTCGTCCTCCGGCAGCGCCGCTGTAAGGAACGGTCGCCTACCAGTGGTATGATTTTACAATTCCTAGTCCGGTGCCAGACGGGTTCATCTGGGAACCTTGACCGCGTGGTCCTTGCCGCCCTGAAAAGCGATCCAGCACTTTGAGATCGTACCAACAGCAACGAATAATCGTATTGTCGACCGTGCGGGACGCCGTGTTTTGAATCTCAGATTGGACCGATAATCAAACGATTTACGGGACTTCCGCCGACTGTTTGGGGGTTTGCGATAGGGACAGCAACCTCCGGCCACAGAGCCTGGCAGTGCATCGAGCGGCTGGCTGGGGCGTCGGCGGCGAGCGGGCCGTGTGCCGATTCGGACCGCAACACTCCAATACTGATACCGGGCCGGAAGCCCTCTTAGATCAGGATGAGTCGTAGTTGTGCCTTTTTGACCCAGATCAAGACTGTCTCGCGCGGATAAGTGGAAAAAATGGACATCGCAACAATGGAGGAGGTCATGCGCTACACGGTCACACAGCTCATGAAGGAAGCAAGGAGGAGCGCGATCATTCTGGCGGTGGCGGCGGCAGGAATGGCCAGCGTGTCGGCAGCGGCTCGTGCCGACGAGGCGCAAGCCAAAAGCCTGTTAAAAGCCATGTCCGACTATCTTGCCGCGCAGAGGGCGATATCTCTGGACTTCGACTCGACCCTTGAGATCGTCACCAAGGAGAATCAGAAAGTAGGTTTGGCTAGTTCAGGCTCGGTTACACTCGATCGTCCCGACAAGATACGCGCAACACGCACGGGCGGATTTGCGGATGTCGAACTGATCTTCGACGGCAAAACGCTGACGCTGCTCGGCAAGCATAAAAATGTATATGCGCAGGTCGAAACCCCCGGCTCGATCGATCATCTGGTCGATGAATTGCGGGACAAATACCACAGGCCGCTGCCGGCAGCGGATTTGCTGATGTCCAATCCCTACGGGGAACTCATGCCCCAGGTGATCGATACGAAGGACCTCGGAAGCGGGGTGATCCGCGGTGTTGAATGCGACCATCTCGCTTTCAGGACCGACGAGGTGGACTGGCAGATCTGGATCGCGCAGGGGGACCGTCCGTATCCCTGTCGTTACGTCATCACCAGCTCGAAGGTCGCGGGCTCACCGCAATACAGCATTGATGTCAGAAACTGGAAAACCGGCGCTGAGGTCGCATCGGTCGCCTGGACCGTGGCGATTCCGGCAGGCGCTCGCGAATTGAAGGCGAGTGACCTCCCAGATTTTGACGAATTGCCCAGCATCTTCGCCGCGGCACACTAACGGGAGCACAGAGGTCATGTTAACGCGCAACGGAATTCTTCTGATGGCGGCCATCCTCGGCGCCCTTTACCTCGGACTCGCCGACCGTTCGATTCCGGTCCGGTACGCCTTCGTGTCCAAAGCGGAGGCAATCGTTGGTCGCCCGCTGACGCCCATGAGTTATGCGGGTGTCGCGCGGAGGACTGCGCGCCGCTGTGCGGCGGGTGTCTATTATTGCTAACTCAGGATGTTCGGGGGGCCCCAGAAGCGTCGACCGGCACAGCCAAGTCTGCGCCGGTCGTATCGGTTCGAGCCTGCGACGCTCCCGCTAACAGGCCTTGACGGCGTGCTGCGCAAGCCGCGCGGGTCGGTTACCGTCGAGGAAATGAATCGGGCTATCCGGCGCAGAGCTACGCGATGATCAGCCTCGATACTGACGTCATCGTCCGTTTCCTTGCCCGGGACGACCCGAAGCAATCAACTATTGAATCGCGCTTGATCGAATCACTGACACTGGAAAATCCCGGATGTATGCCCTCCATTGTTCTTGCGGAAATCATATGGGTAATGGAAGAACTCTATGATGCCGGCCGCCATAAAGTCAGTGCGATTGTTGAGGGGTTGTTTCAGACCAGACCCTAATTGTTCAGGATACTGATTTGGCTGGAAGGCCTTAGATCAATATCGCCGCGGCGATCTGACGGTATTTAGACCGAGACACGCGGAGCGCTTGACGTTTTCGCGCTCGAGGTCAGGCCAAATTTCCGCCGGACTGTTGCGAAATGGGGGGCCGAGATGGCCGCCATCGGCAAAGAGCTTCTTCAACAACGGAAACGTCCCGAACAGCTTCGAAAGGAGAAGAATGCCGCCGTTACGATCTTGGATATCGGCAAGGGTGCACAAGGGGCTTTGAGCAGCGATCCGGTAGTGTCGAGCAGAATATGACGCTTCTTGTCTTTGATCTTCTTCCCCGCGTCGCAGCCTTTGGAATCGATGCCAGCCCGGCTTTTTTGCGCGCTTTTCACACCTTGGCTGCCGACGATGGCAACGGCGGGAGTGGCCTCGCGTCCCCCTGCTCCCCGCACTTCGACAGAGTGTGTGATGGATTGGATCCGGCGTCCCATCGTCGCTCCACAAATCGAGATAAGCGTGCGGGGCGGCAGGCCCTTGGGGAGAGCGCGCCACGAGCAGCCAGTACTCAAAATGGACATCACTGCACTCATGACCTCCCGCCCATCGACTGATGTCTGTTCCGGCCGGGCTTGGCTGGCGGAATTAACGGTTCGAGGAGCCTCCATTCTCGTCAGTACGACCGCTCGGATGTCGCGGCTTGGTTCGGTCGTATCGCCTGCGGTTCTTTTCGGTCCACACGGTGAGCCTTCCCCAAATCGACGCAAGTGCAGCGCACCCTGCGAGCAAAATATCGGCCAATATATACTTGCATATCCGGCTTGGTTCTTCATGATCTGCAAGGCATTGCCGAATCAGACCCTTTATGCCTTCGATCCGGTTGTGCCGATCGTTAATTTCTCAACTGCCGACACCGCGTGAATTCAACTCACGGGCAATTAGTTCTACTTCGTCACAAGATATCAGGCCGCAAGCGCCTGTTTTTTAGAACCGTGCAGAACGGGCATCGTGTCAGATTGATGGTTAGCGCAACCATCAATCTTGTGCGCATCGTCGCAATCGAATCTGGGACGTGGCGTTGGGTTCTCAATGGCAGATCCTCGGGGTCGGTAACCGTTAGGAACGGCAAGTTTTTTGAATTGAGGGACGAAACAAGATTCACAGGGGGAATCGTCTCCCTCTCAGAGACAAGAAAACCGTGGGCCGCGATGCACAGGGTGGAGTGGTGAAAGAAGCCATGCCATCCGCGCCCCTCGAAATCTCCTAGCCCGACCTCTTGTTTGAGCTCAAGATAGTCGCGTACAATGCGCCAGCACAATTTGGTGAGATTCACAAGATCGCGGCGGGCGATCTGCTTCGGAAGCATGGAAAGCCAATATTTTGTTGGTTCGTCTTCACCCTTTGGCCACTCGATCAGCAGCCGCTCTTCAAGTCGAGTTTCGGTGAGTTGGCGGACGACTGCCGCCCGACGAACGACCATATCGTATGCAGTATACAATGGTCATTTCATATAAGCTCTATAGTATATAAACACTATGATATATATAGACTTTAGGCTCAGCATATGCTCCAGTCTGCTCACGTGAAAGTAGTCGATGGGCGGATTTGCAGCTGCCGCCCGCCCTGGGGGGCGGGTGCCGGAGACTGGTCCCGCCCGAGAGATCGTACTGCCGGCCGTGCGGCTGCCGCCGTCGGCGCCGAAAGCAAAACGGGCCCAGCATACAAGGGGTTGGCATGCCAGCAGTCATGGAAGTTGATGGGCGAGAGGTCTACTACGTCCCGCCGCCCCCGCCCCCGCCGCTGCCCGGGACGAACGCTCAGCAGTTCCACCAGGCGATGGTGGTCGCGACGCACGCCACCACTGCCTACGACTCCGGTGACGGCAGCGCGGCTGCCGAGAACACCGCGTGGACCAACGTCGAGAGCGTCATTGAGAACCAATACCGGCTCGCCGCCAGCATATCGGACCCAAACGAGAGGGCGAGGCAGATCGCCTGGCTCGACAGTGACTTTGCCGGCTACTTCCAGGGTCACCTAGCCACAGGAATTTACCAAGGGGTCTATAAAACTGCCAGAGCGGAGGTCCTGGGCGGGAGGACGCCCACAGGGGAGGTCTTCAAGCCCGAGACGCCCAGTCAGATCAAGGCGGGAATTCAGCTCTACGATGCGGGCAACGATCCGGCCTCGCCCCAAAGCCAGGAGATCGGAACCGGCTGCGTCGTGGGCATGCTTCAGCAGCTATACCCGAAGGTCAGCAACGGCGTCTACACGGCCGCTCAGATCAATGCGGCGGTGGCTGCTCTGGACCAGCTCGATCCCATGGCCACCCAGTTATTCAGCGACGGGGCGACCGATCTGGAGCAAGGGCAGGCGTTCAGCGCCGTGCTGGCAGCCGTCCAGGCCAAAGTACTCAAACTGACGCCGGCCGAAATCAAGTCAGTCCAGTCCGAATTTCCTGGATTCGCCAAGCTTACGACGTCCGGCACCCTTATCCTGACGCCGGCCGAAGCAAAGCTCGCCGTGATCGATCCGGTGACGCTGGCTTTTCTCGAGGCGGCCGGGATCACCGTCACCACATTGCCCCCGCAGATGGCGAACCTCGCCAAGGAAAACCCTGTCCTGTTCGAGTTCATGGAGATCAACGGGTGCAATATCTCGGTCCAGCCCGCTTCCGCGAAGCCCAAGATCGATCCCGCCACGGGCGAACCGTACCCGTCGTTCAGCTTGGGCCACGGCAAGGTGCTGGACATTACCGTCAACGGCAAACCTATTTCCTACGCTGACCTGCCCAAGGGCATGACCCCGGACAAAGTGGCCGCCCTCTACAACGGCGGGGCGGGGACCGTCGATCTGGCAACCATGCTGTTGCCGCAGCTTCCCGTGAACCTCGCGACGCTGTCGAGCCAGAACGTGAGTCCCGCTATTGCACAGCTTGGACTCCTCTTGGCGGACGCCGACAGCGCGCGGCCGCAATATGCCAATGCAGCGTTGTCGGCCCTGCTCAAGGCCGCGCCTCCGCCGACCAGTAAGAACGCAGCTGGCTACATCGCCAACACGATTAATCCCTTCCTGGCGACGCAGCTCAACGGCTTTTTCGATCAGGCTGATGCGAGTGCCTTCTGGGCTACCAGCCCGGCGGTATCGACCCTGAAGAATTATCTGCAGACAGGGCTCGCCGCGCAGGTCCAGCCGGGCAATATGAATGTACTCAATGCTGTCGGCGATTATCTGGGGCAGGTGCTGTCTGGGGCATCGCCTGAAGAAGCCAAAATGCTGATCGGCCTGGTGGAAGGCCAGATCAACGCTCTAAAGCCGTCCCAGCAGGAACTGTTTTCTTCGTCTTTTCTCGATGCGCTCAGCCAGGCCGTGCAGCTCGTGGATGGGCTGCCTCTTGGTCAACTGCCTCCCGGCACCCAGCCTGGCGCCGAGGCCAATCAGGTCGCCACGTGGCTTTTGAACACCGCGCAGCGCGGCCTGCCGGTTCTGGGGAATTGGGCTACGCTCGCCGATCAATTCTACTACGACATAACGAGCACGGGAAACACCGATCTCCCGGAGGCGCTGCGGAACGCCTGGCACGGCAGCGCGGGCAAATACATCTATGGCACCAACGGCTCCAGTCCCATCGAAATTGGCCCTGCCATCAACGATATTGCCACCGATGAAGGGGACTACGAGAGCGCGCACCAGAATCAGCTGGGGCTTCAGTATTACAACGCTTTCGAGAACAATAAGACGGAGGTGCTCAAGCAGTTTTACGCTCAATACGCGAATTCGCCTGATATCGGTGTCCCGATCAGCGTGTCGAACACACCGGCGCTGACGAAGGCGGTGACAACGACTGTCACCAACACCTACAGCGGTGACCCCAATGTCACTCCCCAGCAGATCAAACAAATTATCACGATCGACCTGGCCTGGATCAAGAGCCAGTCGGGCCCCGGCGCGATGGCAACCATCCTGCCCTTCCTCTTCGCCGCGTCGACGATCGGCACACAGGACGGCGTATTTTTCGACATCACCAACCCGCAGCCGAAGGACCGTCCGTTAGATCCACGCGTTACCAGCAAGGCTGATCTCGAACTGGGGCCACAGCTGTCTCCGCCGCAGTACCCGCCGCAGGTGCTGATCGACGGCAGCGCGGCTCTGGCTGCGCTGGAACAGGATCCCGACGCCTACCAGCATCCCGACAGCGTCGATGTGACATGGCATTACCAGAATTACCGGGACTTCCAGCTCAGCAACGACATGTACCCGGGCGGCACCATCTACACGCTGCTCAACAACCCGCTCGGCATTGGGCCCAGCGGGGCGGCCAGTTCCGGCACGGACTTCCACAAGGGCTTCGACACGGTCATGGACGACGCGGCCGGCGGAGCTGCCGTCGTGGGTGGCATCGCGCTGCTACCCTGGACAGGCGGCGCCTCCGCGTTCCTCACCGTCGCCGGGTTGTCGCTCACCGCGGGGAGCCTCCTCTGGAGCACCTACTCGGCGATCAACCAGTATCAAAGCTATACGTCGCACGGCGAGCACTTCGGCTGGAGCAACCCAAATGTGCGATGGGACATCGTGGGCGACGTGTCGCTGGCGGTAAACTGGGCGACGATAGGCGTCGGCGGAGTCGCGGAGTCATACGCAACGGCGGCTGAAAGTTACGGCGAGGCGGTTGATGGGCTGACCGCTGTACAGGACGAAGCCGCCAAAGGATTGACGGCGGCGGCGACCGATGGAGGTATGGACCCCGCCGGCGATGCCACCGCGGACGACGATGCCGTTCCGTCGGCAGCGGCGGACGGAAACGGTATTCCCCCGTCCCTTTCCGGATTCAGCGACCAGATCTCCGAATTGAAGGCCCTGCAAGCGGCCAAATCCGGCATTGCGAAACCTTTCAATGTAACAAAGAAGTTTCTTGACGTTGTAGGCTACGGGCTCGGCGCCGCGCAGACGGGCTACCAGATTTATTCGACGGCCTCGAACTGGAGCAAAATGTCCGGGCCGCAGCAAATCGAGAGTATTGCCAATATTTTCGAAGCCACTATCCCCTTCTTCATGGAGCCGATGGCCCAGGCTATCGGAGATTTGGCCAACCCGGACCCGACCAAGCCGGCCCGCGTTCTGGCGACCGATTCCGCCTTGCTGGACAACGTGCCGGGCAGAGCATCCTCTCAGGCGGGGGAAGTTGACGCGGACCTCCGCGCACAAATCGCCTCATGGCTTGGGAAGAACATTGACGGGGAGCAGGGTCCGCTTGGCACGTCTGCAGCCGGACTGGTGAAACTCTTCACGGACGGCCAGGGTGGCAAGGGCAACGTTTTCAAAGCCATTTATATGCTGGCCGGAGGAAAGGAGGCAGACGCTGCGGACCTCGACGCTTTCATCGTGACGGGCACTGACGGAAAGGTGCGCCTGATCGCCGTAAAGGAGGGCGCCGAAAATCCGGAGACGCTGGCCCACGAGTTGCTGCATGCCTATGGTTCGCCGAAGTTCAAGTCGGTGGGCCAGAGTTTCGTCGTCGATCCCAAGCGGGCCTACTCTAACCTGAGCGAAGGGGCTGTCGATTTCCTTGTTTCGCAGTTACTAGGCACCGACTTTGAAGGCTCGCCGGAGGCAGACATTGTCGGCCGGATTGTCGCCGGCATGGGCGATACGGCCTTCTATCGTGCGTTTTTCGAAGGCGACGCATCTGCATTGAGCACCTTCAAAGCGCTGGCCAATGCCATCCCCGGGATACGGGTCTCCCGGGCGGGAGCGCCAAACAACCTGGAGGCGCTGGCCAAACCGGGCGCCGCAACGAAAAAACTTCTTTGGGTGCTCGCGCATCCAGATGATGAAACGAATTCATTTCTTGCTGTCCTTAAAGCATTGAATGAGGGATATGAGGTGCACGTCCTCTTTGTGACTCGCGGAGACAGTGGTACGCAGTACGAATTTAGTCTCAAGATCTTCAAGCCGATGTCCCAAACTGACCTAACAGGCGCCGAGTTGCGCAACAACCCGGCGTTCAGCGCCACACGGATGAACGAGCCGGAGGGAGTCTATGCGGAGACTGGCTACGGCGATAAGGCAACAGTCTCTCATATGGGCAATCCTGACTTCAGCCCAAGCGATAATCCAGGCGTGCAATCCGTCGATTATGCGCAAATTGCTCACTGGGATGTACCATCAATCGAAACCGCCGTGTCGAAATTGCTTAAGGACAACGATTATGAAGCAGTAGTTACGATGACCATGGCAGACGTGGTTCATGGAGCTCACCAGTCAATAACCAAAATTACCCAAGATATTATCGAAAAACGATTTCCTGGTATTATATCCGGTCAAACATACAATAACACTGCTGATCCTGCTGATCCCTACAATGGCAAGATCAAGCCGCACCTGGTGATGAGTTTCGAGGTCGGCTGGGAGTCGCCCGACAATTCGCCAAGTGATGTTATCAGGTATGGTCTCACAAAAGCGGAATTGATACTGAAGTTCAGAGCCGTAAAAAGTTATGAAGGCCAACCGCCGGGTTTTGACGATCATTTCCAGTATCTGCGGGGCTATGAGGGATTCATAGCAGGAGGAATCGCAGACGGATCAAAGGCGGCGGCAAAGATTTGGCTGGACGGATTCCTGCAGTCGCCGTCGACGAGAACATTGACAAAAGGAACATCCACCGACAGCCCAGCCCTGGATCCATTGCCTGTTACGTTGCCCCACGAGCTACCGGCCGGCACTAAAGTCGCAGCAGGGGTGCTTCCCCACATATATAAAAAGCCCGGTCAGACGGTCCCGGACCTGGACGCGTTCTTGAGGGACCTCAGCAAGCCGGAGACCCACTTCGGATCGGACCCCGCTCTGCTCTGGAAGCGCCTGTATAACCCAGACGATAAGGACGAGAACGTTTGGTCGTATCACAGGAATGGCGGTGCCCAATACGTTAAGCCCGGGCTTTTGGGGTTCCGGATCAGCGGCCAGAAATTCGTCCTGTTCATATCATCCAGCAAGGAGCCGGTTGACGTCTTTGGTTCGAGTGGGGACGGGTTGAAGCTGACCGGACCAGACGCAGCGAAATACAACACGCTTGTCTGGAGAAGCGCCAAAGGTGCGGAGGCCGGGGCTGGGCAGGCCATACCTGATGGTTCCAACGGCCTTCATTACGTGTACCGCGTGCAGGTTTCTCTCGATGACCTGACAGAGATCCTCTCGCAGAAACGTGACGTTAAACCAAACGACGTTGAAAGCGTAGCGGTCTCTTTCAAACCGGTCGAGCCTGATTTCGACCTCGACGGCACCACAGCCCGGACGTCCTTCAAGGTCGCGTTGAATCCGAATGCTGAATCTGCACCAAGAACCGGTGACATTTACAGCGCCCCGAGAGTCGTCGGCATGCCCAGGTGGCGCAAAATAGGCGGTGCAGTCACCTCCGTTGTCTTGACCGCGGGGCCGGCGCTGACACTGGCGGCCGTGACGGGATTCCATTTTGGTGCGATGGCTGCGTTCTTCGCCGTAGCGCTCCCGATGTTCGCCGTTCGCGCAGTTGGCAACCTCCTGATAAAGATTCGACAGAACAGGATTGACACGAATTATGAGAACGCCCGGGCTGTATGGAATCCCGACGTTCAGTTCAAGCTTGCCGAGAAGTGGAATGATCTCAATCAGGCGTCGTCGCCGGAGACCCGTCGCATCGCGTACTTTGCCTTCAAAGACGCGCTGAAAGGCGCTCAAAGCTACTGGAAGATTGATCTCGATGCTGCAGAGGCTGATCTCCGTGCCAAGAATATAGATCTGGGGGCCAAGCAGACGGCTTTGGACGCCGCAACCGACCAGAAAGCACGTAAAAGCGCGCGAGTGGCTCTCGATGGCGCGCGGGCCGCCGTCGATAAGGCACAGAGTGCCTTCGATAAAGCAACATTGCGCTCCAACCAAATTGCGATCGACATCGCTATAGCGGACGGAAGCCCCTCGCAGGCGCTGACCATCGATGTCAGCAGCGCGCGACAGGATTCAGCCGCCGCGGCGAGAGCCCTCGGTAAGGTAGAGACGATGACCTCGGGATGGCAGGGCGCGGTTCTAAGCGGAATACCCAAGTCCGAGCGACAGCAGTATAAGGCTCTGGCGCTCATCCAGAAAATGAACCCAAAAGATAGTGATCTGGGAGACGACGGCGCTTTCGGGCAGATCCGCGGCGTTTCGGCCAACGTGTACTCGCCTCGAGGCTTCCCCGGACGAGCGTGGAAGATCTTCCAGTCACTGAGTTTCGCACCGGATTTCTTGAACAGTCTGCATGGGCTATTCACCACCGACTGGGCCGCACCTCGATCCCTCCTCCACCGCCAGGCAGAGCCTGGATCCGCCCACCGGGTCGTTCCCTACAATGCCGCCGAGGCTGACGCGAATTATGCTGCAGGCGTTGCGAACGTCCTGCCAACCGCGAGCTTCGGGGTTGCGAACGCAGACCTTGATCTTGCGACTACCAGCGAAGCCATAGGCAGGGCGGCCCCCATGCCTACGAGTGACACATTGGCAGATCCTAATCGGGCCTACACCGTGCCGGATCCTCGGATACAGCCCGAAGGCGACACGATGGGCGGAGTCATTCGTCCGTCCAGGTCCACGCCTATTAGGGAATTGGTCCAGGGACTTGGCGACCGCGAGGCCGTGCGTCATCCCGGTTCGCGCCCGGACAATACGCCGTTGCCGAAATCACAGCTGAAGAAATGGATTCCACAGGTTGGCTGGTCCTTAGCCACTGCTAGTGCCCCGTTCATCTTCCTGGTCCATGGCGCTGAGCTTGCCGCGGGCATCGCAACGGGAAACCCAGTGCTCATCATACACGCGGCGGGGAAGATCGTTGTTACCTGGATTTGGATGCAGGGCGCCCGGGAGGCCGCCATTGATGCGGCACGAGACAGGTTGGGATTGCCGCCAAATGCACGCCAATATACGTTCCCCATTCTCAAACGGTACCTCGATCCATTGAATGCGCCCATAGTGGGTGCGGAGGTGTACGAAGACGAGCCCACGCTGCAGAACCTGAGAAACCCACGTCTGGTGAAGTCGTGGGGCCTCAAGGGCCTCCCACCGGCGGTCGTCTATGGCGCGGGCATGACGGGGTACGTCATCTTGCTCATGATTTGAGGCACCGTGCCGAAACAATCGGGTGCCTGGACATAAGCGCGCCGACGCCCGTCTTCGATGCGGCATGCTTGGTCACGACAGCAATGGGAAACGGTTCAACCGACCGGACCGGCTCGATCGCCGTGAAGGGCGACAACTTTCGCCATAGCAGGACGCGTGCATAGCGGTTGCGCCTGTTGGCTCGACACGTTCGGTTTCGGATTTTGGGTTTTTGCGCTATCTTGTACACAATCGATGACAGGCAGGCCGACAATATGGGTTCGACGACATTCACAGTTAGAGTCGATGCTGGCGTCAAGAGACGACTGGAGCGACTGGCCAAGATTACAGGCCGCAGTCGATCTTTTCTCGCCGCCGTGGCGATCAATGAATATCTCGATGTCAACGAATGGCAGGTTACTGGCATTAAGCGTGCCATCGCCTCGCTTGATCGCGGCGAAGGTGTGCCGCACGAGTCGGTCACGGCTTGGGTTAGTTCATGGGGCACCGAAGATGAGAAACCGCCTCCCAAGGCAAAGGGGCCATGAGCGCAATCTGGTGACCGGAGGCGATCGCCGATCTTGCCGCGTTGCGCGTCTACATCGAACAGGACGATCCGGCGGCCGCGAGGCGGATCGCACTCCATATCTGGCACAACGTCCAAGCGCTGCTACCTAGTCACCCCGAAATGGGTCGGCCAGGACGAGTTCCGGGAACACGCGAGCTAGTTATTCCGAGGACACCATTCATCGTGCCCTATCGCCTGGAAGGCAACAGAATCCAGATTTTACGCATCTTCCACAGCGCTCGCCGGTGGCCCGAGAGATTCTGAGAGATGGGCGCACTCCTTCGCCGAAGGTGATATCGGCGGCTCACGAGATCAGTCGCGCAAATGCGCGCCAACCCCCCACTAATTGCCTCCCGCACGCCGGTAACCTTGTGGCTGTCCACCGCGCATCGTACGCATCCGCTGCGGCTGATGTTTTTCCGGGTGCTGTGCCGTAGAATAGAACCGCGTTGGTCACCAGGAAACTGAGCCTATCCGTGGCTCCAAGGAGGTCAACGGCCGAACCCATGCTACTCGAGGTGCCAACATGGCAGAAGAAAACCGCTTGCGCCGATTTGCCGTCCTCATCGACGCCGACAACACCTCTCCACGAATCGCCGCCGGACTTTTCGAGGAGGTCGCCAAGTTTGGCGAGGCGAGTGCCAGGCGAATCTATGGAGATTTCTCGGGTCAGCGCCTGAAATCCTGGGCGGACATACTCCAAAAATACGCAATCGATCCGTACCAGCAGTTCGCTTACACGACCGGGAAGAACGCGTCCGACATCGCCCTGGTAATCGACGCTATGGATCTTTTGCACAGCGGTCGGTTCGACGGTTTCTGTCTCGTCTCCTCAGACAGCGACTTCACGCGTCTCGCGTCCCGTCTCCGGGAACAGGGCGCAGACGTCTACGGATTCGGCGAGCAGAAGACCCCAGAGAGTTTCCGGCAAGCGTGCCGTCGGTTCATATACACCGAGAACCTGCTGCCCGACGCCCAGGCTTCGACTCCCGAAGGACCTGCTCTCGAGGCTCGGCAGCCCCCCAGCGCGGCCATACCTATCTTGAACAAGGCCATCGCGCAGATGGAGGCGGAGGATGGCTGGGTGGGCTTGGGTCCAGTGGGGCAGCGCCTCGCGAACATCGCCTCCGACTTCGACCCGCGCACTTACGGCTATCGGAAACTCAGCGACCTAGTCCGAAATACGGGGGCGTTCGAGATAGACCAACCGGAGGGTCGGGCAATGCGGATCAGGGCCAAACCGACGGTGCCGTCCAAGACCGGCGCCAAGGCGACGGCCGGGGCGTCGATCAGGCCGCAGCATTCAGCCTGACGGCAGTATAGTTGGTCAAGCAGGTTCATGATTTGGAACGCACGGAGTTCGCTCACTTGGACCGGTTCGCCCGCTCGATTGATCTCGACACGGCCAGGGCGTGCCGAGTGCCGACAACGGGTTGGCCTCCGTCCTAGCGATCAGCCAGTTGCCGTACCCACTACTTGCTTTGCTCGGACTGGCAGTGATCAAGTTGGGAGGCCCATTCGGTTCGCGAAGGCCGGACACCAAATCTCCTAACTGCGGCACGAGCGTCTGATCAAGAACAGAAGAAAGTCCAATGAATTCAATCGACTGGGGGACTAGGACTCGAAATTAGACTAGCGGAAGTCAGAGTCCACCACTCAGCATTGATTTTAAAGGGAACTTTTTCCAACCGAGGCGCAAATCGCCCGCGAAAGATCAATAGCTTGCGTTGGTTTTTCCGACTGATCTTCCCGTTGTCGCATGCCCGGCCGGGACTCGGTGCAGTCGAGGAAGCCACGGGGGTTGGTCGGGCAACTGCCGGTTCTTCTTGCGTCGCGCGACTGTCTTACATTATAGTAAGACAAGGAGGCAGCATCGATGGCAACGTCAACAGTCAGTACCAAAGGGCAGATCGTCATCCCTGCCCAGGTGCGTGCGGAATTGGGAGTTGAAGCAGGTAGCAGAGTCGAGTTCGTCAAGACCGAGGAAGGTTGGCTTATCAAACCTGCGACGCTTCCGGTAACGGGCCTCAAGGGTGTCCTGGGCAAGCCGCGTAAGTCGGTTACGGTCGAGGAGATGAATCGGGCTATCCGGCGCAGATCCGCACGATGATCGGACTGGATACCAATATCATCGTCCGTTACCTTGCGCAGGACGATGCGAAGCAGTCCCCTATTGCATCACGCTTGATTGAATCACTTACACCGGAAAACCCCGGATTCATGCCGTCCGTAGTTCTCGCCGAAATCGTATGGGTAATGGAAGAGCTCTACGATGCCAGCCGCGACAAAGTCGGTGCGATTGTGGAGGGGTTGCTACAGACGCAGACCCTAGTTGTTCAGGATACCGATTTGGCCTGGAAGGCCCTCGCTAGATATCGCCGTGGGAACGCCGATTTTGCCGACTACCTCATCGAGCGGACCTGCGCCGCCGTGGGTTGCGATAAGACCTGCACGTTTGACAAAAAAGCGGCTCGAAGGAATGATTGCAGAATGACGCTTATGAGCTGAGTGTGTTTTTCCCCACATTCTGGCAGCATCGAGGCGCCTAAGTGCCGTCACTGTCGCCTGCGCACGTGATCTGTTCATTTGTGAACGATGGGATGAGGTCGGTCAAACAAACGGCTGAATGTGATGCCAAAGCCTCGGTCTCTCCGAAACGCACCTCAGACATGATGCCTGCCCGGAGCATATCGATCTACATCAACGCTCGCATGGGCTTCAGTTGAAACTTTTGCGGTGGTCACAGCAGTTACACGACTCGAACGTTAAACGCGCTGCGAACTATTCCCAACTGCTGGACGAAGACGCTTCTTACGCCATCGACTACGCAATCGCATCTATAGAACAGGCTAAGGTAGCCGCGCTCGATGCTATCGCTGGCCACCTCGAGGTCGAAAAAGCCAAGCGTACAGTCGCCTAATCCAAACATTCGATTGGTTTTGGAGACCGCCTCGCGGCGGTCTCTCTTTTTCCCGTACGTAATTTTCGCGAATGTCTGCCTTGGCCCTTAGGCGATCGGTGATTGTTCGTTGATCTAGATCAATGACCCGACGCCGCTGCATTTTATGGCTTCCAAGGTCATCAAGCTGAACGGGCTACCCAGCTTGGTCGAAATACTGGAACTGCAGCAGGGACAATGGGCTATCCGAAGACCAACGTGGCCTTGCCGCTGTCAGCAAAGCCCCGGATCGATTTTTTGACCATACGGGATCTATCCGGGGACGGTTAATCTTCAAGCTCATTGGCACCCTCGGTCACGCCCCTCACTCGGGGCCCGACACCAGACACTGATTTTAAAGAAGAGTTTTCCCAACTGGACAGCAGTTGGGCGAACGCGGCGACAGAGCGTCTAACTTTGTACAGGCCGGCAAAGAATGGCGGCATTTGGCGCCCTTGCGCTTATCTCAAAAATGGGATATTAATCCGCTGTGCCCTGGCGCGTTGAGATCCTCAATGAAACTGTCGCCGCGGAGATCGCTGGCCTTCCGGCCGACATGCAGGCCCGGTTCCTCCGCCTCGCCGAGCGCATCGCGTCGGCTGGGCTGGAAAGCCTAAGCGAGCCGCACGTCAAGCACCTTGAGGGGAAGCTGTGGGAGTTGCGGCTGACCGGCCGCGACGGAATCGCCCGAGCGCTCTACGTGACGGCGATCGGCCGAAGGGTCATCGTGGTTCGCGCGTTCGTGAAGAAGACACAAAAGACCCCGCGCTCCGAGATCGAGCTCGCGCTGCAGCGAGCAAAGGAGGTCACATGACAATTTCCTTCGAGAAACTCAAGGCTCGTCTGCTGGCCAACCCCAAGGTCAAGGCCGAGTATGACGCGCTTGCTCCCGAGTTCGAAATTGCCGTCGAGTTGCTAAGGGCTCGTCTGCGGGCAGGCCTCTCACAAGCCGAACTGGCTGCGCGGATGGGCACCAGCCAGTCCACAGTTGCCCGACTTGAAAGTGGCCAAACGCTTCCGAGTACCAAGACACTTTTGCGCTACGCCAAGGCAACTGGAAGCCGATTCCACGTGCGGCTGTCGGCGGCTTGATTCGGCGCTTGCGCACCGATCGGCCGCGATATCGGGGCAATATCGTAAAGTGGCACGCCCGAAGAAATTCGAACTCCTGACCTCCAGATTCATAGTCTTCCGAACGTTTCCTAAACGAAAACTGTAAAAACCACTGTAAAAAGTTCGTTTGGTCCAAATACTCGAAATGGAAAACTTCAATAATATCAATTGGCTGGGGGACTAGGACTCGAACCTAGACTAGCGGAGTCAGAGTCCTATCGCTTTCCTTTAGTTTCAATATCTTGGCAGGAAAACATGTCGATATCTGGGTACTAGAAATCAATAGATTATACCCAATTCCGAAAACATTTTCAGGCGGGCTTTTTCGTACCCTTCGAGGCCTGTTAGCAGCGCCGTGAATTTCACCTAAAATCAGCGGTTTGAAAATGCCTGAGCATTACCCCGCGCGGCGCACTCATGGCATGAGCCATTATGGCTCGGCCCGCG
>Ga0187783_10000288_pt1 | contig 38103 bp, 32 predicted proteins | sample 1015_SJ02_MP02_2_FD_132471 | JGI IMG/M metagenome (GOLD analysis project Ga0187783, IMG submission 132471) | Tropical peat soil microbial communities from peatlands in Department of Meta, Colombia - 1015_SJ02_MP02_20_MG | ecosystem: Environmental > Terrestrial > Soil > Wetlands > Peat | place... | reverse complement strand
TCAAGCGATGCAGGCCGCCGCGCACATGGTGGAGATTACCGTGGCCGAAGTGGAAGGAACGGTTTCGTTCTACACGCTGCTCTACCGGCGACCGGTTGGAAAATACATGCTGCAGGTCTGCCGGGGACTGGCCTGCTCGATCAACGGCGCCGAAGATATTATGGCCTATTTTCGCGAGAAACTCGGGATCGGCGACCATCAGACGACCGGCGACGGGCTCTTCTCTTACGAGGAGGTCGAATGCCTGGCCGCATGCGATCGCGCAACCTGCATGGAAGTGAATCTCGAATTCGTCTACGATCTTACGCCGCAGAAGATTGACGCCATGATCGGCGCGATGCGCGCCGGAACGTATTCGATCGCGCCGATGGCCCAGACCGAAGCTCCCGGCAAGACCTGGGCGGTCGCGCAGGAATCCGACATCTCCGTTGGGCGCAAGTCGCCAGGCGCCGACGGCGTCGCGAATCCGAACAACGCGGGCGGCATCGCCGACGCGAGCGGGACGATCATGCTGGATCACATCGTCAACCGCGACGTGTATTTCTTCGGCCGCACGTCCGAGCGCGCGGTCGTCGAGTCGCGCGCAATCGTGGAAGTCGTGGACGAAGAGGCCGCCCGTGCCGGTCACTAAAATTCTTACCGACGGCATCGGCGAAGCCGACCTGTGCGACATCGCCGTGTACAGGCAGCGCGGCGGCTACAAGCAGTGGGAGCGTGTCGTGCGCGAACTGCAGCCGGTCGAGGTGCTCGACATCGCGGAAGCTTCGGGCTTGCGCGGGCGCGGCGGCGCAGGCTTTCCAACCGGCAAAAAATGGTCGTTTCTTCCGAAGGACGAGAATCCGCGTTACCTCGTGTGCAACTGCGACGAAGCCGAGCCGGGCACGTTCAAGGATCACATGCTGCTCGAAGCGGCGCCGCATCTCGTTCTCGAGGGAATGCTGATTGGTGCCTACGGCATCGCCTCGCATCACGCGTTTATCTATATCCGCGGCGAGTTCAAGCGGGGATACGAAATTTTCCGTGCCGCACTCGATCAGGCGGCCCAAGCGGGGTACGTCGGAAAGAACATTCTCAATACCGGTTACGACCTCGACGTGACGATCCAGCGGGGTGCTGGCGCGTATATCTGCGGCGAGGAGACGGCACAACTGAACTCGCTCGAGGGCAAGCGCGGCGAACCTCGCCTGAAGCCGCCCTTTCCGGCCGTCGAAGGGCTCTATCGCAAGCCCACCATCGTCAACAACGTCGAGACGCTCGCCTATCTGGTGCCGATTCTGGAACGCGGGCCGCAATGGTTCGCCTCGGCCGGCACCGAGCGCAGCAAGGGGTTCAAGATCGTTTCCGTCTCCGGGCACGTGCGCAATCCGGGAAACTACGAAGTTGCGCTGGGCACAAGCGTGCGCGATATCATCGAACTGGCGGGCGGCATGCGTCCGGGCCGAAAATTCACGGCCGTACAGCCCGGCGGCGGTTCCTCGGCGTGTATCTTCGAAGAACACCTGGATTGGCCATACGACTACGAGAGCATGGCGAGAGCGGGCTCGATGCTCGGGTCGGGGGCCTTCGTCGTTTTCGACGACACGACCGACTTCGTGAGAGCGGCGCATAACCTGGTGCGCTTTTTCGCCCACGAATCGTGTGGGCAGTGCACGCCTTGCCGCGAGGGCGGAAGCTGGATGCAACGCGTCCTCGAACGGCTGGTCAATCGTCGCGGCATCGCCGGCGACTACGAAATGCTTCTGCGCGTATCGAGCTCGATCACCGGCTTAAATCTCTGCCCGCTGGGCGATTCGATCGAGCCTTTCCTCAAGTCCGTGATGCTGCGGTTCCCCGAACAGTTCAAAGCGCGGATCGCAGCGATTCCGGCGCAGGTGCCGGCTTGAGTGCGCCGCTGCTCGGGCGCAGCGCCGAAACGATAAACATCACCATCGACGGCGTCCCGGTGACGGTGCCTAAGGGAACGCTCGTCGTCGAAGCGGCCAAGACGATCAAGCAGCAAATTCCGATTTACTGCTACCACACGAAATTGGGACCGGCCGGTCTGTGCCGGATTTGCATGGTCGAGATCGACGGCATGCCAAAGTTGCAGATCGCCTGCAATACGGTGGCGACCGAGAACATGGTGGTGCGGACGCAGAGCGACCGCGTGGAAGCCGCGCGCGCGGCGGTCCTCGAGCTCTTTTTGGTCAATCATCCGCTGGATTGCCCGATTTGCGATAAAGGGGGCGAGTGCGACCTGCAGGATTATGCGATGGCCTACGCGCGCGGCACGTCGAACGTCGCGGACCCAAAGCTCTCGAAACCCAAAGCGGTCGATTTGGGGCCGACGATCGTGCTGGACGAGGAGCGCTGCATCGTTTGTCAGCGCTGTGTGCGTTTCGACGACATCATTGCCGACGAGCGGCAACTGGTCGTGAAAGATCGCGGCGCGCGCGACATCATCGCGACTGCGACCGGTGCGCCGTACCGTCACAATTTCACCGGAAACGTGACCGAGCTCTGTCCGGTCGGGGCTCTGACGTCGAAAACGTACCGGTTCAAATCGCGACCGTGGGACCTCGAGCGCACGCAAACGACCTGTACGCAGTGTGCCGTCGGGTGCCGGCAATTCGCCGACGTGCGCCACGGCACGTTATTGCGAACCATGTCGGTGGAGGACGACACGATTTCGGACGGCTGGCTGTGCGATCGCGGACGCTACAACGTCGGATTTTACGAGTCGCCCGAGCGTATCACGCAACCGCTCTATCGCAAGGATGGCCGGTTCGTGCAGATCGGCTGGGACGATGCGTTTCTCTTGTGGGCGAAAGCGATCCGCGACGGCATCGCCGCGCGCGACTCCGTCAGCTTGGGCGCGATTGGCGGCGGACGGCTGACCAACGAGGAAGCGTATCTGCTGCAGCACGTTTTTCGTTCGCTCGGCGTGACCAATCTCGATTGGCGGACGGGCCGGCAACGCCAAGCAACGCCGGGCGAGCGTAGCGCGCCGTTGGAAAAGATCGAGCTCGCGCAAGTCATTGCAATTGCCGGGGATTCCCCGGAAGAACTCGCTCCGGTGCTCGCGCTGCGCGTGCGCAAGGCGGCAATGCGCGGTGCCAAGGTGGTACGGGCAAACGATGCGCCTACCGCCCGCGCGGCAGCCGGCGATGCGTCGCGCGTCGCGCTGATTTGGGACGGCGTGGATCTCGCGCTCGGACGCAGCTACGCGCGGGCCTTCGCCGACGTCGAGGATTTTTGCACGTTCGTCGCGAGCGAGCAATCGAATGCGCGCGGCGCCGAAGCAATGGGCATGCTCCCGCGAAGCGGGCCCGGCTACGTTATGGGCGACGCCGGTCTCGACGGTCCGGCAATCCTCGAACGCGCGCGTGGCGACGGGATAGCCGTACTCTCGCTGTTCGGCGTCAATCCGGCACGCAACGCACCCGACCCGGATGCCGCGGCGCAAGCGCTCGACAAGGTTACGTTTCTCGTCGTCAGCGAGCTGTTCATGACCGAGACGGCGCGGCGCGCGGCGCTGGTGCTGCCGGCCAAGGGCGCATTTGAGAAAAATGGGACAACGCTGAGCTTGGGCGGCGATCTGTTGCCGGTAAACGCATCGTTGGCCGCGCCCGAGTTCGTGCGCTCCGATCTCGATATGCTGCTCGGTTTGGCAGAACAGCTCGAGGTGTCGGTGCCGTCGAGCGAAGAGCTCCATCGCACCGTCGTCGCGCTGGCCGCGCGGCCGCCGGCCGGGCTCGCGTTGGGCGACGCGCGTTTTGAGCTGAGACGCGCGCGCGAAAACGGCCATGCCGTGCCCGCCCCGATTCTTTCGGGCGGCGGCACGTGGCAGCACGACCCATGGCTGTCCGGGCTGCGAGCGTAATCGTGGCGTGGTGGCTCGTGGTCCTGGTCAAGTCGGCGATTCTGCTCTTCGTCGTCGTCACGTCGTTTGCGTACGCGATGCTCTTCGAGCGGAAGATTTTGGGCTGGATGCAGTTGCGCCCCGGACCAAACCGCGTCGGCCCGTGGGGACTGATGCAGCCCGCCGCCGACGCAGCGAAACTTATTTTAAAAGAAGACCTTACGCCGGAAACCGCCGATCCGCTGCTCTATAAGCTTGCCCCGTTCATCTCGCTGCTGACCGCGTTTTCGGTCTACGCAATCATTCCGTTCGGCGCATCGGCCTCCGGCGCGACCTGGGCGATCGGTAACGTCAACGCCGGAATACTGTTGATCCTTGCGATCACGTCGCTAGGCGTGTACGGGATTTGCTTGGGCGGCTGGGCGTCCGGCTCGAAATACCCGTTGCTCGGAAGCGTCCGTTCGACCGCCCAGATGATCAGCTACGAGCTGGCGCTGTCGCTGTCGCTGATCGGCGTCCTGATCTTGGCCGGCACCACATCGTTGGACGGAATCGTGAACGCTCAAGCGCGTTGGTGGTTCGTGATCCCGCAATTCGTCGGGTGTATCATCTATGTCATCGCTGCAGTGGCGGAGACGAACCGCGTGCCCTTCGATCTCGTCGAGGCCGAAACGGAACTGGTTGCCGGCTTTCACACCGAGTATTCCGGACTTCGGTTCGGATTGTTCTTCATCGCGGAGTACGTGAACATGCTGACGGTCTCGTGCATCGCCACGCTGCTTTTCTTTGGTGGGTGGAATCCGGTTTTCGGGCTGACCGCAATTCCCGGCGTCGTTTGGTTCTTACTGAAAGTCGCCGGCTTCATGTTCTTTTACATGTGGCTGCGGGCGACGCTGCCGCGCCTGCGATACGACCGCCTGATGGCGTTCGGATGGAAGGTGCTGCTACCGGTCGCAACGCTGAACTTAGTCGTGACCGCAGTCGTCGTGGCGTACAAAGGATGAGCCGGCGGACACCGGCGCGTAAGCGTCTCTACAACGTCGGAGCGATTTTGAGGGGCCTCTCGATTACCTTCGGCTTTATGTTTCGAAAACGGCCGACCATTGCCTATCCCTCGGTGAAGAAGCAGCACGCGCCGCGCTTTCACGGATTACACGAGCTGCGCCGTTACGGCGACGGAAAGGAGCGGTGCATCGGCTGCGAGCTCTGTTCCAGCGTCTGCCCCGCCAACGCAATTACGGTAATCGGCGCGGAGAACACGCCCGTCGATCGGCGGTCGCCCGGCGAGCGCTACGCCGCACGCTATGAGATCGACGAGCTGCGCTGCATTTTTTGCGGCATGTGCGAAGAGGCATGTCCGACCGATGCCATCGTCTTGACACCGCGCTTCGAGATGTCCGACTATCGTCGCGGCTCGTTTATTTACGACAAGGCGCGGCTGCTGGTGCCGAATGAGGCCGGAGTCGGCACCGCTCCGGACGAGCGCCCCGGAGGAATTCCCGGCGACCTCGGCCGGGTTGCGGAGATTAAATCGACCACGGACGTCACGCGCGGATACCAAGCCACCTGGCGCGGCGAGATCCTCTTGAAGCAGCGTAAAGGGCTCGCGCTGCTTGGAGACGACGAAAAATGATCGAGTTTTGGGTTCTGGCGGCGATCCTCATTGCCAGTGCCGTCTGGACGGTCGTCGCCAGCAAGCCGGTCTATAGCGTCGTCGCGCTCCTGCTCAACTTCGCCGCCTTGGCCGTACTCTATCTATCGCTTTCCGCCGAGTTCTTGGCCGTGATTCAGATCATCGTCTACTCGGGCGCGATCATGGTGTTGTTCGTCTTCGTCATCGCGCTGCTCAGCAGCGGCGTGGCGCCGTTTGCAATGGGACCCAATCGTCTTCCGGGGATCTGGCTGCCTGCCGGCGTCGTCATTGTAGTCGCGCTGGGCTTCGTGATCCACGCGCTTTCGCCGGCCGGCACGATGCACGCAAGTCCGACGGGACCGGTTGGAGCCGCCGGAGTCTTCGGCAGCGTGGCGGACTTCGGCAAGGCGCTGTTCACGGTCCAGCTGCTTCCGTTTGAGGTGACGGCGCTGATCCTGATGGTCGCGGTGATCGGAGTGATTACCCTGGGCGGCGAGCAGATGCGCGAGGCAGACGCGGGCCGCCGCGAGGCAACGACCGATCGCAGGATGCGCGAGGCGATTCTCCGCGAGGGCGGCGATTGATGCCGGCTCCGCTTGGTCACTACGTCGCGCTCGCCTCCGTAATCTTTTTTATCGGCGTCGCCGGCGTCATCGTCCGGCGCAACCCGCTGATCATGCTCATGAGCATCGAGCTGATGTTCAACGCCGCGAATCTGCTCTTCATCGCCTTCGCGCGCGTCTGGTTGCACAACGCCGGACAGATCTTCGCATTCCTGGTGATCACGGTCGCTGCGGCCGAAGCCGCGATCGGGCTGGCGATCATCGTCACGACCTTCCGCCCCGAGAGATACGTCGACGTCGACGACGTGAGCGCGCTGCATGGTTAGCCTTTATGGATTGGGGCTCCATCGCTCGGATGCTCGTCACGAGCGCGCTGCATGGTTGAGTGGATGGGATGGGATTCCGTGAGGGAGGCGTGCGACTTTTTCGGACCAGCCGTGGAGGGCTGCTTCAAAATTTCGTTCTTCCGAAAAAGCGCACGAGCAGGAGCGGAGCATGGATGCGGAGCGACGAGCGTCCGAGCGATGGGATCCCATCCCATCCACTCAACCATGCTGTCAGCGGAGCGGAGTGATGCATAACGCGCTGGGGGTGAGCGGGTCGTATCCGCTGATCGTCGCGTTGTGGCTGTTGCCGCTGGCCGGTGCGGTTCTGTGCTGGACCTTTGGGCCGCAGCTCAAGACGGCGGCCGGGTGGCTCGTCTCGGGGCTGGTCGGCGCTTCGTTCGTGTTGACAGCCCTCTCGTGGGGCGCCGCGACGCAGCACGTTGGCGGCGCGCTGGGCGCGAGTCAGAGCTTGTTAGCCTGGATACCGGGCTTTGATTTCGGGCTTTTGCTCGATCCGCTCTCGCTGGTGTGGACGTTCATCATCACCGGCGTGGGATTCCTGATCGTGTTTTATTCGATCGGCTACATGGAAGGCGATCCGGCCTTTGCGCGCTTCTTCGCATACATGAGCTTCTTCGTGTTTGCGATGCTGACGCTGGTGCTTTCGGATAACTTCGTCGGATTGCTTGTGGGTTGGGGTCTGGTCGGCTTGGCCTCGTACTTCCTGATCGGGTTTTGGTTTGCGCGGCCTTCGGCGGTCGCGGCCGCGCGCAAAGCGTTCGTCATCAACGTCGTTGGCGACGCGGGCATGATGTTCGCGATTTTCTTGATTTTCGCCAACGTGCACTCGATCGGCTTCGGCGATGCCTTTGCCGGGGCCGGCCGGCTCGCTCCCGCGCTGCTCTTTGCGATTTGCGCCACGCTGTTCATCGGCGCGGCCGCCAAGTCGGCGCAGGTTCCGTTGCACACCTGGCTGCCCGATGCGATGGAAGGGCCGACGCCCGTTTCGGCCTTGATCCACGCCGCAACGATGGTGACTGCCGGCGTTTATCTCGTCGCACGATGCGCGCCGCTGTGGAGCCGCAACCCCGAGGCACAACTGCTGGCCGGAACCGTCGGCGGCGTTACCGCGCTTGCCGGGGCGATACTCGGAACGGCACAATGGGACATCAAGCGCATCTTAGCCTATTCCACGATGTCGCAAATCGGATACATGATCATGGGCGTTGGGGTCGGAGCTTACGAAGGCGGCGTCGCGCACTTCTTCACGCACGCATTCTTCAAGGCGCAGCTCTTTCTCGGCGCTGGTCTCGTCATTCACGCGCTCGACAACGAGCAAGACATCCGAAAAATGGGCGGTTTGTGGAAAAAGCTGCCCTTTGTGTTCTGGGTGATGCTGACGGCGGTCTTGGCGATTTGCGGGGTCCCCGGTTTCAGCGGATTCTTCTCCAAGGATGAAGTCGTCTACGGGGCGCTCGCGCACGGCCATCCCTGGCTCTACGCAACCGGCATTGTAACCGCGGGAATTACCGCCTACTACATGTTTCGGATGCTTTTCATCGCGTTCTTGGGAGAGTACCGCGGCGGCCTCGATACGAACCATCTGCACGTTCCCGGCTGGATTATGAACGCACCCGTCGCGATACTGGCACTTCCCAGCGTGGCTATCGGCGGGGCGTTGATGGCCGGCGGCGCAAACTCTCCCTGGGCGCGTTTCTTCGCGCCGCTTTTCGGCAGCGAGCCCGCCGCAGCAACGGTCGCGCTTCCCGCGGGGTCGGAAGCCTGGACTTCGGCGATCCTTTTCGCTCTGGTGCTTTTGGGATTTGCCGTGGCCTGGCGGCGCTACGCGACCGAGAACGCGTTGCGCGACGCCCCCGAGCGATTGCGCGCGCAGACGCAGCGCATGCCGGCCATATTGACCAATCTGTTCTACGCCGATGCGATTATCAATCTGCTGTTCGTGCGTCCGGCGCAGCTTCTCGGCGCGTTCTTCGGACGCGCGCTCGATCCGCACGTCATCGATGCCGCCGCGCGCGACTTGGTTTTCTGGGCGCGCTGGCTCGGCGCGGTCGTCCGCTCCTTCCAAACCGGCCTGGTTCGCGCCTACGCCCTGATCTTAGTGGTCGGCGCGGCCTGCTTCATTGTTTACTATGCCGTTGCGGCAGGTCCGCGATAATGCCGCTCGTACCGATCGTAATTCTCCTGCCCATCGTTGCCGCAGCCCTCTGCTTTGCGCTGCCGCGTAACGACCGCGTGGTGTCGCGGACCGCGGGAACGGCCGTTGCGCTGGCGACGATCGCTGCGCTGGTCGCCGCGGGCGACTCGCAGTGGAGCGTTCGTTGGCTTTCGCGCCCGTTCACCGCCGCCTTTCACTTCGGCGCAACGCCGACATCGCTTTGGATCGCGCTGCTGTTGGCGCTCTGCACGGCGTGCGCAGTCGCGACGACTCGCGTCGCGCGCACCCGCGATTTCGTGGCCCAGATGCTCCTGCTCGAAGGTACGATGCTCGGGCTCTTTCTCGCGCGCGATCTGCTGGTCTTCGCGCTTTTCTGGGACCTTATGCTCCTTCCGGTCTTCTTTGGGCTAATGGGCTGGGGCGAGCATCCTGCGACCGCCTGGCGTTACTTCATATATAATTTTGCCGGCGGTCTAACCCTCTTGCTTGCGACCGCGGCCTTCGGGATCATCGAGGGATCGACCGACGTCATCGGCCGCAGCGGCGTTCATTTGGCGGGTGCGTGGGCGCCCTGGATCTATGCCGGCTTCGCATTCGCGTTCTTGGTAAAGACGCCGATTTGGCCGCTGCACACTTGGATGCCGCCAACCTACGCTTCGCTGCCCGCCCCAATGGTTTCGGTCGTGTCGGCGGTGCAGTCGAAAGCCGGCCTGTATGGTTTTCTGGCGATCGCGCTCGCGCTGCTTCCGGATTACGTCCGCGAATACGCTAATCCGCTGATCGTTCTTGGCGCGATTTCGCTGATCTACGGCGCGGTGGTCGCGCTCGTGCAGACCGACGCCAAACGACTGGTCGCGTACTCGTCCCTGTCGCATCTCGGACTGATCGTCATCGCCGTTGCCTCGGGTAACCGCTTGGCATTAGCCGGCGCGCTGGTCTACATCGTTGCGCATGGGCTCTTTTCGGCCGCGCTCTTCCTAGTGCTGGGCTATGTCGAGGAACGCGAGGAGACGCGCTCGTTACTGCGCCTGGGCGGCTTAGGGTGGCAGAATCCCCGCCTGGCCGGCGCACTGTGCATCGCGGCGCTGGCGGCGCTCGGCCTGCCTGGGCTTGCCGGATTCGTCGGCGAGCTGCTGATACTCATCGGCGTTTATCAAGCCGGATACGTTTGGCCGGTTATCGTCGCGCTGGTTGCGATCGTGCTCGCGTCTGCGTATATGATTCGCCTCTATCAAGATATCATGAACGGGCCGCAGAGGAGCGACGTGACGGTGCGCGCCGATCTCAACTGGCTCGAAGCTCTGGCGGTGACGCCGCTGTTGGCCGCGTTGGTCGTCATCGGCGTTGATCCGGCGCCGTTGTTACGGCTATGACGCCTCCTTTCGGCCACGCCGACTGGAACGCGATTCTGCCGGTGAGCATCGTCGCGGTCGCGGCACTGCTCGTCCTCGTTGCCGATCTGTTTTCTGGAGCTCGAGAGCAGCGCTATCTTCCGATCGCGATTGCGCTGGCCGGAACGATCGTCGCCGCGGCGTTCGCTGCTCGGCAGTTCGGCCACCACTACGACGCGTTCTTCGGCGGTTTCATGGTGGGCGGATTCGCCAGCGTTTTTCAAGAGATCGTCTTGGTCGCGACCGCCGGCTCGATCGTCCTCTACGGGGCGATCGGAGCAGCCTCGCGCGTTGCCGGAATGATTGCGATCATGTTGTGGAGCGCTTGCGGCGCGATGCTGATGAGCGGCGCGGCCAATCTCATGATGATCTTCCTGGGTTTGGAGTTGCTCTCACTCGGCCTGTACGCGCTCTGCGGCGCGGTCGACCGTAAGACCGCACGGGAGTCCGCCCTGAAGTACCTGATCCTTAGCTCGACCGCTACCGGTTTTTTGCTCTTCGGATCGGCGCTGATCTTCGGTGCGAGCGGCAGCGTGAGGCTGGCCGATCTCACCAACCCTGCATTGGCTGCGAGTACGCTCTTCTCGCTGGGCGCGGGAATGTTCCTTATCGGTCTGGTCTTCAAGCTGAGCCTGGTCCCGTTTCACACCTGGACTCCCGACGTTTTTCAGGGCGCACCTCTGCCGGTCACGGCATTCATGAGCGTTGCAACCAAAGCGGGAGCGCTCGCCGTCTTCGCGCGCTTCATCTATGCCGCGCTGCCGCCGGGAAGTGCGGAACGCCTCTTGTTCCCGGTTTGGGTCGTGGCCGGCATTTCGATGATCGTCGGTAACGTCGGAATGCTGGCGCAGCACGACCTCAAGCGGTTGCTGGGTTTTTCCGGCGTGGCGCAAGTCGGCTACATCCTCGTCGCTCTGGCCGGGACCACGGCGCTCGGCTTGCGGTATGCGATCTATTATCTGACGGCCTATGCGTTCATGAATCTCGGCGCGTTTGCGGTCGCAGCCGCTATTTCCGGCGAAGACGAAGAAGGGGCTCGATTGGAAAATTATCGCGGTCTCGGTCGAAGACGGCCGGTGCTGGCGGCCGCCATGACGATCTTTCTGCTCGCGTTGGCCGGCTTGCCGCCGACCGCCGGATTTCTCGGAAAGATTCTCATCTTGTCCAGCAGCGTTGCGAGCGGGTACATATGGCTAGGTGCGCTGCTCATCGTCGGAACCGCCATCTCGCTGTACGCCTACGCCAAGGTCATCCGTCTTATGTACGAGCGCGCAGGAGAAGACGTGCCTGGGCTTCGGCCCTTCGTCCCGCTCGCGTGGGTCAGCGCCGGAGTCTGTGCCGCGTTGGTAATAGCAATGGCGTTCTATCCCCTGACGCCGAGCAACGTGCTGCCGCTGGTTCGCTAGCCGGCGCAAGCCGGGTCACGCCGCCCGGCTGCAATGCGCTATAGTGGCATTGAGGTGCCTATGAAGCGACAAGCCCTGTCCCTCGTGCTCATGCTCTCCGTCATACCGCTTGCCGCGGCTGCCGCGGCCCCGGCGCGCGCCCAGGGAGGCGAAACGATTATCCTTTCTCCCGAGGCCCACACAATGGTGGATCAGCAGTCGGCGATCGTCTACGCTCGCCAGCTGATCGCCGCCGGCGACATGGACCGCGCGGTGTCGGAGCTTGCGGATTTTGTGGCGACGCATCCGAGCGCGGTCGAAGCCGCGCGTTTTCTGGGGGACTTGTACTACCGGCAGGGCCGTTTCGACCGGGCCGAAGCTGTATACAAGGACCTGCTGGCGCGCAATCCGCACGACAAAGAGACGCATAACCGGCTCGGCGTCGTCTATGCGACCGAAAACCGGATCGACGATGCGATTGCCCAGTTCGAGAGCGCGCTGCCCGGCACCGACTCGATTCGGGATCTCGTTCTGCTCCATCTGCGCAAAGGCGACCTGCAGCAATACGAAGATCAGATGGTAACCACCGCGCGGGCCTATCCGAGCGATGCAGACATCCAAGAAGAGCTCGGGGAAATTTTCGGAACGGTCCATCGCCCGAACGAGGCGATTCTGTATTTTCGGCGCGCGCTCGACAGCGATCCGCGATCGATCGCCGCGCTCAACGGCCTGGGCATGGCGTATCTGGACCTGCACGACCATGCCACCGCGATGGAGTACCTGAGCGATTGCCTGAACATCGATCCGCAGAACTACGCCTGCCTTGACAACTTGGGGGTTGCGAAGATTCAAGCCGGAATGAACGACGCGGCGCTGGCGGATTTCAAACGGGCCCACCGTCTCGAGCCGGAGATGCCCGAAGCGATCGTCAACTTCGGATATCTCGCCGATGCCGCCGGCGATTGGAAGCGCGCCGTCGCCTATTACGTCCAGGCAATTGCGGTCAATCCCTACGTGCCGGAGTCATACGTGAACTTGGGCATCGACTACGAGCACAACGGCCTCTACGCGCTGGCGCAATCGGCGCTGCTTAAAGGGGTCGCTGCAGCGCCCTACGACGGCCGCGTACGCTACCTGTTAGCGCGTGCTTACGCCGCGCAAGGCGAAAAGGCCCTTGCGCTAGCACAGCTCAAATTGGCGCAAGAGTCGCTCGATCCCGACGTCGCGCAAATCGCCAAAGAAGAGTCAGCGCGTTTGATGGAATCTGGCGCTACAACTCCGCAATAAGCTAAAGCGCCCGGTGGCTGCATTCGAACTCGGACACACTCGTCGCGCGACCTCCTGTCGTGCTCCTATCGTCTGTCTCGCGCCTCCCGCCGTCCTGGCTCCGGCGCTCGGTCAGACGGTCCTCGTTCCGAACGCAGCCACCGGGCGCTTTAGCTTCTTGTGTAGTCGTGGTTTTACGTGCGGGCGATGCAGTCGATTTCGATGCGAGCGCCGCGCGGGAGCGCGGCAACTGCGACCGTGGCGCGGGCCGGCTTGGCCAGTCCGAAATACTTCTCGTACACCGCGTTGACGGCCGCAAAGTCGCTCATGTCAATCAGGAAGAGCGTCGTTTTCACAACGTTGTTGAAATCGCAGCCGGCGGCGCATAGAACCGCGCCGAGGTTTTCGATGGCGCGCTCGGTTTGGGCGGTAACGTCGCCTGCGACGATCTCTCCGGTCTGCGGGTCGAGCGGAATCTGGCCGCTGCAGTAAAGTTCGCTGCCGACGTGAATCGCTTGGCTGTAAGGCCCGATCGGCCGCGGAGCGTGCGGCGTCTCGACGCGTTCGTGTTTCATCCGGCCACCGGCTGCGACTCGAGCGACATCGTGCCTTTGAAGGCCGCCGCGGGCTCCGCGATTCCGAAGTTCTCTTTGTAGAGCGCATCGATGCGAACCAGCTCGTGCGCCTCCAGCACCGGCGCATCGGGCGCCGTCGCAAACTCGACGAGCTGGTCGCGATCGTAGATGTTCGGCAGCACCGTCATCACGCGGGGTTCGGCGAGCAGCCACAAGATCGCGGCTTGCCCGAGCGTGCGATTCGGCCGCTCGAGAAACCGAAGCTGCGCGACCTTTTGGATGCCGTTGATCAGCCACTCCCGCGGTCTGTGCCGGCGGTGGTCGTTCTTCGGAAACGTGGTCTCCGGCGTGTAGCGGCCTTCGAGCATCCCGCTTGAGTGCGGGACGCGAATCATGTATCCGGTATCGGCGCAGGCGTCGCTGGCGGCGCGAACTTGCTCGTTGCCGGGATATTGCTCGAGCGCGTTCCAAATGATCTGAAGGGTTGCGACGTTACGCTGCCGCACGGCGTTGACGCCCTCGTACAGCCAGCCGATCGCCGGACCCAGCGCCACGCCGTACATCCGGATCTTGCCTTCGCGCTTGAACGATTCGAGCAATTCCCAGAGCGCGTCGTCCTCGATCTGCGACATGCGCGCGTTGTGCATCTGATAGATGTCGATGTAGTCGGTTTGCAAACGGCGAAGGGACGCTTCGAGCGCGCTCCGCACGAACGCAGGCGAAAAGTTTTGGGGCAGCTCGGCCTGACCTCGACGCTGGCGTGAGTCGTCGGCGAAGTCGTAGCCGAACTTCGTTGCGTACACGACGTGCTCGCGCCGCCCGCCAAAGGCTTTGGCCAGCTGCTCTTCGCTGCGGCCGTTGCCGTAGGTGTCGGCCGCATCGTAAAGCGTGATGCCAAGATCGTTGGCGGCATGCAGCATCGCAACCGCTTCATCGTCGCTCTTCTCCCCCCACCAGCCCGTCGAAGTGGTCCACAGGCCGAAGCCGACCGTACTAACCGTAACGTCACTCCGCGGGTAGGTGCGGTACTTCATACGCGGGCCTTCTCCGTCCGAGTCGCTAACACTCTCCTCCGATGATGCGGGACGAGTTTGAGCGCGTGGCCCAATGGATCGCGCAGTATTTCGAGCACCCCGAGCGTTACCGGGTGATGCCTGCCACCCGGCCGGGCGACGTCGTCGCAGCGCTCCCACCGCACGCTCCCGAACGCGGCGAGTCGTTCGAAGCAATCTTCACCGATTTCGAGCAAATCGTCGTGCCCGCTACCACGCACTGGAATCATCCCCGCTTCTTTGCGTATTTTGCAACGAGTGCGGCTCCGGCCGCGATCGCGGCCGAGGCTTTGGCCGCGACTCTCGACGTAAAAGCCATGCTCTGGCGAACCTCGCCGGCGGCGACCGAGCTGGAAGAGGTGACGCTGCGTTGGCTCGGCCGGCTTCTCGGTCTGCCGCAGGCCTGGACCGGCGTAATGTACGACACCGCGTCGGTTGCCGGTTTTACCGCGCTTGCCGCCGCGCGGGAATCGCTCGGCCTGGAAATCCGCGAACTGGGTATGGCGGGCCGCCCGCTGCCCGGCTTGCGCGTCTATCTGACCCAAGAGACGCACTCGCACGTCGAAAAGGCCGCGATTGCGCTCGGAGTCGGGCAGCGCAACGTGGTTCGGATCGCTTGCGACGCGGCGTTTCGCATGCGCCCCGACGCGCTGCGCGCCGCGCTCGAAGCGGACCGCGACGCCGGATTCAGGCCGCTCGCGGTGATCGCGACGGTAGGAACGACCTCCACCACCGCGGTGGATCCGGTGCGCGAGCTGGCCCAGGTCGCGCGCGAGCACGGCGTGTGGCTGCACGTGGATGCAGCGTACGCCGGCGTTGCTGCAATCTTGCCTGAATTTCGCGCTCTGCTCGAGGGCGTCGAGCTGGCCGATTCGCTCGTCGTCAACCCGCATAAATGGCTTTTCGTTCCGATGGATTGCTCCGCGCTCTTCGTGCGCGACGAAGCTATCGTTCGCCGCGCCTTCAGCCTCGTGCCCGAGTATCTCTCGAGCCCCGAAGCCGAAGCGACGAACTACATGGACTACGGCATCCAGCTTGGGCGGCGTTTTCGAGCCTTGAAACTTTGGTTCGTCCTACGCCGCTTTGGTGCCGAGCGGATTCGCGCGATACTGCGCGGTCATATCGCGCTGGCACAAGAGTTCGCGACGTGGGTCCGCGCGCAAGAGAACTGGGAGGTGCTGGCTCCCCACCCACTCTCGGTCGTTTGCTTTCGTTACGCTCCGCCTGGTCTGGACGAAGCGGCGCTCGAGGAGCTCAATGCGACGATCATGCACGCGGTCAACGCCACCGGCGAAGCATTCATTTCGCACACCAAAATCGACGGGCGCTACGCGATTCGTCTGGCGATTGGCAACCTGCGCACGCAGCGCGCGGATGTCGAGCATGCCTGGAGTATCATACGGCGTGAAGCCGTTTGCGCGAAGCCGGTTGCCAGCCCCGATGTGGTATCATGAGTCGAACGCTGCCGGCATCGGGCGCACCGTACGGCTGTTCGGTCGATCCGCGCAACCGAGACCTTGCCGTTTCGAACCTCTCGTCATACCTGTACGGCTCGATCTCGGTCTATCCAAAAGCTGCCGGAAAGCCGAAGAGCTATTTCAACGCGATGGTGAACTCGACGTATTTCTGCGGTTACGACGCCCACGGAAATCTCTTGATCGACGCTAACGATCGTTCGGGCGCTTTCATTTTGGTCGAGTTGCCCGACGGCGGTGAGCACCTGAAGATCGTCGGGCCAAACGATCAAGGCGGCGGTCCGGTTGGGTTCTGGAAGTACCCCGCCGGGAGGTCGCCGTACAAGACGCTTGCCGGATTGCTCGAGCCGCTCGGAGCGACCATCAGCCGGTAGCGGTTTGGATTTCGTCCTGGTCGGTCCGTCGGCAGCGTACTTGGCGGCCTATGTCGCGGCGTTAGAGCGCGGCTGGTCGCCAAATACGCATCGCGATGAAGCGAGGTTCGACGAACTGCGCGAGATACGCAACGATCCGTCGTCATTCTTACGATCGTTATGCGACTGCGAAGCAACGGGGCGTCCGGTGCGCTTACAAGACGGCTCGACCGTTCCACGGATTGCGGGATTTCGTCGCTGGATGTGGGACGGCGATTTTGCCGGAAGCATCAGTCTGCGATGGCAGCACGGCACCCCTCTCTTGCCGCCGACCTGTTTGGGCCACATCGGTTACAGCGTAGTTGCCTGGAAGCGCCGGCGCGGATACGCGACGACAGCACTTGCGTTAATGCTGCCCGAAGCGCGAAACGCCGGCTTGCCGTACGTCGAGATCGTGACCGAGGTCGACAATATTGCCTCGCAACGCGTCATTGCGGCAAACGGGGGAACCCTGGTCGAGCGTTTTGAAAAAGCCGCTCCGCTGGGGGGCGGCTATGCGCTTCGTTTTCGCATCGTACTCTCAGCCTAGCGCGTTAGCGTCGATGCATGACGCCAGAAACTCTCGACGCCTCCATTACCGCGGCCAAGTGTTGGGCGGCGCAAGAAATCGACCGGCTCGTCTATTGCGGAACGCGTCCCGTTTCGATCTGTCCCACCGTCGAGGCTGCGATCCGCGAGGCCGCCATCGCCCGCGCCAATACGATGAGGCACTCCGAAAGGATTGCTGAAATAGAATCTGCGTTAACGTACGTAACGGAATGCTTGACCGCAGATTTCCGTCACGCGGTGCGGCGCGCCCCGCCGTCGCCGTTCCACGAGGAGACGTTGCGGCGATTCGCAAGTCTTGCCTGAGGGCGTCTAATACAACCGCAAGTACTGGTCGCGCTCCCAGGGATGAACGGCGCGGCGGTAGCGCTCGTATTCTTCCAGTTTTGCGTCGCGAAACGCATGGTAGAGGTGATCGCCGAGGCACGCGCGGATGACCGGGTCGGCGTCGAGTAGCGCGATCGCTTCGCGCAGCGACGTCGGCAGCATTTGGACGCCACGCTCGCGTCGCTCTTTCTCGCTGAGATCGTAGGTCGAACCCGCGAGGGCCGGTCCCGGCAGGGTGCGGCCTTGCACGCCGTCGTCGGCCGCGCCGATCAAGACCGCGAGCGCGAGGTATGGATTGCAGGCGGGATCGGGACTGCGCATCTCGATTCGCGGCGGATTCTGGCCCGGAGGGACGCGAACGAGGGCGTTCGCGCTTCGCTCCGACCATACCGCATAGATCGGAGCGTCCCATGCCGCGACCAAGCGTTTGTAAGAGTTCACGGTTGGATTGCAAATGGCCGTGACTGCTCCGGCATGGGCCAGGAGACCACCGACGATATAGAGCGCCGCTTCTTCGTCACTCGATTCAGCGAGACGGAAATCCGCGTGGAGGCCGCTGCCCGCGCGCTCGGCCAGCGGTTTGGGCATGAAGGTTGCTTCCAATCCGAATTCGGCTGCCACGTGCTTGGCAATGGTGCGTAGAGTCAACGCATGGTCGGCCGCGGCGAGCGGATCATCGTGCGCGACGTCGATTTCGTGCTGTCCGGCGCCGTGCTCGTGGTGCGCGGAGGCGATGGGAACGCCCATCGCGCGCAGCTCCGCTACCATTGCGTTGCGTGCTTCCTCTCCGCGGTCGTTGGCCGAAAAATCAAAGTACGAGCCGACGTCCGACGTTTGCGTCGACTGCGGGTCGCCGTCCCTACGCTCGAAGAGATAGAACTCGACTTCCAAGCCGACGCGCGGGCCGTCGAGCGCGGAAGCGCTCTCGATGGCCCGGCGCAGCGTCGTGCGCGGGCAGCCTTCGAACGGTGAGCCGTCAGGCATGGCGATGTCGCAGATGAGACGTGCCTCGCGAGCGTCGCCGGCCGCCCGCCATGGATAGACTGCGTAGGTCGAAAGATCGGGGCGCAGCAGCATGTCCAGCTCTTCGCCTCGCACGAAGCCGTCGATCGATCCGCCGTCGAATGTGACCCGCCCCTCGAGCGCGGCTTCGAGCTCGTCGATCGGAATCGAGACGTTCTTGCCGACGCCGAAGATGTCGGCGAAGACGAGGCGCACGAAACGCACGCCCTGCTCTTTTGCGAGCCGCACGACGTCGCGCTTTGAAGACGGTCGCCGCTCAGACCGCGTCGTGGAGTTCATCTATTGCGACCGCCAGGCGAAGGGTGAGCTGGTCGTGGCGGCTTTCCAGGGAGCGCGAAGCGATCTCGCCGATTTGCCGCAGCCGGTAGAAAACCGTGTGGCGATGAACGTGCAGTTCCGCCGCCGCCGTTTTGACATTCTGTCCAACTCGGAAGTAAAGCTTGAGCGTCCGCTCGAGCTCGGTTTGATGCTTTTCATCGTAGCTTCGCAACGGAGCGAGCGCCTCGGCGGCAAAGGTGCGAAAGCGCTCCACGTCGGCTCCTTCGTAGAGCAAACGATACGCGCCGAGCTCGTCATAGACGGCGATCCGGCCGCTTCCATAGATACGTCGCCCGATGGCAAGCGCCGTCTGAGCCGCTCGCGCGCTCGAATCGAGTGCCAAGAGCGTCTCGACCGTTCCGACGCCGCCGGTGATTCGCAGCTGTGGTTTCCTTTTTGCCGCGCCCTTCGGTAGCAGACTCGCCGCAGTCTTGGCATTGCTCGCATCGACCGCGCGGCCTGCCGGCACGAAAAAGAAGAGCGTGACCCCTCGTTCGATCAGGCCGAGATCGGCATCGGGACGCTTTAACGCGTCGCTTGCCAAGGCGCGCAGCCCGTTCAAATCGACGGCTTGCTGAGCATCGTCAGTGCCCTCAAGTTCCAACGCGACGGCCAGGTAGTACGGCGCCAGCGCAATGCCGCGCGCGGCGGCCTCGTCGCGGGCCGCTCCAGGGTCGTGAAATTCATGTCCAAGTACAGAATCCCAGAAACTGCTCCGCCGCGCGCGCAGCGTCGTCGACGCGTCGCGCGCGAACTCCACGCCGATCGCCGCAGCCGTCAGCCGCAATAGCAGCTCGCTGTCGGGTGCCGAGTTCGTGCCGAATATCGAGACCCATCCGAAGTCGTGATTCCCAGCGCTTACCCGCTGCGCGTGACCTGGCGCTCCCGACTCTACGATGCCGCGCGCGCTGGGCGGGATGGCGCCGGTTCCAGCCGCAGCGAGATGTTGCCAATTGGCATCCTCGAGCAGAACGCTTCCACCCGAGGCGTGGGCCAAATGGGCGGCGAGAGCTTTTGGGCCACCGCCCGATGCAGAGATGCGCGCGAGGCCCTCGGTAAATTCGACGATCTCTTCCGGCGTCACGTCAGCATAGCGCTCGAGCGTTTCCTGGCCCGAAACCGCGGCAGCTTTTTGGCAACGTCCTCGGGCATGATCGCATCGATTGCGTCGTCGACCGTTACGATGCCGAGCATCTTCCCGGCGTCGTCCACGACCGGCACCGCGAGGAGATCGTACTTTGCAATCGTCGAGGCAACGTCAACCGCGGGTTCCCGCGGTCCCACGGTCACCAAATCGGTTTCCATAATGCGCTCGATGAAGGCGGTCGGGAGTGCGAGCAGGAGCGTTCGCAACGAGACCGTGCCGAGCAGGCGGTCTTCCTTGTCGAGAACGTACAGGTAATAGATAAACTCCGATACCGGCGCGATCTCACGGATCTTGCGAATCGTCGCTTCGGTCGTTCGATGCGGGTAGATCCACACGTAGTCCGGGGTCATCATGCCGCCGGCGGTGTCTTCGGGATACTTGACGAGCTCGCGAAGCTCGCCCGCAGTATACGCGTTCATCTCGGCCAGCAGCTGCGATCGTTGTTCGGGCGAAAGCTCGGCTAGCAAATCGGCGGCGTCGTCGGCATCCATCTCTTCGATGATGTCGGCGGCGCGTTCGGTGCCGATCTCGTCGATGAGATTCTTACGCGTTTCGGGATCGAGATGTTCGAAGGCGTCCGCTGCGGTCTCGTCGTCGAGCTGTCCCACGACCGCCAGCGCTTCCCGCGCGGAAAGATCGCCGATGATCTCTGCCAAGTCGGAGGGATGAAGCCGCGCCAGCCGGCTCTGCTTGACCGAAAGGCGTACTTGGGATGGGTTCGCTTCGCGAATCGGCGCCACCGAATCCCACGCAATCATCGAACGCGGTGTATTGCCGGCCTTGGGAAGCCAACGCTTGCCGAACGATCGCAGCCCGAGACGCCGCAGCAGGCCGGCTAAGCTCACGTCCGCCGCAACGACGCGCAACCTCCCGCCGGCGTTGGCCAGCTCGATGTCGTTGATCCGGACGACCTTGCGCCCGTCCACGTCAACGATCTGTTTATCCAGCAGATCGGCGACGAGATAAAGCTCTTGGCGTTCGGGAGGTGCCGGCTCGCTGGGCGCGATGGTCAGCGCGACGTTTCCGTCGCGGTCGACGTCGGCTACGGTCTCGATCGGAGCGAAGCGCAAACCCTGCGCGGTCTTTATGACCAGGCCGTCGATGTGCGGAAAGACCTCGTCGGGCTTGCCGACGAGGAAATCCGTGACTTTTCCGATTGGCCGATCGCCGATCGTCGCTCGCCGGCCCACCAGCTCCGAGATGAAGCCCTCCGTGAACGCCATGGCGTGATATTCTTTAGGCCGCGAGCGGAGCCCGCCGCATCCACGCGCCGTCGCGAAGCTTCCACTGGGTTAGCAACGCGCGGACGCCCCAAGCGGCGATCCAGCCCAGGGCGACGCTATAGAGCCCGAGGTGGAGCCGCTCGATGCCGATCCAAGCCAGCGGTATCACCAGCGCGCTGCACAGGATTCCCACCGTCATCGAAAAGCGAGTATCGCCCGACGCACGTATCGGCGCCAGCGATACCATTGCCCATCCTTTGAGCGGCAGGGTGATCATGTGCAGCGCTAGCGGCAACGCGGCGATGGTAGCGACCGAGGCGTCGAGCGTGAAAATGTAGGCCAGCGGCCATGCCAAGCATGCCGTGATTGCACCGGCGAGCGTCGTGACGAGTAACGAAAAGCGCAGCGAGCGGTCGAAGAACCAACGCGCGCCGGCAGGATCGCGCGCTCCGAGCCGTTGGCCGATGACTACTTGCGTCGCGCTTTGCAGCGGGGCCGGCACGACGAACGTGAGATCCGATACTACGTTGAGCGCGCGAAACGCCGCCACGAAAATCGCACCAAGCGGCGCCAGCATTGCGACGATGAAGACGTCGGGCACCGTTACCCCGAGAAGAAAGATAGCTTCGGGCAAGCCGAGTTTTGCGCAGCGCCAGGCGAGCTTCCAGGCAAGTCCCGTTTCGGCAAAGATCCGGTATTCCGGGCGGCGCACAACGTAGGCGATCGCGTAGCAGGCGGCGAGCGTTTCCGAGAGCAGCGACGAGACGCCGGCGCCCACGATGCCGAACGGGTGGTGCGTCCACCAACCGAGGCCGAGCAGCAGCAACAGCGGGATGTGGATGATGTTGACGACTACGAGCACCAGGACTCCGAGCTGACGGTTTCCGGCCGCACCCAAGCCGACGATCAACGTGCCCGATATCACCATCGGAACGATCGACGCGCAACGCAGAATCAGATACAGCGCGCCGGCATGCGCGCTGGAGATCGCGCCGACCAGACCGTTGAGCGCCGGGCCGGCGCAGCTCAGGCTAGCGATGAAGCAGAGAATGCCGATGAGAACCGGTACGACGACGCCGGCGCGAACGGTCCGCGCAAATCCTGCTACGTCGCCGGCGCCGATTCGTTGGGCGGCGACGATCGCGGTCCCGCTCATGAATCCGTATGCCGCGAAGGCAATGGCAACGAAGATGGTGTTTGCGGCGGTGGCCCCGGCGAGCGCGACCACGCCCAAACTGCCGATCGCGATGGTGTCGGCGATTCCGAGCAGCTGATCGCCGAGCATCTGAATGGCAACCGGAATTGAAAGGCGCCGGAATGCGGCGCCAATTCTGGTATGGTCGACGATCATCGGCTGCACGTCTTACCGCACCGTATCTAGGCTTTCGAAAAAGGCGTCGAGGTCGTCTTCGGTGGTGTAGAAGTGCGGACCGATCCGTATCCCGCAGCCCGGCCGGTAATCGACGAAGATGCGTCGCTCGATCAGCCTGCGATATGCGCGATCGGCGCCTTCGAAGTCGATCGCAACCCAACCGGTGCGACGGTCCGGCTGCACGGGCGAGTTGACGCGCAACCCGCGATCGAGCGCGGCCGCGACGATCCTTTCTGTGAGCTGTACGTTTCGGCGGCGAATGCGCTCGATGCCGATCGAAGCAATGATCTGGTGCCCGGGCTGCGCGACCATGTACCCTGGGATCGTCGGCGTCCCGTTGCCGAAGCGGTACATCGAGGGAGCGTGAACGATCGGAGCCGGTTCGAAGGCGAAGGGCCGCGCGTGCGCCATCCAGCCGGTTACGGCGGGCTCGAGGCGTTCCAGCAGCGCCGGCTTCACGTAGATCCACGCGCAACCCGACCCGCCGCAGAGCCATTTGTGCGAGCCTCCGGTGACGACGTCGAGGTCCCATTCGACTACGTCGTAGGGATAAACGCCGGTCGTTTGATATGCGTCCACGCAGAGCAACGCACCGACGCTGCGGCAATGCTGCTGAATCGCGCGTACGTCGGCGAGCGCGCCGGAGACGTAGTACGCATGCGAGATTACGGCCAGAGCGGTTCGCGGCGTAATTGCCGCAACGATACGTTCGGTGGGAACCGTGCGCCCATCATCCGACGCGGCGATCCGGACTACGGCTCCGAACCGTTCCCACTCGCGCCAAACGTAGGTGAGCGAAGGAAACTGCAGCGACTCGTAGACGACCTCGTTGCGTTCGCTGCGAAAGTCGATGCACGTTGCGAGCGCCGCTTGTAAGACCGAGACGTTCGGCGCTAAGAAGCACGTTCCGGATGGCGCGCCGACGATGCCTCCGATACCGTCGGCGATCTCGGCAATACGGGGGAGCCACCGTTCCCACGCCTCGGGCCCGTCGGCCGCCCACTCTTCCCAATAGGTTTGGAGCGCCTCTCGCGCGCCGATTGGGGCAGCTCCCATCGAATGGCTCACCAAGTAGACGGAGTTCGAAAGAATTGGGAATTGCTCGCGCAATTGCGCGAGTTCGCCCCTAGTTCCGAAGAGCGTTCCGCTCATGCGTAGCTCCCCTGGCCCAGATAGGTACGCACGTCCCATAGCTCAGGAAAGAAGCGGTAGCCCAGCGTCCCTTCGAGGTATCGCGCGCCGATCGAACCGCCGGTTCCGCGTTTCTGACCGATCATCCGCTCCACCATGCGCACGTGACGGCCGCGCCACAGCAAAAAGCGTTCGTCGAATTCGATCAAGTCTTCGAGCAGAAGATAGAGATCGTAGTGAGCCTGCGCGTCGGCGTAGATCTGCCGATAGCTCTCGATCAGCTCGGCACTGCTATCTACCGCAAAGCCGCGCCGTCGCAGTAACGCTTTCACGCGGTCGTACAGCGACGGTTCGCTGAGTCGCCGCTCGAGCCGGGCCCGCTGCGCTTCGTCTTGCTCGATTCGCGCAAGCAGTTCGGCTCTTCGCACTCCGCAGACGAACTCCAACTCGCGAAATTGCACCGATTGAAAACCGCTTGCCGGGTTGAGGTTGTCGCGAAACTGATTGAACTCTTGCGGGGTCATCGTTTCCAGGATGTCGATCTGCTGCTCCAGCAGGCGCTGAATGGCGTCGATACGCCGGAAGTGTTTGGTCACCCGAAGCAAGTCGTCGCGATCCAGCGCGGCCATCGTAGCGTCGAGCTCGTGTAGGATCTGCTTAAACCACAACTCGTACACTTGATGGATGATGATAAACAGCATTTCGTCATGATGGCGCGGCCGAGAGAGCGGCTGCTGCAGCTCGAGCAATTGGTCGATCTTCAAGTAGGAACCGTAAGATAGGGACACAAGGCTCTGGGCTTACGGGGGGCGGCGAGCTTCTCCTCGAAACGGCTGCCGGTGGCGCGTTGGTCTTACGCCGCATTCGTCGCGGCCGCGATTCTGGCGGCGTGCTCGAGCGGCAATCGCAGCGGTTCGGCAGGCTCGCCGGGTAATCCGATCGCGTTTCCGCTCTTCGGCGGCGCTGAGGTGCTTTCGACGCACGCGTGGCACGAAGCGATATCTGCGCGGCCGGGAGCTGCCGATAGCGCCGTCTTCGCGCAGGGAGCGGGTACGTATGACGGCCACGACGTCGTGGCCGGAACGCAAGCGTTGATGTCGGTGCTCGAAGCTTGGCTCGCCGATATAGACGCGCACGCACCGGGCGACTATCGCGTTGCCGTCGCCGGCAGCGGGATCGAGGCGGCGCGTGCCCGCGCGCGCGAGCTGGGCATCGACTTTGTCGCGTTCGAAAACCTGCAGGGCGGGAAGCGTCACGGAGTCGTCGTGATGGTGGTCGATCCTCAGACGCTCGACGAAAAGATCGGTCCCGTGCTGGGGCTAGTCGGTCGATTCAAGAACGTGCCGAAGATGTTGCGCGATCCGCTCGATGCGCAAGCAAAGAGGGAGACCGGATTCTCGATAACCGAAGCAACGGATCCAGATACGCCGATCGGCGCGGCGATAGCGGCTCTCGATCAGCTGCGCAATTACGGTGGACGCGGTATCGTTCTGATCGACGCCGTCAAACAATAGCGCCGGGCTAGAGAAGCAGTGCATTCTCCGACGTCGCGCGCGCGGCAAATCGGCGCCTGGGTGATGCTCAACGCGCTGTGGTTGCCGCTGACCTTCCAAGACACCGCGCTGTTGACGATTGCCGTGCCGGCTACGACCGTACGGCTCGCTCCGGCCAATCACGTCTTCGTGTTATCCATTCTGGCCAGCATCGCCGCGCTCGGAACGATGATGGTTCCACCGTTGAGCGGCTGGCTTTCCGATGCGCGCCGCCGCCGCGGAGGGTCTCGCCGGTCTTTCGTTGCCGCCGGTATCGTGATCGACGTGATCGCGCTGGCCTGCTTATCCAAGGTCGGGACGCTCTGGTGGTTCGCCTGTTTGCTCGTCTTGGCGACGGTCGGTTCGAACGTCGCGTTGAGCGCTTATCAGGCGTTGCTGCCGGAGTCGGTACCGCGCCGGCACTGGGGAACCGTTTCGGGAATTCGCGGCGTGGCGACGCTGGCGGGTAGCGTGCTCGGATTCGCGATCGCCGGCTTGGCGCCCAGCCCCGGCACGACGTTTCTGGCGGCGGCTGCGGTCATGGCGCTGGGCGGTCTTTCGCTGTTGGCCGTTCGCGAGGGAACCTACGGCGATGAGGAACAAGCGCAGGTGCGCGATTGGCACGACTTCTTCGTCGTGTTTGCGGCGCGAACGCTGGTGTTCTTCGGTTTGACGATGCTGCAAACGTTCGTGCTCTTCTTTTTTCGCGACGTGCAGAAAGTGGAGAATCCATCGGCCGGCACCGCGTTGTATGCGTTCGCTACCATTGGGGGCGCCGTTTTATCGAGCATCTGTCTTGGGATCCTGTCGGATCGCGCGCCGCGCAAGATCGTGACAGCTTTGTCCGGCGGGTGCATGACGCTGGCCACCATCGGCTTTGCCGTCGCCCCGGAGCTTCGCTGGATCCTTCCCTTCGCCGTGCTCTTCGGCATCGGTTTCGGTGGAATAATTTCCAGCGGCTGGGCAATGGCGATGGACGCAGTTCCAAAGCTGCGCGACGTCGGTCGCGATCTGGGGCTTTGGGGCATTGCAACCAGCGTTCCGAACGTCGTCTCACCGCTGGTCGGAGGATGGCTGATCGGGATCTTTCACGGAACGCGAGCGGGCTATCAAGCCGTCTTCGGCCTGTGCGGTTTTAGCTTTGCGCTTGCCTCGCTTGCGGTGCTTCGCGTCGCGCGCCGGCCGATTTCGTCGATGTGGGCCTGGCCCGTGCGAGGCGTGGCGTGTCTGGCAAACTACGGCTGGAATCACCTGGCCTACCGCGTCCGGCACTGGGGCAAACTGCCGCGCCGCCGCGGTCCGACGTTGATCGTGGCAAATCACCAGCACGATTTCGAGTCGCAAGCGATCGTGACGACGACGACGGTCGAGAGCGGGCCGTGGCGTCATCCCATCTTCACCGCGAGCTCGCGCCGGATGTACGAACCGGGTTTTCTGGCAACGAGATTGCCGTGGCTTCGCTTCTTGCTGAGGCGCCTGAACGCCGGGCCGCTCTTTGTTGCGTTGGGCATGCTCCCGATCGAAAACGAGCTAGGCTCGCGGTCGATAGCGGCGCTGGCCTGGTCGGTGCAGCGCCGTCACGGCTCGATGCCGTTGAGCGACGTCTTCCAGCGCCGTATCGCCGAGAGGTTCCCATCCGCAACCGCGACGGCCGACTTGTGGCGCGCCGATACATTTGTCCGAGCTCAGGAGCCAGTAAGGCTGACGGCTTTGCAGGAACCGTATCGCCGCGAAGTTCTGGACGAAACCCGGGCGAACGTCGGCAGCGACCTGGCGTTGATGCAAGACGTCGTCCGGCGAGGCGGTACGTTCTATCTGACGCCCGAAGGCAAGTACACGGTCGATGGGCGCATGCTCCCGATGCGCGGCGCGGTCGAGCGTTTGGCGCCGTTGGCAACGATCTACCTCGCCGGTGTGAGTTACGATCCGTTCGTGGCGCGGCGCCTTTCGTTGTTGTATCGTCTCGTGCCTTTCGAGGGCAACGATATGAAACTACTGGCTCGCAAGCTGGCGTCGATTCGGCCGGTGACGACCAGTTTGCTTTTGGGTGCGTGGCTTGACGGGCGCAGCCAAGAATTCAGCGCCGACGACGCCGCCGCAGGCGTGGAAGCAGCATTAGCGCAGTTGCCGCCGGCGATCTTCGTCGATCCCGAGCTGCGCGCAAAGCCGCGAGCGATGGTTCGCGCCGCTCTCCCTTTGATGGTGAAGTGGCAAATACTCGAGCGCGACGGGAACGGTTTTCGAGTTGCCGCGCAGCGCCGCCATCCGCAGTTTCCATTCGTCGAGGACATTCTCGCATATCAGTCTCGTTTTCTCGAGGAGACGCTAGCCGCGCTCGAACGCAGCTAGACGCGCGCGCGTCGAACGCGGTCCGGCACCCTTGATGCGGCCGTCCGCTCCGATCACGCGATGCGCCGGCACGAACAGGTCGAGCGGTGTGCGAGCCATGGCACGTGCGACACCGCGGTGCGCCAGCGGCCTTCCGATCGCGCGCGCCACATCGGCGTAGGAAACGAATTGACCAAACGCGAGCGACGCTACCGCCCGCCAGGCCGCGACTTCAAATGGCGTTCCCTCAAGCGATAGCGGGAGGTCGAAGCGCGCCAAGCGCCGCGCAAAGTACGCGTCAACTTGGGCGCGTGCTGCGGCGAGCAATGCGTCGCTCGGTTTTTCGTACGTTGAATGTTTGCGCGCGACAAAAGTACTGCCGACGATTGCGTTGCCGTTAACGGAAATTAACAGATCGTATGCAAGCGGTGTGAAAATTCTACAACGGATAGGTGAGGTCACGACGGACTTGCGAAATCTCATTCGTGCTTAGGGAACGCGGGCGCCGCCAGCCGCGTTAAAGCTAAGGAGGTCGTCGTGAAACGCAAGCTCGTTCAAGTTCTACCAATATTGGCGGTCGTGGCGCTGGCTGCATGCTCGAGCGCGCCGCAGAGCCAATCGCCGATTCCATTTAATCCGTCGGCAGCTAGACTGATGACCGGCGACGGTGACGTTCCGTTTTTGAACGTCGATCCGATTCGGCGACTCTGCGCCACGCCCGGTACGGGCGCGCGCATGCGGTGCTTCGCGACGATGCGGACCGACATCGTTCCGAGCAGGATCGCAGACGATGTGCCGAGCGGCAAAGAAATCTGCCCCTTTTTCGAGGGATACTGTCCCATGGATCTGCAGGAAGCGTACCAGCTTCCGTCGCTGACGCGAGGCAACGGCAAGACGGTGGCCATCGTGGACGCGTACGGCTACGATCGCGCTGCTTCGGACCTGGCCTTCTTCCGCGAGACGATGGGCTTGAAACCCTGCGATACCAAGTCGAAATGCTTGCGCATCGTCAACCAGCAAGGGAATTCGTCGCCGCTTCCGCCCGAGCCGCCGCCCGGCGACGAGTGGCCAGGCGAACAATCGCTCGATCTCGACATGGTTTCGGGAATCTGCCCGAACTGCAAGATCATCTTGGTACAGGCGGACAACGACTATACGAACAATCTGTACGCCGGCGTGGCTACTGCGGGCTTGATGGGCGCGAAGTACATCGGCGCCTCTTGGGGCGCGAGTCCCGAAGGTCCCGATAGTCCGACATTTCATCAAGCCGGCGTCGTGATCACCGCAGCAGCCGGAGATAACGGGGGCGGCGGCAAATACGGCGGCGGTCCAATCCAGCCCTGTACCTACAGCTACGTAATTTGCGTGGGCGGAACTCATCTCGTGCGCGACCATAGCAAGCGCGGCTGGAACGAGACGGTGTGGAACGACTGGACCTACGATAAATGCGATGGCCCGTGCGGCGCTACCGGTAGCGCGTGCAGCACGGTGATTGCTAAGCCCGCGTGGCAGACCGATCAGGGCTGCAAGATGCGCTCGGCCGCCGACGTTTCGGCTACCGCGTCGCTGCGCGCGCCGGTGATCGTCTACAACTCCGAACTAGGCTGCTCGCCGCCGTCCGATTGCTTCTGGCTCTTCGGAGGAACCAGCGCATCCACCCAGATCATTGTGGGGACTTTCGCGCTGGCGGAGAATGCCGCCAATCAAATGGGTGGAAGCTACTTGTGGAAGCATCACGCCGGACACCTCAACGACGTTACGGTTGGAAATAATCTCGATCAAGCACTAGGCGTCATCTGCGCCTCGTCGGTGACGTATATCTGCACCGCGCGGATCGGATTCGACGGTCCCACCGGGTGGGGAACGCCCGAAGGAATAGACGCATTTTGAGTCGGACCCCCCTCTGCGCCGCGTTTTTCGCCGTGCGTGCAACTTTTTGCGCCGGACTTGCGATTGCTGGCTGCGTGGCGGCAGCTTCGCCTGATAAAGCAAGCATCGTGGACTCCGGATCGACGAACTCGTACGCCTACACGATTGAAGTGTGGTCGGACGGTAAGGCCTCGATCACGCTGCAAGAACGCGGCGGCGCAGCGCTGGGAACTCCCAAGCCGTTTACCGTTCCGCTCGCGACGGCGGCGCGCTTCTTTTCAGACTTGGCGGCGGCGCGCAAGGGAAACCTGACCGCTGCTCCGTGCATGAAGAGCGCCTCGTTCGGAACGACGACGCGGGTGAATTGGCAGGGATGGGTCTCTCCCGACGTCAGCTGTCCTAGCGGAGAGCTCGGAGAAGCTCTCGTCCGCGACGTGGACGCAGTCCGTCAAGCGGCCGGCGTCGGAGCGCTGCCGCTGCGCAACGCGCCGAGAATCGAGCCGACCTAGCCGTCGCCGGCGACCCTTTTTGCCGGCCCGCGGCTTACATCAGCTTTCTGATCAAATAGGTCCACTGCAGCGCGTTGGTCAGCGCCTGCTCGTGCAAGTTGGCACCGGAGCCGTGCCCGCCTTCGGTAACTTCGTAGAAGAGATACGGAACGTGCATCGCCTCGAGTTTGGCGGCAAACTTCCGCGCGTGTTGCGGACCGACGCGGTCGTCCTTCGTTGTCGTCCAGATGAACGGTTCGGGGTACTCCACCCCGGGTTTTAGATTGCCGTACGGCGAGATCGACGCTAAGAAGGCGCGCTGCTCCGCATTGGAGACGCTGCCGTACTCGCCGGTCCACGATTCTCCGGCCTGGATCTGCTCGAAACGGAGCATGTCCAACAGCGGAACCCCAATGTCTACCGCGTTGAACAGCTCGGGGTGCTGCGTAAACTCGACGCCCATCAGCAAACCGCCGTTGGAACCGCCTTGAATTCCCAAGCGCCGCGGGCTGGTGACTTTTGAAGCGATGAGATCTTCTGCGACCGCCGCGAAATCGTCGTAGATCCGCTGGCGATGGGTCGTCAGGCCGGCTTCGTGCCAGGCCGGTCCAAACTCGCCGCCTCCGCGGATGTTTGCGACGACGTAGACGCCGCCGCGCTCAAGCCATACTTTTCCGAGGATGCCGCTATAGCTCGGGGTCAGCGAAACGTCGAAGCCGCCGTAGGCATAGAGCAGAGTCGGATTGCTTCCATCAAGCCGCATGTTTTTTGGATGCACGATGAAATACGGAACGCGCGTTCCGTCTTTCGATGTCGCTTCGCGCTGTTCGACCACTTCGTTCGATGCATCGAACCGCGCCGGCGAGCGCTTGACGACGCGCAGGTTTCCGCTTATGGCATTGAGCTGCCAGAGCGTAGGCGGCACCAGAAAGCTCGTGACGCTGAAGTACGCGATTTCGCCCAGCGGGTCGGAGGCGGCGATTCCAATCGCCGAGTTATCGGGGAGCGCGAGCCGTTGCCTCGACCAGCCCCCGGCAATCGGCGTGTAAATCCAGGCGCGCCCGCGCACGTTTTGGTACGTGACCAGCAGCAGGCGCGATTTCGTCGTGGCGACGTCGCCGAGAGTTTCGCGCGGCCCGGGAACGTAAACCGCCGTCCACGACGCGTGCTCGGGATCGGCAGCGGCAGTTGTCAGACTGGTTGCGACCAGCGAGCCGGCAGGAACGGCCGTAGCGCTCGTTTCCCAGTTCTCTCTAAAAATGAAGAGCAGGCGTCCATCAACCAGACCTGCCGGGTCCGACTTGAGCGGCACGTTGAGGCGTCGCGGTCCCGCTGTGGTCAGAAGGTAATACTCCGATTCAAAGGTCGACAGCGGGCGTGCGATGAGGATCGCGCTCCTGCCCGAGCCGTCAAAAAAGACCAGCGTTCTAACGCCGTAGCCGCCGTCGGTCGACTTTCCGCGAAACACTTCGCTTGCGTCCGTAAGCGGCTGGCCTCGTTTGAGGCGTTTGACGACGAACGGATATCCCGAAGTCGTCAGCTCGCCGGGCGACCATTCGCGCGACACGAGCAGTACGTCGTCGTTTTCCCACGCCGCATCTTGCTTGCCGCGCGGTAAAAAGAAACCGTTGGCAACCAATTGGCCGCGCGTAAGATCGTATTCGCGCATGGTAACTGCATCTTCGCCGCCATCAGAAAGATTGACGAGGCAACGATTCTCCTTGGGCCAGTTGCAGTTCGCGCCCTTCCAAACCCAGTTCGCGTTTTCGGCCTTGGCGATCGCGTCGAGGTCGAGCAACGTCGTCCACGCCGGGGTGGCGCCGGAAAACCGCTCGGTGGTCGTGCGGCGCCAGATGCCGCGAACGTGCTGGTCGTCTTGCCAGAAGTTGTAAACCTGACGCGAGATGAGGTCGGGATAAGGAATGCGGTCCTTGGCTTGCGCGATGGTCAACGCGTCGTCGTAAATGCCGGGAAAGTTCGGGTCGTTTTCGAGCACGTCCAGCGTCTTCGCGTTTTGAGCGTCTACCCAGGCCATCGCGCGCGAGCCGTGCACGTCCTCGAGCCACAGGTATGGGTCGTCCGGCGAAGCTGCGCCCAGCAGCGCTACGAGCGCTGTAGCAGCGGCGGTATGTTTCATTGCGAGGGGAAGGCTTCGCCATCGTCTAACGCATCCTCCGCTTGAGGAGGTCGCTCATGGCTAAGACCCTTCGCATTCGGCTGGCCGCAATTGCAACGTGCCTGTGGCTGGTTCTCGGCTTGACGGGAAGGCCCGCGCCGGCGTCGCTCGACACGTTCGTGGGCGCACGCAGCATCGTCAAGAACCAGCCGCTGAGCAGTTGCAACAACAAAGCACGAGATGCTTTGATTGCGGTCCTCGGACGGGCCGCAGAGTACGGCGATACCGGCAACTGGGCCGGCTATGGCGCGATCGACGCATCGGGCAATTCGTTTGCGGCGGCGGCCGTCCACTGTTACCCACTCGATGAGGTTCAAGGCTACGTCGTCACCTTCACCTGTGCGGCGCAGAGTCCGCCGGCAACAGAGTCCGCGAGCATCATCTGCGGAAAGCTGGCGGCCGCATTCGGAGGCCAGTCATGATTCCGCTCTTGCGGCGCGGCGCGCTGGCCGCCCTCGCCCTGGCGTCGGCGTTCGTTTGGTGCAGTTCGAATGCGCCGGCATCGGTCGACATTTCGGCCGGAATTCGGCACGTGAGCCCGGACGGGACGCTGGCCGATTGCAGCGCCAAAGCAAAGCAATCGCTCGACGCTTTTCTGGAAGGTGCCGCCGAATCTACGCCGGGCAGCGGCGACTGGATCGCGAACTCGCGCAACGGCATCGCGGGAACGCCGACCGCGACTGCGGTAGTGCGCTGTTACCCGCTGCCGAAAGGGTATTTTGCCACGTTTACGTGCGTCGTGCAGCTGCCGGACAATCCGTACACGGCAACGGCGCTTTGCCTCGACGTCGCACACACGTTCTATGGCGGTGCGATAACGGCGCTTGCGGCAATCCCCACGCCGACGCCGCTGCCGACGGGATGCGCGACGACAAACCTCGTCGGCACTTGGGTCTCGGACAGTGACTCCAAGCTCACCTTTACCATGACGGTCGACGGCGACGTCACCGACAGCGAAGGCGTTTCAGGAAACTGGGGTCTCAAGGGCAATACGGTGACCTTTACGTATTACGGCAATCACACGATGACGCTATCGGCCGATGGGAAGCATCTCAGCGGTGGCGGATACAGCCTAACGCGAAAGTGCTGACGATCGCGCGTTGCGCCGATTAGTCGCGGTCAGCGCAATCGCTCTGGCGAGCTGCGGCGGCGCCGGCGGCGCCGCAGGGCGCCTGTCGCCCAACGATATCGAGGCGACGACCGGGGCACCCGGCATCACGGTTCGCGCAAACCAATTTGTGACGACTAGCGCCGGACGGCTCGGCGTGGAGCACGTGGGCGCAAACGTCCCGGTGGTGCTGCGCGGCGTCAACTTTTCCGGCGCCGAGTATGCCTGTTTGCAGGAACGCTCGTTTTGGGATAACCCGAAGGGAAATCAAGCCACGGCCGATGCAATGTTGACCTGGCATGCCAACGTCGTGCGCATTCCGCTCGACGAGGAGTGCTGGCTCGGCATCAACGGAGCGCCCAAGCGGTACAGCGGAGCAAACTACGCGCGCGCGATCGCCCACTTCGTCAATTTGGCAAACGCTTCGGGCCTGATCGCCGAAGTCGATTTGCATTGGGGCGCCGGCGGATCCGGCCTCCCGCACAACGACAGCTATCCGGGACTCGACGCAGAGCACGCGCCGGCCTTCTGGCGATCGGTGGCCTCAGCGTTTGCGACGGACCGGTCGGTCATCTTTAACTTGATCAACGAACCCTACATTACGTCCTGGCCATGCTATCGCGACGGGGGATGCGAGACGCCTGTGGTGCGTCGGGTGGGAAAATGGAAGGTCGTTGGAACGCAGGCCGTCGTCGATGCAATACGCGCGGCCGGTGCCGATAATCCGATCATCGTCGCCGGCCTGAACTACTCAAACGATCTTTCGCATTGGCTGCAATACGTGCCGGCCGATCCCAAACGCGCGATTGTCGCCGGCGCTCACGTCTATTTCGACGACCTGGGGTGTGAGAGCTCGAGCTGCTGGACGCGGGAGCTCGGCGCCATCCAAGAGGCGGGTTACCCGGTCGTGGTTGACGAGTTCGGTGAATTCGATTGCGGACACGAGAAAATTGACGAACTGATGGATTGGGCCGATGACCGAAGCCCGCAGATCGGGTATTGGGCATGGTCGTGGAATCCGTTTAGCTGCGCGAAAGGTCCGTCGCTGATCATCAACGATGCCGGCGACCCAACCCATACATACGGGTCCGGATTCGAAGCGCATTTGAAGCGCGTCCAGCCCAGCGCCTACGGGGTCAGCTTAAAGATCGTTCCGTAGCCGCCGCTGCCGCCGAGTGACGTTGTGCCGTAGAGCGTGCCGTCAACGTTGGCTAATCCAGAGCGCGGAACCGCACCGTCAACCCCGCCCTGGAAGGTGTAAAGCACTCGCTCGTTGCCCGAGGTCGTCGCTTCGAAGATCGTTCCGTCGTTGTGCCCTCCCCCGGCCGACGTCGTGCCGAAGAGCATGCCGTCTGCGTCGGCGAGCCCTTGAGGGCCGGCGCCGTCGCGCCCGCCCTTGAAACTGTAGAGGACCCGGACCCTGCCCGAAGTCGTCAGCGCGAATATCGTCCCGTCGTTCGCCGTGCCGCCTTCGGTTGTCGTTCCGTAGAGCGTGCCGTCAACGTCGATCATCGCGGCCATCGGTAAGGCTCCGTCGGTCCCACCCTTAAAGTTGTACAGCGTCGTCAGCTTTCCCGAAGCGTCGATCTGGAAGATGGTGCCGCAGCCGTATTCGTAGCAGTTTTTGCTTGTATACGACGTTCCGCCGTAGACGGTTGTGCCGTACAGATCGCCGCCGACCGCGGTCAGTCCGCCGACGGGCGTGGAGCCGCTGGTCTCGCTTGCGCCGAAATCGTAGAGCAACGATTCTTTGCCTGCGGTCGAAATCGTAAAGACCGCGCCTTGCGAGTATTCGCCGCCTCCGGCGGTAACGCCGAAGAACGCGCCGCCGGCTTCGACCAGTCCGGCGTATGGATTTGCGCCGTCAACCGCCTGCGCTCCGAAACGGTGGAGTATACTCTCTTCTCCGCTCGGTTCCAGTTTGAAGACGACGCCCTCTTCGCCGGGGCCGCCTCCGTTGACCGTGGTGCCGTACAGCGCGCCGCCCCAGTAAAGCAGGCTTGCCTCGGGCAGTGCCCCGTCCGTTCCGCCCGCAAAGCTATGAAGCACGGTTTGCTCGCCTGAGGTGGCGATCTCGAACGCCGTGCCCGTATCATAGGCGCCGCCGCCGTAGGTTGTGCCGTAGAGCGTGCCGCCGGCTTCGATCAGCGCAGCGGACGGGTGCTTTCCATCGCTTCCGCTGAAGCTGAAGAGATGAGAGAACTTTAGCTGTTGCGGCGGCGGCGAGGGCGAGCCTGCCGGTATCGAGCTCCCCGAATTGGAACAGCCTGCAAGCACCATCAACGCAGCGCAGACGACAGGCTTTTTACGCATCGTCGGATAGAATAACACTCCGCCAACGGAGAACCTGCAACCATGGAAAAAAACGTTACCCACGGCGCGGTGCAGCGTGCAACGAGGGCAACGCGGCAGTCGCCGTGCGACTCGAGATACGATCGATCGGTCGCTATCTAACGACGCCGTAAATCGGCGCGGCGGATGCTGCGGCGCCCAGCGGCTCGACGCCAAAGATATTCTCGATCGTCCGCAGGACGTTGTAATGATCGATGCTTTGTGAGTATTGACCGGGATTGACGTTGCCGATGAGAATCGTTGCTATTCGGTTCACCGGGCTTCCGTCGTTTTCGTCGAACGTTATAACCAGCACTCCATCGTTGGCCTCGTCCCAGGCGATGAGAGCGGGGAGATTCCTCGCTGCCCAGCGATCGCCGCGACCGATCGAACAGTCGTGCATGTCGTTGCACATGTCCGGTGTAATCCAGACAAACCGCGAGAGAGGCGCCGCTAACGGATGGCGATAAACGACGTTGTCCGCTTTCGGAACGCGAGTAAAGTCCGTCCAAGGGACGTGCTTTCGCGCGTACAGAAAGCCGCTTGGAAGCCGAGTTGGCTGCGCCACGCAGCCTTCGAAACCGTCTCGCGGCATGCTCTCGGCGTAGCCGGTAAACGATAGCCCGGCCTCGATCAGTTCACTGCCGAGGTTCGGCGCAGAAAAGTTCACTGGGCAGTCGTCGCCGGTGACGCCTTGCGTCGAACCGCTGAACAGGGCCAGATAATTCGGCTGGCTTGGATGAGCGATCGCGCGGCTGTCGGTCATGTTCGCCCAGCGTTTAGCCAGTCCGGTCAGGTAGGGCGCCTGCGAGTTGCCGACCACGCGGCCGTACCCCTCGTTTTCAAAGATCACGAGTTGCACGTACTTAGTGGTGTAAGCGCCTGAGTGCGCCGGACCGTTGACGGCTTGCGCGCTAGCGCCCGGCGCGAGGAGCGCGCACGCAAAGGCCATCCAGATTCCGCCTAAGCTCCTCATCGTCGGCGCTAGTTGTCGTCGTCTTTAAAACCAGCGTACCAGTGCGAGCCGTCGCAGAACGGCTTGTTTTTCGATTGCCCGCATCGGCACAGCGCGTAATGCTCCAGAGAGGCGCCGGCACTCATCGGCACACCTTGCAGTTCGATGCTCCCTCGCACGTAATAGCTCGCATTCTGCGCGACGTACACTTCGGCTTCGCGTTCCTCCCCCTCGTACTTCACGCCGTCCTTGATAAAGCCCAGCGCGCCCGACGGACAGGCCCGCACGATCGCTTCCACTTCGTCGGGGCCGGCACCGTCGGGTGTGACGAACGGCTCGGAGCGAAGGTGAAAGACGGCAGGGAGATGGTCGGTGCAGTTGCCGAAATGGCAGCACGTTCCCCGATTGTCGAGCACGACGATTTCCTTGCCTTCGTAGGTGTCGGCGCGGTCAGGCGTGCGATCGGACGATTTTGCGCTGCAGAATCCGATGCGGGCGTGGGTTCCGTCGCAATATGGCTTAAGGTTGGAGCCGCCGCACCGGCACAGCGCCAAGATCGGTCGTACGGCCAGCGTCTCGCCCTTCGAGTTGGTCAGCTTGCGTAGATTGCGCACGATGTACGGTCCGTTGATCTCGGGGCGGATGGACGTACGCGCGTGTCGCTCCTTTGCATCGTTTCGAATCGCCATCGAGAATTGCGCCGGAACGAACGGCGCGAGATGCTCGGCGACCGATTCCAGCGCGGCCGCAGCCTCCGGCACTTCGGTCGGCAGCGAGCTTTGTTTGGCCAGCCGCGTTACGAGAGCCGCCAGGTCGTACGATCGCTCGACAAAATAAATCCAGGCAGCTTGTTTGTGCGGCAGAAGGTGCACGCTGCGCGAGATCGCAAACGTCGGGCCGGCGACCATGCCCGGGTACTCGGGTCCCGCGGGTGTCTGGGCCAACGCTTCCCCCAATGGACGCAGCGCCGAGGCCATGATGCGCAGCGTCCCGCGGGCGAGCAGACGCATTTCGTCTTCACCCTCCCCACCGTGAGCGAAGAAGCGCACCAACATCGTCAGCATTAGGTCGTACGCGGCGTTGAAAAGGCCCGCGAGCTCCTGCGCCTCTGCGCCCGTGATTCGATTGGTACCGTCGGTAGCGCCGATTCCCCGCGTGCTCGGATCGGTGAGCATCGGACGGAACGGCCGAAAATCGCGTCCTTCGCGTTCGGCCTTAGAGCGAAGCGACTCGAGCTCGCGCCTGACCCGATCGAAGACGCAAAAATGAGCGTCGGGATGGTCGGTGGTGGGCGATTCGCCTTGCTCGACGATCATCTCAATCGCGCGCCGCGCGGAGGCGGCATCGACGACTTGCACGAGCTCCTTGGGCAAATCGAGATACGTGGGACTCGCTTGCACCGAGGGATCTCCGATGAAGAGGCGCTCTTGCGGAATTCGTCCGAACGCCGATTCGATCTTGTGGTAGAACTCGCCGACGGTGCGAAAATCGATGTCGAACGGCTCGACCGAATTTCGAAGCCGGACCCTCTCGTCGGGTTCGACGTCGCCGGCGACGCGCCGGCGCATGTCGTCGTATTCCGCCATCCGTTCGGTCGGGAGCTTACCTTGTTCGGGAAGTTCGTAGCAGATGAACCTCTCGATGAGCGATTGCGACAACGGCTCGAGCGTGATTTTGATGCCGAACGGAAACGTGCTTGCCGGCAGCGGGAAATTCGAGCGCACGAAGTGCGGCGCACCGCCGACTGCGGTAAGTATGTTCGCCACTTGACCGAGATGCAGCATCTCCTCGACGGCGACGTGGGCAATTCTCTGCTTCCAGCCGCAGACCGTCTGCAGCTCGTCCTCGCTGAGGCCACCCTCTTCCAGCCGCGTTTTTATCGAGTAGCCGGCGTAGAGATAAGAGCACGCCAGATCGTGCTCCAGCTCCGATGCGCGAGTAAGAAGATACAGTAGCTCTTCGCGCGTATCGACCGGAGCTACCCGGGCGGTCGTGGGCATGATGTACCGTAACCGCTCGCCGCCCGGCGAGGTTGCGGATCGCCGGTGCCGTTACCAGTCGCGCGCTAGTTGCGCTGCGACTTGCTGCGTGAGGTCGGCGCTGCCGGCGTTCGGCGCCGCGTTACCCAAGTAG
>Ga0187783_10000287_pt1 | contig 38151 bp, 37 predicted proteins | sample 1015_SJ02_MP02_2_FD_132471 | JGI IMG/M metagenome (GOLD analysis project Ga0187783, IMG submission 132471) | Tropical peat soil microbial communities from peatlands in Department of Meta, Colombia - 1015_SJ02_MP02_20_MG | ecosystem: Environmental > Terrestrial > Soil > Wetlands > Peat | place... | reverse complement strand
CGACTTCCAGCTTCGTCTCGCCCGGGCCGCGCGTTCCAATTCCGCCGCCTAGGCGCGATAAATCGGCGCCCATTCCGATGAGATTGGACTGGCGATAGCGCAGCTGCGCAAGCTCTACCTGCAGCTTTCCTTCGCGACTGCGCGCCTGACGCGCGAACACGTCGAGAATTAGCATCGTCCGGTCGACGATCGGCAGCGGCACCACCTTCTCAAGATTCCTACGTTGGCGCGGCCGCAGGTCGTTGAGGACGAGAACGAGCCCGGCGTGCAGCCTCTCCGCGCGTTGCGCTATTTCGATCGCCTTGCCGGTACCTACCAGCGTCGCCGGGTCGACGGCATCGCGGCGCTGCACGATGCGATCGAGCAGAGTCGCGCCGGCCGCCTGCGCGAGCGCTTCGAATTCGGCAAGTTCCTCGTCGATCGATTCATGCAGAGCGCGTGTCTCGACCGCGACGACGAGCGCGCCGTCGCTCATCGTGCCAGCGGCGTCAGACGCGCGAGCAGCCAGCGCACGCCGTCGTTGTATCGCGGGCCGGGGCGCTCTAGGATATCGGGGTTCACGACGTAAACGCGGCCACGACGAACGGCTTGCAGGCTGCGCCACGGCTCACGATCGAGCACCGCCGGCGCAAGAGCCGACGGATCCGCGATTACCACGTCGGGCTGATCTCGCAGCAGCGCTTCGGCACTGTATTGTCCGTAGGCGGCGTGCAGGTCGCCGGCCGTGTTTTTTCCTCCGGCAAGCTCGATCAGCGTAGTGATGTACGAACCGGCGCCGGCGGTCCATATCGGAGCGCTCCCCAAGACCACGAAAACGCCGGGGTGTCGGGCGAACGTCTTCGTCCGAGCATGAAGCGCCGCGGTCTCGCGGCGCAATTTTCCGATCAGCGAATCCGCTGCGCCAACGCGGTGGGTTAGCGCGCCGATCGCTCGCAGGTTGGTGAAGATCCTCGGGTATGAATCGTCGGCAAGCAGCACGACCCGCACGCCCGCGTTCTCCAACGATTGCACGAAACGCGCTTGGGCCGGAATGCCGATGACGGCGCCGGGCCGCAACGCGAGGATCGCCTCGACGTCGACGCTAGCCGCATCGGCGATGCGCGGCAAACGCCGCGCTTGCGGCGCGTCGGTGAAAGCCGAAACGGCCACCAGCTGCGAGCCCGCGCCGATCGCGTAGACGTCGTCGGCGAAGGACGGCATGAGGGTGACGATTTTCGGGCCGTTTTGCGCCGCAAGCGAATTCTCGGACGCAGCGCGGGGCGCGCACGCGCAAAGGATCGCGCTGCAGCATGCGAGCGCGAGAGCAACGAGCCGGCGCATTTCAAGAACTTAGCACCGCCTCGGGCGGCATGCAAGACGCGGGAGGGAAGGCGCCGGCGGTCAGGCAACTCACCTCATACGTTTGCGCGGGAAGCCGGTGCGAAGCCGGCACGGTCGCGCCACTGTATGCGGGGAGCCGCCCGAACGCCACTGTCCATGTGATGGGAAGGCGCGGGCAGCGGCAACGATCCGCGAGTCAGGATACCGCCGCAAACGTTACAACACGATCCGCCTCGCGTTAAGGAAAGGATTGCAATGGTTTCAGTTCTCATTGCCGCAGTCATTGCGGTATCTCCCTCGCCTTCGCCCTCTCCGAGCGCCGTGCCGGAAATCGCGCACGTCGTGACGAGCGATCGCGGCGTCGAATCGGCGGCGCAAACCGCGCGCACCACCTACGTCGTAACCGCCGCGCAGATCGCGCGCGACGGCGATCGCACGGTCGCCGACGCGCTCGAAGACGTTCCCGGCGTCAACGTCGTTCGCTACGGCGCCTTCGGGGCCGCCGCCAGCATCGGAATCCGCGGCAGCTCGTCGCAGCAGATCTTAGTGCTCGTCGACGGCCAGCCGATCGCCGGTGGCCAGATCGACGACGTCAATCTGGAACAGTTCGCGGTCAGCGGCATCGATCGCATCGAAGTCGTCGAAGGCGGCGGCTCGACGCTTTACGGTTCGGGTTCGATCGGCGGCGTGATCAACATCATCACTGCCGCACAGCCCACGCGCAGCTCGGCGACCGTCTCAACGGGTTCTTTCAACGAGCAGAATTATCTCTTGCAGACACCCTACCTAACCTTCCAGCGTTCCTACGCAACCAACGATTACGCGATCGAGAACGCGCCTAACGGCCAAAACGCGCAGGCAAACTTGACCGCGCTTACGCTGCGCTACGGACATCCGATCGGCGCGATCGACGTCACTCTGAGCGGCGACATCGACGACGCTCAGGCAGGCGTGCCGGGAGAGCTCGGATACTTTTCGCCGACCAGCGAGCAGGGCAACGTCAATCGCGATCTTCGACTTAGCGCCCAGCACAATGGTGCGCGCTCCTCGACGTCGCTCGAGCTGGGCGGCTCCTCGCAGGACCTGTCATTTACCTGCAACACGCCGGTCGATTCCAACTGTCCGAATTCCTCATATCCTACCCCGGGCCCGGGAATGGTTTCAAACCCACCCTTCGCGCAGATGCTCTACGACCAGCACTGGATGGCAAGCTTGCGCAACGTCGTGGGCGACGATCGTCAGCGCCTCGTTTACGGCATCGATCTCATGCGCGGCATCGCACGGATCGATGCGGGAACCGGCGGCGGATCGCCGCTGGCGGCCGACAATGCGCCGATCTTCTACGACTACGCCCAGACGGCCGCATACGTTCAGTCGCAGTGGTTCGGCGCAAACGGTCAGGAGGTCTATGCTGGCCTGCGCGGCGAGCGCGACGGAGACGTCGGCGGCGCGTACTCGCCGTCGCTGGGCGGCATTTTGCCGCTGAACTCGGCACTGCAACTGAAAGTCAACGCGGCGACCGCATTTCGGGCGCCGACGGCCGAAGAGCTCTATTATCCCGGATACTCCAACCCTAATCTTGCGCCCGAGCGGACCAGCGTCGGCGATGCGACGCTGGCTGCACCGGCGTTCTGGGGCGGCGTGTCGCTGGGCTGGTTTACGATGAGGGGCTCGAATCTGATCGTATCACCGCCACCCTATTACATTCCCGAAAACGTCGGCCACGCTTTGATTGACGGGCTCACGCTCGACGCGACCACGCCGCAGTCGCACGGCTACTCGGCGAACCTATCGGTCACCAATCTGTACAGCGCGCAGGATCTCGACACCGATTCGCGCCTTCCGGGACGCGGCCCGGTTTTCGCCGTGGGCCTTGGATTGCGTTACAACGCGCCGCCGAACAGCCGCTTCGACGGTTTCCAGATTATCGCACAGACGCAAGGACCGCAAGAGACTGCCGACCCGTACCTGGCGCCGCAATACGCAATCTATCAGCCTTCCACGTACACGCTGGTGAACGCGTATCTCGGCTATCGCCTGACCCGTGAGCTCCTGCTCGTGCTTCGCGGCTACAATTTGGGCAACGATGTGTACGCGATCTACGCCGGTTATCCAATGCCCGGCCGCTCGTTCACCGTCGAGCTGCGCACGCGTTGAGGACGTTCAAAGCGGTCGTTCTCATCGCCATCGTCCCGGCGGCCGCCGCTGCCGGCATGCTGGTTGGGGGAACGCCCCTGACGTTCTCGCAAATTCTATCGCAGCTCGCGCACCCGCACGCAACCGGCGTGCTTCACACGATCGTCTGGCAGCTTCGGCTACCGCGCGTCTGCATCGCCGCGGCGGTCGGAGCGTCGCTGGCGATCGGCGGCGCAATGCTGCAGGGAATGCTGCGCAATCCGTTGGTCGATCCTTATCATACCGGCGTTAGCGCGGCGGCTGCGGCCGCGATCGCGATCGCCGTCGTTGCCGGCGCCGCAACGGTAACGCTGCCCGCGATCGGATTCGCAGCCGGACTCGGCGCCGCCGTGCTGGTCGCCGCGTTGGCACGGCGCGGAAGCGGGATCGATTCGAACCGTCTGATCTTAGCCGGCGTTTCGCTCTCTGCGCTTTTCGCGGCGATCGTTACGCTGGTCATCGTGCGCGCGCAGTCGTACGACTATGCAACCGCCATCCTGGCGTGGCTGGCCGGATCCATGGCAGGCCGCGATTGGCACGATCTGACGGTCACCGCTCCGTATCTCGGCATCGGCGCGCTGCTCGCGATCGCTTCGGTTGCGCCGCTGAACGCGCTGCGGATTGGAGAGCTGCGGGCACGTGCCGTCGGGGTCGACGTAGACCGGGCGCAGTGGACGATTCTCGCATCCGCATCGCTGCTTGCGGCAGGCAGCGTCGCCTTAGCCGGGCTGGTCGGGTTCGTCGGCCTCATCGTTCCGCATCTGGCGCGACGGATCGCAGGCTCCGACGCGCGCAACCTGCTTCCGGCCTGCGCTGCGATCGGCGGTGCGCTCTGTATCGTGGCCGATGCGATTTGCCGCCGAATCGTCGCCCCGGCGGAACTGCCGATCGGCGTTCTGCTGGCGATCTTGGGGGTTCCCACGTTCCTCTACCTCTATCTTCGGCCGCGGGCAACCGGCCAAAACGTTGCCGGATGATCGATCTGCAGGACGTCTCCCTGCGAGTCGGCCGGCGCCTGCTGTTGCGCGGGATCGAGGCGCAGCTGAGAAAGGGCGAGTTCGTGGCGCTGATCGGTCCAAATGGCGTGGGAAAGACGACCTTACTTCGCGCGATCGCCGGCCTGCACGCGGTGCACGCCGGCACGATACTGCTCGACGGCACCGCCGGCAACCGGCTGACGCCCCGGGAGCGCGCGCGCCGAGTCGCCTTCGTCACCGGTGACGAAATTTTGCTCGACGCATTGGCCGTTCGTGACGTGGTCGCGATCGGTCGTTTTCCGCACCACCGCTGGTGGCAATGGCATGCGTTCGGCTCGGACCGGCGCGCGATCGCACGCGCGCTGAGCGCGGTACGCATGGAAGGGTTTTCAGGGCGGCTCTTCGCGACGTTGAGTGCCGGCGAGCGTCAGCGCGTCTGGATTGCTCTAGGGTTGGCACAGCAGACGCCTGTGCTGCTGCTCGACGAACCGACCAGTCACCTCGACGTTCGCGTAGCCCACGAAATTCTGGGTCTGTTACGCGCTCTGACGCGAGCGGGGAAAACGGTCTTTTGCGCGCTCCACGACCTCAACGAGGCGGCGGCGTACGCCGATCGCATCGCTCTGCTGGGCGAGGGGACGCTCCTCGCGCTCGCGCCGCCCGCCCAGCTCCTGACGGGGGCGCTGATCGAGCGCGTTTACGGGATCGCGATGGAGCGAGTGGCGCTATCCGGCGGTCGCCTGCGAGTCTTTGCCGGCGCCCCGCGCGATGCGATCACTGACGCGGCTCCCGGCGCACGTCGGAACCAAGAACCCAGCGCATGAGCCCGCGGTTCGACCCGCTGGTAATCACCACTCCGAGAGCATCCGCGGGGTGCTCGAGTATCGGAGAATCCACGTAGTTCGGCGTGCACGACGTTACGGTCGCGTGAGTTCCCGGCGCCACTAATATGGCGTGCGGCAGCATCGCATGCGCTTCGTCGAACGAAGCGCCGTAGTACTCGCGCAGACGGGCGCGCGAATCCCACAGCAGAACGGATGGGTCGTCGGTCGTGCTGTAGAGCACGACGTGATCCCCGTGATGCACTTTACAATCGGCCAGCGCCCCGGCCGGCAGCGACCAGAGCACGAGCAGCGCCGCCGCGATTCTAACCACGGCTTTCCCCGTCCAGAACGCGGATTGCGAGGATCGCCAGATCGTCCCGTATGCGCTTGCCTCCGCGCGCTCTCACTTTTGCCACGAGCTCGTCGACGAGTTGCTGCGCGTGAGGACCGGCGCGCGCGATCAACTCGATGGCTCCGCGGCCGAGCAGCGGCTTTCCCGCGCGATTGCGCACCTCGGTGAGGCCGTCGGTCGTCAGCACCAGCGTATCGCCGGGATCGAGCTGGACCATCTTGGAGTAATAGGGCTCCTCCATCACGCCCAGCACCGGACCGGTGACCGAAAGCTGGTGCACGCCGTCGCGCCGGCGAAGATAGGCGCAATCGTGCCCTGCGCTGGAGTATTCCAACCTGCGGGTGACGGTATCGAGCACGCCGACGAACATCGAGACGAAGAGGTACGGATTGCCGACTGCTTTGGAAAAGGCCACGTTGAACTCGGCCAGAATCGCCGCCGGCTCGCTATGCCGCACTGCGATGGCGCGGATCATGAACCGGATGAAGGCCGTGAGGACCGCCGCGTCCACGCCTTTTCCGCTGATGTCGGCAATTAAGACCAGCGCGCGCGTGTCCGAAAGGCGATAAACGTCGAAGATGTCGCCGCCGACCGCAAGATGGGTCGTGGCCGACAGATAGGCGCTGCCCACCTCGCAATGCGGCAACGGAATGGACTCGCTGCGAAATGCCTGTTGCAGAATGTCGGTGATGGTCCGCTCTTGTTCAAGCTGACGATTGAGACGCGAACGGTAAATATTGAGCAGTATGGCCAGGAATCCAAACGCGAGCACCCAGAACGCACGAGCGTACGAGGCGTTGTCGATTTGCGTCTGGGTGCTGCGCACTAGCGCGGCGTCGGTGCCCGCCAGCGCTTGACGCATCGCGAAGCCCGTTCGGGTTTCGTAATCGGAGAAGAGTTTGTTCGCCTTGTCGAGCGCGAGCAGCTCGCCGGGGCGCGCAAGCCACGGGGCTGCCACTTGATTGCGCCAAGCGGCTTGAATACGTTCGTACGTGCCCAGCATTTCGGCCGGTCCGGCCAGGTGCTGCCCCTGCAGGATCGCCGCGATCGCCGCTTCCTTGTCGTCATATCCGGACATTGCTTGCCGGTACTGCGCGACGTAAAACGGATCGCGAGTCAACGAGTAACCGCGCAGCGAGTTCTCTTCGTCGATTTGCAAGCGCAACAATTCTTCGAGATCGAGCTGCGCCTGTTGAACTTGCGACAACTGCTCGAACGTGCTCGCTACCTGAGAGCGCGTCTCTAGCGTCCCTTGCATCACGAAGAGCAGCGTGACCGCAAGGAACGCGGTCATTAAGAGCGTTCCGGTAACGTTCGCCAGCGGTGCTTCCCTCATAAAGGCGTCACCGAAGCGCGGTCGAAGAACCGCTGGCTGTGGACGGCCGAGTGGATCCCACGATATTCAAATCCTACGACGTCCGCGGAGTTTATCCGTCCCAGCTGAGCGACGGCGTCGCCTACGACATCGGACGGTGTTTCGTGCCCCTGATCGGCGGCGCGGGCCGCCGAGCGAACGTCGTCGTGGGTCGCGACATGCGCCCGTCGGGTCAAAAGCTGTGCGACGCCTTCACCCGCGGAGCCTCCGACGGCGGCGCCGACGTCGTCGATATCGGGATGGTTTCGACCGACGCCCTCTATTTTGCGGTCGGTCACTACGAGTTCGACGGCGGGGTGATGATCACGGCGTCGCATAACCCCGCCGAGTACAACGGAATGAAGTTCACCCGCTCCCAAGCGCAAGCCATCTCGCTCGACACCGGTTTGGACGTGATCCGCGACGAGCTTCTTTCGAACCGACTTCCCCTAAAAAGCAGCGAACCCGGCGAGATTGCGAGCAAGAACGTGCTCGACGACTTCGCCCGGCATTGCCTCTCTTTCGTCGACCCGTCGCGGATCAAGCCTTTCAAAATCGCGGTCGATGCGGGCAACGGAATGGCGGGCGAAACCGTTCCTCACGTCTTTAAGAATCTGCCGTGCGAGCTCGTGCCGCTCTACTTCGAACTAGACGGCAGCTTTCCCAATCATCCGGCCAGTCCAATCGAACCCGAGAACATGATCGATCTGCAAGCTGAGGTGCGCAAGCATAGCTGCGACCTCGGCGTTGCCTTTGACGGCGACGCCGATCGGATGTTCGTCGTGGACGAGAAAGGGGCGCTAATCGACGGCAGCACGGTGACCGCGCTCGTTGCGCTAAATACGCTCAAGAAGTACCCGGGCGCTAAGATCCTTTACAATCTTATTTGCAGCCGGAGCGTTCCCGAGCTGATCCTTCGCGCCGGCGGCGTTCCGGTGCGCTCGAAGGTCGGCCACTCGATTATCAAAGCGGAGATGCGCGAGCAGGACGTCGTTTTTGGAGGCGAGCACAGCGGTCACTTTTATTTTCGGGATAACTGGTATGCTGACTCGGGAATGATCGCGCTGCTGCAATGCCTCGAGCTGTTCAGCGAAGCCGGTAAGCCGGTGAGCGAAGTCATTGCTCCGATCGACACGCGCTTTCGCTCGGGCGAGATCAACAGCAGGGTTGCCGACATCGGCGCAAAGCTTCGTGAGATTGAAGCCCATTATGCCGGCGCGAACGTCGATTACCTCGACGGGGTGACGATCGAGTATCCGAACTGGTGGATGAACGTGCGACCTTCAAATACCGAGCCGCTTTTGCGGCTCAACGTGGAAGGCGACACCCAGGCGCTGATGGAGCAGCACCGGGACGAAGCCTTGGCCTTGATACGGAGCTAGAACAGCGCATGGACCGATTGACGGTGGGTCCGGCGTTCGTCGCGGTCGGCGACGGGACGTCGACATTTGGACGGCTGGCGGTGGAGGGAGCGCGCATCGCGGCGGTGCTCCCGGCCGACGGGCCTTCGGACTTCCCCTTGCCGCCGGGAAGCAGCATCGCGCCGGGGCTGATCGACGTCCATACCAACGGAGCCGGCGAGTATCTTTTTAACCGCGATCAGGGCAACGCCGTCAGAATCGCCGGAGAGAGCTATGCTCGCAACGGCGCTACCGGTTTCGTCGCAAGCGTAATGACGGCGCCGTGGGAGTCGATGCTGCACGCGGCCGCGGAGCTGGTAGAAGCGGCTAATCAACTCGAGGAGGACGATCCGGTCGGCGCGCGGTGCCTGGGAATCCATTTCGAAGGGCCGTTTCTGAATCCAAAATTTCGCCGGATCCACCGCAACGAGTGGCTTCTGCCGGCAAATGCGGCGCGTGCCCAAGAAATGGTGGACGCATGCAAGGGGGCCTGTCTTCTGATCACGATGGCCCCCGAAGTGGAAGGCGCGGCCGACGCGCTGCGGGTCTTTTTAGAGAACGGCGTCGTTTCCTCGGCCGGTCACACTTCCGCGCGATATCGCGAGGGGATGCTCGCAATCGGTTTGGGTTTTCGCTCGCTCACCCACGCTTTTAACGGAATGCCGCCGCTGGACCACCGCGATCCGTCCATCTTGGCCGCATTCATTCAAGACCGCCGCACGTTGGTCCAAGTAATCTGCGACGGCCATCACGTCTCGCCGGTGATGATCGACATTCTCCATCGCACGCTGGGCGATCGCGTCGTTTTGGCCACCGACAACATGCCTGCGGCCGATCCCGGCTATCATATCGAAGGGGGCGTCATGCGCTCGGCCGACGGCACGATCGCCGGCAGCGCGCTCAGCGTGGACGAAGCGCTGCGAAACTACATGTCCTACGCGCAGATTCCGTTTGCGCAGGCGGTGGTCGCCGCAACGCACGCTCCGGCGCGGCTTATTCGGCACGACGCCGAAATGGGCCGCATCGTCCGCGGCGCGCGCGCCGACCTGTCGTTTTGGGATAGTGAATTCCGGGTGATCGGGACGATGGTCGGAGGCCGCTTCGTCTACAATAGCATCGAGGTTCCGGTCTAGCCCAACGATTCCGGCACCGCGATCGGCCGCTCGGAGCTCGCGACCGTCGTAGCTTCGCGCGCCGCCGAACGAAGCATGACGAAGGCCGCGTATAGGACGACGATGACCACAAGCCATCGCAGGGCAGCCAGCGGGAGCGATTTTACCAGGTAGGCGGCGATCAGAACGCCGGGAACGCCTCCAATCGTCAGCCCGAGTGCTGCCCGCATCGAAAACGCGTCGAAGCGGATGAAACGCAAGCTCGCAACGGGCATCAGAAACGCGCACGATGCCATCATGATCGGAAATGCGGCGATCGGGTTCATTCCCAGCAGCGTAACCATGATCATGCACGGTGCGTAAAACCCGATCCCAATCGTCATCAGCGCACCCAAAAAGAAACTAACGAAGATGCCTGTCGCAAGTCGTGCCCCGGCCAGACCAAGGGCCGTGCCGGAAAGCCCGAACTGACTCCCTTTTAGATTGCTCAGGATGAAGAGCGTCGCCGCCGCCAGCAGTGCGGTGCCCATCCCAATCTGCACGTAGCGGCGAGGAAGGCGCGCAACGAATCCGGCACCGAGCCAGGCACCGACGACGGCCGCGAGGATCAGCGAGATCAGCGTGCGCGGCTCGACCGAAATGATCCCGATGAAGATGGCGGCCTCGACGATGGTTGGGATCGAGTGCCCTACGTTGAGCGTACCCGGGATGCGCTCGTCGGGAACGAAGCGCATAAACTTAAACAGCGAGGTCGTCGGCGCGAACGATCCGATGCCGAGCGTGTCGAAAAAGTTGGTGACGAAGCCGATCGCGATTCCGATTGCGGCAGTCAGCGGATCGGGCATCGACGCCCGATGACGCGGCACTGCGCGCGCGAGGGCGCCGCCGACCACGATCGCCACGATGGCAAGACCGACGAAGAGGATCGTGTGCACGGTCATCGCTCGAGACGGTACGCCCACAACTTGCCGCGGCCTGCTATCAGCAGCGTATTGCCGTCGAGCGCCAGGCCGCGCCCGTAGAATTTCGAGGGCAACGTCAGGCGCCCCACGCTGCGGCCCTCACTCAAATCGAAGGCCGCAATCGTCCCGTTCGCCTCGGCAACGAAGACGATTCCTTGCCAAATCACCGGCTCTTCATAAATTCCACCGGTCGCGACCCGCCAGAGCACCGACCCGTCGCGCTCGTTTAAGGCGACGAGCTCGCCGTCCCGCGGACCGTGGAAGAGCGGAACGACGATGATCTTTCGGCTTGAGGACGGCGTACCGATTGACTGCATCCAGTTGGCGGCGGCGGCGACCTGCCGCTGCCAAAGAATCCTTCCGGTCAACTCGTCGAGCATGAAATAGCGCGAGTTTTTCAGGGTGACCCCGACGGCGTGAGTTTGTCGCCCGCCGGCCGAGAGCACGAAGAGCTGCGGCGACGTGAAGACGTCGAAATCGTTTGCGTCGTGCGATAGAAGCTGCGTCGCCCAAACCCATCGTCCCGAATGCGGGTCGACCGCGATCACCGAATCGGTGTACCGATCGGCGCCCGGCGGCGGAGCGCTCATCGGCGTCGGATTTCCGGTTCCGATAACGGCCAGCGCGCGCCGCGCATCCACTGCCGGCGTGCCTGAGATGCCGCCGCCGGTTCCGCGATAGCGCAAAGGCGAGAACGACCATGCCGGGGCGCCCGTTGCCGCATCGAGCGCGACTTCCCGGCCGGCATCGCTGGGCCGATCCGCGATGATGTCGATGCTGACCAAAACGCGACCCTCCGCCAGCACCGGCGATGCAAAGGTGTCGTCGTTTTTCGCCGTCGAGCAGACGCGGCGTTTCCACACGGCCGTACCTCGCATCGCGTCAAATGCGCCGGCCTCACAGCTTCCGCTCACCGCGTACGCGACGCCGCCGCCGACCACGACCGACGAGATGACGCCGCGCGGATTGCCGTACGTTTCGTCCGGATTTGCGCCGAGCGACGCGCGCCAACGAACCCTCCCATCGCGCAGATCGAGCGCCAGCACGTCGCCGGTCGTGGTACCTTCGTAAACGATGCCGTAGGCAACGCTCGGGATGCCCAGCATCCAGCCGCGCTCTGCGTGCGTCCACAGATGCATGAAGGCTATGGCGAGCAGCGCGCCGGCCATCGTGCCGGCGATTACGAGGCTGCCAGCTCGCGCGTTGCCGCCGCGTTGAAGTACGCGGCTTGTGGATGGTGGATGACGATGGCTGCCGTCGATTGCTCGGGCACGATCTGAAACGCCTCGGTGAGCGTGACGCCGATAGCGGCGGTCGCGTCGAGCAAGCGAAAGACGATCGCATGCTGCTCGAGGTCGGGACAAGCGCCGTAGCCCCAAGAATAGCGCTTTCCGCGCTCTTGCGCGATTCCGAGTTCGCGCCGGATCCTGCGGTGCGTGTACTCGGCAAGCGCTTCGGCCGATTGAACCGAGAAACCGTGCAGAAAGTACGCCTCGCTATAATCGCCCGAAGCCTGCAACGCCTCCGTTCGCCGGGTCGCCAAATTACCGACCGTCACGATTTGCAACGCTACCACGTCGCTTGCCCCGCCGTCGTGCGGCTCGCGCAAATAATCCGGCAGGCTTAGATGTTCGCCTCCGATTTGGCGAGGGAAGGTCATTCGCGCGATTTCGCGGCGCGACCCGGCTCGGTCGTATAGGATCACGTCGTTGCCGATGCCGGCCGCCGGAAAGTAGCCGTAGACCGCTGACGGCTGCAAGAGATCTCCGCGCATCGCCTCTTCCTGATAGCGCCGCAGACGCGGCTCAAACTCCTCGGCCACGAGCCGCTGGAAGGCTACGCCCTTGGTATTCGAGCCACCCCACGACAGCCGGTAGAGGCTGCGCAAATCGAAACACGACCATAACTCGTGAAGGTCGATCCCTCGACCGGGCTCGGGATGACGATATGAAAGGTCGCGGGCTCCCCAGAAAGGCGGCGACGGCACGTCGGCCTTCCTTTGCTTCACGGCCGAAGGTGCGGTTCTCGCGCTGCGCAAAGGAGCGCCGCGGCGGGCGCCTTGTTCGAAGGCTTCGCGCTTCGTCCGCTCGATCAGATCGCTGCGCCGCTGCGGGTCGCTGGTCAGCGCGTCCATCAGGTCCAGGCCCTCAAACGCGTCGCGCGCGTAAAAGAGTCCCGGCTCGAAGAATCGCTTTCCGTCGTCCAGCAGGGCGATGCGCCGGCCGAAATCGCGATTGATCGCCGCGCCGCCAACGATGACCGGAAAGCGCAGTCCGCGCGAATCCTGTTCCTCCAAACAGATCGGCATCTGTTTGCTGGTGGACACGAGCAGCGCCGAGAGCCCGATCGCGTCGGCGCCGACTTCGACCGCCTTCTCCAAGATCGTATTCACCGGGACTTGCTTTCCAAGATCGTGGACGGTGTAGCCGTTATTGGCCAAGATCGTGTGCACTAAATTCTTGCCGATGTCGTGGACGTCGCCAAAGACGGTCGCCAGCACGACCGTTCCTTTAGTCGCTCCCGCTCTGCGCTCGAGAAACTGCTCGAGATGAGCGACGGCCTTCTTCATTACCTCGGCACATTGCAGCACGAACGGAAGAATGAGCTCGCCGCGGCCAAATCGATCGCCCACGTCCTTCATCGCCGGCAGCAGTATTTGATTGAGCACTTCGACCGGTGTGTAGCGCTCCAACGCTTCGTCGATCTTGGCTTCGATGCCGTCCTTGCGGCGGCGCAAAATGGCCTGGTGGATGCGCTCCTCGATCGGCACGTCTTCCTGCAAGGCATCCAGGTCGCTCGCTGCCGCGGCTGCGCCGGCGACGCCGGCCGTTTCAAAGTGCTCGATCAGACGCGTGAGCGCGTCGGGCCTCTTATTGAACACCAGGTCGTCGCAGAGCTCGCGCACCGTCGCGTCAACCTCGAAATACGGAACGATTTCCTTGGCGTGCACTAGGGCGCAGTCGAGACCCGCCGCCACGCAGTGATGGAGGAAGACCGAGTTGAGCGCGCCGCGCGCCGCCGGTTTCAGACCGAACGAGACGTTCGAGATTCCCAGTGACGTCAAAACTCCCGGCAGCTCGCGCTTTATCAAACGGATCCCTTCGATCGTGTCGGTCGCCGACGAGGCGAACTCCGCCTCTCCGGTCGCTAGCGTGAAGGTGAGCGCGTCGAAGATCAACGCTCCAGGCGGGAGCCCATATTCGCCGACGGCGATATCGTAGATGCGCCGCGCGACCTCGGCTTTTCGGGTTGCGGTCTTGGCCATTCCGCTCTCGTCGATGGTCAGCGCGACCACCGCGGCCCCGTGCTCGCGCGCCAGCGGGAGAATGACGTCCATCTTCGACCGGCCGGCTTCCAGATGGACGGAGTTAACGATCGCCCGACCAGGATAGTTTTGCAGCGCGACTTCGAGCACTTTGGGCTCGGTTGAATCGATTGCCAACGGCGCCTCGATCGATTGCGCGAGCCGCCGTACGAGCTGGCGCATTTGCTCGTCTTCGTCGGAGCGCTCGGTCAGCGCGCAGCAAACGTCGAGCACGTGAGCGCCGCCTTCGACCTGTTCGCGCGCTACCAGGACGATGTCGTCGTAACAATCATCCAACAGCAGCCGCTTTATCTTGCGGGATCCCTGCGCGTTGATGCGCTCGCCGACGATGAGCGGCCGGGGTTGCTGTTCGAGAGCGACGGCGGTAATCGCCGAAGCCACTTCTTCCCCTTCGCCGAGCCGCACCGCTCGAGCCCTGGGCTCGACCGCTGCGACCGCCTCGCACAGTGCGGCGACGTGCTCGGGCGTCGTGCCGCAGCATCCCCCGACGGCATTGACGCCGAAGTCGCGTACGAACGCCGCCAATTCGCCGGCGAGCTCCTCGGGCGTTTCGGGATAAATCGTTTCGCCGTTGGGTCCCATGAGCGGCAACCCGGCGTTGGGAATCACGCTGACGAACGAGCGCGAGCGCTCGCACAGGTAGCGAATTGAATCGCGCATCTCGGCCGGACCGGTCGAGCAGTTGAGGCCGACGACTTCTACCTGCAGCGCGCCAAGCGTGGCGGCAATGGCGCGAATGTCGGTGCCCAACAGCATGCGCCCTTCGGTAATGAGCGTCGGCTGCGCCTGAATCGGCACCCGGCGCAAGCCGCGCGCGAACTCGCGTTTGATTCCGGCAATCGCCGCTTTGAGCTCCAATAGGTCCTGCATCGTTTCGAGCAGCAGCAGATCGGCGCCGCCTTCGACGAGCGCACGCGCCTGTTCGGCGTAAATGTCGCGCAGCTGCTCGTAGGTTACTTTCGAGAGCGCCGGATCGGACGACGAGATCAGCATCCCGGTCGGACCCATCGAGCCGGCAACGAATCGCCGGCGTTCCGGCGTCGAAAATGCGTCGCAGGCTTCGCGCGCTAGAGTCGCGGCGCCGAAATTGATTTCTCGAGTCCGGTCGCCCAGGCCGTACTCGTCAAGCTTCAGTCGAGAACCGGTGAAGCTATCCGTTTCGACGACGTCCGCACCGGCGGCGAGATAGGATTCGTGGATCGCTCGAACTACGTCTGGACGGGTGAGCACCAGAGCTTCGTTGCAGCCCAGACAGGACGCCCCGCCGAAATCGTCGGCGGACAATTCCAGCGCCATGAGCTGCGTGCCCATGGCACCGTCGAAGACCAGTACCCGCTCGCCCAGCAAGCGGAGATATTCAGACAATAATTCGACTCGCTTTTTCGACGGCGACGTTCGCGGACAGGCGGATCTCTCCGACCGCTTGCCCGGCCCGATTATACACCGCTGGGCGCTGGAATCGAGTGAGCAATGAGGCTTTTTCCTCGTCGAGAACGCCGAGGGAGCGCAAGGCGCCCAGAGTGGCGGGGCCGCGCGCCCGGGAGCTGCCATCTGCAACCTTCGAAGCGAAACCGCACCCTCGAGCCACCGCCGCTACGCCATGGACTCCTTCAGCGCCGGCTTTGGATGCAATCTCGCCGCCGCCGGCGACCATAAGCTCGGTATCGAGCTGCCCCGCCCCGGCAACGTATTGCGGATAGGCGATCATCGCATCGCGGACGACCTGCAGCGCTCGTGCATCGGACGCTCGCGTATCGGCTAGGGTTGCCAACCTCGCGAACGAACGCGCTGCCTTACGCAAGCTCGTTGCATAAACCGGGATTCCGCAACCATCGGTGGCGACCGGCCACGTCGCGGCATCGTCGTCGGAGAGCCGCGCGCAAAACTCCAGAATACGCCGTTGCGCCGGATTATCGCGACTCAGGTACGTTGCGGGATCCGCTCCGATTACCAAGCAAAGCGCCAGTATGCCGGCGTGCTTGCCCGAGCAATTGTTGTGCAGCGCGCTCGGCTCGATGCCGCTGCGGCGCATCTCGTTTGCGGCGCTCTCGTCGTAGGGCGGATGCACGCCGCATTGCAGCGCGGACACCTCCATGCCGATTTTTCGCAGAATGGAAAGAACGGCCTCGGTATGAATCGGCTGGCCGCAATGCGATCCGGTCATGACGGCGATCTCCCGCGCCGTTAGGCCGAAACGTTCCACGACGCCCGCTTCCACCGCGGCCGCGGCAATGAACGGTTTCGCCGCCGAGCGCAAATAAACCGGTACGTCGACCTCACCCGCGCGATAGAGCACCCGCCCCGCGCTATCCACGGCGCAGGCCGCTACTCGATGAACGGACTCGACCAGCTCGCCGCGGGTCACCTCGACGAGCAGCGGCTCGTCCCGGATCAAACGAAGGCCCTACGCGAGCGCGGGTTCGACGACGGTTTGATCCTGTTCGGCAAAGACCGGATTGCTCAAATACCGTTCTCCGGTATCGCATCCGATCGTTACGATCGTCTTTCCCCGCGACTCCGGGCGAGCCGCGACCGCAAGCGCGGCCCAAACGTTGGCGCCCGTCGATATGCCGACGAGCATGCCTTCTTCCCGCGCCAGACGACGGGCCATTGCAATTGCATCCGCGTCGGTCACGCGGATGACCTCTTCGTAGATCTCGGTGTTGAGCACCTTAGGCACGAAGCCGGCGCCCGTTCCCTGGATCTTATGCGGACCCGGTTTGCCGCCGGACAAGACGGGCGAGGCGTCAGGCTCCACCGCAATTATTTTTACACCGGGTTTGCGCGCTTTGAGCACCTCGCCGACGCCGGTGATGGTTCCTCCCGTGCCGATTGCCGAAACGACGACGTCCACGGCACCATCGGTATCGCGCCAAATCTCTTCGGCAGTCGTTCGCCGATGGATTTCCGGGTTGGCCGGATTTTCGAATTGCTGGGGCATGAAATATTTGGAAGGAGCGGCAGCAAAGATTTCGTTCGCGCGCCGAACCGCCCCCGGCATTCCCTCGGTTCCCGGCGTAAGCACGACCTGCGCGCCATAGGCCTTGAGCAGATTGCGCCGCTCGACGGTCATCGTCTCCGGCATGACCAGCACGAGCGGATAACCCTTGGCGGCAGCGACAAATGCGAGCGCAATGCCCGTGTTACCGCTGGTCGGCTCCAAAATGGTCATACCTGGAAGCAAGCGGCCGTCGCGCTCTCCGGCTTCGATCATCGAGACGCCGATGCGGTCCTTGACCGAGCCTGCGGGATTGAACGATTCCATCTTGACTAACAGCGTCGCCGAAGTTTCTTTGGCAAGCCGCGGAAGTTTCACTAGCGGCGTATTGCCGAACGTGTCGGCGAGGTTCTCGTAGATGCGTGCCATGATACGTTGTCGCTTAACCCTCATTAGAGGTGGAATGTTTCGGTTGGGAGCTTCTAGTATCACCCGAGATGCGACAATCTTCCTCCGCCCTTTGCTGGGCGTGCGCGTTTCTTGTGCTGTTGCTGAGCGTTGCGCCGATGCCGGTCGGTGCGGCCGACGCACCCACGGCGGACGCGGCGCTCGATGCCATCGCCGCCTACGCCCCGGCGGCGATGCGCCAACAAGGCACTCCCGGTCTCTCGGTGGCAATCACCGACCGCTCTCGGACCTTACGAATCATTACGCTGGGATACGCTAATCGTGAGGCTCAAGCGCCGGTAACGGCGCAGACCCGCTTTGCCATCGGCTCGATTACCAAGTCCATGACGGCGCTCGCGCTGCTGCAGCTTCACGACGCCGGGCTGTTGGACTTGAACGCGGCGGTTACGCGTTACCTTCCGTGGTTCTCGATCGACAGCGGCGGCAAGCCGATTCTCGTGCATCAGCTGCTTTCGCACACCGCGGGCACTCCCGACGACTTCGCGGCGGAAATAGGATATACGTACGACATTCTCGCGCTGCGCCGCGCAAAGACGCTCTTTGCACCCGGGACGGCCTGGTCGTATTCGAATGACGGCTACGCTACTGCCGGCGCCATCCTGGCGAACGTCGATCGCCGGTCGTGGCCGGAATCGCTTCAAGCGCGCGTCCTTGGACCGATCGGCATGGGAGATTCGTCGCCCGTTTTTACGCCCGAGCAGATGGCGAGCGCAGCCATTCCGTACCAGTTCCGCGACAACGACCGGCCTCCGTCGCTGGCGCCCGCACTGGTTCCGGCGCCGCCGATGGACTTCGTCGATCCGGCGGGTTCGGTGCTGTCGACTCCCGAGGACATGTCCCGGTACATGCGCTTCTATCTCAACGGCGGGAGAACAGAAAACGGCGCGCAGCTTATTTCTCCGGCGACGTTCGCTGCGATGACCAGCCCCGACCGGCTGAACGATGGAAAACCGGCGGGCTCGAGCGAGCCCGTGCTCGAGGAAGCACCGTCGTTTTACCGGCAGTACGGTTACGGCCTCTCGATATTCAACGACGGCGGCGACCACGTGGTCGGCCACACCGGCGGAATATCGGGCTACACCGCCTGCATGCAAATGAATCTCACCCGTGGATTCGGAGTCATTGCATTTGCGAATTTGGTCGAAGCACCGCTCCATCCGTGCGCGATCGTACTTTATGCGATGCGCGTGTTGCGCGCGCAGAGTCTAGGTCAGGCATTGCCCGCCCCACCGGCCGCACCCGATCCCGCCCACGTCGATCGCGCCGCCGATTACGCGGGGACGTACGGCACCGCAAGCGGTACCGTCTTGCGCGTGGCTGACACCGGCGATCGCCTGCGACTGCTCGACGGATCCGCTACGTTCACGCTCTACCCGCGTGGTCCGGGGCTCTTCTGGACCGACGACCCGAACTATGCGACGTATCTGCTCGTTTTCGGGCGCGACGCGAGCCGCAAGGTCGTCGAGCTGACGTACGGATCGCAGTGGTATCCGAACGAGCGTTACCGCGGCCCGCACGCGTTTTCGTACCCCGCTCGCTGGAACGCGCTGGTGGGCCGTTACGAGAATAACTTTTTCGGAAGCCCGGCAATAAGCCGCATAGTGATCGTCAAGAATCGTCTAACCTTCGATGGAACCGATCGTCTGATTCCGCTACGCGACGGCAGCTTCGCCTTGGGAAGCTCGGTGGTGCGCTTCGACGCCTACGCCGGCGGGCATCCGCAACGCGTTAGCATTGACGATACGTCCCTCTATCGCGTGGAGTTGCCGTAGGCAGGCTATCCGCCGATGTCCCAGAGCAGACCGAGATCTTTTTTCGAGAAGGAACGGAAAGCGATCAACGTCTCGGTGCTGAGAATGCCCTCAAGCGCCGCCACCCGGTCGGTGACCAGATCGTTGAGCTCTTCGTGCTGGCGGACGCGCGCAATAGCGATCAGATCGTAGGGACCAGCTACCGAGTACACTTCGGCGACGCCGTCAATAGCCAGCATATCGTCGGCAATCGAGCGCAATCGGGTCCGTTCGACGTTCATCAGGATGAACGCGGTAACCATTTGGCGCATATATGCCGCCCTTGATGCCGAGCCCTGGCAGGGAAGGAGCAAGCGAATGAAAGCCGTCGTCATCGAGCATCCCGGCGACCAGGGATCGCTCAAAGAAATTCCCACGCCCCAGCCTCAAGCGCACGAGATCCTCGTTCGCATCACGGCGGCCGGTGTAAATCCGGTCGATTGGAAGCGCCGCGACCGAGGCGGCGAGAAACTCCCGTTCGTTCTCGGTCAGGACTTCGCCGGCGTCGTCAGCGCGACCGGAAATCACGTGACCAAATATCGCGAGGGCGAACGCATCTTTGGAATTAGCGATTACGGTGCCTACGCGCAGTACACGATCGTCCCCGAAGACGACGCCGAGCAGCCGATCGCGAAAATTCCCGACGGCATCGGCGACGCCGACGCCGCGGCACTTCCGACAGCCGGACTGACGGCTCTGGCGTCGGTCGACGCTCTGCAGGTCCAGAAAACGACGACGCTCTTGGTGCTCGGAGCCACCGGCGGAGTCGGCGGTTTTGCCGTGCAGATCGCGCGCGATCGCCAAGCGCACGTGATCGGAAGCGGCGGCTCGTCGAACGCGGGTCTGGCGCGTTCGCTGGGACTCGACGAGTTTATCGCATACGATCGCGAGAACGTGGTGAATGCGGTCAAAGCGGCGCGCCCGCAAGGCGTTGACGCGGTCCTCGATTTGGTAGACGGCGCGGATGCAATCAAGCCGATCGCCGATGTGATACGCCCGGGCGGGCGAATCGTTTCCACGATCGGCGCGGCCGACGTCGCCTGGTTCGGGCAGCGCAAGATCGCCGCGCAGAACCTGGTGTCTTCAAAGACACCGGAACATTCGCACGCCGGTCTGCGCGCGCTGCTCGAGCTCGTGGAGCAAGGCCGGCTGCGCGTAACCATCGCGGGGGAACGGCCGCTGGCCGAGGCGGTCGACGCCCTCGCCGAGAGCAAACGCGGCTCGGTCAACGGTAAGCTCGTGATCACGGTGGATTGAGAGCCACGAGGCGCGTCGGAACGACGCGCCTCGTTTTACGTGTAAAGCTTTACTTACTTGTTCTTGAAGCGGGCCACGCGCTTTTCGTTGTAAGCGGCGAGGCCTTCTTTAGCGTCCTCGCTCTTGAAGAGCAACGACTGCAGCTCGCGCTCCAGCGCCAGCGCGTCTTGCAAGGGAAGCTCCGCGCCGGTCTGCACGCTGCGCTTGATATGACCGACGGCCATCGGGGCTTTGTTCGGCGAGCAAAACTGTTTGGCGTAATCGGTGATCTGCTCCCGAAACTCTTGGCCGTTGCCCTCAAACAAGTCGTTGATGATGCCCCACTCGAGGGCTTGCTCGAAGCTGACCGTCTTACCGCTAGCCATCATCTCGATCGCGCGCGACTTGCCTACCAGGCGCGCGAGCCGCTGCGTGCCCCCGGTGCCGGGGAGCACGCCCAGCGCAACCTCCGGAAGACCGATCTTTCCGGCGTCCTTACGCGCGATGCGCAGGTCGGCCGCCATCGCAATCTCCAAGCCGCCCCCGACCGTGTGCCCGTTGAGCGCGGCGATCACCAGTTTGGGCGTCTGCTCGAGTCGCGCGAGCGTCTCGTTGGCATGCAGGCAGAACATGTATTTGAACTCCGGAGTCACCTGGTTGAGCATGCCGATGTTGGCCCCGGCCGAGAAGAACTTCTCGCCCTTGCCGGCCAGCACGATCACTTCTACGTCAGAGTCGAAGCGCGCATCGAGAATCGCTTCGTCCAGCTGGCGCATCATTTCGTGGGTGTAAGTGTTCGCCGGAGGATCGTCCATCTCGATAAACGCGACGTGACCGTCTTTCCAGTAATTGATGACCTGTTTGCCGTCGTGGGGACGTGCCTCGCGGCCGAACGGCGTCTGCTGCGCGGTTCCGTTGACTGTGGTGCTCATGCCAGGCTCCCTTTCGGTGCGATCCAGTTGGGATCTTTAAAGTACTCTTTCAGCTTCAATTCCTCGGCCTCCGTCGGAAGCACGGTCGGCGCATAGGCCTGCCACTCCTGTTCGCTCAACTTGCGGCCATCCACTGAATACCGATCGCCGGAATAGTCGCCGATCTGGCGGTTGAAGCGCATGTCGGGGACGTGGAGCTTCGTTTCGCTGGGATTGACTTCGTTGACGCGGGCAACGGTTGATGCAACTTCATCGTAAAACTGCTGCCGCGCACGCTCGTTGAGGTGCTCTTTGTCAACCGAATCGCCGGTCTTGTCCTCGTCCACCCGGCCCTTGATGCCCCAAGTGTAGGCCCACTGCGCCGAGCCCGAATGATCGGTCCCGAAGAGATCGAGCGAACCGGATATCCACTTGTTGTAATACTTCTGCTGAATCTCCACCGGAATGACGCCGGCCTTGGCGATCCGGCGCAGCCCGGTGATGCCCGTGCCCATGTGAAACGCCTCCTCGCGCAACATCGGCCCCATTGACGCGGCCAGCGGGGCGAAACTCGAGTGCGAGAGCATCGTGAGCTGGAACTTGCCGTCCCGGTCCATGAAGTTGGTGTAAGCGAAGAAGTCCAGCCAGTGGGTGACGTCCTCGTTGAATGCGTTCAGCAAACGGTTTTTCTTGCCGAACGCGCGGCGCTCGAGCATTTTCTGCGCCTCGATCTTTCCCTCGCTGCCGAAATGCTCGACCATGAGGTGGCACATTTGATAGCCATGTCGCGTCTCTTCGACCATGATCCTCACCAGTGAGGCCAAGTCGTACTCGCTCGGGGCGTTATTCACCAGATAGCGCTGCTGTTCGTTGGAGGCAAACTCGGTGTCGCCCTGATACACGACCATGTTGAGCACCGCGTCGCGCATTCGCTGGTCGGGGATTTCCCGGACGCGTTCCCAGCGGCGGTCGCCTTTGAAGTCGCCGAAGTAGATCTCGCTCATCGGCAGCTCTCCATACTTCGCCTCGAAGCGGTACCCGGGCATAAACCGGTCGACCAGCTCGCGATCGAGACCGATGTCGCGCCGCCAGTCGTCGAGCATCGAGATCCAGTCGTCAAAGGTGGAAATGCGGCTCATAGCCTGCCTTTCAGCATATAACGGATTTTTGTCGATCGGAAGGAATAGCGTCATACTAGTCCGGGGAAAGGGAGGTGTCAAGAGTGCCGGTGCGCCAGGTCACGCGCCCCAATTCCTTTATCTTCACCCTCTACGGCGACATCGTCCACCGAAGCGCCGGCGACGGCTCGCTCTGGATCGGCGCCCTCATTCGGATCATGGCATCGTTCGGGGTTTCGTCGGCTGCCGTCCGTCAGGCAGTTTCGCGGATGTCCCGGCAGGGCTGGTTGGCCGCCCGGCGGAGCCGGAATCGAGCCTATTATCGCGTGACCGAGCGCGGCCGGCGGCGCATTGAGGAACTCAGCCCGCGGATTTACGGACCGGTGATCGAGTGGGACGGTCGCTGGCGGCTGCTCATTTACGCGATCGGCGAGGCTCACCGCAAGCGACGCGAGCGCCTCCGCAAGGAGCTTAGCGCGCTCGGCTGGGCGCAGCTCTCGCCGTCGGCGTGGGTCTCGCCCTCAGACACTCTTGCCGCCGCCCGCGAGGCGGCCGCCGCCACCTCTACCCTCGACGCCGCCAACCTCTTCACCAGCGAGTATCGCGGGCCGATGAGCGATCGCGCATTGCTGGAGCGGTGCTGGGACGTGGGCGAGATTGCGGCCGCTTACCGTTCCTTCATTAATCGTTACGCGCCGGGGTTAGCGCGGGAGAGGGAGCGCGGCGATCTCAGCGACGAGGCGGCGTTGGTCGATCGACTGTGGCTGGTTCACGATTACCGGAAGTTTGTGTATCTCGACCCGGGCTTGCCGAGCGAGCTATTGCCGGCTCATTGGCCCGGTACCGCCGCCGCCGCGCTCTTTCGCGAGTACTACGCGACGATCGAGGCCAAATCACAACGATTCTTTCATCTCTGCGCGCAGACGTGAAACGGATGGAGGTCGGCAAGCGTCGAAGCGACCCGCCCATGCCCAAACGCCTGATGCTCGTTCTGGTCGCCGCCGCGCTTGCGATCGCGGCCTGCCACGGAAGCTCCACGACGCCGGCGCCCACTCCATCACCTGCTTCGCCGTCGCCTAATCCGTCGGTGAGCATGGCGACGGTGTACGTCACGATCAACGGAACGCCGCAGCCGCGCGTCCCGGTAGAGGAGTCGACCCCGACCAATCCCTACAGCCCTCGTCCGGGAAAGCCGTTCGTCACCAAGAATTCGGGCAAGAAGGGTTACGCGCGCTTCAGCGGTTTAAATCCCAGCAAAACCTATTGCTGGGTGGCGGTTTTCGGCACCGGCTTTAAGTCATCGGAGTGCGCCGGCTGGTCGGTGTGGCAGACCAGCATCATCGATTTGGGGACGTAAGACGGCGCTAAATCTCGTCCTCGTGCAAATGAAGGTGACAACCGTCTTCGGCGTCGGACAACACGTCGCGGGCTTCGGCCAGAACCTCGGTAGATAACGGGCGCGCCGGCGGCTCGATCGAGCCTTCCGCGGCAAGAAACTCTACTTCGCTCCAGTCTTCCCACGTTTCGAGCGGCTCGCCGTCGCGCGCCGAGGGGAATCGCACGCAGAAACCTTGATCCAGGTGCAATCCGACAACGCTGACCTCGGTACCGCGCGGAAAGTAGGTGCCGTCCTTCCACAGCGTGCCTGCCGTCGTGCAATATCGCTCGCCGATCTTCAGCGGTTCATCCATCCTGTCGCTATACCCCAAACGGGTCGATCGGTTTCTCTCCGATATAGGTGAGAACGCTCTTGGTTTCGCTATAGAGCCGCATCGTTTCCATCCCAAGCTCGCGGCCGTATCCCGATTGCTTGTAGCCGCCAAAGGGAACGCCGGGGAAGACCGCATAGGGCGTATTGATTGCCACCGAGCCGCTGCGGATGGCGCGCGCAACGCGATTGGCACGCCCCAAATTGACGGACCAAACGCTCGCCGCGAGGCCGTACTCGCTCGAGTTGGCGAGCGCGATCGCCTCGGCTTCGTCGCCGAAACGCACGAAGGTTGCCACTGGGCCAAAGATCTCCTCTCGCGCGATGCGGTGTGAGTGCGCGGCTTCAAAGGCCGTCGGGCTCCAAAACAAGCCGTTTGCGAAGTCGTCGCCCGGGCGTGCCGGAGTTCCGCCGAATATTGCTTTCGCGCCTTCGGCCGCTCCGATCTCGCAGTACTCCTTGATCTTCTCGAACTGATCGTTCAAGGTTATCGCACCGATCTGGGTATGCGCGTCCTCGGGATCGCCTACCCGCAAGCGTTGCGCTCTCTCTGAGAACGCCGCGACGAATCGATCGTAAATCCCGGCTTGCACGAGGATGCGGGTGCGCGCTTCGCAGCACTGACCGGCATTGTAGTAGACGCCGTAGAGAGCGCCCGCTACGGCGGCGTCCAGATCGGCGTCGTCGAACACCACCGAGGGCGACTTCCCACCGAGTTCGAGCGTCACGCGTTTCAACGTCTGCGCGGCCGCGGTCGCCACGCTTTTTCCGGTCGCGGTCGAACCGGTGAACGCGACTTTGTCTACGCCCGGATGCTCGACCATCCACGCGCCGATCGGCCGGGACGAACCGGTAAGGACGTTGAGCACGCCTTCCGGAACGCCGGCCTCGAGCGCGATTTTGCCCAGCTCGATTGCCGTACGCGGCGTCACCGACGAAGGCTTGAGCACGATCGTGCAGCCCGCCGCGAGCGCAGGCGCAACCTTCCACGATGCCAGCAAGAGCGGAAAATTCCAGGGCACGATGGCGGCCACGACGCCTACCGGCTCGCGCACCGTGTTTGCAAGGTACGTCGGAATCGGCGGCGGGAGCGTTTCGCCGTAATTTTTCGTTGCTGCGCCGGCGTAGAATTCGAACGTGTCAACGATTGCGCTAAGCTCGCCTTTCGCAGTTCCGATCGTCTTGCCGTTGTCGCGAACTTCGAGCAATGCCAGATCCGCCGCGCGTTCGGCGATCAGCTGCGCCAGCTTGTAGATGACCTTCGCTCGCCGCGATGCCGCCATCGTCGGCCAGCGTCCGGCATCGAAGGCGCGCCTGGCAGCCACAACCGCTGCATCGACGTCCTCACGCGTCGCGTCGGCGATTTCGGCGATCTGCGCGCCCGTTGCCGGATTGCGATCGCCGTACGTACCGCCATCGAAAGCGTCGCGCCATTGGCCGCCGATCAGCAGCTGCGTTTTGGTCATGGTTGAGGTCGCGGTCATGGCGCAGCCTTCTACCCGACGCGTTCGAATACCGTTGCGATCCCCTGGCCCGCGCCGATGCACATTGTGACCAGCCCGTAGCGCCCGCCACGACGGCGCAACTCGTGCAGCAGAGTGGTGGCAATTCGCGCACCACTTGCTCCCAACGGGTGGCCGAGCGCAATTGCACCGCCGTTTACGTTGGTAATCTTGGAATCGAATTGCAGCTCGCGCATGCAGGCAATTGCCTGCGCCGCGAAGGCTTCGTTGATTTCGATCAGATCGACCTGCGCGACGGAGAGCCCGAGGCGCGCAAGCGCCTTGCGCGTTGCCGGGATTGGCCCCAGCCCCATCACGTCGGGGGCAACGCCGGCCGACGCGCAGCCGGCGAAACGCGCCATCGGCGTAAGCCCCATCCGCCGTGCCGTTTGGGCCTCGCAAAGCAACACTGCGGCCGCGCCGTCGTTGAGACCCGAGGAGTTTCCCGCAGTCACGGTTCCGTTTTCTTTAAACGACGCTTTGAGCTGCGCCAAAGCCTCGAGCGTCGTATCGGGGCGCGGGTGCTCGTCGTGCGACACGATCGTTTCTCTCCCGGCGGAATCCCGTCCGGTGACGGCGGCGATCTCTTGCCCGAATGCGTCGCGGCTGACGGCAGCTTTGCATTTCATCTGCGATTCGAAGGCAAAACGGTCTTGCTCTTCGCGGGTAATGCCGTATCGCTGCGCAACGAGCTCGGCAGTTTCGCCCAGTGCAATGGTCCACTGCTCGGGCATCAGCGGGTTGACCATGCGCCAGCCCAGCACGGTGTCGAAGAGGCGCTGCCACCGACCGAACGGAGCGTCACTCTTGGGTAGAACGTAGGGAGCGCGCGTCATCGATTCGGTTCCGCCGGCCACAACAACGTCTGCTTCACCGAAGGCGATCGCTTGAGCGCCGGAATTGATCGCCTGCAGGCTGGACCCGCACAGACGATTGACCGTCACGCCCGGAACCTCGACCGGCAACTGCGCGAGCAGGACCGCCATCCGCGCCACGTTGCGATTGTCCTCGCCGCTCTGATTCGCCGCGCCAAAATAGACGTCGTCGATCGCCTCCGGTGCGACGCCGCTGCGCTGGATCAACGCGCGCAGCGCAAAGGCGGCCAGGTCGTCGGGCCGAACGGTGGCGAGCGCGCCGCCGTAGCGGCCGATCGGCGTGCGCACCGCGTCAACGATCCACACTTCGCGGCTCATCCTGCGGAATCTCCGGGGTCTTGTTCTTCGACGTCGAGCATCCAAAGCGAGCGATGCGGTGCAAATGCTTCACCCTCCGCCTGCGCAAGCCGGCGTAAGATTCGCGCGACCCGCGCTCCGCCGATCTCGCGACCCCAGGCGATCGGCCCGATCGGATAGCTTGCACCCAAACGCATCGCCAGTTCGATATCGTCGGCCGACGCGATATCCTCGGCGACTGCGACGATCGCTTCGTTGACGATCGACCCCACGATTCGCCCGAGAAAAAGCCCGGGGACGTCTTCCACCAAGACGGCGCCCTTGCCGAGCGCGCCAAAGAGCTCTTGCGCCAGCTCGAGCGCATCGTCCGAAACGGTTGCCGAATCGACGACTTCGACCGCGCTCTGCCGATCGATCGCACCGAGTATGCCGTAGCCGACGACGCGCTCGGCATGGCGCAGCCTGCGCGCGCAGGCGGCGAGGTCGGTCGCGTAGGCATCGACGAACACGATCGATTCCGGCCCGAGCAGCGAATCGAATTGCGCGACCACCTCGCCACGATCGCTCGCACCGTCCCCCACGTCGATCACGATGGTCGCTTCGAGCGAAAGCTCGTCGAGCAGCTCGTCGTTTTCAATCCGTTGCAGGCGCGAGTACCGGCTTGCGATTCGCTCGGCCAGCGCGTCGGCACGATCGCCGAAGCCCACGATTGCGACGAACTCTTGGTCGTTGACCGCCACGTCGGGCGACGTAACCTTGGGATCGAAGCGGGAAGGCTTCTCTTCCTTTTCATACCGGTAGAACCCGGCGCCGGTTTTCCGCCCCAACAAGCCCTGCGCGACCATCGTCCGCTGCAAGCCGACCGGCGCGAAACGCTCCGCTTCGGTGCGCGCATAGATCGACTCGGTGGTCGCGAGGTTGACGTCGAGGCCAATGAGGTCCATCAGCTCGAACGGGCCCATGCGAAAGCCGGCGGCTCGCGCCAGGGCATCCAACTCCTCGACGGACGCTACGTTGCGTTCGAGCGCGCGCAACGACTGCAGATAGTACGGTCGCGCCACGCGATTGACGATGAAGCCCGGCGTGTCTGCGGTGAGTGCGGCCGTCTTGCCCATTGCGGCGACGACCTCGTGCGCACGTGCTATGGCCTCGTCGCCGCTCTGAGGCGCGTAGACGACTTCCACCAGCTGCATCCTAACCGGCGGGTTAAAGAAATGGAGTCCAACGACGCGTTCGGGGTGCGGCACGCTGCCGGCCAGTTCGGCCACCGCAAGCGACGACGTGTTGGTTGCGATCAGCGCGTCCTCCGGCAGCACCTTGCCGAGCGTCGCCAAAACGTCGCGTTTTAGATCGAAGCGTTCCGGCACCGCTTCGATTGCAACGCGCGCACTGCAAGGCTGGGGAACGGATCCCTGCCAGTGAACCCTCTCGCTCACGGAGAGGTCGCCCAAGCGTTGCGCTTCGCGCTCGACGTAAGCAGCGCCGCGCTCGCGCGCCGGACCATCCGGCTCGATAACGTCCACGTCGTAGCCGCCTCGCGCCGCGGCAAGCGCGATGCCCGAGCCCATAGTTCCGCCGCCGACAATCAAGAGACGCTCCGGCATCTTCGATAGATTCCTTCGCGAGAGGAGGCACAAAGGCTTCGCCATAGAGGTACGGCATGGAAAAACCGGGCTGGCGCCTGCGCTCGTCGCGCTATGTTGTAGACTCGCCCTACATGCGGTTGCGCGCGGACGAAATCGAACTTCCCGACGGCACGATCGTTCCTGACTATTTCGTGCGCGAGTCGCTGGGCTTCGTTATCGTCTTCCCGCTCACCGAGGACGACCGGGTCGTGCTCGTTCGGCAATATCGCTACGGCGCCGACTCGATTCACCTGGAGCTGCCTGCGGGCATGCTCGCCGAAGGCGAAGACCCAAAAGACTGCGCGCTGCGCGAGCTTGCCGAAGAGACCGGCTACGAGAGCGCGCGATGGGAACCGGCCGCGGAGTACTTCCCCGAACCGGTGCGCTCGGCGGCCCGAGCCTACGTCTACGTGGCGCTCGATGCCAAGAAGGTGCGCATTCCCAAACTCGACCTTACCGAGCACCTCGAGGTCGAACTCGCGACGCTTCCCGAGTTTCGAGCGATGCTTCGCGACGGGCGAGTCGATACCGGGGCTTCGCTGGTCGGCGGGTATCGCGCGCTCGAAAAGCTCGGGCGCTTGTGAAACCTGAGCATACGCTCTTCGGTAGCTGGGGTTGAGTATGAAGAATCCAACGCTTGCCCTCTTCGTGAAGCTCACGTTCGTCGTTGCCGCTGCGATCGTGCTGATCGTCGTTCTTGGCTTCCTCGTCAAGATTGCGATCATTGCCGCGGTGATCGCGGCGGTCGCGGTCGGCGGTCTTCTTCTCTACCGGCTGATCCGCCGGCGTTCGAACCTTCCGGTTATACGCTAGCGAGGAAAGCGCGCAGCGCGCCGGCTACCAGCTCGGGCTCTTCAAGCATCGGAAGGTGGCCGCTAGTCTCACAAACCGTCAGTTGACCCTGAGGAAATTTGGCCACAATCGCGCCTGCCTCATCGGGCGCGACGATGCGATCGCCGGCGCCGGCAACCATCAGCATCGGAACGTCTAAGTCCTCGGCAATATCTTCGGAAGACGCGCGCAAGGCCGTTCCGCGCAGCGTTGCCGCCGCGCCCTGCGGACCGTTCCGGCGGGCGATGGCATAGGCGATCTCGACGACGCCGGGCCGTTGTTGCAGCGTTTGCGTTGAGAACAACTTCGGCAGATACGTCTCCACAATCGGCTCGATGCTGCCCTCTCGTTCGGATCGCTCCGCCAGCGTCCAGCGCGCTACGGCCTCTTCGCTCGTGTCGGCACGCAACCGGCTGGAGATCAGCGCAAGGCCGGTGACGCGCTCGGTGAACATCCGCGCAAAAGCCAGCGCAACGTATCCGCCCATGGAATGCGCTACCAGCGCGGCCCGTTCCACGCCGAGCGCGTCGAGCAACGCGGCAACGTCGGCGGCGTGTCGTTCCATGAGATAAGGACCTTCCGGCGCGCTCGATTTTCCCGCTCCGCGCAGATCCAAACGTATCGTGCAATGCGTCGCCGCCAGCGCTCTCACGTGACCTTCCCAGAGCGCGCACGTGAACGGAAATCCGTGGATCAACACGACGGCGTGCTCGCGTTCGCGAGCGTCGACATATGCTTCGATGCGCGCGCCGTCATCGGCAAAAACTTGCATTGAAGCGCGTAATACTGTATAAGGTAGGCAACACCCCTGGTCGGTTGCCGACCAGAGAAAGGATGACTCGACAGCCAATGGCAGTCAAACGTAAAAAGAAAGCCGCGGCAGCAGCGGCGGGGCCGAAGAAGCGCAAGGCTCGGAAAGCCGTGCGTAAAGTCGGTCGCAAAGTCCGCAAAGCCGCACGCAAGGTAGCACGTAAGAAGCGCAAAGGCGCGCGCAAAGCGGGCCGTAAGGTTCGCAAAGCCGCGCGCAAGGGCGTGCGTAAAGCGCGCAAGGCCGTACGCCGTAAGAAGGCGGCAGCCTAGCCTCTGCACCGTAATTCCGCTCTTCTGGGGCGGAATTTTAGCGAGTCGCGAAATACCGCGACTCGCTTTTTTTATACCGTCCGTACGGCTGGGCGCAGAAGCCAGATGGCCAAGAAAAGCAGCGTGCAAACGGCGCCCGCCGCCGCGAACGTCGGTCGAAGACCGATGATCGCGGCGACGCCGCCGTCGATCAATGCGCCGAGCGGAACGACCCCGATCGCTATCATCGTATAGATCGAGAGCGCGCGGCCGCGCACGTCATCGGGCGAGAGCGTCTGGATCAAGGTATTGGTGGCTCCCATCGAGGCGAGCGTTCCGATGCCGATCGCGAACAGAATCGGCAGCGCCGCCGAGAGCGTCGGGACGAAGGCCAAGGCGCAGACTCCACTCGACATCAGCAATCCCGATTGAACCCATAGGCGCGAACGCCGTTCTCGCTGTGCGAGGTACGCGGTGATTACGGCGCCGCCGAATCCGCCTGCGCCGATCGCCGACACGGCCCAGCCCAAGCCGCGCGCGCTCGCGTGCAAAACGTTGACGGCCAAAGCCGGAGTGAGCTGTCCGTAGGGACGCGCCAGCAACGCCGTCACGAACTGTGCCAACACGATCCACTGCAGCGCCGGATGGCGGACGATAAATGCGATGCCTTGACGCATAGCGCGCATTACGGGCTCGCGGCGGGCGATCGCCGGCGGCGACGGACGCATCATCGTGACCGCCACCACGACCGCTAGCGTGGCCGCCGCATTGAAGTAGAACGCACCCGCGACGCCGATCCAAACGATAAGCAAACCGGCAAATGCCGGGCCGATCACCGCGGGCGCGTTGAACGCAATGGAATTGAGACCAACCGCATTGCCGACGTAGGCGCGATCGACCAGCAAGGGAATCCAGCTTTGGCGCGTCGGCGAGTCTACGGCGTTGGCTGCCGAGTTCAGCGCCGAGAGCAGCACCAGCCAGACCATCTCGAGACGATGCGCGCTCGCGAGTAATGCGAGCAGCAGAGCGGCCAGCGCCATGATCGCATTCGTCACGAAGAGCACCCGCCGGCGCGGTAAGCGATCGGCCATGACCCCGGCCGGCGGCGAGAGCAGCAGAACCGGAATCGCGCGTGCGGCGCCCAAAATACCGAGATCGAGCGCGGCACGGTGCGGCGAGCCTGCACCCCGCGCGACGTAGAAACCGATTGCGGTAAACTGCATCCACGTCCCGAGATTCGAGATCAGCAGCCCCAACCAGAGCAGGCGAAAATCTCTGTACCCTAAGGCGGTGAAGACCGACGGGCGTTTCAGACCGATACCGCGCTTACGATGCAGGACGCGCCGGCCGACGGTCCGAGGCGCGAAGAGTCTACGCAGAGATCGTAGTTGCGAACGTCTCCGAACGCCAGTCCGTACCATTGGCGAATGTAAGCGCATCGCGCCCGGTCGACGCGATCCAGCTCGGCCTCGGCAACGGCGCGCGTACAGCGCATGGACTCGACGACGTGCGCGATTCGCCAGTCGCGCGGTGCGTGAACGAATACGCGCACCACGCTGGGACGAGCTCCCAGAATCGCCGATGCGCCGCGGCCGACGATGACGGCGTTACCGCGTGCCGCGTATTCGCCCACCGCCTGTTGCACCGCGTGGAGCAACTGTCGGTCGAAGGGCTCGATCGCGGAGGCCTCGGCAAGCTCCGGCGTTGCCCGCTCCAATCCGGTGAGGATTCTCTCGCCCAGCGTCTCCGTAGCGTCTTCATTCGCTTCCACCGCTTCGGGGGTCACGCGCAGCCGCTTCGCCACGACGACCGGAAGCTGCCGGTCCACGTATTCGTAGCCCAGCGCATCGGCGGCCCGCTGCGCGATGTCCAGAGCGCCGGAGCCGTACTCGTTGGAAATGGTCACTATCACCGGAGAAGGAGTACGCAGCGCCGAACACCGGTGTCCTGCCGATCGTAGAGACGCGCGATTTGCGCAAGGTGTTTCGTACTCGAAAGCGCGTTGGCGGTAGCTTGGGCGCGTTGCGCTCGTTCTTCTCCCCGCAGTACGAGGAGCGCGTGGCCGTGGACGGCGTCACCTTCGCGCTCGAGCCGGGCGAGCTGGTCGGCTATATCGGCCCCAACGGCGCCGGCAAATCCACGACGATCAAGATGCTGACCGGTATTCTCGTACCGACCTCCGGCGAAGTCCGCGTCGCAGGCTTGGTACCCTGGAAGCATCGCAAGGAGAACGCCCGCAACATCGGCGTCATCTTCGGACAGCGCAGCCAGCTTTACTGGGACCTGCCGCTGGTGGAATCGTTCGAGCTTCTGCGCGCGATCTACGGCGTTCCGCGCAACGAGTACCGTCGAAATCTTGACGAGTTCATCGAGATGCTCGAAATGACGGACTTCCTCCACACGCCCGTCCGGCAGCTTTCGCTCGGCCAGCGCATGCGCGGCGACTTCGCAGCGGCGCTGCTTCACGCCCCGAAGATCGTCTACTTGGACGAACCGACCATCGGCCTCGACGTGGTCGCAAAGGAAGCGATTCGGGAGTTTATCGCGCGGATCAACGCCGAGCGCGGGGTGACGGTCGTTCTCACCACCCACGACCTGGCCGACGTCGAGCGCCTCTGCCGGCGCATCGTACTGATCGATCGCGGGACCCTGATCTACGACGGCGACATCGACCGGATCAAGAGCGAGTACGGAAGATACCGTACGCTGGTGGTACGCTTCAGCAGCCCGGTCGACCATCCTCAGCTCGAAGGCGCGCAGCTTGCCGGCGTCGAGGATACGAGCGCGCGCTTTCGCTTCGATCGGAATTTGCAGCGAGCCGACCTCCTCGTTCGGCAAGCGAGTGAGCGCTACAGCGTCGAAGACGTAAGTTTGGAAGAACCCGACCTCGAGTCGATCATCCGGCGAATTTACGTGGAAGGATACGAAGCCCAGTCCCGGGAGGATGCATCATGATTCTTTCGAGCGGCACCAAGCGCCCCAGGATCCATAGCAGCGCATACGTCGCACCGTCGGCAACGATCAGCGGCGAGGTTACGATCGGGGCCGATAGCGCGGTGCTGCACGGCGCGGTCATCACGGCCGAAGGCGCGCCCGTCACCATAGGCGCGCAGTGCGTAATCATGGAGAACGCGGTGCTCAAGGCAAGCGGGGGCAGCGCTCTGCAGTTTCCGCTGGCGATCGGAGACCGCTGCATCGTCGGTCCGCACGCGTACGTCGTCGGCGCCACGATCGGTGAGGGTTGTTTCATCGCCGCCGGGTCGAAGATCTTCAACGCGGCAACGCTCGAGCGGGGCAGCGGCGTAGCACTCGGCGCCGTGGTACACGTCAAGACGCGCCTAAAGGAAGGCGCCAGCGTGCCAATGATGCACGTCGCCGCCGGCGACCCGGCCGTTATCGTCCCTCCCGAGAAAGCGCCGGACATACACGCCGAGTTGAACTTCTACGCCGACGTTTTCAATCTCGAAGCCGGCGAAGACGTCCGCGCCAGAGCGGCGCAGACGTATGCCAAGTTTCTGCGAAAGGTTCACGCACAAGACGCGGCGCTCGAGGAACACCGCAATCTGAAGCCCGGGTCTCCGCTAGGCTCTCCTCGAGGCAAACTGCGGTCGGGCGAAGAGCCTCCACCGACACAGGCGACGCAGGTGGACAAGGTCGTGGACGTTATGATGCTCGAGCTGGAAGAAATGGAACAACGCCGGCAACAAGCGATCAAACGGCAGAAGGGCGGCTAGCGCACGACCCTCCTGCCGTACGTCGAGTTCGCGAAGAAGGCGTTCTCGCGTGAAGCCACCTATCGAATGGAGGTCTTTACCGAGATCGGTTCGCTCGTGCTGCGCGTCTACATCCTTCGCGCTCTGTGGACGGCGCTTTACGCGCAGAACGCCGCGCCCCTCAACCTCCCTCTGCACAGCATGATAACCTACGCGACCGTCGCGATGCTGATGTCGCTCGTCCTAGAGGTAGACGGCACGCGTTTGATTCGCGAGAAGATTCGCGAGGGGACCATCGCAACGGATCTCATGAAGCCGATCAGCGTCCCGCTGTATTTTTTCAGCGACGGCTTGGGACAGACGGTTCTGCACGCGATCTTGGTCATTCCATCGTTGCTCTGCGCTCTGCTGCTGGTGCGCATAGACGTCCCACCGGCTGCCACGTTTACGGTCTTCCTGCTGACCTTTCTGATCGGATATTGCGTAAACTTCTTTCTCAACTTCTTGATGAACTGCGTAGCGTTTTGGACCCTTGAAACCTTTGCCGCGCAGTTGATCGTGCGTTGGATCTCGGATCTGCTCTCCGGGCAAATCATCCCGCTGACGCTCTTTCCCGGCATCGTCGGGCGGATCGTCTTCACTCTCCCTTTTGCGGCAATCTATTCCACGCCGCTGCTGATCTACGTCGGCGTCATTCCGCCTTCGCAATGGCCGGCGGCAGTTGCGGTACAGATGGCGTGGCTAACGATCTTCGCAACCTTTTCTTCGCTCGTGTGGCGCGCCGCCTCGAACCGAGTCGTCGTTCAAGGCGGTTAGGTGGCGCATGCGCGCAAGCAGCAAGTGGTAATAGAGCATGCCGCGGACCGGTCCCAGCCGCTCGAGCAGCTCGGGGACGTCGATCTGCGCGCCGCCCGTAAGCTCCCTGAGGCTGCGCGCAACTCCTGAATCGCGCAAAGGGAAGGTGTCGAGGCGACCCAAGCCGCGCAAAAGAATTACCGCAGCGCTCCAGGCGCCGATGCCGCGGATACACTGCAGGCGTTGCGCCGCGAGCGGCGTCGGTAGCAGCTCCAACGCACTCTCCTGCACCTCGCCGCGTCCGAAGGCTTCAGCGGCAGCGCGCAAGTGAGCGATCTTGTTGGCAGAGATTCCTACGGCGCGCAGGTCCGGCTCGCGCGCGGCTAACCACCGTTGCGGCCCGGGAAAAGCCACGCAGCGCACTTCTCCCACGCTAACGCTCTCGCCCAGACGCTCGACGGCGCGCCGCATGATCGCCGCCGCGGCGTGGATCGAAATCTGCTGAAAAACGATCGCGTGCGCGCATGCCTCCCATAACGTTGGGTAACGGGGCGGTTTGAGACCGCGCAGGATCGCAGCTATGGGTGCCAGCCAAGCGATGTGCCGCGAACGCTCGTACCACGGCTTGAGGTTCGTGCGCGTTCCCAGAATGCGTTCGACTGTAGTCGCCCAGCCATCCCCATTCGGGCCGGTCGCTCGAAGCTCGATACCGGCCTCCACCGCGCGCACGCTCACCATCTCGATGCCGTCTGGGCCGGTCAGCGCTCGGTAGTACGCGCCGTCCGTTCCAACGACGTCAACCACGTTGGCGGACAAGCGACGCAGGGCGTCCACGGTAAGGTCCAGGCGAAACGGCGCTCGCACGGATAGCCGGCGGGGCTCACCGAACCGCTTCACGATGCTCCGCGCGTACCTGGAATACTGGCGAATCAACTTCCTGACGCTCCTGGAGTATCGCGCCAACTTCGTGATGTGGTTCTTTTTCGCGGTCGTCTATCACGGCGTGGCGCTGGGTGCGCTGTACGTCACGATGCGGCAGTTCCCATCGATGAACGGTTGGAATTTTCGCGAGATGTTCTTCCTGTACGCGCTCTGGATGTCGGGTCACGAGCTGCACAACACGCTCTTCTTCACGGTCGTCAGCGTTCCCGAGTACGTGCGCGAAGGCCGCTTCGACCGCTTTCTCGTGCGCCCGCTCGATGCGCTCTTTCAGGTGCTTACCGTGCCGCAGCAGATCGTCCCCGACGCGTTGATTTTGGCGCTGGCGACGCTTGCCGTCGCGACCGCGGCGGCAAACGTTCGCGTAGACTGGGTCTTTCTGATCTTCGTGCCCTTGATCGTTTTCGGCGGAGCGTTGATCGACCTCGGCATTTCCTTGGTCGTGGCGACGTGCTCGTTTTGGTTCGTCCGAGTCGATACGCTCCGTTGGGTCGTCATGTCGCTCGAGCAGGACTTCACCCGATATCCGATCAGCATCTACACTCGAGGCGTGCGAATAGTGCTGGCCTTCGTGTTTCCCTTCGCTTTCATGAACTATTTTCCGGCGACGTATTTCTTACAGAAAGCCGACACCGGGTTGCATCTCAATCCTTCGGTCGGCCTACTCACCCCGTTGATCGGCTTGGCCTGGGCGGCGGCAGCATACGCCTTCTGGCTACTGGGCTTGCGCCATTATCAAGGAACCGGCTCGTGAAGCGCGCCGGCTTCCTGAGCTGCGCGGGTGCCGCGTTAGCGGCATCGCCGGCGCTCGCGGCTGCGCCGGTTAACGCGAAGGTTCGCGCAATTGCGCGCGAGATGCCGGGAAGGCTCGGCGTTTACGCCCGGACGATGGCCAACGGACCTCCGTTGTTCGCTTACCAAGCCGGGGATCGTTTTCCGAGCGCCTCGATCATCAAAGTGTTGATCATGACCACCGCCTACGCAGTGGCGCAAGTATCGCCCGGCGCCCTCAACGCAAAGATCACGTTTCGGCGAAGCGAGCTGATCGGCGGCTCGGATTTCATGGCCCAGGCCGCAGACGGTTCGCGGTACACGGTGCGCGAGCTGATCGTACCGATGATCCAGCTCAGCGATAACACGGCAGCGAATCTGCTGATCTCCTACTTCGGATTCGACCGGATCAACGCCGTCGGCAAGCGCGCGGGGATGGCGCGAACTCGTCTCGCCCGCCATTTCCGGGACTCCGGCGCGATCGTGGAGCATAACGACAACGTCTCGACGCCGTTTGATATGGGGCGCCTCCTCTACCTGATCGAGCGCGGAGCTCGCGAAGGGATCCCAACGATCGTCTCGGCTCGACACTGTCGCTCGATGGTCGCGGTGATGCTCGGGCAGACGGATCGCGACGGGATTCCAGCCGCGCTCCCCGCCGGCACTCCGGTTGCCAATAAGACCGGAGAGCTCCAAGGCACGCTTAACGACGTCGCGATCGTCGCGCCGTACGGCGACTCACCCTTCGTTCTTGCGATTATGACCGCCGGCGCATTCGATTATGCAAGCGCGTATGCGGCGATCCACGCGGTTACCCGCGCGGCCTATGCGGCCACCGCCGGGTCCCTGACCTAGGATCGGAGCGAACTTGTGAGGACGAGACAGCCGTAAGCATCGCCGCCGCGCAGCATGGCAAGTTTAGCCTGGCGCGAAAGACGTTTGAACTGCGCCTCCTGGGACTTTGCCGCGCCGAGCGTAGGCGGGTGCCACCATGCAAGCAACTCCACCGGGAGCCGACCGCGCGTATACTTGGCCGCTTTTCGGCGGGAGTGCTGGGAGAATCGGCGCGCCAAATCGGTCGTCGCGCCGGTATAGAGCGTGCCGTCACGACAGACCAGCACGTAAACCGCCGGTTTATTCTTAAGACTCTGCGGAAGAATCGTACTGGTAGACACTCGATGAACGTTCTCTTCCTTAGGATTCCTCCGCTGCCTCGCTTCGCGCGAATGGCACGGCGAACGTTTGCAAAGTTCGCCTGTCTTCATCATCTGGAGGCGGGCGACAGCGAAAGCTTGATCTTTGCGCTCGGCGAAGCGGTTTGCAACGCCATGCAGCATGCCGGCACGGACTTAGCGATCGAGATTCGCATCCGCGTAGCCGGCGACACCGTGGTCGCAACGGTCAAGGATCGCGGGTGCGGCTTCGATCAGCCTCCCGTCGGTTCGGTGGCGCTGCCGAGCGTCTACGCCGAGCAAGGCCGCGGTTTTGCGATCATGCAGCGCTTCACCGACTTTCTCGAGGTGAGAACCGGCCCGGGGCGGGGAACGGTGGTCACGTTCGGTCGCTACCGCCGCGAATATCAGGAGCACCCGGCCGCTTTGTAAAAAACCCTCGGCATGAAGCCGGCCGCCCTGCTCGGCGCGCTTCTCGGCGCCGCGCTCGGCGCCGATGCGCCGCTTCCCAAAATCGCGCCATACCCTCCGGTCGCGGCCATGGTTGACGCAGTTGCGCCCACCCGTCTGCAGAGCACCGTCGAGCGGCTCGTCGCATTCGG
>Ga0187783_10000286_pt1 | contig 38161 bp, 25 predicted proteins | sample 1015_SJ02_MP02_2_FD_132471 | JGI IMG/M metagenome (GOLD analysis project Ga0187783, IMG submission 132471) | Tropical peat soil microbial communities from peatlands in Department of Meta, Colombia - 1015_SJ02_MP02_20_MG | ecosystem: Environmental > Terrestrial > Soil > Wetlands > Peat | place... | reverse complement strand
CGCTCCGTCCAGTTCATTGAGCCAGCGCCCCTCCTTGAGCGGCAGATAACTGATCTCGTTAAGCTGCGGCTCGGTGCCCAGAATCTCGCCACTGCCGGTAGCGAACTCGCTTACCTCGTGCAGATCCTCCCGGGAAATGATCGGACAAGCGTTGCGGATGCTGGCGGCTTGTTTGATGTCGAGGTAGTCCCGATACGTGAGCAGGTAGGACTGCGCCGAACTCATATTGCCGCTGACTGCAGGCGCACGCCCTGGAAAAAGAAACATGATGTCTTTGCCGAACTCGGCCAGTTCCCGCTTGTTACCCGAACGGAATCCTTCGCCAACCCCAACGAGAAGCAGTAGGGACCCCACGCCCCATGCGATCCCGAACATGGTAAGAAATGATCGCAGCTTGTGCGCCCAGAGGTTGCGAAAGATCTGCGCGAAGATGTCCAGGATAGCCCGTATCATCGATTCACGCTGTACTCCTAAACATTTGGATGCAAGTTTTCTACGAGAACAAGAGATTCCAACCGAAAACTTCGGCACTTGGAAGACATTGGAGGGACCGAATCCGGGGCCAAGACCAATTGAATTCCTGCCCGGCTCCTGCAGTCCGATTACTTCGATCCACCTGGAAATGTACGTAGTTCGACGCCTCACAGTTCCCAACAAAATGGCTACGAACGGGGACTCGGAGATTCCAATGGCCCCAGCCGAAATACGAGAGACCTCTGTCTCAAGTTGCGCGATCGTTCAGATTGGTGGCTGAGAGGGTTACAAGGCACCGTGCGAAGCGCGCGAGGGGGCTTTCTATTGGCGCTCAAACACCAGGATGTTCGGCTCACTTCGGCCCACAGTGTGCACGGTCATAATCAAGGTTTTGAGGTCGGAAGAAAGCTCGATCTGCTGCGTGTCCATGATCTTGCCGTTGATCTTGTCGGCCATTTCCAGAGAGCGCTCGTTCACCCGGCGTATCGAGGACGCAGCGCCGGCAGGCACGTTCGGGCCCAGGTCGGGATAATCTTTACCATCGAATTTCACGTTTGTCGTCTCTTCTTCAGAGGGATCGATGAAGGAAAGTCCGTCCTCCCTATAAGGCCGAACCTGAAGCACAAAGACCGAGTTCACCGTCTCGCTGGTGCTTACCCACGTGACCGCGAAACCTGATCCCCCGGCCGTTCGCTTGTACACATAGATCAGGTTGTAGGTCGACCCCTTGGGCTCGACACCGGTGAAGTTGTCTGTGAGCGTATTGCCGTCTTTCGAAAGCTTCCAGTTTGCCGCGATGAGCGTGCGGTCGTCCTTTTTACAGACGACCTTCCAGGTGTCGGGCCCCTCGACGGTGACGGACAGGGTAGTCCCGAAATTGCCGGTCTGGTCCGTCCCATCGACTACGATCGTCTCGGCGCTGCCGTCGCCGGAAAAGTCAAAGGCATACTTGTTGGTGCCGAAGCTATCCACCTTCATTACGTCGGTGAGTGTGCTTCGCGAAGGGTTGAGCTTCCAATTTCCCACAAAGGGGTCGTTGGCAGCCCACAACGCGCCCGTCGCCAGGCAGGCAACTAGCAGCAATTGAAAAGTGCGCTTATACATGGAGTCCTTCCATCAGGCTTGTTTGTCCCTCCTCGGAGTATTTTGCGCAGGTGCACGTGCCGTACCAAAGGAGGTGAGGTCTAAGTGGTTCTTTTAGAAAGGAAAGTGGCTCATAACATGAGCCTTTTGAATGCTGTCTTGACCGGAGATCGAGAATCGCTGTCCGGGGTTGAACACCCGACGGTTGACTTCGGCCTATCATCTTTATTGTTACCTGGTGGGAAGTGATCTGCTTGCAGCATCCAACCTGGAGTCGTTAGCTCCTGCCTTGTCAGCTACCATTTACCGACGCCGAGCGGATCATGAGCAATCCGCGAACTGGCGTCGTTCTGATGACAAGGGTGTTTAGCCTAAGCGATTAGTGGAAATAGGGTTGCTTCAGGCTTGCGGCATTAATCAACCAGAATGGCGTTCGAGATCAGGATCGTCTGGTTCCACGGGAATGCTCTCTGACTCCCGAAGGATTACCGCAAAAAAGTCGAGCGCGGGCATTCTCTTCAGAGTAGTGTATGGCAGCAGGGCCGCCCCATGGAATCATCCTCGTCACCATCGGAGCGCGGGAACCTCGAAGTCACGAAGGAGGTCGTCTGCGCTGGGGGTTGGAAATCATGGGTGGAGACCTGCTGGCAGGACCTCCGCTTTGGACTCCGCAGGTTGTCTAAGAGTCCCGAATTCACCTTCGTTGCTGTACTCGTGCTGGCTCTCGGCATCGGTGTCAACGCTACCATTTTCAACATGGCAAACGCTGCCCTCTGGCGGACCCTGCCAGTGGCTGACCCACAGAGTCTCGTGCGGCTCATACCCGTCAGGCAAGACCACCAGGAAAGCCACGGTCTGCCTGTCGAATTAGCCGAGGAACTGCGTCGCACTCACCTCTTCTCCGATCTAATTACGAGCAACGGTGACGGATTATCTTTTTCCTACAACGGTGGCAGCGCGGAGCGCGTGGTAGGCGAAGTCGTCTCACCAAACTTCTTTGCTTTCTTGGAGATTCAGCCCGAGCTCGGCGAAGGATTTTCAGCTGGCGTCCGCCAAGGCCAGTGGGCGCCGGAAGTAGTCCTCTCCTACCGCTTTTGGCAGCGACGGTTTGGTGGTGATCCCCGTGTCCTTGGGCGGACCATTCGGTTGAACAATTATCCCTTCGTGATCGTTGGCGTTTCACCCCGAGATTTCTATAGTTTGCGGGTGGGTTTCGACCCAGAACTGCGGGTGCCGCAGATGCCCCCCGGACACAGCCTTAGTCAAAGTGAACTGCTCAGCTCGTCTTATGCAGAGATCACGGCACGGCTCAAGCCGGGCATCGGAATCGTACAGGCGGAAACTGTCACGGACGCGGCGTCTCGGCAGTTCTTGCGCGACGACCCGGACAATCAGCGGCGGGTGAATCCCATTCGTCATGTCCGCCTCGCCCTGGGCGCCAGGGGATGGCCTGGAGAGTTGGCGCCCTATCGTACTTCGTTGTTGGTTTTGGTCGGCCTGGCTGGCGTCGTCTTGCTTCTCACTTGTTGTAACCTCGCAAGCATGCTCCTGGCACGCGCGACTACCAGACGACGCGAGTTTGCCGTGTGCGCTGCAATCGGCGCAAGCCGAGGCCGACTTGTTCGTCAGATGTTCATGGAGAGTCTGCTTTTGGCAATAGCGGCAGGAGCCGCCGGTCTTGCCATCATGTCCTCGACCGGGAACATGATTCGGAGTTTCCTTCCCCAAGGACACATCAATGTAGTTCTCGATCTCAATCCTGACCTGCGGAGTCTGTGGTCCACTCTGGGTGCCACCCTGCTGGCAGGCGTGGTCATCGGTCTCCTTCCCGCGTTCGAGGCAACCAGAAACAACATGACTCTCGGACTCAAGAGTGATTCTGCCGCCTCGATCGGCGATGCTCGCGCAGCTGTTTTTCGCAAAAGCTTAACCATCGGTCAAGTCGCGCTGTCGCTGGTGCTCCTGACCACAGCCGGACTCTTCGAACGATCCGTTCGGAACCTTGAGGGAGAAGATCCATTTCCTCAGCCGGATCGGGTACTACTGTTCCGAATGAAGCCGCAGAGAGAGTTGTACGATGGTGAGCGGATTCGGGTGCTCACGGCTGAAGTTGTCCGTCGCATGTCGGTGCTCCCCGGAGTCAAGGCCGCAGCTCTTGCTGAGGAGGGGCCGTACGGAAGCCGCGGCGCCATGCGCGCTATCATGCATACATCGGATGGCCGGACAGGCGATGCCGATATGGATATCGCCAGCCCGGCCTTGTTCGCCACACTTGGAGTCCCGCTGCTCAACGGACGCGACTTTTCCGTTCGGGACAATGAGGCCTCCAAGCCGGTGATGATTGTTGACGAAAACTTCGCCCGGCGGCTTTTTGAGAGTGACAACCCCATTGGGAAATTGGTTACAACGTCTGTACACGACACCGATGTCGCATTCGAAATCATCGGGGTTGTCCGTGCCTCCCGCTATTACGACCTGCATCAATCCCCGCCCCCAATGGTTTTCCTTAATCTTCAACAAGTGGGGCCCTACATGCCGACGCTCCACGTTCGACTGGCCTCCGCAAATCCCGAGACCGTGGTTTCAGAGGTACGCCGCGAGTTCGATCTTATCGATAGCGGTGTTCCCATATTTGATGTTCGGACTCTCAGAGACCGCGCTCTCGATAACCTCGCGCAGCAGCGACTAGTCAGTGATCTGGCCGCTGCGTTTGGAGTGTTGGCCCTGGGTCTGGTGGCCATTGGTCTTTACGGCCTCATGGCTTTCTCGGTTGCGCGACGAACACGTGAAATTGGCATTCGCGTGGCGCTTGGAGCAGAGCGTAGGCAGATCATGAGTCTGGTGGCTGGCGAGGGAATGCGCATCGTTCTCATGGGCGTGGCATTCGGTTTCCCTGCCTCCTTCGTTTCGGCTCACCTGATTGCCGGCATGCTCTATGGCCTTCATCCCAATGACCCATTTTCGTTTGTGACCGTGACCTTCGTTTTGGGTGTCGTCACTCTGCTTGCGTGCTACCTCCCCGCCCGGCGTGCGACCTGCGTCGATCCCATGGTGGCACTGCGGTACGAGTGAACCATGGTCCTTCGGACCACAACGAAGGATGAAAATGGGAGAGATTTGCGCTAGGGCGAACAAGTCGTGTGGCGAGAGAGGCCGATTTACTCTGGCGCGCTGCAGAGCCCGCGTACGAGTGTGGTCTGGACGCTGTGACGCACAACGAATGGTTGCCCCCGAATCAGGGAGAGCACGGGTAGGAGAATGTAGAACCTTGCGGGCGTCCTACGCCGCATGAGAGCAAGGAGGATGGAAATGGAAGTTCTGTATCCGAGGAGAGAGGCAAAACGCGGAAGGAAAACCGACGATTCGGAACGTTACCCCAGCGCGCGGCGAGGCGTCGGAATACTTCGACCCGGAAGAACGCCGACTCCCTAAAGACAACACTACAACGAGAATTGCCATCCTTGATGACCCGACTTGATCTCGTGAGGAGCACCTGTTCGCCCTTTGCCAGTCACTGTTGGGTTATTCCGGCGACGTCGTAAACCGACTTTTTCCGCTTATTGTTGAATGTCTTGAATCACTGAATAAACCTGGGACTGGCACTCACTGTGAGCTCGAGCGATTCGATTGTCTTAACGTGATGACCGGCTTGGATAGTGGCACGATGACCCGAGGCACGAAGTGCGGCGGTTGCGGCGCAGATGTCGCATTACGCAATCACTTGGTGAGCGCCTCGCGGTTGGCTTTGGCCCAAGCGCTATCGCTGAAAACTGCTTTCATTGGCGGACCGCCTTTGGTTCCACACGCGCAGGAGCCTTTCGTCTTGGCTTCAGTCATGCAGAAGCAGGATTTCGTCTTCAGACAGGCGCATACGTAGACGATCCCCTCCCTCACGGGCGGCTGGTCTTGTATACCGTCCATCGGCGAAGAATTCTGAGATTGATCCTGTGATCTGCCGCTCCATGGCATGAGAGCCAACAACGATAACAAGGCCATCACCAGAGAGAATCTGGTTCGGATTGTCATGCTTTCTCCTTATGACTGGTCGTCGCACAGATTGTGGCCCATGAAGTGGTCTATGCCAATATCCACTTCGTACGATTTTGATGTAACCATCTTTGCCCCGTACCATCGAGTCCGAGGTGCGGAAGACCAACAGCAAGATCGGGCGCTTGCACGAAACGCGCAAGGCGCGCATGAACCTCCTGGTCTACACCAGTCCCTTACGAACTGGGGCGCACCATGCCGCAGTTCATCGCATACTGCAACCATCGCTGCTCACGAGGCCATCGGCAGCGTGACTCCAGTGGAATGTGTACGTGGGTGGCGGGAAGAAACCTTGGGCAGGAGGGCTTGAACGGAAACAACCCACGATGGGGCAGCGGCTGCGCTACAATCTGGGCCGCTGGAACCTAAAACTCAGGGGTTAACTGAAGTCGAAAGTGTAGCTTGCCCCTAGGCCAAGCTGGTCTCAAAGTTTTGACGACGAACATCTACGCCAATCCACAACTCTGCAAGGTTCCTCAACTCGCTTCTATAAGTCCTAGTGACCATATATTCCCTATATTCCTCTCCACACCTCACCCTCAGTCTGTACTCTCCGGACCGGCACGGTCGAATCTCCTCCACATGCGAACCATTGACAAGCATGGACCGATGAATGCGAACGAAACCATAAGGCTTGAGCTTTTCGGCGATGACCGAAATGGACTCCCGTAACAAGTGGGAATTGGTTTGCCGATGGAGCATCACGTAATTGCCTTGAGCTTTCACGGCAACCACCTCACGTGGATCGAGTAAGAGAATTCTCCCCTGTGACCGAATCGCAATGCGGGGACTTTCTTCGCTGGAATGCCCACGGACTTGTGGGACAGTCTGCTCGAGGTGTGCGATCCGGCTCCTCGGCATAAGCAACTTATTGTGCCGGATCGCAGCGGGCTTGCCGTTGTTGACGCTGCCCCTCTCGACGGAGACGATGCCACAATTACCATCAGCAATAACAGACAACAAAGGTGGCTTCTGGTTATCTCGTGACCTTGCGAATTCTAACCTCGAAAGCTCTGACATAACTCTAGCGCCCACTCCTGACGCGTGGCGCCTTGGCTGGAGCAGGCATTGACATGAGACCTTCTCCCGGAGTGCTAGGTTAGTGTTAAAGGTGGTCTTGCGCAATATCCATTTGGCTCGATTCTGATATAACCATTATGATTGGGTACCAATGAAGAAGGTCTCGTCCGCAATTCTCCCGATCATCGTGATTGACCGGAAGGTCTCGACGCCTTTGCACCGGCAAGTGTATAACGGGTACCGCACGGCCATCGTGAACGCCACCTTGCAGGCCGGGCAGCGAGTTCCGTCTACTCGAACTCTGGCCTCCGAACTCGGCATCTCCCGCATCCCGATCCTAAACGCATACGCTCAGCTAGTGGCGGAGGGATACTTTGAGAGCCGAGTCGGTGCCGGCACGCTGGTCTCTCGCTCCCTGTCGGACCAGGTTACGCTGCCGCAACCGCATAGCTCTGGGTCTCGGAAGGCTCGTACCGGCGCACGCGCTTTCGCAAAGCGCAGTTCGCCTCCTGATTCGGTCAAGAGCGGCACTTGGCAGCGTGATAGAGGGGCATTTTGCGTGAGTCAAGTAGCCTTTAACGAATTTCCCCTTCAAATCTGGAACAGCTTAGTGGTACGCCACTGCCGAAGCACTTGTGCAAGGTCTCTTAACTATCTGAATCCGATGGGGTCGAAAGATTTGCGGCAAGCGATCGCAATCTACCTCCGGACTGCACGCGGCGTAAGGTGTGACGTTGAACAGATCATGATTGTAAGCGGCTCCCAACAGGCTTTAGATATATCGGCCCGTGCGCTCCTCGAGCCTGGGGATCGGGTTTGGATGGAGGAGCCAGGATACCGATTTGCGCGGAGCGTCTTCGCTCTCAGTGGATGCAATATCGTGCCGGTTCCAGTTGACGACGAGGGTCTGAATGTGGCTGTGGGCGCGCAGAAAGGGAACCAGGCGAAGGCGGCCCTCGTGACCCCGTCGCATCAGTATCCGCTTGGAGTCACCATGAGTGCCTCGCGCCGCCTTCAATTGCTGGATTGGGCGGAGAGCTCGGGAGCATGGATTCTCGAGGATGACTATGACAGCGAATATCGGTATGAAAGCATGCCAATCGCTTCCTTGCAGGGCATCGACCGCAATTCTCGGGTCGTCTACATTGGAACCTTCAGCAAGGTCTTGTTTCCCTCTCTGCGACTGGGTTACTTGGTAATTCCGGCCGATCTCGTCGACCAGTTTCTAGCCGTGAGGTTTGCTATGGACCTGGGTTCGGCAGCCTCTTACCAATCCGTGCTGGCGGATTTCATTCGTGAAGGTCATTTCTCGCGGCACATCCGGCGGATGCGGTTGCTATACGGTGAACGTCGGATCGCGCTCATCGAGAGCATCCGTAAGCATCTAGGTCGAGGAGCAGTCGTAACGGGTGCACACGCAGGGATGCATTTGGCTATGACTTTGAACGGGATCGAGGATCGTGAAATCGCCAATCGCGCCGCCCGCCAGAACCTATGGTTGATGCCACTATCGCCTTTCTATGCAGGTGATGCCCCCAGACAGGGCTTCGTTTTGGGCTTTGGCAGCACGGCGGTGGAAGAAATACCAAACGCCGTTCTCAAGCTTCGAACTATGATGTAAGGCAAAGTGAAAAGTATTCTCGCATCGTGAACGCGTGTTCCTTCGGGGCAGCGGTTGTCTTCAACATCAGCCGGTTTTTGTCTCGTTCTCGAGCCTCACCTTGTCGGCATTTTGATGCCCGGCTGACGCCATGCGAGGGCCCACGAGCACGCCCGGGCATTCGAGACGAAATTAATCAGCCTCCTGAGATCTCAAGAAACCTACGGAATTGTGAACTCTTCAATTCATCCATCCCATTTGGTGTAAGTCTACACAGAACAGCTGCCAGTCCTACGCAGATGTAGAACGATACGCCAGAAAAACACTGTGAGGGGTGTCTGGTTAGAGTTCCATATCCAATAAGCCATGATCGGATAGTCGGCGTAACCGCCTGAAGAATCTACCAAGGCGGTTTGGTTCGTCTTTTGCACAAGACTCAACGAGTTCGGGATGTGTTCCAAAAAAATTGAATTGCAAGGTAGGAGGAAGCGATGCACGTACGCAGCCCGCGATTTGCCCTGTTCCTGTCCGTTGTGCTGTCCTTGAGCGCATTGCCGACCTGGGCGCAATCCCTTAACAGCGGTAGTATCTCCGGTACTGTAACCGACCAATCGGGAGCAGTGATCAGCGGTGCTGATGTCAGCCTGACAGATGTCGGGACTGGCGAGAAGCGAATTACGGCAACGAATACTGCCGGGCGATATAACTTCGCCAACATCGTTCCTGCCAAGTACGAACTCGCGTTTACTAAGCAGGGATTTGCCAGCGCCAAGACCAGCATAGAGGTTCAAGTCGGGCAGGCTACCACGGCCAACATGTCCCTACAGGTTGGTGCGACGACTACCATGGTCGAGGTACAGGCCAGCACAACATATTTGCAGACGATGAACGCCACGGTGGGGAACACACTCTCGGGCGCGACCCTAGATAACCTGCCCAGCCTTGGCCGTGACGTGAGTACGTTCGTCGAGTTGCAGCCCGGTGTGGGGCCGGACGGGAGCGTGGGGGGAGCCGTTCTCGATCAAAGCTATTTCACGCTGGATGGTGGGAACAACAGCAACGACATGGACGGCAGTATGAACGTTTACACCATGAGCTATGCCACGGATCCAACCGGCGGGGTTGCCACGCAAAACAACCTCGGCGCAGGGGTAGGTGGTCCCACGGGCGTTATCCCTACACCGCAGGATAGCGTCGAGGAGTTCAAAGTAAACACGGCCGGCCAGACTGCCGATTTCAACAGTTCCGCTGGCGCTGAAGTAATGATTGTGACGAAGCGCGGAACGAACGCCTGGCACGGTACGGGGTACGAATACTATAAAGACAACAACTGGTCCTCCAATAGCTGGCAGAATAACTTCAGCAGTATTCCTCTTCCCAGCTTCCACTATAGCCGCTACGGCGGCGCGGTTGGCGGGCCGCTTATTTCGAAAGACGTGCTTGGCGGGAAGACCTACATTTTCGGCAATTACGAGGGGTTCAATTTCCCCCAAGCCATTACGGTGCAACGGAATGTCCCCTCTCCTGCGCTGCGGGCGGGCATCATCACCGACCCGTTTACAGGTGCTACCTACAACCTGAAAAGCATCGACCCGCTTGGGATCGGGCTCAACCCCGCCGTTTCGCAGATATGGAGCAAGTACGAGCCTGCGTCGAATGCTTCCTGCATTAACAGCCTCTGCGACGGATCTAACATTCTAGGGTTTGCAGGCAACGTTGACACCCCAACCACCAGCCATTTCGTGGCTACACGCTTGGACCACGATTTTTCTGCCAGGTGGCATTTCATGGGCACCTTTCATTGGTTCAAACTGAAAGAAGCGACGACTGACCAAGTCGATATCGGTGGCTTCTTCCCAGGTGATACGTTGGGCAAGCCGGCATCACTATCCACTAATCCGCAACAAGCATTTATGTGGGTAGGGGCGGTGACCACCAACATCACTCCTAGCTTGACCAATGACTTTCACTATAGCTTCCTGCGAAACTTTTGGCAGTGGATACGTGCGGGAGATGTCCCGCAAATCGCAGGCCTAGGTGGAGCACTTGAGATTTTTAGTGGCCAACTAAACGGGCAAACCCAGGATCTAGGCCCGTTTAACGTGAACACGCAGCAAACTCGCACTCGCTTCTGGGATGGACACGACCAGATGCTTCGCGACGATCTTTCCCTGCTGAAGGGCAACCACCTGTTCCAGTTCGGTGGTACGTACCAGCATAACTGGAACGAGCATCAACGCACCGATAATGGCGGCGGGATCAACTACGCACCGACCTATATGCTCGGCAACGGAACCGCCGGATCGGGACTGGTTTCGGACCTCGGAATTTGCTCGCTGTCACACCTGGTGAGCAGCGTGTCCACCCCCGATATCCCCAACTGCGGTGCCCTGACCGCGGCGGCACTGGGCATCGTTTCAATTTCGCAAATTGCCTATACGCGTAGTGGATCCAATCTCGCCTTGAATCCTCCGCTGACACCGGCGGAAGACGAACTGACGGTTCCTTACTACAACGTGTATTTCACCGATACCTGGCACATCAAGCCGACGTTCACCTTGAGCTACGGCCTGGGGTGGACGCTCGAGATGCCTCCGACCGAGGCGACGGGCAAGCAAGATGTGCTGGTGAACGCAGCCGACGAGCCGCTCTCAGAACAGGCTTATATTACGCAGAGAGAACGCCAGGCGCTAATTGGCCAGGTTTATAATCCTGAAATCGGTTTTGCCTTAGTACACAACGTTGGAAACGGCGGGGGGCGTGTTTATAACCCCTTCTATGGCGAATTCAGCCCGCGCGTGGCGGTAGCGTGGAGCCCCCACTTCGACTCCGATTCTGTTGCTGGCAAGATCTTCGGCCACGAAGATACCGTTATTCGCGCGGGTGCTGGCATCATCTACGGTCGCTTGAACGGTGTGGACCAGGCGCTGGTACCGTTGCTTGGTATTGGCCCCATACAGCCCGTACAGTGCTTCAATAACCTCGCTAATGGTACCTGCCCGTCTGGGGCAGCGGTCGCCACACTCTCGAGCGCCTTCCGCATCAGTCAAAATGGTCTGATTGCCCCGCTCCAGACCGCCGCGAATCTGGCACCCAGCGCGACTCTGCCTCAGCCCATCTATCCCGGAATCAATGGCACGGAAGGCAGCGCTAGTGAAGCCTTGGATCCGAATTTCCGGCCCAACGTGATCGATTCGTACAACCTCAGCGTCCAACGCCAAGTGAGCCGCGGGGTCACATTGGAACTTGGCTACATCGGGCGCAGAATTACCCACGAATATCAGCCCGTGAACCTGAACGCTGTGCCGTACATGATGACACAGGGCGGGCAGCAATTCGCCCAAGCCTATAAGAATGCGGTGCTCGAGTACTGCGGGGGCATCGCCGGACTGGCTGGAGGGGGATGCGCGGCGAACCCCAGCGCGGTCACACCGCAACCGTTCTTTGAGGCGGCGTTGAAGGGTACTGGATACTGCAACGGCTTTAGCAGTTGTACCGCCGCCGTGGTATACAACGAAGGCTCTACCACCGTGAACCCTGCTGCCACCGGCAACCTCACCAACGCCAGCGTGTGGAGTCTGTGGAGTGATTTGGATGGAGGCGTAGGTTGCCCGACCGCCGGTTGCACGGGGCCAAGCGGCAAGGCCGATGCTTTCAACTTCCCAGCCCACACGATGCTGAACACGGTTGGCCAGATGAGCTCGGGCGTCGCCCTAAACACCAGCACAGGGTACGGAAACTACAACGCTGGCTTCGTCTCCCTGAAGATGGCCGACTGGAGAGGTTTGACGATGCAGTCGAACCTCACTTGGTCCAAGGCCTTGGGGACTGGAGCCGTCGTTCAGGCCAGCAGTGAGATCACTCCGGATGACCCCTACCACCTGAGCACGACGTATGGGTATCAGGACTTCAACCGCAAGTTCGTGTACAACCTTTTCTTCGTTTACCAGCCACCGTTCTACAAAGGACAGAATGGGCTCCTAGGGCGGCTCCTGGGCGGCTGGAGTTTCTCGCCCGTATTCACTGCCGGCTCTGGGTCCCCGATCGAGATCTTTACCGAAACTGGAGATGGTCAGGAGTATGGCGCAGGCGATAACGTGAACTATTTTGGGAATGAAAATGCGGTACAAATCGGACCCGTTCAAGCCGGTCATGCATACTACAACCGACCATCCGGCGGCTTGCCAGTCAATATGTTTAAAGATGGAACGTCTGCGATCAGCGACTTCCGGAATCCGATTCTGGGTTTAGACAACAAAGACGGCGGCAATGGCAATTTCATCGGCCTGCCTTACTGGAACCTGGACTTCAGCATCAGGAAGAATATCAAACTTACTGAAAGCTATGCTCTGGAATTCCAAGGCGTGTTCGCTAATATTTTTAACCATAACCAGTGGCAGGATCCTTCCGCGGTAGGGTCCACGGGGCTCTTTGCTCCCACTCTCTTCGGCGCTCTGCCAGGATCGGCAGAGGAGCAACTCGGCGGCATTCGGCAGATTGAGCTTGGTGCTCGCTTGCGCTTCTAACTCAACGAGGTATTCGAAACGCCACGGCGGGCGAGATTGTCCTCTCAGTGAAATCGGAGGCTGAGACCAAAATTAAGCTTTCCGCAGTTCAACGTTCAGGTCGCCCAAGATAGGCCACCCGAAGTTGGGGGCAGGAGTCTGTGCCGATCTCCAGTGCGGCCGGGCATGGCGACTTCGCAGGAACCGGGGGCGCGATGCTTGTCTCGAAAGATTCTATGCCGATTTCCGCCTAAGTTGCAGCCATTGCTTTGATGCCTTCTACGAATTCAGTGGTCTAGACTTCCACCTTGTGTCAGATCAGGGGCGGTACTTGCGCTGCTACGGGAACCTCGAGCACTGTCGGCTTCGCTCTACTCCAGGCCGCAACGGCCGCTTTTTGGATGGCGTCAGGATCCTCGACGCGGTAGGCATCGCACCCATACCCTTTCGCAATCGAGACAACGTCAAAGCCAGGGATGTCGAGACCAGGAACTCCCGGCGTCTCCTCGAGTAGGGCAAATGACTTGAGAATGCAATATTCGTCGTTGCGCGGTACAACGATCAAAAGTGGAAGACGCTGCTGCGCGGCCGTCCACAGGGATTGAACGGAGTATTGGAACGAGCCGTCACCAATGATCGTGACCACCGGGCGGTTGCGCCCAGAGTCGCGCTCGGCAAGCGCAATGCCCACTGCTGCTGGAAGATTCCAGCCGAGGATTCCGCTGGCAAATGTGTAAAACGTGTCCGGTTCCGTAATCGGCCATTCGGTGTGGAGATCGGAGAGGTTGGAAGGGCTTTCCTCCACCAGGATGGTATTGGCGGGCCGAATTTCATTGAGAGCGCGAAAGACTTGGGCAGCGGTGAGACGGCCATCTCCGGATGGTTTGGGTGTGCCGGGTGCATGCGGCGCCATGCGGTGGGGGAGGACCTCACGCGCCTTCGAGGTTATGGGCTTATGATTGCCGAGCAACTCGGTGAGGCCTTCAAGACACAAGACAGCGTCTCCGAGCAAGCTGTCACCGATCGGGGCTCGTGCCGTTTCTGCGGGGTCATCGGAGATATGCAGCAACCGGAGTCCATCTGGGAGATACCGACCGGGCACGTAGGGATAATAGCGGAAAACGGGCGCGCCAACGACCAAAGCAACGTCGTGACCTTCCAGTTTTTTGCTGAGCGGTGCGATCGCAAACGGCAAGCCGCCGGAATAGAGGGGATGATTCTCTGGAAAGGGCGCCCGTTCGGAAGAGGGCGCAGCCCACACCGGCGCGCCCAGTGCTTCCGCGAACGCAACGGCCTGATCCCAGCCGCTCCCCCGCGCGATTGCAGCGCCGTAAATCAGGACAGGGGACTTGGCCGCGGAGACCGCATCGGCAAACTCCGCCAAACGCGACGGGTCGGGCGCAATCCGCTGACTCACACTGCGCACCACAGCGGGACCTGCACAGGGCTGATCCCAATCATCGAGCGGAAGCGAGAGAAACACTGGACCTGCGGGTGGCTGAAGGGCGGTTGCAACCGCCCGCATGACGACGGCGGGTATGTCCTCGGCGCGGGCCGGCTGATAGGCCCATTTCACCCATGGCCGAGGGAGGATCGTGGGTTCGACGTCGGTGAGCCACGGTTCCATCAACAGCATTTCGCGGGTTTGGTTTCCGGCTGTCACAATAAGGGGTGTTTTATTCTGGAACGCCGTCGCAAGATTTCCCATGGCATTCGCGGTTGCCGTGGTATGCAGGTTCACCAAGGCCGGGCGGCGTGTAGCTTGGGCAAAGCCGTCGGCGATCGCAATTACCGATGCTTCCTGCGGCGCCAGCACATAGCGGAAGTCGCTTGGGAAGTTTTTCAGAAAGGTCTCTTCGGTCGAGCCGAGGTTGCCGAAAATTGTTGTCAGGCCAAGCTCGCGGAGCAGTTGATAAGTTACGTTGCGGACGGACTTTTCAGCCTGAGACCGTCCTGCTTTCGTGAGTGACTCTGCTGTCGGTATTTGTCTTAAGGTGGCCATCTTAGAACCCCATCGTGTTCACTGTAAGTGCGATTGCATCGGTCGATGAGCATTACACCAGAAACGTTGAATCCACTCAAACAGGACGATGGTATTGGCGATTTTGGCGTGAGATCGGCGGTTTGCGACTGGTGTTCGTGCTGTTCGTTCCCCCCGGTACCATTTTTTTGCCTGTGCTGGAGCATTTGATGTGAGCGGCGACGGAACTTGAACAACAGGGCCCACACGCCCCGACGCATTGGAGCCCGATGGATCGCAAATGCTACCAACGATCTGGTGAGGAGAATAGAAAAAGCGCCTTTGTCATTGCGCACACGTGCCATCGGTCCCGAACAGCTGCTCGAAACCGGTTCGCCCCGCCCGAAGGGCGGACTAGATAATTCTTGGACTCGCTTCCGGGTACTTCCGCTTGGACCGCTTCGCTCGTCACGCGGCCGACGCTGCTCTCAAAAGCGCTGGAAGATGCACGGCGCCCTGAACAATGCCATCGGCTAATGAATAGTTTCAGGCGGGAAACTTTAATAGCTACTTTGAAACGGCAACTCGCAACAGGCCCCAGGGGCTACTGTTCGTACTTCGATTGTCGAAGACATTTTGACCCAAATCTCACGCCGGTGTTGCTCCGAAGGATCTTGCCCATTTCAGGAATAGGGGGAAAGTTCCTGGCGGGGACGGGATCGACGGCATCGTCGAATGGAATCGCAGTCATCTGTGCGGGAAGGGGAGTATAAATCGCCGAATCTAATCGGACAAATCCCTGGTCTCTACTTGATTGGCCGCGAGCCAATGATGAGGATATCCACAAGTCTTTTAGCACTCTGCTGCCAGTCAGGGCTGGACGACGTGAAAGCGACGCCGACAAGAGCTTTGAGTAGATCGATTGCGTCGACGTCGTCACGTACGTCACCGCTCTGAATAGCGCGTTTCACTAGTGCGCGAATCGCCTGATGAATCTGAGCGAGAGAAGCTTCCACCACCTTGGATGGACCTCCGACCAGCGCATTGAGCGCTGGGGCGATGATCTTCTTCGTCGCAATATAGTCAATGAACAACAGCATCCAGGCACGCAACGCTTCGATTGGAGGCATCGTCCGAGCGAACTCCCCCTCTGCTGCGGCTAGCTTTTCTACCTCGGTCTGATAAACCGCCTCGAGAAGGGTGTCCCGGCTGGGAAAATGGCGATACAAGGTTCCGGGTCCCACATCTGCTTGTTTGGCGATGTCATCCAGGCTGGCATTCGCGCCTGAACGGGTGAACGCCTCCTTGGCAACTTCCAGAATGCGCACGCGATTTCGCTGCGCATCGGCGCGCGGCTTTCGGCGGCCAGGTTTTGTTCTTTTTTTAGACATCGCAAAAAACTTGCAACCGGAGATAGTCTCCGATAATCTTATTAACCGGAGACGCCCTCCACTTTACTTGAAGTGGTGATGGTCGTCAAACCCCGGCTAACCTCGATACGGCCGTAAAAGGAGGAAGAACATGCGTGTATTCGTCACAGGTGCGACAGGATTTGTCGGCTCTGCGGTCGTTCAGGAGCTCATTGGTGCAGGGCACAAGGTGATCGGGCTTGCTCGTTCCGATGCGGGTGCTAAGGCACTTGCTGCTGCAGGGGCCGAGGTGCATCGCGGAGATCTGCAAGACCTGGACAGCCTGCGCAGGGGAGCCGCGGCTGCAGACGGCGTGATTCACGCAGGCTTTGTCCACGACTTTTCAAAATTTGCAGAAAACTGCGAGATCGACAAGCGCGCCATCGAGGTTCTCGGTTCTGCGCTGGAAGGCTCGGAGCGGCCAATGCTCGTCACCTCCGGGCTGGCGACCGTGACGCAGGGACGGATGCCTACAGAGGAAGATGCTCCTCTTCTTCCCTCTCCCGCGTATCCGCGCGCCTCGGAAGTTACGGCTGAAAAGCTGCTCGAGCGCGGCGTGCGGGTGTCGGTCGTTCGCCTTCCCCAGGTCCACGACACCGTCAAGCAGGGCCTCGTCACCTACACCATCGCGCTGGCTCGCGAGAAGGGAGTGTCAGCGTATGTGGCCGACGGATTCAACCGCTGGGCGGCTGTCCACGTCCTCGATACCGCCCGCCTCTACAGGCTGGCGCTCGAAAAAAGGGGAGCAGGCGCTAGGTATCATGCGGTGGCCGAAGATGGCGTGCCGGTCCGGGAAATCGCCGGGGCCATCGGCCGCGGCCTGAAGGTGCCGGTTGTGTCCAAATCGCCCGCAGAGGCAGCAGCCCATTTCGGCTGGCTAGGTATGTTCCTTGGCCGCGACCTTATCGGCTCGAGCGTGCAAACGCAAGCACGGCTAGGATGGTGCCCAACTGGGCCGGGACTGATTGCCGACCTCGAACAAATGCGCTATTCGGACACCCCTGCGGACAGCGTATCCGCGGCGTCGGTAGGCGCATCCCGTTGATTGACGGAGACCGCCGAATTGAAAATAGAAGATCGGCGCGGCTCCGAAGGCCGACCCGGATGCCGGGTAAACGCTAAGTTGGGGGATCAAACCATGCAGATCAAGGATCACGTATTCATTGTCACGGGCGCTTCTTCGGGGATCGGGCTGTCGACCGCGATGGCTCTGTCTGATCGCGGTGCGAAAGTCGCCCTCTTGGCCCGCAATGGTGATGCCCTGCAAAAGTTGTCGCAACAGCTTCCCGGCAGCTTGCCTGTCATGGCAGACATGACGAAGTTTGATCGTGTGCGGGAAGCCGTGAGCGCTGTTTACCAGCATTACGGCCGCATCGACGGGCTCGTAAATAATGCCGGGCGCAGCTATGCGGCTTCAATAGAGGACATCGCGCCCGAGATTTTTGACGAAATCTTCCATCTCAATGTTTTGGGGCCGATCATCGCGATGCAGGCGGTGATTCCGGTGATGCGAGCCCAAGGCGGCGGAAGTATCCTGAACATCAATTCTGGGACTGCGTTCATGACTATTCCCCAATACAGCGTTTACTCATCTTCGAAACGTGCGCTTCTTGGCTTCAGTCTCACGGCGCGCGCCGAGCTGGAAAAGGACCGCATTGTTGTTAGTGAAATCTACCCGTTTATCACGGCGACAAACTTCGGCAAGAACAGGATGGGGAACGGCGGACCGTCCGCCGATTACGCCGATGGTGACAAGCCTGAATTCGTGGCCGGTCTCGTTCTGCGGGCTATCGAAGAAGGGCAGGCTCAATATTTCGCGAATGATCGACTCCGCAAACTGGCTGGGGTCCCCGGCTAGGACACAACGAAGGAGATGCTGATAAGACCTGGTTTATCACCGGCACCTGTCACAACTCTGGTCGCATCGAGGCCGCAGTTGTACTCACGTGCGGCGATAAGGTCGCCGCTGGCGGCGTCGAGGGCACACAAATACTGATATCGATGACCGTAAGAGAGCAGAGCAAGCTCTAACCATTCAAAATAGCCGACTCCAGCTGCTTCTGAAGCTTACCAATCAGATCACCGCAGGTTTTGCGCTTCGGGACGTGCTGCGCGTAATCTCCGCTTGTATTCGCGAACTCATGGACAGTGATGTATTACACAGCTGCTTCCCTTTGAGTTGGATGGTAGGCTGCCCGACACCTTTGACGGGACGAAGTTTGATGGCTTCGATCGTTTGGAGGATAATCTTCCCGTATGGAATACGCCGCAACCCGGCCCAAGCCTATCTGAGACCTGCCCGAGGGCGGAGGAATCTCGCCGTACCCAGGCGCGCCTTGGCAACCCGGCCATGACAACCCGCATCGATTTGCCGGGCAACCTAGGCGATGATAAGGCTACGGCCGCTCAGCGTCCGTATCCGACTCGACGTCCAACATTCGACGCCCGAGGGTCGACCGCCATCTGACAAGTCACCTGATTCAAGCAGCCCCTGAGAGAGCGCCGTGGCAGGGCGCTTGTTGTTGCAAATAGCGAGGGCACGGCGACGAGGGAAAGGCCTACGCGTTATCCGCTCTCGCCAGAAAAACAGTGGACGGTTAAGTAATCAGCTCGACGAAATTGAATTCTAGCCCGAGCGCGAACGCTCGGTGACCCAGTTGTCGATGTTACGGCAATTAGACGGGCAACCAAGCTGACATCAGAGGAAAGCAAGACCGGAATTGTGCCCTCCGAGAGTCGCTGCGACTCGAAAACGCGTTGGTCGCGTCGCTCGTGATCACTCATAGACAACGAAGTTTGACCAGCGGAAGCAACGCACCGCCAATGAAAGTCGTGGATAAGATTGAGAAAATGAAACCTGCAGGTCGTCACGCGACGGGAGAATGCCCCCGTCACGATGAGGTTCCTCATGGGCGGGCATTTTGGGCGGTCGAAGCGGGAAGACACATGAACCTGCAAATCGCCGGATTTAGCCGAGAAACCAAAGGGCGACAGTCATGTCTTCCGGGGGGAGGGTTCCAGGCAATTCGTTACCGAGTATGGCTGACTCGTCAAGACCGTTTTTGCTAGGTCTGTGAGCACGTCCTTGCCGTCAATTATCTGCGACGACCAGTTTTGCAATGGAATCTAAGGAGTTCTACCGATGTGGATTGTTCGAGTCGCGCTGGAGAGGCCGTATACGTTCATCGTTCTTGCTCTGCTCATTCTGATTCTGAGCCCGGTGATGATTTTGCGCACACCCACCGACATTTTTCCGAATATCAACATACCGGTAGTCGCGGTCGCATGGCTGTACACGGGAATGAACCCGGAAGAATTAGAGGGCTGGACCACCAGCACGTACGAGCGAGTGCTGACCACTACAGTTGACAATATCCAACATCTGGAATCGACTACCGTAAATGGCCAAGCCATCGTCAAGATCTACTTTCAACCGGGCGCAAGTTTAGACACCGCGAACGCCCAGGTCACCGCCGTATCCCAGACCATCCTACGCCAATTGCCACCGGGCACTCTGCCTCCGCTGATCATCAACTACAGCGCTTCGAGCGTGCCGATTCTGCAATTGGGCATATCGGGAGAGGGCCTTTCGGAGCAGCAGTTGAACGATCTTTCGCAGAATTTTCTTAGGCCGCAACTCGTCACCGTCCCCGGCGCTGTGATTCCCTTTTCATATGGCGGCAAGCAGCGTCAGGTGATGATTGACTTGAACGAAGGCTTGATTCAGTCCAAGGGATTATCGCCGCAAGATGTTCTCAGTGCCGTACAGCAGCAAAATCTGATTCTGCCCGGCGGGACAGCCAAAATTGGCGCCTTCGAGTACGACATTCGCACGAACTTCAATGCGAGGACGGTCCCAGAATTGAACAATCTGCCGGTCAAGGTGGTTGGCGATTCCACCATCTATCTTCGTGACGTGGCCAATATCCGCGATGGTTTTGCTGTGCAGACTAACATCGTGCGCCAGAATGGCCGTCGTGGCGCCCTGGTTACCATCCTCAAGGCTGGCAACGCTTCCACCATCGACGTCGTAAAAGGTATTCGCGACATTCTTCCCCGGGCTGCGCAGACACTGCCACCGCAATTGAAGATTACGCCGCTGGCCGATCAGTCCATCTTCGTCCGCGGCGCAGTAAACGGCGTCATCCGGGAGGGGGTGATCGCCGCGTGTCTGACGGGTTTGATGATTCTGCTGTTCCTGGGAAGCTGGCGGAGCACCTTGATTATCGCTGTCTCTATTCCCTTATCCATCTTGACGTCGGTCATGATCCTCAGCTTTCTTGGCGAAACGATCAACCTCATGACACTTGGTGGATTGGCGCTCGCCGTCGGAATTCTCGTGGACGACGCCACGGTGACGATTGAAAACATGGAGCGGTATTTCGAAGAAGGTCATGCTCAACATGACGCCATCCTGCAAGGAGCCGCCCAGATTGCTGTTCCGGCGCTCGTATCGACGCTTTGTATCTGTATCGTCTTCTTACCGATGTTCATGTTAGGCGGCGTGCCGCGCTACTTGTTTGTGCCGCTCGCCGAAGCCGTGGTGTTCGCTATCCTTGCCTCGTACGTTCTCTCGCGAACGCTGGTTCCTACACTGGCAATGTATCTGCTGAAAGCGAAAGAAGAGCACAGCGGGAGCTCACGGAATCCCTTGGTGCAATTCCAGCGGGCATTCGAACGGAGATTTGGGCAGCTGCGGAATGGCTACCGCGCCCTGCTGACGGTATTTGTGCAGCGACGAACTGTTTTTATCCCCGGCTTTCTGCTTGGGTGTTTCGCAGTGTTTCTTTTATTGCCATTCCTTGGTCGGGATTTCTTCCCGAGCTCGGACAACGGTCAATTTATCCTCCATCTTCGTGCCAAGAGCGGCACGCGAATCGAAGAAACTGCGAAGCTGTGCGACCTCGTCGAGGACTCAGTCCGGCGAGAAGTGCCCGACGAGGAGATGGACAACATTCTGGACAACATCGGGTTGCCGTACAGCGCCATTAATTTCATGCACTCTACATCTGGCCTAATCGGAGCAGGCGACGCCGATATCCTCGTGTCTCTGAATGAGAAACACCATCCCACCGCGGACTATGTTCAGCGCTTGCGCGAAAAGCTGCCACGAGAGTTTCCCGGCACGACGTTCTACTTTCTGCCCGCAGACATGGTTACACAGGTTTTGAACTTTGGCTTGCCGGCACCGATCGACGTGCAAATCGAAGGATCCGATATAGACGACAACCGAGAAGTCGCCGCACGAATGTTGCAGGAAATAACCAGAGTTCCGGGCGTAGCCGACGCGCACATTCAACAAGCCTTCGATTATCCGACGTTTGACGTGACGGTGGATCGTACCAAGGCAGCCCAGGGGGGGTACGGGGAGCGAGATGTCGCCAACAGCGTCCTGAACTCACTAAGTGGGAGCTTCCAAATTACGCCCATGTTTTTCCTCAATCGGCAGAACGGAGTCAGCTACAGCCTTGTGGCCCAAACCCCGCAATATGCAGTTCAGTCTCTGCAAGACCTGCAAGACACTCCTCTCAATGCCGCAACCGCCACACGACCGGAAATCCTCGCAGATGTCGCTTCGGTCCATCGAGCGAACGAAATGGAAGTGATTTCGCATTACAACATCCGGCGCGTCGTAGATATTTACACGGCTGTCCAAGGACGCGATCTGGGAGCAGTAGGCGGCGAGGTCACACGCATCGTAGACGCCAATCGAAAGTTCTTGCCGCGCGGCAGCTTCGTGAGCATAAAAGGCCAGTTGCAAGCCATGCATAGTTCGTATTTAGGTTTGCTGGGCGGGCTCGTCTTCTCCATCATTCTGGTCTATCTCTTGATCGTGGTGAACTTTCAGTCTTGGCTCGATCCGTTCATCATCATCACGGCGCTTCCCGCCGCGCTTGCAGGCATCGTTGGCTTTCTGTTCGTAACGCACACAACACTCAGCGTTCCCGCCCTAATGGGCGCCATTATGTGTATGGGTGTGGCCACATCCAACAGTGTTCTCATGGTGTCCTTCGCAAGCGAACGGCTGCAGCAGCATGGAGATGCCATGCAAGCAGCCATCGAGGCCGGTTTCACGCGTTTTCGGCCGGTGCTTATGACCGCTCTGGCCATGATCATTGGCATGATTCCCATGTCGCTCGGCCTCGGCGACGGAGGTGAGCAGAATGCGCCCCTAGGCCGCGCCGTCATCGGTGGCCTGCTGTGCGCGACTGTGGCGACCTTGTGCTTTGTCCCCACGGTTTTTAGTTTCTTGCACCGTCACGATTCTTCAGCTGGACAAAAATTGCAGAGCGACGGGCATGGGCCGGTTGCCGCGTAAGCGAAGGGGAAAAACGAATGACGCCCAAAGAAGAAAATGTGACCATCACTCCCAAACCGGAAACGAGCGAACGGCATATCTCGGGCTCTCCAACGAATGGATTTGGCTCCCCCCCGGCGCGTCATCGAGGGCTACTGTTATTTGCCGCCATTGCGCTCGCCGTGGTGGCAGCCGTTATTTACTCGGGAATTCATTCGCGGGCAGTAGGCGAATCACGCCTAAAGCAACGGACCGAAGACGCAGCTATTCCTACCGTCAGGGTGATACTTCCGCGCCAAGGCTCGCCGACAGATGAAATTGTGCTCCCAGGCGTTACACAGGCCTTTACCGACTCTCCGATCTACGCGCGAACCAACGGCTACCTCATACACTGGTATTTCGATATTGGGGCGCATGTGAGAAAAGACCAATTGCTGGCGGTGATTGACACACCGGAAGTTGACCAGGCGCTCCAGCAAGCGCGCGCGGACCTGGAGACTGCCCAGGCTAACCTCGCCATCGCCAAAATCACGGCCGATCGCTGGCAAGGCCTGGTAAACGACGGCTCGGTTTCCCAGCAGGAAACAGACCAGAACGTTAGCAATCTCAAGGCCATGCAAGCCACGGTTGCATCCAACGCCGCCAATGTGCGGCGCCTCGAGCAGTTGCAGTCCTTCGAAAAAGTCTACGCCCCCTTTGACGGAATCGTCACCGCTCGGCACACGGATATTGGAGCGCTTATTGATGCGGGCCGCAGTCCCCAGCCACAAGAGCTCTTTCACATGGCGTACACTCGCACTCTCCGAGTCTACGTGGCGGTTCCTGAGGTGTACTCTCCCAACGTGCGGTCTGGTGGGTTCGCCACGCTGACGCTCGATGAATTTCCAGGAGAAACCTTCCGAGGCACCATCGTTCGCAACGACAATTACATTGACATAGCTTCGCGTACACTGCTTGTTGAAGTCGATATCGATAATCCCACCGGCCGGCTTTTGCCGGGCGCCTATGTCTTTGTACACCTGAAACTGCCCAACGTGACGCACCCTCTGACCATTCCCGCGGACACGCTGATCTTCCGCAAGGAGGGCTTGCAAATTGCGCTGGTTCGCAACGGCAAGGCCCAGCTCGTTGCAGTGAAAATCAGTCACGACTATGGCAACAGCGTAGAAATCAACTCCAATCTAGAGGCGACCGATGCCGTGATCGTGAACCCATCGGATTCACTCGTCGACGGCACGCCGGTGCACGTGACCGACAACTCAACAGGCGGTTCGGCAAAATGACTTATCTTCTCGCAGGCCTCCGATGCACGCTCACGGGCATAATTGCGCTAATGCTCATTCTCCTGTTTATTGCGCTGACGGGCTGCGTCGTTGGACCAAAGTATGTCAGGCCGAGCGCAGCGACGCCAGAGAGGTACAAAGAACTGCCGCCCGCCTCCAGCCAAGGGGGAGCAGAGCAGTGGCAGCCCGCCAACCCAGCCGATCAGGCCAGCCGCGGGAACTGGTGGGAAATCTTCGGCGATTCGGAACTCAATGGGTTAGAAGAACAAATCGCTACTTCGAACCAGACCCTGAAAGTATACGAAGCACGCTTTCGCGAAGCTCGCGCAGCGATACGCTTCAATCGGGCTTCGCAATTTCCAACTATCTCCACCTCGCCGACCGCTAGCTATGTGAAAGCTTCGGACTATGCGCCGAATTTCCCTGCGAAAATTCCGCAAGTGAGCCAGGGTGATTTCGTGCTGCCCATTGATCTTTCCTACGAGCTGGACCTGTGGGGCCGAGTCCGCCGAACTGTCGCGGCGGCGCGCGAAGAAGCGCAGGCTACCGCGGCTGACTACGAAACTGCAAAGTTGTGCCTGGAAGCCGAATTGGCCATGGACTATTTCGAGTTGCATAGCGCCGACGCTCAGAAAGAACTCCTCGACAATACAGTCAAAGCTTATAGCGACAATGTGCAGCTCACCACGCATCGGTTCAAGGGAGGCGTTGCGCCGAGATCGGACGTTGCTCAAGCGCAAACCCAGTTGGACACCACACGCGTCCAGGATACTGATGTCACCGTGCAACGAGCCCAACTGGAACACGCTATCGCCGTCCTCATAGGCAAGCCGCCCGCCGAGTTCAGCCTAGAGGCAGCGGCACTCAAGACTCAACCTCCCAGCATCCCAACTGGACTTCCGTCAGAGCTTTTGCAACGTCGGCCGGATATCTCCGCGGCGGAAAGGCGTATGGCGGAAGCCAATCAGCAAATCGGTATCGCCCGAGCAGCGTACTTTCCGACGGTCAGGCTCGACGGAACGGCAGGATTCGAAGGCACGCATGTATCAAACTGGTTTACTTGGCCGGCGGGATTCTGGGCCCTTGGTCCAAGCCTCGCGGAAACTCTGTTCGACGCAGGCCAACGTCGCGCTACCTCTGAATCAGCACGCGCAAACTACGATGCCACCGTTGCGACCTATCGTCAGACTTCGCTGACCGCATTCCAGGAAGTCGAGGACAACCTCGCCGCATTGCGTATTCTTGACAACGAAGCACGACAGCAAGATCAGGCCATCGCGTCGTCAAGCGATTCACTGCATCTTTTCACAAATCGTTACAGAGGTGGGGTCGACACCTACCTCCAGGTCATCACGGCCCAAACGATCCTACTCGGGAATGAACTGAATGCTATCGACATTCTTCAGAGGCGCCTGGACGCGAGTGTGCTTCTCGTCAAAGCTCTTGGCGGCGGCTGGGACGTTCACCAACTGCCGACCTTTGGCGCACAGCGCGTTAAGGACTATTGATCTTCCAGCCAAAGGGAAGCATCGTCAGTGGGATTAGGGTAAAAAGGGAAGGACCATGGCATCATCGTCCCTTTGGCAGCACGTGGTCCATTCCTTTCGGAGGCCACAATCGCGGCCCCGGAGAATATTCGTGCGAGCCTTTAGAGGGCGTGGACGGGGTATGGCTACGTCAATGCTTTCAATCCCCTTACCGGCTGGTACGATGCAAACGTTATGGAAATTGGTTTGGGCATGGTCGCGCTGATGGCGGAGAACCACCGCACGCAATTGGAGTCGAATACCTTCGTGAGAAATGCGGAGATCGGCAAAGCTATGGCTCTGGTAAGATTTCAATACAATGAATAGCGTGCTCCGGCGGAAGCTCATGAGCGTTCCCCTTTGGGGCCGAACCAGTGTTGAATACATATATCGGTTCACGATAGTATATATGTAATGGAGGCACACATGGCCTACCGCCCTCGACCCTGTGAACAGGACAAGGGCATGTGCGTGATGTGTTACGTGATGAGCGCACTCTCGATTGCGCTCTGTATTTTTCTACTGTTGTACCCGATCCTGGGCTGGTAATTTTCAGTGACCAGCAGCTCTTGTACCTTGGGACGCCTAGCAGTTCGGACTGGCGTGCAATTCTGCATATCGCGTTTTTTCCCATAAGTTGATCTGCATGCGAGAACCCTGTGCAAACTGTCGAGCACCGCTGTGCCACCTCGAGGTGTTAGCCTGTTCTGGTGGCGAACGAAGAAGGCAGTGAAATACTGGTGATCGGAGGGCGTGAAGTTCAGATAACGCACCCTGAGAAACTGTATTTTTCGTCACATGCGCGAATCTCGAAACTCGATCTCGTACGTTACTATTTGTCGGTAGCGTCGGGCGCCCTCGCCGGAATCCGAGATCGTCCGATTGTGCTCAAGCGCTTCGTCAACGGTGCTGACGGAGATGCGTTTTATCAAAAGCGTGCACCCTCCCAGCGCCCTCCCTGGCTGCGAACCGTCACACTCACATTCCCATCGGGCCGAACTGCAGAAGAACTTGTGATCGATCACACAGCTGGGTTGGCCTGGATCGTCAACCTGGGTTGTATCGAACTCCATCCGCACCCGGTCCGCTCTGGCGATCTAGAGCATCCTGACGAACTACGCATCGATCTCGATCCGGGCCCGGGAGTCAGTTGGGATGATGTCCGCCGTGTTGCTCTCGAAGTGCAGCAACTGCTAGAAGAAGTAGGGCTTCACGGCTGGCCAAAGACTAGTGGTTCACGCGGCATGCACGTAAATGTTCGCATCGAGCCGCACTGCACCTTCACTGACGTACGCCGTGCGGCCCTCGCATTGTCGCGGGCAGTCGAGCGACGTGTGCCTGACCTGGCCAGTTCGAAATGGTGGAAAGAAGAGCGTCATGGCGTGTTCCTTGATTACAACCAGAATGCGAAGGACCGAACCACCTGCTCTGCCTATTCGGTACGTCCACTCCCTGATGCCCGTGTCTCGGCACCACTTTACTGGCACGAGGTTCCTGACAGTGACCCAGCCGACTTCACGATGTTTACAATTCCGGAGCGCTTCGCGAAAATCGGCGATCCGCACGCCGCCATGGATGCGGCGTCCGGTTCGCTTGAAGAATTGCTTGAGCTTGCGGCAAGGGATGAGGCTGCCGGTCTCGGGGACGCACCTTGGCCGCCGCACTTTCGCAAGATGGAGACAGAGGCACCTCGGGTGGCGCCCTCACGAGCTAAGTCATCTGGCAAGAGACCGCGAATGAAGATGCCGCTCATCATCGTGGCGAACTCTCCCGATAAAGCAGCCGCACTCGCCGGTCTCGAAAGGTGGAAGACGAAACACGCCCCAATCGCCGACCTTCTCGCCGTCGATGACGTACTCGTTGACTCTATGCGCGGCCGGTCATCGACGTGGACCCGCATCCGAGTTAATCTCCGTCACGTTCCCGAAGAGCTTAGGCCGCAGCAAGAAACTCCCGATCCTGATGATGATCCGACGCGGGAATGGCATCCGTCGAGCAAAAGAGCGAGAAAAGAGAGAAGGGAATAGGTGGGTAGCCAGCCGACTTAAATACCCTGGGAAAAAATCTCTGCCAGCTCTTGGGGCGCAACGACCTCGAGTTGAGCATAGGTGCAGTCGCTTGGCTTTTTGTCCCTGCGCCATCGACGAAACTGTGCCGTATGGCGGAAGCGGTCGCCCTGCATGTGGTCGTAGGCGACTTCCACTACCAACTCCGGGCGCAGTGGTTCCCATGACAGGTCTTTGCCTTGACTCCAACGGCTCTGTCCACCCGGCTTGCGACTCACAGCTTCCCCGTTCTCCGCCCAATGCTTCCATGGATGGGTGGCGAGCGCATCGGAACGATATGGCTTGAGGAAATCTACGAGCTCCCGTCGCTTTTCCATGCTGAAGCTGGCACACACCCCGAGGTGTTGCAAAGCACCGGTATCGTCGAACAGTCCCAGGAGTAGTGAGCCGACCAGGGTGCGCTCGCCTTTCTTGTGCCAACGAAATCCTGCGACTACGCAGTCGCAGTCGCGTTCATGTTTCACCTTTAGCATCACGCGTTTGTTGGGTTCGTAGGTTCCTGCGATGGCCTTGGCCATCACGCCGTCGAGACCCGCGCCCTCGAAGCGACGAAACCAATCCTCGGCAACGATGCGGTCGTTGGTCGCTGGCGTTAGATGGAGGGGGGGCGGTGCCGATGAAATCATCGATTCCAACTCGCGGCGCCGGAGTTGGAATGGCTCGCCGCGAAGGTCCCTGTCTCCGGAGCAAAGCAGGTCGAAAAACACGAAGGACGAGGGAGTTTCTCGAGATAGAAGGTTCACACGGGATGAAGCTGGATGAAGGCGCAGCTGCAGTGCGTCGAAGTCAAGTTCATCGTGCCTAACGATAACAATCTCTCCATCGAGGGCGCAGCGAGCTGGCAATGCCGATCTTAATGGCTCGAGGAGCTCGGGAAAGTAGCGGTTCAGTGGCTTTTCATCGCGACTCTGGATGAGAATCTCATCCCCGTCGCGAAACACCAGGGCGCGAAACCCATCCCACTTCGGCTCGAAAATCCAATCCTCTCCGGCTGGTAATTCGTCCACTCGCTTTGCGAGCATCGGCAATAACGGCGGATTAACAGGGAGCTGCACACTTCATGGTATACCGTGCGAGTGTATTCTCTAATTTGCCCTCGCTTCTGCGAGAAAGCTTGCGTTTTCTCGGCTGGCAGGTGGAATTACCATGGGTTTGACGGGCATCGGGGTCGCGTCCGTGAGCGCATTTATCGGTTCCACAGCTTGGCGCGATTTGCTGGCCTACCTGACCTATCCAATTGGCTTCATAGCCGTAATAATCGGAGGGGCCCAGCTATTCACGGAAAACACGCTGTATCCTGTCATCTTAAGTATTTGACGAGTATGACCACTTCTTAACTACCTTGCGAGTGTGGGCGGTTGTAGGCGGCGACAAGAAGAGTCTTAGCTTGAGCAGGCGCAATTAAACCGCGGGATCTAACCGGTGATTAGGCTGACTGGGGAAGGTCTTTCTGGGCGATTACGTGCAGATTCGCCCCGTCCAACCAAGCAAGGAACAACTTATAGCCCACCGATAGAATGATCGCGCCTATGAACAGGCCGATGATCCCCATCGCTATGAATCCCCCAATCGCACCGAGGAAGATCACCGCAATCGGAACCGCAACTCCGCGCCCCAGCAGCAGCGGCTTCAGCACGTTGTCGATTAAGGCAACGAAGAAGCACCAGATCAAAAACATTACAGCCTTGCTTGTGCTTACGATCGCAAACGCGCAAATCACTGCGGGAAGAAGCACAACGACTCCCACCTGAAGCACGGCGGCGAAAAGAAAAGCCAGCCCCCAAAGGCCCGCCCCCGGTAGTCCCACGACTAGAAAACCAAGAGCGGCGAGCAGGGCCTGGATGAGCGCGACACCGAGAATGCCCGTCGTGACGCTCCGGATGGTAGAACTGACAATCTCCTCGAACTCGGCCCCCCTTTCACCAAATAGGCGGTTAGCGAGGGCGCGGGAGGCTGCAGAGCCAGCTTGGGCCTTAGCCAGGAGAACTCCTGCTAACAAGATCGAGAGCACAAATTGCAGAACGGTAAGGCCGATTCCGGCAGAAGTGGAAAGCAGCACAGGAATAACGGCTTTCATGTGCGGAGCCAGGAATGTCAGCGCGGCGCTTAAGTTGGTGGCTGCCGCGGTCCACATACTTTTCAAGGGAGGGCCGATAATGAACCAAGTCTCGATATTAGGGGGCGGCGGTGGGACCGTCAGCGTGTTCCCCTTCATGCGCGCGGTCAAAGTCTGGACACCTTCGACGAGTGTTCCGGTCAGCAACACTGCTGGAACAGTCAAGACAGCCAACATAAGAACGGTGCATACAACAGCGGCCAGAACTCCGCGTCCGCCCAAGGCTTTTTGCAGTCTCCCAAAACCTGGGTAGGTAGAAATAGCGATGATCACGCCCCACAAAATCAGAGGTAGAAAGGGGCGTAGGATCAGGAGACAAGCGCCGACGAGGAGAATGGTTAAGCCAATGTGGATAGATACCTCAAGGGCACGACGTATGTACTCTTTGTCTTTGGCGAACTGCTCAGCAATCATGCCAAATCTCCCTAAGAGGACAAGACTGCTTTTGCGGGTGGCGTTGGCGGCCCTCCGTTGCGAGGGCTGGTTGCATTCGCATCCCGCGCAGAGCTAGGTTCGTACTTGCGTTTCCGAATCCAACCCGAACTATGACTTTGCAAGGGCCGCAGGCATTCCTATTTCGCTGCTGAGGTATGCTGTCCGGTGTTGTCTTTTCAATATGCCTCGTGGTCGCCAGCTGAAAGCTCCTAGAGCGCAGTATCTGGGGATGGCCGGGTACTGGCATTCGGGTCTGACTCTCCTAGCGGTGGCCAGGTTTGCACCGGCCAAACTATCAACTGAGTTCTCGAGTGCAGCGCGACACATCAGCAGTTGGCACACCCATTGCAATCTGGCATCGCCACTTCTTATCGAAATGTTTAGTCTAAAGCTAGCTGGGACCGGCATGTGTCCGTAGTAGGTAACTGGATCTCCATGCGTAACCCAGCACCATTCACGGCGTTAGGCCGCGGTCCGAGAAAACGCCTGCACTGCTTCACCGGTCATAGTGGTTGTGACGTAGGTACCAGCCTCGACTTGTGTCCAGTACGCCCCCGTTGTGAAGGATTACTTTAATAAGCACTCGTGCTTTTAAAGGATATGGCATTATGTCTTACGAAGCAAGAAACGCGATTTCTCTCAGAATGTTGACACGTTCGTGCGAACCAACTGCAATCGGGACAAGGAATAGCCAGGTCGTGAAACGGGGTTCTGCCAAGCGCCGAGAAGATCGTGTAGCCGTCACGAGGGGCTTTTGTGAGCCAGACACAACCCAACCAGCCTTTGCCGACCTCTTGCTCCGAGGATGAAGACCTACTGGAAGAAAGCGGGTGCGGTTTCCGAGCCTGCTTTTCTGATTTTGAGTTGGAAGATGCTTGTCCAGTTGCCCTGGTGATGGGTGGTGGAGTGCTTTAGCACCAGCTCACCGAATGTCTGCGGATTACGGCCCACCTCGCGGCCAACGCGCGATCGCAGAACCGCCAGCGTGCAAGAGCACTTTGCGTCGTCAAAATGACAAGCGCAAATTCCACGGGTGTTCATTTTTCGGCTTTGGCCAACGCCCGCCACAGGAGCCAACCAGCAACAGCAAACATTCCCATCCATCCGATGCAGCGCACCACGGAAGCTATTTGAGTATCGTGCTCGAGAACACCCATGCCGCTGAACATGGCAAACCAATCGTGCTCAACGAATTCTGGATCGCCGACTGTCAGCAACGGCAGCTCCTGCGCGCGCGCATCGGCCATGTAGGTGGCAATCGGTAGAAACTGCTCGAAGAAACAAAAGAGGCAAAACGCGGTGCCAGCGATCTGTCGCTGAAGGCAAAAATAAGCCGCCAGGGCCAGAGGAACTGACAGTTGAAGGATGGTTCCACCGGCAATCATCAACCCATGTCCAAAATATCCGAACAGAAGATGCCCGCCCTCATGGATAGGAACAAATACTAGATCGATCATCGGCAGCAGTCCCGATCCGCGTACCAGTTGGAATAGGAACACCGCATAAAATGCTAGCCACGCCAAAAGAGCCCATCGCGGAAGCGGCTTCCACTCGTCTTCGAGAGCAGTCAGAAAGGGCGGGCGCACACTCCAGGATTCAGGCTTCTGCAAAATGTCTTCTCCGCTTGCTAACTGGCTGATGACCTTCCTCGCAAACCGGTGCCATCAGATTCGAGAGGAATATCGATTTGAAATCACAACAGGCATCGGGAATCTGTGCCTAACCACTTTGCCGACAGGAATCTATTACGATACGGCCCCACGAGGCAATCCAAAACAAGGCAAATCTGGGAGGGACCTGCGCGACACTCTCGCCCCCTCCGAGCTTTTACCGCTCCTCTGTTGGTGTCAAGCTCGGAAAAGGAGAGTGAGTTACCCTGGTACTGAGCGGGCTTTCGAAGTGCTGAATACCGTACGGTTAAGGGGCAGCCAACCCCCAGGGTTTTGCGTTTTTCAACCGACTGCTGGCCGCAGATCCACTTCCTTGGTTGTGATTGTTATTCGTGTCGTCGGCAGTTTCGTCGACCAGTCTTCGGCGGTGGCTTCTACCGCTATCGTCCCAGGGGTTCGACTCGATTGCACAATCACCTGTGCGAGGCCGTTGAACAGGCTGCGTCGCGGCTCCTTGTCGGACTCCTGACAGTTGGGATCGCCGTTGCCAACGCCGATCAGTTTGCCTTCGCCAGCGACTGTGAAGCTTATCGTCATGTCGGCCGTCGGAATCGCACGACCATCCTTGTCGCGCACCTCAACGCGTATCAGGGCCAAATCCTCACCGTCAGCATTGATTTCGGCGCGGTCGGCGGTCAAACGAATTGCCACCGGGTTGCCCGAGGTCTCGCGTTTTTCGACCAGAACGACTTTACCCTCTTTCGTGCCGCGTGCTTCCAGGACACCCGGCTGGTAGTTTATTTTCCATTCGACATGTGTAAAAGGCTGCACTTTCTGGGAGCCCTGGCTTTTACCGTTTAGGAAAATTTCCACCGAATCAAGATTTGAATGCACCCAGACTCGGATGGTCTCACCCTCGCGTCCCTCCCAGCTCCAGTGCGGAAACAGATGAAGCAGGGGCTCCGACCGCCACCACGCTTGGTAGTAATAAAAGTTGTCCTTCGGAAACCCGCACATGTCCACAATTCCGAATTGCGAGTTGATCGACGGCCAGCCGTAGGGCGTGGGCTCGCCACGGTAGTCGAAGCCGGTCCAGGCGAAACCTCCTGCCAGCCACTCGCGCGCGGCGTAGAATTTCCACCAAGCTTCCGCAGTTTCAGCCCACGGAGGGTAATTCAAATCATAGGCGCTTACCCAATTGCGTAACTTGTCAGTCGAATAAATGCCACGTGTGGCCACCGTACTGGCTGTCTCCGAACCAACGCAAGGCTTGGTCGGATGTGCCTTGTGCCAGCCATCGGGTACATCCAGGTTGTAGTTGAAACCCATCACATCCAAGGCATCCGAAAAGTGCGATTCAAACGTTCCGTTGACCGCCGCTGTGCACGGACGCATGGGATCGAGTTCGTGCGCGCGCGCCACCATCTCTCTGAGGACACGCTCGCCCTGCGGAGTACTCTGCAGGGTAGACTCTTCGTTGCCCATTGACCAGAGAATGATGGCTGGCGAATTGCGGTATCGCTTGATCATCAGTTCGAGCTGGGCCATCCCTTCCGTCGACGAACTCATGGAGCGCGTTTCACACATCATCATCATGCCTAGCCGGTTGCAGGCCTCAACCCATTCCGGAGTGGGCATGTTATGCGAGGTCCGAACGGCATTGCAGCCCATCTCTTTCAAAACTGCGACTCGATAAAACTGCAAACGATCGGGAAGTGCGGCACCAACCCCGGCGTGATCCTGATGGTTGCAGGTGCCTTTGATCTTTAGCGGATTGCCGTTGAGGAAAAAACCCTTGTCCGCGTCGAAGGTCGCTGTGCGTAACCCGAAGCTGACTCGCTCGGCATCTCGCTGCTCTCGTTCGGACTCGACCGTGACCACAGCCGTGTAGAGCTGGGGAGTATCGGGCGACCACAGTGCTGGAGCGTCAACCGTAGCACTCGCGGTGAATCTTGCAGAACTGTCGGGGACGATCACCTGAGTTGGAGCTTCGGTGGTGGCCACACTTGTTCCGGCAGGATCGAAAATCTGCCAGCGTACTCGGCAATTCTTGGCGTTCGGGTTCTCGTTCTGCACCACTGTTCCCAGCTGGAGCATGGCCGCGTCACCTTTCACTTCGGGCCGGATGTAGCTGTCCCACTGCCCAAGGTGCAGCGCGTCGGTTTTGGTCAGCCACACGTGCCGGTAGATGCCCGCGCCTTCGTAGAACCATCCGTCGCCAAAGCTGGCGTCCAAACGCACGACTAGGTAGTTTTTTCCGCCGTAGTTCAGAAAATCCGTCAGGTCGAAACGGAATGGAGTATACCCATTGTCATTGCGCCCCAGAAAGCTTCCATTGAGGAATACCAGCGCGCTGCGAAAAGCACCGTCGAAGTCCACGGCTATGCGCCGTCCTTCGTCTTCCTTGGGAATATCGAAGACGCGCCGATACCAGCCGACGCTGGTCTCCGGATATCGCCGCCCCAGGGGTTTGTAGCCGTGCGACTGTAAATCGTTGTCGCGAACAAAAGGCAGCTCGACCGCCCAGTCGTGCGGTAAATCCAGCGGACGCCATTTTGAGTCGTCGAACTTGGTATTGGAGAACTCGAAGTCGCCGGTTTTGGAAAAATCCCCCTGATCGTTGCCCAAACCCAGATCCCGTGCCGGGTCCGTAGCGTGGCCGAACTGGAACCTCCAATTAAAGTCCAAGAGCAACCGCTCGCGTGGAGCTATCATCGCCGACGATTGGAGAGACACGGGATAGTGCGCAAGCAACGGGCGCACGCCATTCACCGGGACCCCGAACAGACTAGAAACTGACAGGGCGAAGCCGGAGCGCAGCAGATCACGACGGCTAACAGGAGACATTTGGTCGTCCAGAATCGAAAGCTACCCCAAGCAAATTACCGTAAAATGGGGCATTCCGACTAGTGCAGCCAGCAACGAATAAAAAACTATTCTTGTGTCCTCCCAAATAACCCGGGTTCAACTCCCGTCGCGGACGCCAACGTTACTGCCAAGGCGTGACACCGCAACCCATTCCATCAGCACATGGCATTCCCCGGTTCAAAGAACCACGGCCCAATACTGGAAAACTGCTGGAGCGCACTCGAACGGTGTCGGAAACCGACCTGTCAAAATCAGGGAGGTGGCGGGAAGATGTCGGGAACACTGCATCTAGCGCATTGTCCAATCGCGGACCGCGCGGTTGCAAGAAAGACCTTCACGATGCGGAACGTTTGGTGAAGCGGACCCCAGGAGCTGCCTTTAAGCTTCGTGCCCGATGCCGAACACCGTCTACCGCGGACACTCGCGGCACAAGGTATCGACGAACGCGTGACCAAGTACGTCTCGCTAAAATCAACTGGAGGCGTTGCTGGAAGAACTGACGTTGGGTGCCGATGCAACAGCTTTTGCTCTCGCAAACAGCCGCGAATCGGTGAGTCGCTGCAAGGAATTATTCTTGAGGAAACGGTCGCTGTTTTGAGGTGTGCGGGTGGATGCAGACACGTCCTTTGCCACCAGCGGCCTTACAAAAAATTAAACTTCTGCATTCGCATGTCCTAACGCCGGGCCGTTCTCGGCGTCTCCCTTGACGATTGGGCCACCAGGCGCCAATTCGCTGCCTTTGACCTTCGACTTGAAAATCGGCCACAACAATTGCGCATACCATTCGTCACCCTCATAGTGCGAGATGCCATAAGACCTGGGATACTGGCGGGTGATGATGCCGGTTCCGAAAATGATGTCCCACAAGAAGAACATGTTTCCGAAGTTGCCTTTGTAGTAGCCTACGCCATCATCGGTCGTGCTGGCGTGGTGCGCGTGATGGGTAGCCGGTGTTGAGATGAGATGCTCCAGCAACCAGGCTGCCGGGTGAAGAACTCTGTACGAATAGAACGGCTTGTCCCAGGGAATGCTGGAATGAGCCAGAGTCGTAATGATGCTCTTAAGAAACAGTGCGGCAACCGCCGGTGCACCGAGACCAAAATAAACAAGTGCAGTCGTCAAATAGATCTGGGAGAAGAAAATCGTGTAGATCAGGTTTTGCCGGTTGTTCATGGCCATGCCCATGTAGGGCGCGGAATGGTGGGTGCGATGAAATCTCCATAACCACGGTACCTGGTGATGCAACCGGTGATACCAGTATTGGGTCAGATCGTCGGCGACGCAGATGATGATGAAGCCCCAGAAAAAGGGAACCCATTCAAAACGATTCTTCAATCCGGGTAGGATTACTGGTAGCACTTTTGATCCGAAATAGGCAAAAAACGGGCCAACTGTAAAAAAAGGAACCACGAAACAGGCCAGGTCGGTCCATCTCTCGTTCTTAGTCCAGTGCTTCTCATACAGGCCAAACGAGAACTCCACAATCCCGAGCAACACCATGAAGATGGCTAGGCCGTAGCCATCGAGATTATGCAGGACGTATTGCAGACGGTTTGAAATCACTGGCTGGATGGGTTCGCTCCAGGGCCTTTTGCCCGTGATCGAGAGACTAAGAAACATCAATAGCACCGGTAGCGCGTAGATCAGCAGGCTGAGCGACGCATCGCGGACGATTCTTTCACGAGTTTTAGCTTCCATTTTCATTGGCCACTCCAGCTCCGTTTCGTGCTTGTTACTTGGCATCCCAGACAGACGTTCCGGCAGGTGCCCTGTTCGCCAGGATTTGTTGCGTAAGCTGCAGGCCTCCCAGGAAAATCAGGAGAGGCACAATGGTTACGAGTGCCCCCACGAATATTTTCTTGGCGAGCAACTTCACGTCTTCTAGGGTCATCTTCGGACCTCCTCGACGCTAGTCGGCAACGGACAAGTCAACCGGAAGTGGACTCTGAAGGCGTTGGGCGGTGTTTTCAAAATCCTCCGGCAGTTCCGTTCGCGTAGAGCCTCTGTACTGCGTTTCTGTCACCGTAGGTTTATTCCACGTGCGCTACCGCCAGCGGGGTGCTAGGTTGGTCTGTCAGCGTGACAGCTACTCCCCTAAAGTAGGTTCTGCGGACGAGGTAAGAGGGAAACTTCACCTCACTTTCTGCGCTTATGACAGCCAGCAGTTGGGATTTTTTCACTCTCCAAATAGTCTAGTACATAGATGGACATACTTGCAATATGTGGGACTCTGCGCTTCTCTTCCGTGCTGGACATTCCCCGTCCTAGCCTTAGGGGATTGCGCGGTGCGGCGTAACGCCAAATGGCGTTAACCTTCTGCTGATCCAACCTGGACGCAGAGGGTCGAGGAAGAATGGATCGCGTGTCACTCTGATTTGTAGTGGGAGAAAACCGGATCGAGCCCTGGGGTCGTATCAGGACACGGTCGCGAAGAAGTCACGTTAGAAGGATTGAATTGAGAGGGGAACAGGCTGCTAGGGTCAGGGTGATCATATTCTTTCTGCCGCTCCTAACATTTGAAGTGATAACCATCGCTGCGAGTTGCCAAAGGCAAAGCCGATGTACCATCGGCTTGATAAAGATGGCAGAATTTAGTCTCAGTAGGTAGTTTATAGAATACCTGGTGCCCGGTCTGACTTGGGGAACTGACCGGCATATCCATGGGTTGAAGAGGCGATTGCTTGAAGAAGACGGCGCTCCAGGTCGATGTCGATAGCTCTCGGCAAAAGATTTTTGCGAGTGCGGAACGATTGTTTGCCGAGCGCGGATTCAATGGTGTTTCCGTACGGGACATCGCGAACGACGCCGGAGTGAATTCGGCGCTGGTTGGCTACTATTTTGGCGGCAAAAAGGGCCTGCTGTCAGAGGTGTACACGCGTCACTGCACGCCGCTGAATCAGGAACGCATGCGACTCCTCAAGGAATTCAGCCAACCCAAGAGTGGTCCCACGCTCGAACAGGTTCTCGAGGCCTTTATTCGTCCCTCATTGGAGGTTACGGTCGATCATCACGGCCGATCAAACTTTACCCGGCTGCGCGCGATTCTCTCCGGCGAAAACTCGGCCCTGCTGGAAAAGTTAATTGCCGACAACTTTGACCAGTCGAGCCGCATTTTCGTGGAGGCGCTGCGAAAGTGCCTGCCGCATCTGACAATCGAGGATATTTTGTGGAGATTTCATTTCCTATTGGGCGCGATTTACTACACTGGCGCCGGGCCGCACCGCATCCGCGAACTGTCGAACGGCCGATGTGACCCTTCCGATCCCGTCGTCTGTGCGGAGGAACTAATCCCATTCCTGGCTGCCGGGTTCCGTGCACCCAAGGCCAAGCGAAACCCGTCGCGAAGTTCCCCCAGAAAACGCTAAAAGTCCGGCAGCAGGTCCCGATATTCGGCGGTACCTGCATTTGGTACTTGACAGCCCTGTCGGTATGAGGTTATACGACTGTGTAACACGAGTGTGTAATTCGCGACGTCCCCCTGGAGGGGCGTCACCCCCTGTGAACGGCGCCCATGACGAGTGGAATCCGGTGCATGCTGATGCGAGGAGGAACTTCGAAGGGCGCCTATTTTCTGGCGTCGGATCTGCCGCACGATACCTCGGAGCGGGATGAGTTGCTTTTACGTGTGATGGGCTCGCCTGACCCACGGCAGATTGATGGCCTTGGTGGGGCACATCCGCTGACCAGCAAAGTAGCGATTGTGCAGAGATCCGCGATTCCGCCCGCAGATGTGGATTTCCTTTTTGCTCAGGTGAGCGTGGACCGCGCGCTGGTCGATACCACGCCCAACTGCGGAAACATTTTGGCTGGCGTGGGCCCGTTCGCCATTGAACGATCTCTGGTGCCTGCGTCCGACCCGGT
>Ga0187783_10000285_pt1 | contig 38181 bp, 38 predicted proteins | sample 1015_SJ02_MP02_2_FD_132471 | JGI IMG/M metagenome (GOLD analysis project Ga0187783, IMG submission 132471) | Tropical peat soil microbial communities from peatlands in Department of Meta, Colombia - 1015_SJ02_MP02_20_MG | ecosystem: Environmental > Terrestrial > Soil > Wetlands > Peat | place... | reverse complement strand
CCACCGGTCAACCATCTCTCTGCTTCGATATGAGGCAGACGCCAGACCAGCCAATTCCCCGCGTCCGAGAAAAGGATCGGCGGGTCGCAATGAGCGCGCCGAGCACGAATAGCCGACAGAGAACGAAACAATGCCGTCACCACAGACCGATCGGCTCGCACCGAGCGTGATCGCTCATTCAGTGGGCTTGACCGGCACGCACCTTCACGCCGCGAGATCGCGCTTGTCGGCAACCGTGGAGTCGGCGTTGAGCCGGTAGATCATCGGGACGCCGGTTCCCAGGTTCAAATTGAGAATGCTCTCGGTAGTGTGCCGGTCGAGCACCATGACGAGCGCGCGCAGCGAATTGCCGTGCGCCGCGACGAGGACACGCTCGCCGCGCATGACGTGCGGCAGAATGTCCTGGATGTAATAAGGGAGCACACGGGCCGCCGTGTCGCGCAGGCTCTCGCCGCCGGGCGGCGCGACGTCGTAGGAACGGCGCCAGATGTGCACCTGCTCGGCACCGAATCGCTGGCGCGCGTCGTCCTTGTTGAGGCCAACCAGATCGCCGTAGTCGCGTTCATTCAACGCCTGGTCCTTGAACACCGGAATTCCAACCTGACCCATCTCCTCGAGAATGAGATCGAGGGTGCGCTGCGCGCGTTTGAGCGCCGACGTGAAGGCCACATCGAAGCGCAGCCCCTGGGCCTTGAGCTTTCGACCGGCGGTGCGCGCTTCCTCAATTCCTTTCGCCGTCAGATCCACATCGCGCCAGCCGGTGAACAGATTTTTCAGGTTCCATTCGCTCTCACCGTGGCGCACGAGCACAAGAAGCCGGTCGGTCATCAGATTTGTCCTTGGATTCAACGGGTCAGAAGTCGGTCAGGCCCAGCACATCAGCCATCGAATAGAGACCAGGGGGGCGTCCGCGCGCCCACAGCGCCGCCATCAGAGCGCCGCGGGCGAACAAGCCGCGATCCTCGGCGCGATGGATCAATTCGAGGCGCTCGCCGGGACCTGCGAAGATCACGCTATGGTCGCCGACCGCGCTGCCCCCACGCAGGCTTGCAAAGCCGATATCACCCTCATGCCGCGGCCCGGTGTGACCGTCACGGCTGCGAATGGCGTGCCGGTTCAGATCGATCCGGCGACCTTCGGCTGCGGCCCGGCCGAACAGAAGGGCCGTACCGGACGGAGCATCGACCTTCTTGTTGTGATGCATTTCGAGAATTTCGATATCGAAACTCGGATCGAGCGCCTGTGCCACGCGACGGACCACCGCCGCCAACAGATTGACCCCGAGGCTCATGTTGCCTGATTTGACGATGACGCTCCGGCGAGCCGCCGCGGCGATCTGTGCCTCGTCATCAGGGCCAAACCCGGTGGTACCAATGACATGCACCAACCCGGCTTCGGCGGCAAGCGCAGCAGCCGCGGTACTCGCGGCCGGTGTCGTAAAGTCGACGATGGCGTCGGTCTCGCCGAGCAACGGCTGCGGGTCGGCGACCACCGGGACATTGTTCGGGCCCAGTCCGGCCAACAGACCGCAATCCTGCCCGATCACAGCCGAGCCTGCTGCGTCGACTGCGCCCGCCAAGCGCAAACCCGGTGTTTCGGCCATTACCTTGATCAGGGCGCGTCCCATGCGTCCGCCGGCGCCCAGAATGACGAGCCGCATATCGCTCATATTGTTCTTGGTCTCCCTTTGTGGGGTCACTCCCACTGCCGGCCACGGCTTGGTTCCGTTAGGTGTCGGCCGGTTGCGGCCCGTCATAGCCCTCGATCACGATGAGGTCGACGATGGCCTTGCCGTGGCGCAGCGCGAGCGCCTGCGCGTATTCGGCCGAGCGATAGCAGGCCCGGGCGGCCTCGTAGTCCGGAAACTCTATCACGACGTTGCGGGAGCGGTTCGCCCCCTCCAAGGACTCGCAGCGACCGGCGCGCACCAGGAAGCGCCCACCATATTTGCGGAACGCTTTCATGTTGGCCCCCACATAGGCCCGATAAGCGTCCTCATTGTGGATGTCTACGCGCGCAATCCAATAGCCCTTGGGGTTCATTGCTGCACCCTGTCGGTTGGGGTCGCCCGGTCCATTTCCTCAACGATTGCCGCGGCAGCCAGTTGCGGGTTTTCTGCCTCGACGACAGGGCGGCCGATGATCAGATAGTCGGCCCCCGCTGCGATAGCGCGGGCCGGCGTCATGACCCGTTTCTGATCGTTGGCCCCGGCGCCCAGAGGACGGATGCCGGGGGTGACCAGGATGAGATCGGGGCCGACAATGCGGCGCAATGCCACGACTTCTTCAGCTGCGCAGACAAGGCCGTCGAGTCCAATCTGGCGCGCCTGCGCGGCGCGATCGGCAACCAGATCTTCGACGCCGAGCGCATAGCCGGCCTCGCCGAGATCGCCGTCGTCATAGGAGGTAAGGACCGTTACCGCAATCAGGCGCAGTTGTGAGCCGGCTCGCGCAGCGACGGCAGCACGCATGGTTTGCGGATAGGCATGGACGGTCAGAAAAGTCGCGCCCGACCGCGCGATATTCTCAACCCCCTTGGCAACGGTGTTGGCGATGTCGTGCAGCTTCACGTCAAGGAACACCCGCTTGCCCATGCGGGTGAGGTCTTGGGTGAGCGCGAGACCATCGGCAAAGAGCAACTGATAACCGATCTTGTAGAAGTTCACCGTGTCGCCGAGACCTTCCACGATGGTCTCTGCGGCGCCGCGCGTCGGCACATCAAGAGCCACGATGAGGCGATCACGAGGGCTAACCATCGACACCTCTCCTGCCGTCGGTCCCGAACCATTTCCTCAATTTACGGGATGCCAAGACGATCCCGGATGCAAGTCCATATTGACCATGCCGCGTGTCCTTGCTCGGTGCGGACCTGCAGAGCTGGTAGCCCGAAACATTCCGAAGTGTCCGTCCGGGCTTCATCTGTCTGTATGTGGAATATCCGACGCCGGTCTCGCACGCTCCCGATCCGCCGGAACGCCAAGCTTTCGAGCCGGGCGATCTGCACCCTATGGCGCGATCGACCATTCGGCTGATGGCCCAACTCAACTGCACACCAACGATCAGACCTTGGCAACGATCGGTCTGCTGGCTCAGCACGAGGGGTCGGCCCGCCTGTGGTCTTACCCTTTGCGATAGACCCAGACCCGCGCCGGCGGCAGGTTCATCCAAATGCGCTCAGAGGCCTCGGCACGAATGCCAAACAGCGCCGTGGGAATGGGCGAGACGACCGCATAGGTGAACTGAACGAACGGAGCCCCAGGCCGCATCATCGCGAAGGCATCGCGCAGCAGTCGCAGCCGCGTCCGCAGCGGCTTGGTGACCAGCGGCAGGCCCGACACCACCGCGGCTGCAGGCTGACGGGCAAAACTTGCGAGCACACGCCGCAGACTATAGGCGTCCCCCTGGACCACGGTCGCTGCCGGATAGCGGGCGCGCAACAGCTGACAGAAGGCGGGATTGAACTCCACCAGCACCAGCCGCTCCGGCTCGACGCCCTGTTCGACCAGCGCTTCTGTGACCGGTCCGGTCCCGGGGCCGAGCTCGATGACCGGCCCGCCGACACCGGGCTCGACGTAGCGAGCCATCGTGCGGGCCAGCACCTTGCCGGACGGTGTGACGGCACCGATGGCCAGGGGCTTTTCCAGCCATGAACGGATGAAGCGCACCTCGTCGTCGAGGCGCAGGTGCTTCTTGGCGATGAGCCGGGCGGAGTGAAGAGCCATGAGACGCACGCAGATGACGGGGCCCGGCCAACCCCCGAAGGACGGGCAAGCTGCACCGGTAATAGGGTGGACGACAGTGGTCAAGTTTAACTGGGCGGGTTGGGCCGCGTGCCGAGGCCGTCGAAAAACTCTTTGACCTTGGCAAAAAAGCCCGCCGATTCCGGATGCGTTTCCTGAGATGATTGTTTCTCGAATTCGATCAGCAGCTCTTTCTGCCGCTTGGTTAGGCTCTGCGGGGTCTCGACGACAACCTGGACGTACATGTCGCCGACCTCACGGGAGCGCAGCACCGGCATGCCCTTGCCGGGCAATCGGAATCGCCGGCCCGACTGGGTGCCCTCCGGTACTTTGACCTGGGTCTTGCCGCCGTCGATCATCGGCACCTCGAAGGAGCCACCGAGAGCTGCGGCCACCATCGAAATCGGCGCCCGGCAATGCAGATCGGCACCGTCACGCTGAAAAAACCGATGTGACGCAATGGATAGAAAAATGTAGAGGTCGCCGGGCGGGCCGCCACGCGTCCCGGCCTCGCCCTCACCTGCGAGCCTAATGCGCGTGCCGTCCTCGACGCCGCGCGGGACGTTGACCTCAAGCGTGCGTTCGCGGGTGACGCGGCCGGTCCCGGTGCAGGATGGACAGGGACTGTCGATGACTTGGCCGCGACCCTGGCAGGACGGACAGGTGCGTTCGAGGGTGAAGAAGCCCTGGGCATGACGGATTTTGCCTGAACCCCCGCAGGAGGTGCAGGCACGAGGCCTCGAGCCCGCCTTGGCGCCGGTGCCCGAACAGGCCTCGCAGGTTACCGATGTGGGAATCCGAATCTGAGCGGTCTTGCCCCCGTAAGCCTCTTCAAGAGAGATTTCCATGTTGTAGCGCAGATCGGCGCCACGCTCGCGACCGGACCCGCGCCCCGCACCGCGGCGGCCGCCCATACCAAACAGATCATCGAAGATATCGGCGAAGGTCGAGGCAAAATCCGCGCCGAAGCCGGCGCCCGCCCCCGCCCCCATGCCGTGTTCGAAGGCGGCGTGGCCGAACCGGTCATAGGCCGCCCGTTTGTCGGCATCCTTGAGGACGTCGTAGGCCTCGTTGATTTCCTTGAAACGGTGCTCGCACTCGCTGTCGCCGGGATTGCGATCCGGATGGAATTTCATCGCAAGCTTACGATAGGCCGATTTGAGATCCGCCTCGCTCGCATCCCGCGCCACGCCTAGAGTCTCGTAGTAATCTCGCTTGGCCATGGGAATCATCCCTCTGCCATGGCCAGCACGCTCTGCGTCTCGTCACCCCGAGACACAGCGCTCCTCGCGACCGGAAAACCCAGACCCGGCCCGGCCTTGACCGTCGCCGGAAGGATGGATGCGATCCGCATGCCTGCTGCAACCCCGCATTGCCCGATCTGCCTTCGCCCCATCCTTACGACAGCTTTCCTAAACCTCTGTTCGTCACCCGTGCCGTCAGGCTGATTTCTTGTTCTTCTTGTCGTCGTCGACCTCGGTGAACTCCGCATCGACGACGTCTTCCTTGGCACCACCGGCACCGGGAGCGCCACCACCGCTGCCTGGGCCCTCTCCCGGCTTGGCGCCGGCCTGGCCGTACATCGCCTCACCGAGCTTCATGGAGGCCTGCGCCAGTACCGTGGTCTTGGCCTTGATGGCTTCGACGTCGCTACCCTTGACGGCTTCCTTGAGGTCAGAAATCGCATTCTCGATGGCGCGGCGCTCCGCTTCACCGACTTTGCTGCCATGCTCCGTCAGCGCCTTGTCGGTGGCGTGGATCATGGCATCACCCTGATTCTTCGCCTCCGCGAGCGCCTTGCGAGTCTTGTCGTCGGCCGCATGGGCTTCGGCGTCCTTAACCATGCGCTCGATATCGGTCTCGCTCAGTCCGCCGGAAGCCTGGATCCGGATCTGCTGTTCCTTGCCGGTTGCCTTGTCTTTCGCCGAGACATTGACGATGCCGTTGGCATCGATGTCGAACGTGACTTCGATCTGCGGCACGCCGCGCGGCGCGGGCGGAATGCCGACCAGATCAAACTGGCCGAGCAACTTGTTGTCGCCTGCCATTTCGCGCTCGCCCTGGAACACCCGGATGGTGACGGCCGTCTGATTGTCCTCGGCGGTCGAGAACACCTGGCTCTTCTTGGTCGGGATCGTCGTGTTGCGATCGATGATCCGGGTGAACACGCCGCCCAGTGTCTCGATCCCGAGCGAGAGTGGCGTGACGTCCAACAGCAGCACGTCCTTGACGTCGCCCTGCAACACGCCGGCCTGGATGGCGGCACCGACCGCCACGACCTCATCAGGATTGACTCCCTTGTGAGGTTCCTTGCCGAAGAACTGCTTCACCATCTCCTGGATCTTCGGCATGCGGGTCATGCCGCCAACCAGCACGACTTCGCTGATCTCTCCGGCCGACAGACCAGCATCCTTGAGGGCGAGCCGGCAGGGTTCGATGGTCTTCTGCACCAGATCGTCGACCAGCGCCTCGAATTTGGCGCGAGTCAGTTTCATGGTCAGATGTTTGGGACCGCTTGCGTCAGCGGTGATGAAGGGCAGGTTGATTTCGGTCTGCGTCGTCGATGAAAGCTCGATTTTAGCCTTTTCGGCGGCCTCCTTCAGGCGCTGCAAGGCGAGCTTGTCGTTGCGCAGATTGATGCCCTGTTCCTTCTGAAACTCGTCGGCAAGATAATTGACGAGGCGCATGTCGAAGTCTTCGCCACCCAGGAAGGTGTCGCCATTGGTCGACTTGACCTCGAACACGCCGTCGCCGATCTCGAGAATCGAGATGTCGAACGTGCCGCCGCCCAGATCGTAGACGGCAATTGTTCCGGATTTCTGTTTGTCAAGTCCGTAGGCCAGCGCCGCAGCGGTCGGCTCGTTGATGATGCGCAGCACCTCGAGGCCGGCGATCCTGCCAGCATCCTTGGTGGCCTGGCGCTGGGCGTCGTTGAAGTAGGCCGGCACGGTGATGACAGCCTGCTCGACCTTCTGTCCCAGATGGGCCTCGGCGGTCTCCTTCATTTTCTGAAGGACGAACGCGGAGATCTGCGATGGCGAGTATTGCTTGCCATCGGCCTCCACCCACGCATCGCCGTTGGAGGCGCGTACGATCTTATAGGGAACAAGCTTCTTGTCCTTCTCCACCATCGGATCGTCGTAGCGGCGGCCGATCAGCCGCTTGACGGCGAAGAAAGTTCGTTCGGGATTGGTGACTGCCTGGCGTTTCGCCGGCTGTCCGGTCAGCCGCTCGTTGTCGTCGGTGAAGGCGACGATGGAGGGCGTGGTGCGCATGCCTTCGGAATTCTCGATGACCCGCGCCGCGGATCCTTCCATAACGGCCACGCAGGAATTGGTAGTGCCTAGGTCGATGCCAATGACCTTAGCCATGATCGTCCTCTCTTTCCGGCAGGTCGGCCGGGCCTCAACAGCGCCCGGAAGGAAGCTTCAACGGGTTACGTCGCACCCGCGGACCACCCCCCGGTCCGACCCCCTAGGGGATTGATTCGCCGCAGCACGGCGGCGGTCGCGGCTGATATAAGGACCGCTGTTTTCGCCCGCAAGACACTTGCTCACGAATAAAGCGCGCCGCCAGCGCCGAAACCACGCCCCGGTTAAGGGAGTGATACTTTCGATTCAAGGCGAGGCGAAATCAAGCCGATCAACCAACGTCCGGCGCGCCGGCCGCGATCACATCCATCGAGCCAGGGCGGGCCTGGTCGCTTCGGCCTGCTGCGGCGCCACCACCGGAGCGCGACCGGGATCCCGGGGCCCCTGGGCCTGGGCCTGCGAGACCTTTGCCGCGGAGCCTGTCTGATTGGACCTGGCCGTGATACCCGAACACTCGCCTGGGGTACCGCCGTGCTCGCAATTCCGCTCGGCCACGACAGAATTCATTTGACCTCTCAGCCGGGCACGCTAGGGCTGAGGCCGCTCGCTTCATCGACCGCCGTATTGCGGCCCACCTTGCTGACGATGTAATCCATCCGCGGGACGGACCGGCTTGCTGCAGGCCCGATGGGCTTAAGGGGACACGAAGGACATGGATCAGCGTTGTTTGCTTCGGGTGATTGGCGACCAGTGGTTCGGCTATCGATCGCGGATCTCTCATGTGGGTATCGTCGCGCGCGCGCTGGCACCGGCGTTGGCCGTTTCAATCTCAATCTCCGGTGCGCTGGCGGCGGAAGCAATCTTTCCGCAGACGTCTCGTGTCGGCCTGACGCCTCCACCCGGCATGCAGCTGAGCAAGTCCTTTCCAGGCTTCGAAGACGCCGCACGCCATGCCGGCATCATTATTGCGGAACTACCGGCGCAGGCCTTTCCGGACCTTGAAAAGAATTTCGCGCCCGATGCCCTCAAGGCACAGGGGGTTGGTTTCGAGCGCCGCGAGGATGTGAAACTCAAGGACGGTAAGGGTTTCATTGTCGTGGCCAAGCAGGAGGCCGGAGGCGTTGCGATCCACAAATGGGCGCTGATCGCCGCCAATGCCGACGTCGCTACGATCGTCACCATTCAGATTCCGGAGTCCGCGCAGAGTGTCTATCCGGAGGCCATCTCGCGCGCCGCACTGGCGAGCACCGTGTTCCGTCAGGTGCCGGTCGCGGAGCGGCTCGCTCTGCTGCCCTATGCGATGTCCGATCTGGCCGGCTTTCGGGTCGTTCAAACCAACACCGAGGGGACGGCGCTGCTGACCGATGGCCCCAAGGACTCCACCGTCAATGTCGAGCAGCCATTTCTGATCGTCGGTATTTCGCTTGGTGCGACGCCGGCAGCAGAGGAACGCGACAGCTTTGCGCGCCGGGTTCTGGCCGGAACCCCGGGCATCAAGGACATGCATGTGGTGCGGGCGGAGCCGCTGCGGATCGGCGGGCAGCAGGGTTACGAGATCCTGATCGACGGCAAGGACGATCGAAGTACGACTGACGTCAGCGCGGTCCAGTGGCTTCGCTTCGGTCCGACCGGCTACATGCGCATCCTGGGAATCGCCCGGCGCGATGTCTGGGCCACCGTGTTCCCGCGTATGCGCGCGATCCGCGACGGCATTGAGCCCCGCTAGGTTCGCTGTGCCGGACACCAGAGCCGAGCCGGGCCAAACTCAAGAGTTGCGGGCGGCAGTCGTGTTGTCGTTGGCAGCCGTAGAGTCGGCACCCGCCGCACCGGCAGCCGGTCCCTTGGGACCGCCTTTGGCAACCGCCACCAGGGCCGGCCGCAGCACGCGCTCCCCAATCATGTATCCGGGCTGCACCACCTGCACCACGGTGCCGGCCGGAACGCTCGGGTCGGGCACTTCGTACATCGCCTGATGGATATTGGGGTCAAACTTGCCGGCCATCGGCTCGAGCTTGGTGACGCCGTGTTTGGCGAGCGCTTTGACCAGTTCGCGTTCGGTCAGTTCGACGCCATCGATCAGCGCCTTGATGACCGGATCAGCGCTCTCCTTAAGCTCTTTGGGGACGGCATCGAGAGCCCGGCGCATGTTATCGCCGACCGTGAGAATGTCGCGCGCGAACGCGGCGATCGAATAGGCGCGGGTGTCAGCCACGTCGCGCTCCGCCCGCCGACGCTGATTTTCCACCTCGGCCAGTGCCCGCAACAGCCGATCGCGCAGTTCCGCGGCTTCCCTTGCCAGCGTATCCCCATCAGCGCCCGATGGGGATCCGCCCTGGGCTGAGCCTGGGGCCCCGGCCGGTGGGTCACCCCCCTGAGGCGCCGCAAAGCGCGTCTCCTCAGCACGCGGGCCATCCGAGCGCGTGGAGCCTGGTCGTGCCCCTTTGTTGGGGTCCCCGGCAGCGTTTTCCGGTACAGGCGCGGTTGTTTCAGTCATCAGCTCGCTTCCTGTCGAGAATCTCGGTAGTCCGGCCCGCATATCAGGGCTTGATGGCAAAAAATCAAGCCGCCCGGCCCGCGCCGAGCCCGGATTGGCAGTTCGGTACCGCTCGGACCGTCAGCCGGACAGGAGCTTGCTGACCACCTTGGCGGTGTAGTCCACCATCGGAATGATGCGCGCATAATTGAGCCGGGTCGGGCCGATCACCCCGATGACGCCGACGATGCTTCCGGCGCGATCGCGGTAGGGCGCGATGATGGTGGACGAGCCCGACAGCGAGAACAATTTGTTCTCCGAACCGATGAATATGCGTACGCCTTCGGCCTGTTCGGCACGCCCGAGAAGATCGATGACCCCTCTCTTGGTCTCCAGATCATCGAACAGCAGCCGAACCCGCTCGAGGTCCTCCATCGCCCTGAGATCCTCGAGCAGGTTGGCGTGACCCCGTACGATGAGCTTGCGCTCCTCCCTTTCGCCCCCTGACCAGCTGGCAAGTCCGGCGGCCACGATCCTCTGGGTCAGTTGGTCAAATTCCGCGCGACCAGCCTCGATGGCTTTTTCGAGTTCGGATCGCGCCTCGGCCAAGGTACGACCGCGGATGCGCGCGTTAAGAAAATTGCTCGCCTCGGCCAGCGCCGAGGTGGGCAGACCAGGCGGGACGCTCAGGATCCGGTTCTCGACCTGGCCGTCCTCGGCCACCAGGACCACCAAGGCGCGTTCCGGTTCGAGACGCACGAATTCGATATGCTTGACCCGCAAATTTGTCTTCGCGGTCAGCACGATTCCGGCCCCGCGAGTGAGGCCGGACAACAGCAACGAGGCCTCGGTCAGGACCGACTCGACGGATTTAGCTTGGCCGGAGGCCGCCACCTGGGCTTCGATCGAGCGGCGATCGCCTTCGGTGAGATCGCCGATCTGCATCAAGGCGTCGACGAAAAAGCGCAGACCCAATTCGGTCGGCAGCCGACCGGCCGATGTATGAGGGGCGTAAATCAGGCCGAGTTGCTCGAGGTCGGACATGACATTACGCACCGACGCCGGCGACAATGTCATCGGGATCAAACGTGAGATGTTGCGCGAACCGACGGGCTCACCGGTTGCCAGGTAGCTTTCGACGATGTGTCGAAAGACCTCGCGCGAGCGCTCATTGAGCTGACTAAGGCTGACCTCGGCTGAACCGATGGGAACGTCTTGGGACACGGGTCGCTGGTCTCTCCGGCGGACCCTGAAAAATGTCGATTGGACGCCGACAATGCAAGCGGCCTGAAGCTTTGGCCTTGTGGCTTGGAGACGGGCCTCTTAAAGAACGGCAAGCCCATAAAGGCGTTCGATGGCGGCGCTGGCTCCGGCGCCATCGTGTGCACCGTTGCCCGCGCCTCTCGTGTTTCCGGGGCCACGTTATCTTGGAGGGTCTATGCGGCCGAGCCGCCGACAAGCCGACGAATTGCGCGCCGTCACGCTGGAGCGCGCCGTCGTGAAATACGCCGAGGGCTCATGCTTCGTTAAATTCGGTGATACGCACGTGCTGGTGACGGCCACCCTGGAGGACAAGCTGCCGCCCTGGCTCAAGGGTCAAGCGCGGGGCTGGATTACCGCCGAATACGGCATGCTGCCGCGCGCGACCCTGGAACGGACGCGGCGCGAAGCGTCCAGCGGGCGCCAGGGCGGCCGGACGCTGGAGATCCAGCGGCTGATCGGTCGGTCATTGCGCGCCGTGGTGGACCTCGAGGCCCTCGGCGAGCGGCAGATCACGGTCGATTGCGACGTCATCCAGGCCGATGGCGGTACCCGAACCGCCGCCATCACGGGAGGCTGGATCGCCCTGCACGACTGCCTCGCTTGGATGCGGGCCCGCGACATGCTCCGCCGCGACCCCTTGCGCCATCATGTCGCGGCTATCTCGTGCGGCATCTATGCGGACACCCCGGTCCTCGATCTGGACTACCTGGAGGATTCCGACGCCGACACCGACGCCAATTTCGTCATGACCGACGATGGGGCGCTGGTCGAGCTGCAGGCCACCGCAGAGAAGAAGCCATTTTCCGAACAGCAGTTCCTCGCGCTGCTGGGCCTCGCCCGCAAGGGCATCGCCAAGCTGATCGATCTTCAGAAAATCGCCGTGATGTGAAGCGGAGCGCGCAGTTGCGGCGTGGCAAGGTCAAGGCAGCGATGATTGGCGAAACACCCCTACTGACCCGAGGCGCCGGCAGCACTCTGCAACGCGGATCCATCGAGGTCCCATGCACCGTCTGATCGAGGGCCGTCTCGTCATCGCGACCCATAACCGCGGCAAGTTGCGCGAAATGCGCGAACTCTTGAACCCGTATGGGGTCGAGGCGCTCTCGGCCGGTGAACTCGGCCTCCACGAGCCGGACGAAACCGGGACCAGCTTTGCGGAGAATGCGCGAATCAAGGCCCTGGCCGGCACGAGCGCCAGTGGCCTTGCGGCATGGGCCGACGATTCCGGTGTCGCGGTCGACGCCCTCGGCGGAGCGCCGGGGATCCATTCGGCGCGCTGGGCGGGGCCCGCGCGCGACTTTCAGGCGGCCATGGCGCGGGTGGAGACCCTGCTCGAGGAGCGCGGTGCCCGGAACCCCGATGCCCGACGGGCGCAGTTCGTTTGCGCGCTGTGTGTCGCCTGGCCCGACGGTCATCTGGAAGAGTTCAGCGCCGAGGTGCAAGGAACGCTGGTCTGGCCGCCGCGCGGCACCCGGGGTTTTGGCTACGACCCGATGTTCATGCCGGACGGCTTCCAACAGACCTTCGGGGAAATGTCGGAGGAGGAGAAACACGGCCTCCCGCCGCGCGGACGGGGACTCTCCCATCGCGCGCGGGCCTTTCTCAAGCTCGCGGCCGCCTGTCTGCGGCCACCCGCAGAGGGCAACACCGGATAGCACGATGAGCGGCGCACCTGACGAGCTCGATCTGGCGGTCTACATTCACTGGCCGTTCTGCCTCTCGAAATGCCCCTATTGCGATTTCAACAGCCATGTCCGGGCTGGCGGGGTCGATGCGGCGCGGTTTGCGCGCGCCATGGCGAACGAGATTGCCACCACGGCGGAACGCATTCCCGGACGCCGCGTGAGCACGGTGTTCTTCGGCGGCGGAACGCCCTCGTTGATGGATCCCGCGCTGGTTGGCAGCATACTCGATGCGGTCGCGCGCCACTGGTCGGTCGCCGACGATGTCGAGGTGACGCTGGAAGCCAATCCGACCAGCGTGGAGGCCGATAAATTCCGTGGTTTCCGCACCGCCGGCGTCAACCGGGTTTCGCTTGGGGTCCAGGCGCTGGACGACCGCTCGCTTGGCATGCTGGGACGCCTGCACTCGGCCCGCGAGGCTCTGGACGCCGTCGCCATCGCTCGCAACACCTTCAGACGCTATTCATTTGATCTGATCTACGCGCGGCCCGGACAGCAGGTAGCGGACTGGCAGGAAGAACTGGAGACCGCGATCGGCGAGGCTCAGGATCATCTCTCGCTCTATCAGCTCACGATCGAACCAGACACCACCTTCGCGACCCTTCACGCGGCCGGCAAATTGAACCCGCCGGACAGCGAAACCGCCAGGGCCCTCTACGAAGCCACGTTGGACATCTGTGCGACGCGTGGGCTGCCAGCCTATGAGATTTCCAATCACGCGAGGCCGGGAGGCGAATGCCGACACAATCTGATCTACTGGCGTCACGGCGAGTATGCGGGCATCGGACCGGGCGCCCATGGACGGCTCGGCACCGGTGATGCGCGGCGGGCCACGGCGACCGAACGGCGGCCGGAGGCATGGCTTGAGCGGGTGGAGGCACACGGCCACGGGCTGACCGACGACGAACCGCTGAGCCCCGAGGAGCAGGCCGACGAATTTCTGCTGATGGGCTTGCGTCTGGCGGAAGGGATCGATCCGGCTCGTTATGCGGCTATCGCGGGCCGCAGCCTTCATGCCGAGCGGATTGCCGAGCTGCAGCGCCACGGTCTGCTCGAGCCCACGACTGCAGGCCGGCTGCGTGCGACCCGCGAAGGTTTTCTGCTGCTCGATGCGGTGGTGGCCGACCTCGCCTCAGAGGCGGTGTGATTTAAGTTCGACCCGCCTGGGGCGGCCGGTCTTTCAGGTCCCGGACGCCCCGAAGGCGTGCGGCGCCGGGCTGCAGATCCGGCTGCCGTCAGTGGCCACTCGCCAGACGGCGAGGCCACGCTGATTGGTGCCGTCGGACCGGAACCGGAAAATGCCGTCGACCCCGGAAAATCCCGAGGCGCCGGTCAGCACCTCTTCGGCAAAATGCTGCTGGCCCTGGGTCTTGACCAGAGCGGCCACCAAGGACACCGCATCATAGGCAAGCGTCGCCGTCCGCAGCGGATCCTGGCCATATCGGGTCTTGTAGCGAGCCGCGAAGTTACGATAGCCCGCGGAATCCGGGGCCGCGTACCAAGCACCTTGCAATTCCGGTTCGGCGGAAATCCGTGGATCATCCCACAGCCCGGTGCCGATCAACTGTACCTTCTTGCTGCTGACGCCATTAGCCACCAGGGCCTGAACGATTCCGGGCACGGCTTCGCCGCTGTCGGGAATGAAGACCGTGTCGGCTTGGCGTGCGGCTTCGGCAACCCGCTTGATTTGCTCCTGCATCTGGCCGGGATCCGCCGGATATCGCTCGAGAGCGACGATACGTCCGCCCTTGCGGCCGACCGCCTGCTTGAACTGAGCCTCGACCACGTTGCCATAGGCGCTATCCGGAATGAGCGCTGCAAACGAGTGCCGACCCTGGCTGCTGGCGTAATCGATAATACGATCGACATCGGACTCCGGCAGGAAGCTCAGCAGATAGACGCCGTGTGCCGCAACGTTGGCGTCGGTCGAGAAGGCGATGACCGGCACATTGCGGCTGCGCGCCACCTGGGCGACCGCACCGACCGATTGAGCAAACAGCGGACCCAGGATGATCTCCGCCCCTTGGTCGACCGCCTGCTGGGCAGCCTGCTGCGCACCCGACACGGTGCCGGCATCGTCCTTGACCAGAAGTTGAATGTTCGGGGTGTTGAATTCCGCGATCGCCATTTCGGCGGCGTTCTTCATCGACCCAGCAGCCAGACCGGCGTTGCCGCTGGCCGAGAACGGCAGAATCAGGGCGACATGGACCTGGCCCGTGCCAATGGCTGTTGCGGGCTGGGACGCACTGGAAGACGTCCCGAAGCCTTCCGGGAGCCCTGACGAGCAGGCGCCCAGAAGCGTGAGGCCGAAGAAGCCCGCCAGCCAACCACGCACGCGCGGCCAGGACGGTCGTTCCGAGATTTCGGACACGGCTGCTGCTATCCTGTTGAGTGGAACGGAAGCGCTCTGGTTCACGGTTCAACCACGCAAGGTTTCACCCCTTGGCCGCGTTCCGGTACATCGTCCTCGGCTCGTTCGGCCGACGGTTCGTCCGTAAGCGCCTGCCAATGATTTCGTGCTCAAACGAGCCTGCTAGGTCCCGATCCGGCACACGTACTACGCGCGCTCATTCTCGGGGTCGTCCTCCCGACCGAGAAGTTCCAGATGCCATATCACGCGTTGACCACGGCATAATGTGGGTGAATGCCGGGCAAGTCAAAGAACTGTGATGGATAACCAACAGGATATGAGAGATAAGCGCAACAATATTGCCGATAAAGGATCAAGCCGAGGCCGGGGACGCTCCCGGCAAACGGCTGCCGATCACGCTACCGAGGCCCAAACTGCGGGGGCGGGAGACATACCGGCCCGGCATTTCCATCTGGCGGACGTCACGGTCCCGGCGCCAGCACTTGGCGCCGGCCTCTACGTGGTGGCGACACCAATCGGTCATCTGCACGACGTGACCCTGCGGGCGCTCGAAATTCTCGCCGCCGCCGACCTCATCGCGTGCGAAGACACGCGAGTCACGCGCAAACTGCTCGACCGCTATGGCATCGTGACGCCAACCACGTCCTACCACGACCACAATGCGCCGGTTGTCCGGCCCCGCCTCTTGGAGCGAATGAGCGCAGGCGCTGCGGTCGCCTTGGTGTCCGATGCCGGAACCCCACTGATTTGTGATCCGGGCTTCAAGCTCGTCCGCGCCGCCCACGAGGCCGGCATCCCGGTGACGGCGGCTCCCGGCCCAAATGCGGCCGTGACGGCGTTGACAGTTGCGGGCATCGCGACCGACCGATTTCATTTCGAGGGATTCCTGCCCGCCAAGGGAGCCGCGCGGGCGGCTCGTATCGCGGCGCTCTCCGAGGTGCCATCGACTTTGGTGCTGTTTGAAACCGGCAACAGGCTGGCCGGCACGCTTGCCGATCTGAACGAAGCGTTAGGCGCTCGCGAGGCTGCGATCTGCCGCGAACTGACCAAACTGCATGAGGAGATCCGACGTGGTGATCTTGCCAGCCTCGCGCAATTCTATGCCGGCGAGAGCGAGAAGCGCGGCGAAATCGTTGTTGTCATCGGACCCGCGCCGATCGCAGAGGGGACGAACGAGCACGATCTCGACGCCATGCTGCGCAGCGCACTCGATCGCGGCTCGGTCCGGGAGGCTGTGGCTGAAGTAGCCGAGCGCACCGGCTGCGCCCGCCGGGAAGTCTATCGGCGGGCTTTGGCAATCAAGACGGATGACGATCGCCAGTGACACCCGGCGAGCGCGTTCGAGGTACGGGTCGGCCAGAACGATCCCGGCCGCACCGATCTGTGCCGGCCGCAGTCGAGCGATATCGCGGCGACCGCTACGCGAGTTGCTCACATGCGGCCTGGTGTTTCGGCCCTCGGCATCGCCCGGCGTCCGCATGCGCATCACGATCGCATCGGTCGAACCTATTTTCGCGGCGCTCCCTGGACTCACCTGCGATGTCCTGCCACCGCCGAGCCTGGCGACTGCACACCTGAGCCACGGGCTTGACGGGAAGCCGCGGCCGGAGATCTGTTGCGGCGGCACACGCCCGCGACGGTTCGCTGCCGAAACGAGGATCTCGGGCATTGCAGGGGAACGAGCCCAATGGGATTGACGGTCGCCGTGCAGATGGACCCGATCGAGCGGATCAATATCCGGGGCGATTCGACCTTCGCGCTGCTTTTAGAGGCCCAGGAGCGTGGCCATTCGCTGAGCTACTACACGCCGGACCAGCTGGCGCTACGGGAAGGCCGATTGTTCGCCACCGTCAGGCCGTTGCGGGTGCGCGACGTCGAGAAGGATCATTTCCAACTGGGCGAACCGCGCCGGATCGAGCTTGGCGAGGTTGACGTCGTCCTGATGCGTCAGGATCCGCCCTTTGACCTCGCCTACATCGCGGCCACCCATCTGCTCGAGCGGATCCAACCGGCGACACGCGTGGTCAACGATCCCGCCCATGTCCGCAATGCGCCTGAAAAGATATTCGTGACCGAGTTTCCCGAGCTGATGCCGCCGACGCTGATCACACGCGACCGCACAGAAATCCAGGCCTTCCGCGCCGAACATGGCGAGATCGTGATGAAGCCGCTGTTCGGAGCTGGTGGTGCCGCAGTGTTTCGCGTGACCCTCGACGACATGAACTTCGGTTCGCTCTATGATCTGTTTGCCGCCACCTTTCGCGAGCCGTGGGTCGTGCAACGCTATCTGCCGGCCGTCAGGCTCGGCGACAAACGCATCATTCTGGTCGATGGCGAATTCGCAGGGGCGGTCAATCGCGTCCCGAAGGCCGACGATCTGCGCTCGAACATGGTGCGCGGCGGCGTCGCGGAGGTGACCAATCTGACCCCGCGCGAACAGGAAATCTGCACGCGGTTGGGGCCGGCCTTGCGCGCGCGCGGCCTGCTGTTTGCCGGGATCGACGTGATCGATGGCTGGCTGACGGAGATCAACGTGACCTCACCGACCGGAATCAGGGCAGTCAGGCAGCTTGGCGGCCCCGATATCGCGGCGCTGATCTGGGACAAGATCGAAGCCGCGACCAACAAATCGACGACTCAACCGGCGTCCGGCCGACCAGCACCTGCGCGGGCCAAACGCGGGCGACGTCTCGCCTGATACGGTCAGCGACGTCCAGACGATGTACGATCGCCGGAGGACTCGTAGCGGCCGCGCGAGCCGGAACTGTGCCGGTCCTGTCGAACCTGTGGCACAGAATTCTGCGTGGCCGACAAGGTATCGACGAAGCGGTTGGTCGCCGTGAGGCCCACAAACGCCAGGATGCCGATCGTCGCGACTGCCAGCAGCACTTGATAGAGTTCGCGTCGCGCCCGGTTCTTGACCGCGGCCAGCAGATTCGACCCCGCCGCCGCCACATAGGAGAAACAATAGATGATCAGTGCGGCCAAGCCGATGTAAAACAAGATCGTCAGATAAACATTCCCGGTCGCGTCTGCCAAAAATTTGATCACGCCCACCACAATAAAATTTTTGATGAAGTCGAGCAGTGTCGCCGCGATGTCTCGATAGTTCACTGTCACGCGCAATTGTTCGCGAACCAGGGTCAGGACCTTCGAAAACGATGACGCGATTGATGACGCCGATGTCGCCATGGAACTTCTCCTTGGCGCGATGTCACACGCGCCGTTGTGGCAGCGGCAAGGCGAGGCCACGACTGCATACCGCTTTCCGCGGCCCCGATTCAAACGCTCCAGAGCCGGTCCACCCCCGTCCGGCCGTCATCCGCCAATCTCGGCTCCAGCCCCGAATCAGATCGATCGCGGCACGACTTTGCACCGCCGCGGCTGCCTTGAACATATCCGACTGTCGCCCGCAAGACGCCTGCCAAGCCTGGCCGGCATAAAGACAATGTTTCAGCGCGCCTGCACGGAAAATACGTGCCGGCGATCCCCAGCCGCGCAGCCGGGCGAGCTGAGAGCTCTTTGAATTCGCGCCGAGAGATCGCGCGGACCACAAGGTCAAAGGGCCGAACCCGCAGGTCCGGCCCTAATTTCTCAGCGCTATAACACCTGGATCGTCCGCTGGTCAGGCGGCGGTTTGCCGTGGTGCCAGGCTGACGGAACCCGCGTGATGCCTTTGACCAATCAGCCTCAGAGGCGGCCACCGAGGCCAGCATAGTACACCGCCGACTTGCCGACTTCCAGTCGCGCGGCGTCGTCCCCGCTAATCTCGAGTTTTCCACCGATCGTCGGCGACCTGCCCTGCGCAGTTTTCCTTTCGCAGCTCGCGATTGCTCGAGCGGAGGGCGACCATCCGCTCGGATGCCTGAATTTTGGTCGCGATCTCTCACGCGGACCGCGGCCGTCAGGTCGCCTTGCGCATCCGAATCTCAATGCGCCGTCGTTCACGTACGTCGCCTTCGCCGTCCCAGCGCGTGAGCCGGCCATCGGTATCAATGAGCTGGGCGCCCGACAGCGGCAGGATGCGAAACGCCGCCAGCCGAAGGTCGGCGCCGAGGACCTTGACGACCGCGAGGGCGCGCGCAAGGCCAAGCCCAGCGTTGTCGGCCCACTGCAGAACCGAGGTCCCGCTTGCCCCTGAGGTTACTGCCGCGAGCGAGCGATCAAGGTTCGAACTGCGGTTGGTGACCGGTTGCTCGTCAGTATGGCCGATGACTTCGATGACATTCACATCGTAGGACGCCGCAATCTGCAGCAGCCGACTGATCACGATGGTCCGCAGTGCCGTCGCAAAGTCGGCGGTCAGATCGGCACTGCCGGCCGCGAAATAATAGCCGTCGGCCTCGCTCAGGTTGATTATCGGCGGCCAGGGATTGGGCTTGGAGTGATCGGCCTCGCCGTCCTCACGCAGCGCCTTCTCGATGAGGTCGACCACCTGCTGCGGCGTCAGCTTTCGCGGGGTCCCGGCGGCGGTATCGTCGATCGCCGACGCCATCGCCATCCCCCGAGCAACCTTGTCGGGATCGACCCGTTGGCCGAGCAGCCGTTGCATCCCGGCAATCGAGGCAGTCTCGTCGCGCAGCGCGTCAACCGGAACGCCCTGCTTCGCCAGATCGGAAACAACGTCGTTACTCTCGACCAGTTTGCGCCAGAACTCGTCGATGTCGTATGGCGAGCCCGAGACGCGCGCCCGCTCGACGAGTTCGGCGAGACGGCGATTGCGGCGGATCGGCGCCAATATTGCGTCGTCCGCAGCGGCCGCCGCTTCGGTCTCTTTCAACCGCTGCATGGCCTCATCCAACTTGGCGTGTTCGCTGGCGAGGACCACGCCGACGGCGATCAACATGCAGAACACCAGAAGGACCATGATCTCCGCCATGGTCAGTCCGAGCACGAGCCCCTGGCGATACGATGCAGTCTGCCGGCCGATGGTGTGCGACATCAGTCGATTGTTTCCCGCTTTGGCATCCGGCGCGCGCCCCGAAGACCCTCGACCACCCCGGATATCCGCTCGGCCGCAGCCGCAAGACTCTGGATGCCAGCTTCGATTGCCGGCAATACCTCGCGCAGACCTTCGGTCTGCGTCGCGGCTTCGACGCCGCACTTGATGAGCACATCCGTGAACGTTCGCAGCGTTTCGTCGGCCTTCTCGACCATGAATCGCACCGCTTCGACATCGGATTTCGAGCGCACCGCGAATTCGTCGAGGGTCTCACCCATGGACCTGATCATGCTGGTCGCCGCGTCGAGCGTGGCGCGGTTCATGGCAGAGAGGGTGTCGAATTCCTGCCGCCACATCGTGATCAGCTCAATCGACCTGTCTGTCGCAGCGTGGGCTATGCTCAGAGCCGCCTTGAGCTCCGCCGCCTGCTCTTCGGAATGCCCCGTCAATCGGTCGGTCGCCTGCGCCAGAGATTGAGCGATCGCAGTAAAATGTGCCTCCAACAGGTGGTCCGGCATCCGCAACGCGTCGAGCTTGGTGGTCGCAACGTCGAGGCTAGTGGCAATCGCCGCTGCCCGCGTTGACAGGGTCTCGCTGGCCGTCGACAGCACATTTGCACTCTCGGCGAGTTTGCTGCCGAGGGCTTGGCCCGCGTCGAGGATTACCTGCGCGGAACGGCGGGATGCGGCCTCGAGTGGCGTGGTCAATTTCGCCGTAACATCCTCCAGGCGGCCCAGGAACGTGCCTGCGAGCTGGTCGAATTTCTCCGTCACGTGCGTGAAGGAATCGGTGGCGGCCTGCTGTGCGGAGCGGCGGAATGAACCGAACTCCACGACCGCGCTGTCGAGTTCGCGCCGGACTCGGCGCGCCGCTTCCGCCAACTCCAATCGCATCATCCGCTCGATCTCGACCGGATCGCGGCGCATTTGATTGAAGATCACCCGCAGCCCGATCCCGGCAATAGTTGAACCAATCGCGATCCCGAAATTCTGCACGATTTCCTCGGCGGCGTTGGTCGCCGAGAATTGATAAAGCGACACACCGAGGCTCGTAAGGGTGAACAGAAAGCCCATGTAGTACAAATTGTCACCCGACTGATCGTCGCGCAGTTGCAGGCCTCTCGCCAGATAGATCAGCATCGCATAGCCAAGCATCATGCCGACGGGCACGAACGTGACCAGGAAAGGCCCGACTTTCAGCAATTTGGCTGCAATAATGTAGGCGCAGCCGGTCGCCACGAAGAGAAGGAAGACCACGGCACTAAGCCCGGCCACATCGGCGGCTTCGCTCAGATGTCTGATCCAGGTGGGGGGAGGTCTCTGAGCCATCAGCCGAGCCCCTGCAGCTTGGTCGCCTGCTTGAACCGACCGTTGTTATCGCGAATCCATTCGGCCCAGAACCGGATGTGATCGGCCGAATTGATCGGCTTGGCAGTCTGCCGCTGAATATAATAGATGGTCACCTCCGCTTGATGCAGGTCGGTGCGGAACTTCCGGTAAGCGCGCGAAGCCTTGTAGCGCTCGTAGGACAGGTCGCCGGTGTATTGCGAATAATCTGCTTCATGCTCCAGCATGTCGGAGATGAGAATCAGCGACTTCGGAATATCTTCGGCGAGGCGGTCGGTAAAGCGTTCGACCGCGATGCGCTGCACCGTCTCCATGATGGGCGAGGTTTTGGCCGGCGACGGCTGAAAGCCGGCTTGCAGGGCGACGTCGAGCGGCTCGCGGAATCCGTCCATCCACCGCTTTCTGGCCAACCGTGGATTGGCAGTGTATTCGCTCAGGCCCGAGCCGTCGCCCGGATTGCACCGCGCAAAGATTGACGTTCCTCCGGCCACCTTCGGATCCAACAGCCTGATTTCCAGCAGACCATAGGTGGGCAGCGTTTCCGCCATATCGATCAGGAACGTGCGGACCTCCTGCTTGGCGACGTCCGGAATGTCGTCGGTCGAATCGAGAACCACGACGGTTATCGAGTGTGGACCGCCGACCGGACACAGCGATGACGGCTCGAGCGCGGGCGGTCGCGCGGCGGTCGTATAGACATAGGCGCCGGCCGAAAGCGCGCCGAGCGCCAACAGCACCAATGCTGCTCCGAGCAGATGCCTGCGCAGGTCGCCGGGATTGGCACTACGCCGCCTTGGTGTCCGAACCGGCAAGTCCCTTCTCCTCCACAAGGTCGTCGATTTCGCGGTAGCTCGCGACCGCCTTCTCGAATTCCGCGTGAATGGCCTCCACCTGCCGGACGAGCACCGTCTGGGATTCGGCAATCGAGCGTCGCAGATCCTCGCGCGCCGACGTCTCCAGCATGGCCGGCTCGATCGGAAACGAATTGAGGGCGAAGACCGTCGAGAATCTGGGTGGCGGCGCCGTCTTCCTCGGCCGTTTGTTGGCTTCGCGGTAGACGGCCAGCAGAGTATTCGCCGCCCGCCCCAGATGAGATTGATGCGCCGCGAACAGGCGGACCAGGCGGGCCCGACTTTCGAGAATGGCGTCATGCTCACCGCGCCGAAGCGACAGATCGCGGTTGGCCTCCTCCAGAACTTCGATGGCTTCGTCGCGAATCTCGAGGAGTCGGCCGATGAGCTCATTCTTCTGTCGGATATAGGCGTCGTGCGCCTCGGCGCGACGCTTTTCCAGAGCCCCGTATCCGGGATAAGGATCGAAGATCAGAAAGGCATCCGCAAAGGCGATCAATGAGCACAGGATGCCCAGACCGAACAGCAGCCAGGACTTGAGGTCGGCGATGCCCAGCGGCTTTGTGTGAAGCCGCACCAGCACCTCGCGTCCGGCATCGGCTACAAGCGCTCCTGATACTTCTCGGTAATGCGCCAGAGCCAGGTTGAGGCCGATCGCCAGCGCCAGATAGCAGACCAGCGACAGCAGCCCGAACAGCTTGCGCAACAGGTTGCGATGGTTGATTTCCCGGACGCCGACCGCGGCAATGAGAAAACTGACCCCCACGTTGAGCAGTGCAAAGGTGACTGCTTCGGCCGCACCGCCCAGATAGCCAAGTTCGCTACCCTTGGCGAGAAAGAATCCATTGAGAAACACTTCAAACACAAACAGTGCCAGCAGGATGCCGACCTTGACCGTGAGATTTCCGCCGGATGCCCAGCGCGCGGTTCGCCGGAGCCGGTAGCGGCGCCGAAAATCGTCACGCTCGAGTTCGAGATCACGCAGTTGGCGTCGCAGCCGGTGCAGTTCGTCCCTGCCCTGGGCGGCTTCGGCGTGGAATTCGCTCACCGCGGCAGGCGCGGCCTGCCGGATGGTGCCGAACCGCCCCTCGAAGTCGAGACCGGCCAGACGCTCCTTGTAGGTGCGCAACTCGTCGAGCAGCAATCCGTGGGCGGCGTTGTTCTCCGCCTCGATCCGTTCGATGACCCGGTTTTCAATATCATCGAAGGCGACGCTGTCGCAGGACGGCTCGTCCCTGGTGCCCCGATCGGTACCGATGACGGCGAGCCCCATATCGCGCGCGAGCTTGTCGATGTTCAAGGTCGGGAAGACCTCCAGCGAAGGCCGATAGTCATGCTGCTCGCGTTTGAGCCCATTGACGAGGCGGGCGAGCGCGGACCGTTTTGTCGATTCCATCGTCTTTGTCTGTCGAATCGTTGACCAACGCCTCTCGCCGGAGCGACGCAACCTTACGCCGTCCGGATTCGCCTTGCACCGGATACCAACCGTAAAACCTCCCGCCGGAGGGTTCGGCCGTCCGGACCGGTCAGCGGATTAAATCCGGACCACGCATGGCCGCCTTGCCTCACCTCGTATTGATCACAGCCGCGAGGCAGAGGCGCGACGGATGGCCGCAAGTCCCGACCGGCAGATCAAGCGAGACGCCGACTTGCCGCATATCCTGCCCGTTCGAACGGCCATCGTCATCAACGTGATCGGCTTGAGCACAAGGCGATGCTTGGGCGCACGCCGGCCGGCCGGCAGGGTTGCCGGCACGTGACATCGGGCCATTCCGGCTAGCCGGCTGACATCGGAACCGGATTCCCATGGGTTAGGTGGTGCCGCTCGGGTGGCACGGTGGGCCTCAAGGCGCTTTTCCGCTCGCGCGATCGGCGCGTCCAGGCAGCGGTCAAGCTTGTCGCCCGAAACCGTGGCCCCGTCTTGTTTAGGCGCCGCGATCAGCCGAGCCGTTGATAGGCCAGCGCCCTGAATCTGGTCGGGCCGGGTCACCGCCTGCGACCAGATTTTCACACGTCGGCTCTGGCATTTGGACATCAGACAGCGGTGCCGCCCCGTTGCGCCGAACAATGAGATCGCCGGATGGGTCGCCGCGCACGCGGTCCCGGGGTTTCCGCCCAAACAAAATCGATGCTCCGCCATCCATTTCGGCATCGGTCTTTCCTGGCTGCATCGCTGCCACATCACGACGATTTATTTGCTTGGACGATGATTCTCGAGCTAGGCCGCGCCTCGCTCAAAAATTCTGGTCGTTGGCCCCTGCGCTCCGCCCGAAATTGTCGTAAATCGGTACCACGGTCGTGCTGTAAATGGCTGTTCAACTATATGTTTTGATTCGCCGTCACGGCCGGGTTAGCCTTGGGCCGGCGTGATGCGGGTACGCGGATGAAAGACGGAGCTTTGGCCGACGTGATCAACCGGGTCCGGGCGCTACCGCCTGGTCGGCTCATCGGCTTCCGTCCCGCCAGGCGCTCCACCCGCAGCCCCGGTTTTCTGCCCACCCTTCGCGCCTACAGCGGCATACGGGTACCTGATGCTCGGGTTGACCAGAACGGCGAACCGCTCGGGCGGCTGGGGGCCCTCGAGGTCAGGCTCGCCCGCACAGCAGCCGAGGTGCGCCGGGCGCAGAGGCTGCGCTACCGGGTGTTCTACAAGGAGATGTCAGCTGTCGCCGACGCCGCCACCCTGTTCGCTCGGCGCGACGTCGACGCCTTCGATGCCGTCTGCGACCATCTGATGGTGTTCGATCACACCAGAAAGAACCACGCCATCCGGCGCCGGCCGGCGGTGGTCGGGACCTACCGGTTACTTCGTCAGGACGTGGCCGAACGCCACGGTGGTTTCTACACAGCCGGCGAATTCGAGATCGGCTCGCTCGTCGCTCGCCATCGCGGACTGAATTTTCTCGAGCTCGGTCGCTCATGCGTGCTGTCGCCCTACCGCAACCGCCGCACGGTCGAGCTGTTGTGGCACGGTATCTGGACCTATGTGCTGGCACACCGGCTCGACGTGATGATCGGGTGCGCAAGTCTGGATGGCACTGACCCCGATCGGCTGGCGCTGCCGCTCTCCTTCCTCCACCATTTCGCGGCGGCACCGGAACCTTGGCGCGCTCGTGCGCTGCCGCATCGGCATCTCGAGATGAATCGGCTCCCAAAAGAAGCGATCGATCCGAAGATGGCGCTGCGCGAACTCCCGCCCCTGATCAGGGGTTATCTGCGGCTTGGTGCCTATATTGGCGAGGGCGCGGTGGTTGATCATCAATTCGGGACCACCGACGTCTTGATCATTCTGCCGGTCACAGCAATCAGCGGCCGCTATATCGAACATTTCGGGCCATCGGCGGACCGTCACGCTGCGTAAGCCCTCGGCTACAAGCGCCTGAGCGCCACCTCCTCGATGGCGTGACTGGCGTTTTTCTTGAGAATGAGATCGGCGCGCTGTCTCGTGGGGACGATATTTTCTCGCAAATTCACCAGATTGATGCTTTCCCAGATCGACGTCGCGGTTTTGATGGCCTCGACATCAGTCAGCTGCGAATAGCGACGGAAGAAGGACATCGGATCCCGAAACGCGGTTTCGCGCAGCATCAGGAAACGATCGACATACCATTTGCGCAGAACATCCTCGTCGGCGTCGATGTAGATGGAGAAGTCGAAGAAATCCGACACGAAGGGAACCGCCTTGCCATCCTTCGGCAGCCGGCCGGTTTGCAGGACGTTGAGCCCTTCCGTCACCAGAATGTCGGGCCGGTCAATTTCAATCCATTGATTGGGCATCACGTCGTAGATGAGATGCGAATAAATCGGGGCACGGGTCGGATGACGGCCAGCCTTGATATCCTGGAGAAATCGTAGCAGCGCCGGCAGATCGTAGCTTTCCGGGAAGCCCTTGCGTTCCATCAGGCTTTCGCGTTCCAGCACCGCATTGGGATAGAGAAAGCCGTCGGTGGTCACGAGGTCGACCTTCGGAACATTCGGCCAGCGTGCGAGCAAGGCCTGCAGAACACGAGCGGTGGTCGATTTGCCGACCGCCACCGAGCCTGCCACGCCGATCACGAAAGGCATCTTGTCGTCCTCGGTGCCGAGGAATCGCTGCTGCGCCCGGAACAGCCGCTGGGTGGCCGTGACATAGAGCGACAATAGCCGCGACAGTGGCAGGTAGATTTCCTCCACCTCCGCGATGTCCAGCCGGTCATTGAGTGAGCGCAGTGTTGCGATCTCGGCGGCCTTGAGCGTCATCGGCGTGTCTTCGCGCAACGCCGCCCATTCCGACCGCGTGAAGATGCGGTAGGGCGACACCCCGTCCTCGATGCGCTGTTCCATCGCTCCAACCTCTGCGACCGGTTTCGTCAAATGCCGGGACGTGGCCGGCGAAACCGTCAGTAATTCGACATTCCGGGTTGCCGCCATGGCGACGGCCGCAGCAACCCTCTCAGGCCGGGCGGCGCGAGGCCTTCTCCTCGAGGCCTGATCGCGCCACTCGGCGGGCAAGTTCGGCCTCCACCTCGGAGAGCGCGATGCCGCGGCACTCGAGCACGACCAGGAGGTGATAAAGCAGATCGGCCGCCTCGGCGACAAGGCGATCTTGTCCTTCATTGACGGCGGCCAGAACCGTTTCCACGGCCTCCTCGCCAAGCTTCTTGGCACAGTGCGTCAATCCCTTGTCGAGCAGGCGACGCGTATAGGAGACATCGGGGCTCGCGGCCGCCCGTTCCTTCACGCGGTCAGCGAGTTGCTGCAGGGTAAGCGCACTCATCAGCGTGCTCCGATCAAGAGTTCATGAGCGAGGCAGAAACCGCGGCCGGCAACGGACGTTCCTGCCGTCGCGGAGGCCGCTGGTTTAGTCAGGCGCTGCTTCACATTAGCGCGACCCTGCCTTCGATGATCAGACATCGAGACGGACCGGCAGGCCGGCGTCTGCCATATAGACCTTGGCGTCGCGGATGGAAAATTCGCCAAAATGAAATATCGAGGCGGCCAGAACCCCGGTGGCATGGCCGTCGCGAACACCTTCCACCAGATGGTCGAGCGTACCAACCCCGCCAGACGCAATGACCGGCACTGATACGCTGTCGGCGATGGCGCGGGTCAGCCCGATATCGAAGCCGAGACGGGTGCCGTCGCGGTCCATGGAGGTGAGCAAGATCTCACCGGCCCCCAACCGGACCACTTCACCCGCATAGTCGATGGCGTCGATACCGGTCGCGCGACGCCCGCCATGGGTGAAGATCTCCCAGCGGTCTCCTTCATTTGCGGTCGATACTTTTTTGGCGTCGATGGCGACCACGATACATTGATCGCCGAATTTTTCTGCAGCCGACCGGACCAGGGTCCGATTGTTGACTGCGGCCGTATTGATCGAAACCTTGTCGGCGCCGGACGCCAGGAGGCGGCGAATGTCCTCGACACTGCGCACGCCGCCCCCGACCGTCAGCGGCATGAAGCAGGCCTCGGCCGTGCGCCTGACCACGTCAAGCATGATGTCGCGGTCCTCATGGCTTGCCGTAATGTCCAGAAAGCACAGTTCGTCGGCACCCGCCGCGTCGTAGGCCAGGGCGCATTCGACGGGATCGCCGGCATCGCGCAAACCGACAAAATTGGTGCCCTTGACGACTCGGCCGTCCTTTACGTCGAGGCAGGGAATGATGCGAACCTTGAACACTTCTGTTGGCCCCAAGCCCTCCCGCCGTCCCAGCGTCACTTCTCAACGCTTCGCTACCACGGCGGGGTCAGCGTCCAGCAAACCTTACGACTAAGCACAATCGGCAAGCGCTCACAATCGACCCACCCGGTGGTGCTGTCATGCGTGGCGCTGCTCAGCGGCTATCAAAGCCAGGGCCACGGCAGCGTCGAGCCTGCCGTCATATAGCGCGCGCCCCGCAATGGCGCCGGCCAGACGCCGATAGGGTGGTTTGAGCAGCATTTTGACATCGTCTAGCGAAGCCAATCCGCCCGATGCAATGACCGGGATCGCTACCGCCTCGGCGAGATCCCGTGCGGCTTCGAGATTAAGACCCCTGAGCAATCCATCACGCGCAATGTCGGTATGGATGATGGCGGCGACACCGGCATCCTCGAAACGGCGACCGAGGTCGAGCGCGATCAGTTGCGAGGTCTGCGCCCAGCCGTCCACCGCAACCAGGCCGTCGCGGGCATCGAGCGCGACCGCGACCCGACCGGGGAACTTGATCGCGGCAGCCCTGACCAGGGCAGGATCGCGGACCGCCGCGGTTCCCAAGATCACCCGGGCGATGCCGCGGTCAAGCCAGGCTTCCACGTCGGCCATGCGGCGGATCCCACCGCCCAGCTGCAATGGAATGGAGACAGCCGCAAGAATCCGATCGATAGCCGTCTGATTCATCGACTGACCGGCAAACGCTCCATCGAGATCGACGACGTGGAGATATTTGAACCCCTGCGCTTCGAAAGCCCGCGCCTGAGCGGCTGGATCACGGTTAAAGACTGTCGAGCGGACGAGATCACCCTGCTCGAGCCGCACGCAGACGCCTTCCTTGAGATCGATCGCCGGGAACAGAATCACGGGGCCCAACCCAAAAAATTGGCGATGAGCGCCAGACCCAACCGCTGGCTCTTTTCCGGATGGAACTGGGTGCCCGCGCACGTGTCATGAGCCACCACCGCGGTGACCGGACCGCCATAATCGGCTTGTGCGACCAGACAGTCGGCATCAGCGACATCGAGGTGATACGAATGGACAAAATAGGCGTGCAGACCGACGGGCCCCAACGCGATATCGGCGAGGATCGGGTGGGGTCTCAGCGGCGCGAGCGTATTCCAGCCCATGTGGGGCACCTTCAGGGCGGAGTCGCGCGGTTCGATCCTCTTGACCTCGCCGGGAATCCAGCCAAGCCCTTTGGTGACCTCGTATTCGCGACCCTGCTCGGCCATGAGCTGCATGCCGACACAGATGCCGAGGAATGGCCGGCCCCGGCGGCGCACGGTTTCCTCGAGCGCCTCGACCATGCCCTCCACCGCATCAAGCCCACGCCGGCAATCGGCAAACGCACCGACGCCGGGCAGGACAATCCGATCGGCACGCCGGACGAGGTCGGGGTCGCTTGTGACGACAATCGCCTGGTTACGGCCATGCTCGCGGGCAGCGCGCTCAAATGCCTTGGCGGCGGAATGCAGATTGCCCGAACCGTAATCAACAATGGCCACACTCATTACGCCACCTCTCACACACTCCTGGCGAATCATCCGGTCGGGATCACGAGGGCGCTCCCGGCTCAGGGAACAGTCCGATCACTTCGGGCAAAGTCCGGCCCGGCGGAGATGCAGGCCTCGAGGGCGACTGGCGCGGCGCCTGGAGCGGGCCCCCGGCCACCCAAGCATCAAAGAAGCGACGCTCGGCAGCCTCGAGGTCATCACCAACCACAACGCCCAGATTGATCCATCCGCGCCGAGCGAGCGTCCAACGACGCAGGCTCGACGCCTCGAACCCCACCAGTAACGAGAGCAGCCCGAGCACCAGCCCGGACGCGTCACTCGCACCAATCAGTCTCAACACTCCCAACAACGCGGCGGCAAGCGCCAGATACCCGACCAGGACCAGCCACAGACGATGGCCCAGCATCCAAATCGGCGGCACCAGGAATGCCGGCCAGGAGAAGCCGTCGCGCACGAAGGCGAATCGTTCGGTGTGACCGAGCCCATCCTCGGTCCGCGTTGGAGGCTCGTGTACGGTGTAGACGGCCATCGATAGGTCCCCACCTTTGGGTTAGTCGAAAACGCTCACCGGAGCCCACGAAGATCCCAAAGCGGCTGGCGACCAGCGCGGTGCCCGGCAAGGATGAGCGGCACCGGTGCTGAACCGATGCGGTCCCGTTGTCCTGACGAATCGGTCGGCGCCCTCACGGTTCGCTTGGCCGCCTAGCCGCCAAGCCGTCCCTTGGTGGAAGGCACCTCGGCGGCCGCCGCCGGGTCGATCGCGACGGCTCTCCGCAAGGCCCGGGCCAAGCCTTTGAAGCAGGACTCGGCGATGTGATGATCGTTAGACCCATAAAGCGTCTCCACATGGAGTGTGGCCTCGGCATTGACCGCAAAGGCCCGAAACCATTCACCGACCAACTCGGTATCGAACGACCCCACCTTGTCGCGGCCGAAGGTCGTCCGGAATACCAGAAAGGGCCGTCCCGACAGATCGATCGCTACCCGGGTCAGGGCCTCATCCATTGGCACGTGGACGTCCGCATAGCGCGTGATGCCACGCTTGTCACCGAGCGCCTGTTTGAAGGCCTGACCCAGTGCGATACCGACGTCCTCGGTAGTGTGATGCTGGTCGACCTGCAGATCTCCCTTGGCGGCGACCTTGATGTCGATGCGCGAGTGCAGGGCTAGAAGATCCAGCATGTGGTCGAGGAAGCCGATACCGGTCGCAATGGTGCCGGTGCCAGTGCCCTCGAGCAGCATCGCGACCTCGACATCGGTTTCTTTGGTGGTTCGGCGCAGCGTGGCTTGGCGCATGGATCGGGCCCGATGGATTGACGACGCAATCCGCATAGCATGATTTGCTGCGCAGCGTCTCCAGGCCCGCCCTGTGGGAACTTCCACCGACGCTTCAGCTCGAACATCGACCAGCAACCTGCGTTTACTCGCACGTTCCCCGACGTCGTTCTGCGTGGAGCAGATACGGCGCGGATTCGCTTGGTCCGATCGGCCGCGTTGCGTCGCCTCGTACGTGTTTCGTTCCGGTTGAGGCGGGGCTCCCTTGCCATGCGTTTTCAAACCGCGAGGGTCAGGCCGGATCACCGCCTCATGGAGCGCGGCCGCGCACGGCCAAAAAAATGCTAAGGGACGACAGCTGGCGGCGGACGGAGCGACCGGTTTGCAACATGGGCCCGCAGCCCCTACATGACGTGCCGACATCTTACTTCCAGGCTTATCCCATGCTTACTCCTGCGTCCGGCTCGTGGCACGGCACAACCATCTTGGGCGTTCGTAAAGGCCCGGTGATCGCCATCGGGGGCGACGGCCAGGTGAGCGTCGGACAGACCATCGTCAAGGCCAATGCCCGCAAAGTGCGCCGGCTCGGTAAGGGCGAAGTGATCGGCGGTTTCGCGGGCGCGACGGCCGATGCCTTTACGCTGTTCGAGCGGCTGGAGAGCAAGCTTGAGCAATATCCGTCCCAGCTGACCCGAGCCGCGGTGGAGCTCGCCAAAGACTGGCGTACGGATCGTTATCTGCGGCGCCTGGAAGCCATGATGCTGGTCGCCGACCGGGACGTCTCGCTGATGCTGACCGGGACCGGCGACGTGCTCGAGCCCGACTCCGGCGTGATGGGCATCGGCTCGGGTGGCAACTATGCGGTGGCCGCCGCGCGTGCGCTGATCGAGGAGAGCGATCTGGACGCTGAATCGATTGTGAGGAAGGCGCTCACCATCGCGGCTGACATCTGCGTCTACACCAACCGAAATTTCACGATCGAGACCTTGAAGACATGACTGCCATTTTGAGCGTGAACGAACAGCCGGTGAGGGTCGATCCACTCAAGGCCGCCTTCTCACCGCGCGAGATCGTTTCCGAGCTCGACCGTTTTATCGTCGGTCAGACCGAAGCCAAGCGCGCGGTGGCGATTGCGCTGCGCAACCGGTGGCGACGGCTGCAGCTCGAGGACAAGCTGCGCGAGGAAGTGCTGCCGAAAAATATTCTGATGATCGGACCAACCGGCGTTGGCAAGACCGAGATCTCCCGGCGGCTGGCGAAGCTCGCGGGCGCTCCCTTCCTGAAGGTCGAGGCCACGAAGTTCACCGAGGTTGGCTATGTCGGGCGCGACGTCGAACAGATCGTCCGCGACCTCGTGGAGATCGCCATCGTCATCACCCGCGACAAGAAGCGCAAGGAGGTTGCTGCTCGCGCCCATCTGGCTGCGGAAGAGCGGGTCGTCAATGCCCTGGTCGGCGCCAACGCCAGCGCCGCCACCAAGGACGCATTCCGTCGAAAATTGCGCGCCAACGAGCTCGACGACAAGGAGATCGAGATCGAGGTGCAGGCCGGTGGTCCGGGCTTGCCGCTGTTCGAGATTCCCGGCATGCCGGGTGCCCAGATGGGGGCGGTATCGATCGGCGATTTGTTTGGCAAGGCGCTCGGCGGCCGCACCAAGACCCGACGGCTCATGGTGCGCGAATCCCACGATATCCTGATCAATGAAGAAAGTGACAAATTGCTCGATCAGGATCAGCTCGTCAGCGAAGCCATCCGGGCGGTGGAGAATAACGGGATTGTGTTCCTCGACGAGATCGACAAGATCTGCGCGCGGGACGGACGGGTGGGCGCCGACGTTTCACGCGAAGGGGTGCAGCGCGATCTATTGCCGCTCATTGAAGGTACCAGCGTATCGACCAAACACGGCCCGGTGAAGACCGACCATATTCTCTTCATTGCGTCCGGCGCCTTCCATGTCTCCAAACCATCGGACCTGCTGCCCGAGCTCCAGGGCCGGCTTCCGATTCGCGTAGAGCTCAAACCGCTCAGCCGCAATGATTTTCGCCGCATCCTGACCGAGCCGGAGGCCTCGCTGATCCGCCAGACGGTGGCATTGATGGCGACCGAAGGGCTCGACCTGCAATTCACCGACGATGGCATCGACGCGATCGCTGACATCGCGGTCGAGGTCAATTCCAGCGTGGAGAATATTGGGGCGCGCCGTCTGCAGACCGTGATGGAGCGCGTGCTTGATGAGATCTCGTTTTCGGCACCGGACCGCTCGGGCGATTCAATCACCATCGACGCCCACTATGTGCGGGAGCATATCGGTGACCTGGCCCGGAATGCCGATCTGTCGCGCTTTATCCTATAGTCTGGTCTGCCGCTCCAAATTCAAATCGAGCGGTGAGAGCAGCGGCCTCTAACGAACCGGCAATCGGCTGTTTGATTCGGCGTCGGCCAAGCGCGCAGCCATCCGGCTGCACTGATCCGATCATTCACGCGTCCGACGCAGGCGAACGTAGAGAGCGCCCTCCCCGCCATGGGAGCTGTCGGCGACCGCGAAGCCTGCGACGTGGTCGCGCAACTCGGCGGAGTGCAGCCACAGCGGCACCTGGCGTCGCAGCACGCCACCTGATTGGTTCGCGTCTCTACCGCCCTTCCCGGTGATCACCAGCACCACCTTGGCGCCCCGCCCGCGCGCGGACCGCAGGAAGCCAAGCAATGCATGGTGAGCCTCCGACTGTTTGAGACCATGCAGATCGATCCGTCCGTCGATCGGCTCACGGCCGCGGGCGAGACGCTGCTTGAATCGGCGATCGAGCGCGGTCGGCGCCGGCAGGGGCCGTACCGGATGGGAGGCCCGGGTGGCGCGCGCGCCTGTCGCGGCCGCGCGGCCGGACCCCGCGGTTTCGACCTCGCTCGGCGTATCGGCGGATCGTCCGGAAGACCTTAATGGAGCCACCGATCGGGTGGCATCGAACCACAGCGTGCGCTCTTCGGCGGTCAGCGGCCGCATTGGTCGTACGCGATCGCGGTTCATGAGCCGGGCCGGTGCCTTGAGGACGCATGCCCTGACTCGGTCGAGCCCGCTGCGGGCGACCGCTTGGCAACGGCGACCACCGGACGCGGACGCGGGATCGGCACGTGAGTGGTGCCGACCGACGGGTCGAGCTCGCGCGGGACCAGCATCACGAAGCGGCCCGGATTACGGATGCGGCCGGCCATATGGCCGGCCTCGTCGCCGGCACCGAAATAAAGATCTGCACGCGCCGGACCCACGATGGCCGAGCCGGTATCCTGAGCGATCATCAGCCGGCGAAAGTGACTTGCCGGGCCGTTGCCGGCAATCGGCAGCTCGGCCTCGATCCAGAAGGGGGTCCCATAGGCATGGACATTCTTGTCGACCGCAATCGAGCGGCCGGCGTTAAGCGAGATGCCCTCCGCGCCGAGTGCTTCGTCATCATTGGCGAGATCAGCGACGTGGAAGAAGATAAACCCCTTGTCCTGGCGCCGCAGGTCGCGTCCCTCTTCGGGATTGGCAAGCATCCAGCGCCGGATGCGATCAAGCGACATCTCATCTCTCGGCATGACGTTGTGCTCGATCAGAATCCTGCCGATCGGCGTGTACGGCTGTCCATTATTTGATTCGTAGTTCAGCCGCAGAAACGACCCGTCAGCCAGCCGCACCCGCGCCGAGCCCTGGATGTGAGTAAAGAAGGCCTCGATCGGGTCCTTGACCCAGCAGATCTCCAGATTGCGGCCGTCGAGCGCGCCGTCCTCGATTTCACCGCGATCGAAGTAGGGCACCAGCTTGTGTTTGGGAGGGCGGTGACGCCACACTTGGCCCTTGTTTGGGAAACCCACCGTGATGAGACGCTTGCCGCCGGGAAGAAGGTCATCGGGCTTGCGATACATGGGGGTGGCAAACTCAGGTCCCGGCAAGCGTGCGCCATCGATGATCGGTTCGTAGTAGCCAGTCAGAAAGCCCCGCCCATCGCCGCCGAGCCGACTGATTCGGAATGGTCGAAAATTCTCCTCGAAGAAAGCGGCGACGCGGTCGGCCGGCAAGGGCAGGGCGGCTCGGGCCCGACGACAGATCCCGGCCAGCGCCACGGTCATCGGCTTGACGTCCCGCCTCGACAGCACTTGCGGGAGGATTGCACGGCAGCTGGCGAGCAGGGTCGCAAATGCCGCCGCGTGATCGTCAGCGGCCCAACCGTCGAGGTCGGACCACGCCAAAGGGATCAGCTCGGTGTCCGGCAGCCGGAACAGCTCGGGAGGATTCCTCGACGTCCCATCCGCCGCGCGCCAGCCGACAGCGGCCAGGAGCGCCGCGCCTATAACGGCAACGCGAATCGCACGATAACGCGCCGACATGGCGAATGACGACTAGATCCAGGTGCCGGCCGTCGAGATGCGCTACGGCCCGGCTTCGGTGGCAACCAGCTTCCAGTTGGGGTCGCGCGACGAAACGTCCCGCGCAAAGGTCCATACGTCCGTCACCTCGGTCACTTTGTCGGGCGAGCCATCGATGACGGCGCCCGAGCGGTCCCGTGTGACAGAAACCAGCTGCGACACGAAGCGCAAGGTGATCTGGGCGATCCGGCCGCGCACCTCGGCGCCAGTCACTTCCGACTTGTCGATCGACACGAAACGAGTCTCGGCCTGTTCCCCACGCGCCTCGCGCTCGCGGATCGCCGCGTCGAACCCGTCGAACACCTCCCGCGACAACAGACCCTTCAGGCTGCGTCGATCGGCCTGCGCATAGGCGGTCACGATCATCTCGTAGGCGGCACGTGCGCCGGCCAGAAAATGCGCCAGATCAAAACTCCGATCGACACTTACCACCGCGTCGAGGCCACGGGCGATCGGGGAGCCTGGTTCGGTGACACCCTTCCAGCGGTCCGGCGCCGGCGGCTCGACCGGAGGAACGCTTGCGGGCTCTGCCGCGCGGCCGGGCAGGGTGACAACTTTGTTATCATTGGTCGATGTACGCACGGCATCGCGCGCCGAATAGGGGTCGTAGGGGGGCCGCTCCCGGCCAGTACGCTGACCCAGAACACTGCGCAGGCGCAGAAAAATCAGCACCGCCAATGCCACAAAAATGATCGTCGTGATGTTGATGTCGAACACGGGTTGCTCTCGGCAGTCTCACGCCAGTTAAACGGGACGGCCCGCGCCGCGTGCGTCAGGATTAAGACGCCAAATCCGTCGACATTATGTAGGCGCGTGGCGTGGCTATTCCAGAGGTCGACGCGACAGACACCGAAAACCGGCGTCGGCAACCGCGCGCACCCCAGAGCAAAGCTTAGACGATCCTCGCCCCCGAGCCAACCTTGAGGTCGCACGGATCGGTTGAGGGTGGAACGAACTCGGAGACCTCGGTTCCGAGCGATACGGCCGAGGCGCCGGCATCCTTGTCCCGGCAGACCGCCTGTGTTAGCCACACCGCCGGTTGCGAACGGGCCGGACATCCTGAAGACCCGCGTGACCGGAGGATTGTCGATGAGCATCACCAATGGCGGGCAATCGCAAGAATTTCCGCCGCAACTCAACGTGCTCGCCCAATACATCAAGGATTTTTCGTTTGAAAATCCCAATGCGCCGCGATCGCTGACGCCGTCGCAGCAACCGCCGTCGATCAATATTCAGATCAATGTCAATGTGCGACCGCTTGCCGACCAGGACATCGAGGTGGAACTCAAGCTCGAAGGCCGAGCCGACGCAGCCGGCAGCCTGCTGTTCGGCTTCGATCTCGCTTATGCAGGGGTGTTCCGGATCCAGAACATCCCACAGGAGAACGTCCACCCCATCGTCATGATCGAATGCCCCCGGCTGTTGTTTCCGTTCGCGCGCGAGATCATCGCCACCGCTGTGCGGAATGGCGGGTTCCCGCCGCTCCTCATCGACCCGGTGGATTTCGTAAGCCTCTATCGCCAGAAGATGAGCGACCAGCAGCCCCAGCCGGCCCAAACCGGCATCGCCTAGCCGTCAGCCGGCCAGCTGAGCAGCAGGCTGCTCGAGGGTCAGATAGTCGAGCCAGATGGCGCTGCGCCCAAGCGTGGCGACGAACGCCCGATGGCTGTCGCGCTCGAGCGCTGACACGCGCGGGGCCAGCGCCACCGGCCGCGGGCCGATGGCCGCAATGCGCGCTCCCAGGCTGGGGCCGCCCCGGATAACGGCCTGCAGGCCAAGTTGTGCCTGGCGGGCCCCGATCAGCTCGATGTAGACCTCGGCGAGAATTTCGGCATCCAGCAACGCGCCGTGTTTGGTGCGGCGGGAATTGTCGATGCCATAGCGCGCGCACAGGTCATCGAGGCGGTTGGCTCCCGCCGGATGACGGCGCCTGGCGAGCGCCAGCGTATCGACGACCCGTTCGCGTCCCAGGGGCGCCCGGCCGATCCGCTCGAGTTCGGCGTTGAGAAAGCCAATATCGAAGGCCGCGTTGTGGATGACCAGCGGCGCGTCACCGATAAACGCCAGGAACTCCAACGCGACGGCGGCGAACAGCGGTTTGTCCTTTAGAAAGTCGGTCGAAAGACCATGGACCTCAAAGGCGGTCTGCGGGACATCGCGCTCCGGATTGAGCTGGCGATGAAACGTCTGCCCGGTTGGAATCCGGTTATAGAGTTCGACGCAGCCGATCTCGACCAGCCGATCACCGCTGAGCGGGTCGAGCCCGGTGGTCTCCGTATCAAGCACGATCTCCCGCACGCTTGTTCGCCTGTTGTCTGGTGTCGCCTACGATCTAAGAGCGCCACGATGGCGGCCCGGCCGAGCCGCGACGGCGCGCAGAATGCCATGAACCTGCGCGCGAGCGGAATCGAAGTCCCTGGAGGTATCCACCACGAAATGCGCCCTTCGGCGTTTTTCGGCATCGGGCATCTGGCGCGCCAGGATCGCGTCGAGCCGCGCCGGCGTCATATTGTCCCGCTTGAGCACGCGCGCCCGCTGCACGTCGGCCGGAGCCGACACCACCACGACGGCATCGACCCGCTCTTGCGCCGCGGTCTCGAACAGCAGTGGAATGTCGAACACGACAATGTGCGCGCCACTTTCGATCGCTCGCGCCAGGAAGCGGGTTTCCGCGGCGCGCACCAGCGGATGGATGACCGCTTCGAGCCGCGCCAGCGCCGCTGGATCGTCGTAGACCTGTTCGGCGAGGCGGGTGCGATCCACCTCTCCGTTGGCTGTAGTGCCCGGAAAAGCGGCCTCGATCGCCGCGACCGCCTCCCCGCGGTAGAGCCGGTGCACGGTCGCGTCGGCGTCGTGCACAGGTATTCCGGCCTCGGCAAACATCGCGGCAACCGTCGACTTGCCCATGCCGATCGACCCGGTGAGGCCGAGCACAAACATCAGGATCCCTTGATACTGGCCCGAATGTCTGCCTCGATGAGCGCGCGCAAGTCGGCAGTGACCTCGGGAACACGACCAAACCATTTGGTGAAGGCGGGGACCGCCTGATGCAACAGCATGCCGAGGCCATCGATGGCCGGATGGCCGCGTGTGCGTGCCGCGCGCAACAGCTCGGATTCGAGTGGCACGTAATTGATATCGTAGACGGGTGCCGTGATGCTGAGCGGCGTCAGATCGATTTCGAGCGGCGGCTGACCAAGGGCCCCGAGCGCCGATGCGTTGACCAGAAGCGTAGCGCGCGGCAACAGGCCGGGCAGCTCCGCAAAGCCGTGCGCCGAACCAGGCGGGCCGAAATAGTCGACCAGATCCTGGGCGCGCTTGAGCGTGCGGTTGACGATG
>Ga0187783_10000284_pt1 | contig 38228 bp, 33 predicted proteins | sample 1015_SJ02_MP02_2_FD_132471 | JGI IMG/M metagenome (GOLD analysis project Ga0187783, IMG submission 132471) | Tropical peat soil microbial communities from peatlands in Department of Meta, Colombia - 1015_SJ02_MP02_20_MG | ecosystem: Environmental > Terrestrial > Soil > Wetlands > Peat | place... | reverse complement strand
CACTCGATCAATCAGCAGGAAGGGATAGCGATGCGGCAGGATATGCATGATCTGGTTGATATCCAGCGTGGTGTTGGAGTCGGCGGGGGTTTCGGTCATCGGGTGAGTAGTGTCGCTCATAGGGTTTCGAATCGGTTTCCGGACTCAGTTTCGAACCAACAATGCCGAACGGGCGGCGTTGGCAAAATAATTCCAGCCTAGCGCCTTAGATCTTCCCGCAACCGGGTCAGGAGCGAAAATTATACTGTACTGTGCGGGTGTGCGGTGCGGGGCTTTTCAGCTGGACATTTTCCCCGCCGTTCGAGTGCAGAGGCCGCATGCCATCTGGCAAAAAGTTATGGCGAATTTCCCATTAGGCTAAGCCTGATCCTTACCCGACCGGAACTGTCTTTTCTACCAGGCCAGGAATTTTAAAAAGCGCCCAAGGCTAAGGCGAGTTGGCCGACCGCCGGTACGAGCTGCAATCCATCGCTCGAGTCGCCAGACCTCGGCTGCTGCGAACAACGATGAGTTTTCCCTGTGACGCTAGATGCCGGGAGGGGATCGGAATCGTTCCCGACTTATATCGTTCTACGAGGTGTTGGTCACTTCGCTAGGGGGTGCCTCATGATTCTTTCCGAATGTGCAACATCGCCAATGTTTATGCGGCTTCTGCTTTACTTCGATCAGCACGCGGTATACTGTACCCTCTCCGCGGGAAAGCGATCAATCTTGAGGCTTCGACCGGAAACAACAAGAACCTATGAAGAAATACCAGACGGGTGGCAAATCTCGCAATCCTCCCAGCCAGGACAGCGGCCGCTTGCATTATTTCGAGCAACGGCAAGATCGGATCACGGAAACCATTCGACAATTAGTCGAGCTCGAGTCCCCGAGTGACAACAAAGCGGCGGTCGATCGGCTGGGATCCATGCTGGCGGGCCGGTTCGAAGGGCTGGGTGGTCATGCGAAGTTACACCGCGCGACCAACTTTGGCGATCACCTGCAGGTGGACTTTCCGGGCCAGCGGGGCGGCAAGCCGTTACTGCTCTTAGGGCACCTGGATACGGTCTATCCGCTCGGGACGCTGCGCACCATGCCGTACCGCCTGGCCGAAGGGCGACTGTGGGGACCGGGCAGCTTCGATATGAAATCCGGGATTGCCTTCATGCTCCATGCCATCGAAGCACTCCGCTCCTGGTACGGGGATGAACTGATTCGACCGGTGACCGTGCTCCTGGTCACCGACGAAGAAGTGGGTAGCGAAACTTCGAGGCCTATCACGGAAAGTCTCGCCAAGAAGTGTGCGGCCGTGCTGGTCCTCGAGCCCTCATTCGGGCCGAGGGGGGCGGTGAAGACGGGCCGCAAAGGAGTCGGTGGTTATCGGTTGCAAGTGACCGGGACTGCAGCCCACTCCGGGCTGGATTTCGAAAAAGGCGAGAGCGCCATCGTTGAGCTGGCAAAGCAAATCGTTCGAATTTCCCAAATGACCGATCTAAAACGAGGGATCACCCTGAATGTGGGGACTCTACAGGGTGGAACCCGATCGAACGTGATCCCGGCCGATGCCAGCGCCCTGCTGGACGCGCGTGCAGCGCGAAGCAAGGACTTTACCGCCCTCGACCGGAAACTGCGCGCTCTCAAGCCGTTCAATCGAAAGTGCAAGCTCAAGATCACGGGCGGGATCGAGCGTCCTCCGATGGAACGAAGCCCGGCGGTAGTCGCACTGTTTAAGAAGGCTTCCGACATAGCGAAACAGCTTGGCTGGAAGCTGGAGGAGGCTACCGTGGGGGGGGCTTCGGATGGCAACTTTACGGCGGCGCTCGGCCTCCCAACCCTGGATGGCTTAGGTGGGGTGGGCGAGGGCGCCCACGCCACCCACGAATCCATCCTGATCTCCGAACTACCCAGGCGGACGGCGCTTGTGGCGGAGCTGATTGCTGCAATTTGAGGGACCGTGTCCGACCACCCCCCGGTCATAGGGGTTCCAGGCTGGGTTTTGACTCCCCTCCCCCGGTGACCTAGAATTCATACCAGGAGACCAGCTTTGGCTGGTGTTTCTAGGAGGGTCTATGGGAGAGGGTTTATTCTCGCCGCTGCACATACTTCTGATTGTGGGCATTGCCCTCCTGCTGTTTGGTCCCAGCAAATTTGCCGCTCTCGGCAAGGGCTTAGGGGAAGGCATCAGGAATTTCAAATCGGCCATGAAGGAAGGCGAACAGGGGCCGGATAAAAAGTCGTGAGGATGCCGAAGGCGTCGCCCGTCCTGCCAGGAAACCACCAAAATACCGGATCGATTGAAAGCGCCAGGCTTCGTCCGAACGGCAATCCTTAGAGAAACGCAACGAAGGGTCAATCCGGACGCGTTGACGCGCGGAGCGGAGCCCTGACCGGACGCGAGGCACGAACTGGAGCTCGCGCTCCGTGCGAGAGCGTTAAAACTTCCCTTCCCTATTTCCCGTATTGCTGCGCCGCTTTCGAAATCGCCGGAACGGCCTTCTCCAGGTCTTGCGGATTCATGACCGGTCGGAGCGAAATCTTGGCGTTGAACGCCAGAAACCATGGCTCAGCGATGGCTGGAATCTGCGATGTGTCTTTCATGTCGAAAACAATGGATGCGGAACGTTGGCCGGCGTCGTCGGCCAAAAAATAGACCGCTTCTGGCTTGAGGTCGGCTACGATTCGCTCGACCGTACTACCTAAGGTTCCTGCCTTGGCAGCAGCATTTCCTGATTCCACGGGAATCGACACTCTCAGCAACATTCGCATAAACGTTTCCTCCTGTTAAGCAAATCGCGCCGTATTATATACGAGCAACTTTCGCCAGTTGGGATCACGCTCCCCGAAAGCCTTGGGGAAGAACTCGAATCCAATCGGCATCAAGCGGGTCGAGAGGACAGAATTATCTGGGATGTTGATTTTGCCAACGTCCATTTCTCCGCCGCTTCTCGTAAAGCCCTGGGTGCCTACTATTTTCGAATGGGAGGACGCGTGCCGGGTGAACCATCGCCGTTGATTGAGTTGCTCGACGGGAAAGGTGCGCACGCTAGCCCGCTTGCCTGTGTTGAGGACTTATCAGCGGAACTGGCTGGTTCGAGGGTAAGCGGGTTTCCCCACTCCATCTGGCAAATCTTGCGCCATTTGAACTATTGGATGGATTACGAGTTACACCGAATCGACGGCCAGCGAGTTCCCTACCCGGCATCGGCAGCCGAGAGCTGGCCGGCGGAATCGACGCCCGCCGACCAAACCGAATGGCATGGCGAAGTGTTGCGTTTTCGGAAGCAAATGCAGGCCCTGGCGGGACTCGCAAACTCCGGTGCGGAAGTGCTGGCTCGGCCAGTCGAGATCACAACGCCCTCCCACGCGCAACTGTCGAACTCGATCGAAGCTGTGCTTTGGCAGACCGTCGCCCACAACAGCTACCATGTGGGACAGATCGTCTTGCTTCGCCGAGCCCTGAACGCCTGGCCTCCCCAAGGGGGTGGCGATACTTGGTGACGCCGAGGATGTCCGCAACCAGGTGGTACAACCGGACTAAGGTTCCTGGACTGAGCGCTCATAGGCATGTTCCCGGAGCATTCGCCAGACCAGGGACACAGGCAAACCCACCACGTTGAAGTAGTCTCCTTCGATCCGTGGGATCCAGCGCGAAGCCATGCCTTGGATCGCATAGGCCCCGGCTTTATCCATGGGTTCTCCGGTTGAGACATAGGAGCGAATTTCAGCCTCGGTGAGCGCATCCAGGGTGACGAGGGTCGTTTGCGAGCGAACGTCGGGAGGAAAAACGTCGCCTTTCTGGTTTTCAAGACCCACGAGACAGACCCCCGTGATCACCTGATGCGAACGTCCGGCGAGCAGGCGCAACATGCGGCCGGCATCGGCTTCGTCCTGGGGCTTCCCCAGGATCTGTCCATCGACGACCACCACCGTATCGGCGCCAAGGATGAAGTTGCCAGGCAACTGTTCCGCGGCGGCCAAAGCTTTCTCCCTGGCTAGGCGTTCGGCGAGAGCATGCGGCTTCTCCCCTGGCTGAGGAACCTCTGGAATCGAGACCGGATGGCTGATGAAATCGATGCCGGCATTGCGGAGGAGCTCTTGTCGGCGGGGAGAGGCAGAAGCAAGAACCAACACTAGCGACTCCCGACCAGACTTCGGACTGCGTCAATCAGCTTGGCAGAGTCGTAGCCGATGCCGTCCTTGAAGACGATCTCCACATTCTCGATGTCTTCGATCTTTTGGGAGGGGTCGCCCTTGGTGAGCGCGAGGTCGGCCTGCTTGCCTGGCGCAATGGTCCCAATGCGATCGCTTTCCCCCAGAAACTGAGCGCCATTGGCGGTTGCGATGTGGATGGCTTCGAGCGGGGTAAAACCTGCTTCGACCAGCAGTTCCACTTCGCGCTGGTCCCCGAAACCCGCCAGAACTCCGCCCATTCCGGTTGGATCCTCGCCGGCCAGAAGCAGGCCTCCGGCTTTCGAGAAAGCGTATTCAAATTCCATTTCTTTCCTGAATGCTGCCTCCCACGGTGAAGTCGCTGTACCGTACGTCTGTTTCAACTGGGCGGTATCGCTCGATCGCAGCCGGTTCCGGAGCAGGGCGTTCTGTGCATCCGGAGTCAGCGCATCCAATGTCCGCTGTTCGATGGTTGGGCGCCCGGAAAAGCTTCCCATCTCAAAGACCGGCAAAGTGGAGGTCACTGCGACGTGCCGTTCTACCAGATAAGAGATCAAGTCACGCACCGGCCCGGAGTGCACATCGAGGGTGGCGAGGAAGGCCGGATCTTGGTCCGTGAAGTTACATTCGTCGGGCTTCTTCCAGGGGAAGAATTCGGTATCGACCAGCAATCCGTGTTCGAGATCGTCGATGCCCAACTGGGCAGCTTCGCGGAAACCGATGGAGCACAGGTGTCCGGTTACTTTGGCTCCCCGTTTGTGCGCTGCCGCGATGGCTGCGGACAGTTCCGCGGGAGTGATAAACATATAGGCTTTAAAGTTATCGACACCCTGGTCCAGCCAGAAGTTGACCGTGCGGGTCGCATCCTCCGGGCCGGTGAGCTGGTGCAGTTGCGGCAGAATTGAGCCCGCACCTTCCAAGTACGGTCCGGTGACATGGATCTTCGGCCCGGGCATTTCCCCCGCATCGATCTTTTTTTTGATTTCGAGATCGGTATAGGGTTCGAGCGAGCCGGTGGTGCGAATGGTGGTCACTCCGCTGGCCAGGTACAGGCGGGGGAAACTGAAGGCCATCTCGCCGAACATGTAGCCGCCGACGGGATAAAACAAATGATCATGCATGCCGACCAGCCCGGGGATCAGGGTGTATCCGCGCAGTTCGAGGATCCGAGCATCTTTGGGAGTATGGGCCGATGCGGAGGGCGCAATGGATTCAATTTTGCCCTTTCGAACAATGACGGTTTGGTCCTCGCCGGCGGCCGCTCCGGTGCCGTCAATGACGCGGACGTGGGCGAGGGCGATAACCGGAGCATCGACTGTGACATAAGGCCGCACGGGCGAAGAGACCACCTGCGCCCAGAGATGGCAGGCAACGATCCAGGGAAAAAGCCCGGCTCGAACTGGACGCATGATCACTCCTCGAATACGCAAGAGCCGAATTGTACCGGAAATGCTGCTGGGGCCGAGCCCGCTCGAGAAAATCGAAACACCGGAAAGAGGGCCTGCGGGCAAGCGAGACCTCTCTTTGCGCCTGTTAGAATCACCTGGTGAAGCTCGAAGGCCATGGATTCCGTCCTTCTCCGTAATTTTGCCATCATCGCCCACATTGACCACGGGAAGTCTACGCTTGCCGACCGCTTGCTCGAACTCACCGGCGCATTAAGCGCGCGCGAAATGCAAGCCCAGGTGCTCGATTCCATGGATCTCGAGCGCGAGCGGGGCATCACCATCAAGGCGCATGCCGTCCGCATGATGTACAACGCCCAAGATGGCCAGCGCTATCAGCTCAACCTCATCGACACGCCGGGTCACGTGGATTTTTCCTACGAAGTCTCGCGCTCGCTGGCCTCCTGCGAAGGTGCGTTGCTGGTGGTGGATGCCTCGCAAGGGGTCGAGGCGCAGACTCTAGCCAACTCCTATCTGGCTATCAATCACGGCCTCGAGATCATCCCGGTGATCAACAAGATCGACTTGCCCAGCGCCGATATTGAGCGAACCAAGGAGATGATCGAAACTGCGGTGGGGCTCGATGCCTCCGACGCCATCCTGATCAGCGCGAAAACCGGTCAGGGGGTGGGGGATGTGCTCGAAGCGATTGTCAAGCGAATCCCGCCGCCCAAGGGCAATCCGGAGGGGCGCCTCGAGGCGCTGATTTTCGACTCCTGGTTCGACGCGTATCGAGGAGTGATCGTGCTCGCCCGGGTGGTCCAGGGCACGCTCAAGCGAGGGCAGAAGATCCGCCTCTGGTCGAATGGCCGGGTGTTTGAGGTCGAAACTCTCGGCGTACACACCCCCAAACCAGTCGAGGTAGAAGAGCTGCGTGCCGGGGAAGTGGGTTTTCTGATCGCCAATATCAAGAACGTGGCCGACACCAAAATCGGAGACACGATCACGGATGACGCTCACCCCGGGCTCGAGCCCCTGCCCGGCTTTGAAGATATCAAGCCCATGGTGTTTGCCGGACTTTATACGGTGGACGCCCACGAGCACACCCAACTGCGGGAGGCTCTCGAAAAGTTGCGCCTGAACGATGCCTCGTTCTTTTTTGAGCCGGAGAGCTCAGCCGCCCTCGGGTTCGGGTTCCGCTGCGGTTTTCTGGGACTGCTGCACATGGAAATCATCCAGGAACGGCTGGAGCGTGAGTTCAACCTCGACCTGATCACCACGGCACCGGGGGTTCGATACCGGATCACCAAGACGAGCGGCGAGATCGTCGCCGTCGATAATCCCTCGCGCTGGCTGCCGCAGAGCGAAATTGTCAAAATCGAGGAGCCGGTGATCCTGGCAACGATTCTCTCGAGCGAGGAATATGTCGGCGGGATTCTGGCGTTGGTCGAAGAGAAGCGGGGCAAACAAAAGAGCTTCGAATACGTCAGCTCTTCGCGGGTGATGCTGCAGTATGAGCTTCCCCTGAACGAAATCGTTTTGGACTTCTACGATCGTCTCAAGTCCGTATCCCGCGGCTACGCTTCGCTCGATTATCACCTTTCGGGTTATTGGGAATCGCCCATGGTCAAGCTGGATGTTTTGGTGGCCGGGGAGCCGGTGGACGCCTTGTCGGTGATCGTGCACCGAGATTTTGCCTACGAACGGGGCCGAGTCCTCACCGCCAAAATGAAAGAGCTGATTCCACGGCAGATGTTCGAAGTGGCGATTCAGGCCTCAGTGGGAGCAAAGATCATCGCCCGCGAAACCGTTCCGGCCATGCGCAAGAACGTCTTGGCCAAGTGCTATGGCGGCGACATCACTCGCAAACGCAAGTTGCTCGAAAAGCAAAAGGAAGGCAAGAAGCGGATGAAACGAATTGGGCGAGTGGACATTCCGCAAGAAGCGTTCTTGGCTGTGTTGAAGGTGGGCGAGGAGAGCTAGCTTGGGGGCGTAGGGCCCAGCACGATGGGCCTGCCACCACCAGGTTCGTTTTTCTCCCACTACGGCATCGGCCGAGCGGAACCCGTCGCGTTGCATATTCCGTTCTTGGCCGTGGATGCCGCCGGCGACAAACCTGGTGTCTTGCCAGTTTGGGCCACGGGCGGACTTCTCGATGTCTCTATCCGCTCCTCGAGACTGCTTTATGGAAAGATCCTTTCCGGGTTCCGATTTGCGTCCCACCCGCAGCAACTGCCTAGTCCTTTTGTTCACCATGACTCGCTTGTTTATGAGTTTCTTCGGGCCCGACTCCTGCCGCCGGCCCGGCTGGCCATGCGAGCGTCGTTACCTATCACAACGATATTGCCCGCACCGGCAATCAGCTCCACTCCCGTGATCGATCGCGGCAGCGGCCCGCACGGCACGATCTATGGCGTCGCCATGAGCAAGGGCTCGTCCGGCTATTTCCCAAGGATCCACGCCCTCGATGTGACCACCGGACAGGAACAGTTCGGCGGTCCGGTTACGATAAAAGCCCGCTATCCCGGTACCGGCGACAACCCGCAAAATGGTTTTTTCGTGTTGGATCCCAAACAGCATGGCGAACGCCAAGTCCTGCTCTTGCCGAACCACATGGCGTATACGGGATGGACCTCGCACTGCGATTGGGGTCTCTACACAGGTTGGGTTATCGGCTACAACCAAAGCACGCTGGCCCAAACCAGTGTGCTGAATGTGACTCCGAATGGCTCCGAGGGCTCGATCTGGCAGCCATTTCGGTACTCCCATGATCGTGAATGGCAAGGTTTACGTCGGAACCACCACGAACGTCACCGCTTTCGGCCTGTTATCAAAATAGGCCAATAAATCCATCCCTCCTGCCCTCCCGAATGTGCAAATCTCAAATACATCAAAAAACCCGTGCCGAGCACGTAGAAATCGCGATCGCCCAGTAAATAGAGCCATAACTAAAAGGAAATAATGGCAGTTATGCTGCTCGATTCATCGAGCACCAAACCGACCGGACGGTCGGGCTCGGATCCTTGCTCCGGCGCAATGAATGCTTCCACAGCATTTTCCACAGGAGGGAATGTGGCTGAATTGCTTAAGTTTCACTCGTTCCCAGGGCAGTCTAATCGTCTAGGCTCGCGGCGGCGTCGAGCATCGACTCGAACCGGGTTAGGTTCTTGAGAAACGCAAGGTTCACTTTTCCGGTTGGGCCATTCCTCTGCTTGGCAATGATGAGTTCGGCCTTGCCCTGTAGCTGGGGATCATCCGGTTTGTAGATCTCTTCGCGGAAGATGAAAGCCACGACATCGGCGTCCTGCTCGATGGAGTTGTGAACGATGAAATCGCCGGCAACGAAGTTATGAGCTCCGGGCACGGTAAGATCGAAAACCTCGTCCACGCCGGCCGGCGTAATGCTCTCCACCCGGTCCCAAAACAGCTCGGCCGCCAACCTCAGCCCGCCATCCATACTTTCCTCGCCGCGCTCAAGGGTTTCTCTCGCTCGGTCTCTGCCTGGTTGGGAACTAGCAATGGCCAATGCAGTTTTGCCCACCGCCTCTTGGTTCGGTTCCGCCTGACCGCGAGCAAGGGTTGGCCCCTCGGCCGTCTCTTGCCGTCCGCCGAACTGGAGGATGCGATCGGGGAGGACGCATCCGTCGCCCCTACGAGAATGGAACGGCGCCCATCCACCCTCGCCCCTGGTCTGGGCCGATGCCGCTGAAACTCCCAGGGGCAGTGCGATAGGATCGCCCGGACAGAATCGATCGAGCCGTTGCCAGCCGCCCGGTGAACAGAAGGGGTGATTCGCGGTCGCACGAATCGCCTGTCCCTGCCGAGTGCGCAACCAAAAAACCGGTTTGAAGCCCGTCGCGAAAGCCCGGCTGACCAGTGCACGTTCCAGCTGCAACGTCCTCCGGTTGAGCGCCCAGACCTCGAAACCCGAGCGGCCAACCAGCTCGCGAATGGGAACGTCCCGGCCGCTTGAAGGAACCGGGATCGGGGTGTCGCCGGTTAAGCAGCCCGATTCCCGCAGATCGGCCAGTTGCGGGCGATGATCGCCTCCCCGGCTCTCCGGAGCACGGCTCAACTGCGAAAGAGCAATCAAGGGAACGGTCAGTTCTTTGGCCAGCGCCTTGAGTCCTCGCGAGATGGCGGAGACCTCCTGAGTGCGGTTTTCGTAGCGTTTCCCACCACCCGACATGAGCTGCATGTAATCGACGATGATCAGATCGAGCTGGCCTTGCATTTGCATCAGCCGACGCGCTTTGGCGCGCATTTCGCCTAAACCTATGCCAGGGGTATCGTCGATGAAAATCGAGGCTTGCGCAAGATCGCCCATGGCGCGCACCACTTTGTTCATGTCGTCTTTCCACAACGAGCCGGTGCGCATTTTATGCGAATCGACGCGCGCCCGGGAACACAGCAGACGCAGCAGCAAAGCTTCGCGCGACATCTCGAGCGAGAAGATACCCACGACTTTTTGGTCTTCGAGAGCGGAGTTTTCCGCGATATTCAAAGCGAAGGCCGTCTTGCCCATCGAAGGGCGAGCCGCGATGATGATCAGATCCGATTTCTGCAGCCCGCTGGTCATTTCGTCGAGATCGCCATAGTGGGTTTCGAGCCCGGTGATGCGCTGCCCTCTTTGCAGCAGGGCATCAATCGAGCCGAACGATTCCTTCACGATCTCCTGGACGCCCATGAAGCCGCGCCCAATCCGCTTTTCAGAAAGCTGGAAGATGGCTGCTTCGGCGTCGTTCAGGATGTCTTCGGCCGGGTCGCTCTGCTCTGCAGCCCTGGCGATGGCGGCATTAGCCGCATGCATGAGGCCGCGCAGAAGGGCTTTGTCACGGACGATTCTGAGGTAATGCTCAATGCTCGGCCGATCCGGAACCCCGTCCAGAAGTCTCGAGAGATACCCGACATCGCCCACGACTTCCAGTTCTTTCCGTCGCTCGAGCTCCTCCACCAATGTAATCATGTCGATCGGCCGGGAAGACTCGGCGAGGTCGACCATGCGAGAGTAAATGCGGCGATGCGAGTCGAGAGAGAAGTCTTCCGGCTTCAGATGTTCCGCGGCTTGGTTATAAGCGTGATTGTCGAGCAAGATGGCGCCGAGAATGGAGCGCTCGGCTTCGACATTTGCCGGCAGATTGTGCGCAAGACTGTAGTCGTTGGTGGCCAAGGTCCTAATTGCCTCTAGCATTGCCTAGCAGCGCGAACCCGATCCTACGCACAACCTGGTTGTGAATGGGCAGCAGCTACTTTGGAAAAGACAGTCGCAAAACACATTTTCATGGTGGTCTACATGCTGCTCACAGTTTAGGGGAACAAAAAGCGAATGGGCAAGAGAGGAACGCCCAATAGCAGGCAGGGTCGCTGATGGGGTTGGGTACGTACTGGTTCAGGTCGGAGCCGTTTCGCACACCTACGGCCCGGGTCCAGCCACCCGGGCCGTATGGTCGCAAGATGTCCCGGCTTGCCAGGTCACCGCCTAGACGGCAAGCTGATCGTTTCGAAACCGCGTTCGGTGACGCCGGTTTCGCCACGCGCTCTGCAAGGTTGAATCTTTGGGCCAGTCCCGCCGCTCAAGATTGCAGAGCCTGCTTCCGCCAACGGCGCAGTCCTTCCGGTGAGCAGGACGCCTAAAAGGCCGCAACCCCGGGTTCCTGAGCAACGCCATCACCTGCCGTCGAATACCCTCCGACAGTTCGCCTCGAGAACTCCCGGAAACCGCAGCCGTTCAGCCAGTCGTGGCAGCGCTTCAAAGACATCTCGCGCGTGCACTGACGGGTACTTTGCTTGAACCCCCCGGGCAGGGCAACAGAAATTTGCTTCCGGGTTGTGCAGAACCTGTGGAGGATCAAACTTCCTTGTGGAAAGACAAGGAAAACCGGGGAACAAAACCTGCTTGAGGATGACCCTGATCGATCGGAGCCAAAGGGCACAAGTTCTAACGACTCAACTCGTGCCCTGAAGGAGCGGAAACTCCCCGACGGGGTTTAGTCCCTCACTCCGTCCATGAACGCCCGCAATTTCCTGGAGCGCGAGGGATGCCGCAGCTTGCGGAGGGCCTTGGCTTCGATCTGGCGGATACGCTCGCGCGTCACCGCAAACGACTGGCCGACTTCTTCGAGGGTGTGCTCGCTGCCGTCTTCCAGCCCAAAGCGCATCTTGATGACCTTTTCCTCGCGCGGGGTCAGGGTACGCAACACCTGCGACGTCTGGTCTTTCAGGTTCACGTTGATCACGGCCTCGGCCGGTGAGACCACGGCGCGGTCCTCGATAAAGTCTCCTAGGTGCGAATCCTCTTCTTCCCCGATCGGAGTTTCGAGCGAAATCGGCTCCTGCGCGATCTTGAGGACCTTGCGGACCTTGGCCACGGGAATGTCCATCCGCTTGGCGATCTCCTCCGACGTAGGCTCCCGTCCCAGCTCCTGCACCAATTGCCGCGAGGTTCGGATCAGCTTGTTGATGGTTTCGATCATGTGCACGGGAATGCGGATGGTACGGGCCTGATCGGCGATGGCGCGGGTAATCGCCTGCCGGATCCACCAGGTGGCGTAGGTCGAAAACTTGTAGCCCCGGCGGTATTCGAACTTATCGACGGCCTTCATCAAACCGATGTTACCTTCCTGAATCAGATCCAAGAATTGCAAGCCGCGGTTGGTATACTTCTTCGCGATCGAGACCACCAAACGCAGGTTGGCCTCGATCAGCTCGCGCTTGGCCTGCTCGGCATCCATGTCCCCCTGGATGATCTCGCGCTGGGTGCGCTTGAGTTCCTGGAAGGCCACTCCGACTTCGGCCTCGAGCTTTTCCAGTTCTCCGTGAATGGCCCGCGCCTGACGCCTGTATTCCTTGCGTTGATCCTCGCTGCGGGTGGCGTCCGCCTTCTTATCGAGGTTCTGGGACTGGCGATCGAGAGAACGCATGCCGTCCACCGCTTTGTTGACGCGGTCGATCAGCCGCTTGCGCTCGGTGTTGGTGAAGCCGAGATTGCGAACACAGCAAGAGACGTTGACGATGGAGCGTGCCAGCGCCAGGCGATAGCGGCGATAATCCTTCGGCCGCTTCTTCTGGTTCACGGTGGCGAACTTCTCGATCAACAGATTGGCCTTTTTGTAGGCTTTGGCCAGCTCGTCGATCTTTCCGGTAAATTCCTTCAGGCGGTTTTGCAGGATCTCATCGGTGATTTCTTCTTCATCGAAGGTCACCACTTCCTTGATCGAGCGCACGCCTTTCTTCAGATCTTCGCCCATCGCCAACAACTCTGCGATCACAATGGGCGAACGCGAGAGGGCCTTCAAAACCCGCAGCTGCCCACGCTCGATCCGCTTGGCGATCTCCACTTCACCTTCGCGAGTCAGCAGGGGAACCGTCCCCATCTCCCGCAGATACATGCGGACAGGGTCGTTGGTCTTCTCCAAGGCGCCGGGGGTCAGATCGAGCTCGACATCCTCACCGAGCTCGTCTTCCTCGAACTTCTTCTCGAGCGCCGCCGAGGGCAGCTTCGGTCCCTCGAGCACATCGATACCTTGCGTGCCAATGGTGGTAAGCAGATCGTCCAGGTCTTCGGGAGAGTGCACATCGTGCGGGATCAGATCGTTGACCTGATCGTAGGTGAGATATCCCTTCTCTTTTCCCGTGTCGATCAGCTTTTTAATATCGTCGTACTTATCATCAAGAGCCAAGACAGATTACCCTTAACTCGTCCTTGGGAGGACGGCGAACGTTTTTGAAAATTGGTGGGAACCTAAGGTAGCGGACGCAAGCGCCGACACAAACGTCCAGTATACATCAGCAACCCTTGAGAGTCTATCACAAGCCCTCTCCGTCACCCTAGTTACCGATTGTGTCAAGCGATCGTCCCGCTGCTTTGGCCGCTTCCGGGCTGTTTTATGTTCCACGCCGTTAACCAGTTAGATGCCGAGAGAAGCGTCTAAGTTTCGCCTTTGACGACTAAGCTGCCCCTGGATTTGAGCCCTGTTCCTGTAACCCGGGATCCATGAGCGTCCGCTTGAGCCGGACTTTCTCCTCGAGCAGAGCCTGGCGACGGCCGGGCTCCTGATTTCCCAAAGCCTGCAACGCATACTGAATTTCCTCGAGTCTTCGCCGCAGCTGAATCCGGCGCAGGGCGCGCACTGCTCCCTCCAGCCTCTCCGCCGTCAGCTCCTCATCCTCTTTCATGAGAATCGAAGCCAGCAGGTTGCGCTCGGCTTCGCTCACCGCCAGAGACATAACGTCAGTCGATTCCGGGCTATTCAGCAAGGCTTCGATGATCGACTCGGTGGCCAATCCCAGGTGGAGGCGTTCCCCGGTAAAGGCAAAGCGCGCCTGGCGGGCGGGATTGAATTCCTCGTCCGCCCCGTCACGTCCAGAGGGAAGGGTGGTGTCCGCTTTAACCTCCTGTCCTGAACTCAAGGCGCGAATCACGATCTTCTCCGCATCGGAGACCTGCACGTCAAAGGAAGCCTTGAGCGAGGTCGACGCCCGGGAGGCAGCCACATGTTTCAGCTCCTGCCGCAGCACGGCCGAATCGACGCTCAATTTCTGGGCTATCTCGCCCGCCAGTTCATCGCGAATGATTCGGCTCGGGACTCGCTGGATATGCGGTAACAGGTAGTTCACCGCCTTCGCCTTGCCTTCCGCACTGCGGGTGGGAAACTGGGTCCGGGCACGCTCGATGAGATAGTCGAAATACCGCCGGGAATTTTTGAGCGCCTCGGCGTAGGCATTCCTTCCCTTGCGGCGCACGAACAAGTCAGGATCAAACCCTGGATCTAGGCTGACGACCTTGAGCTGGAATTCCTCTTCGACCAGCAGACCGAGAGTGCGCTCGGTTGCCTTGGCGCCCGCCGTATCGGGGTCAAAATTGACCACTACGTTCTTGCTGAAGCGGCCGAGCAGTTTGGCCTGCAGCTCGGTGAACGCGGTGCCCGAGCTGGCGATCACATTATGGAAGCCTGCGGCATAGACCGAAATACAATCCATCTGCCCTTCCACCAGGATGGCGTAATCGAGTTTGCGGATGGCGTCCTTCGCCCGATCCAGATTGAACAGGACCCGCGACTTGGAGTAAATCGCGGTCTCGGGGGAATTCAGGTACTTGGGCCCGGCTTTGTCATCGCTCGACAGCGCGCGCCCGGTGAAGGCAATCACTCGTCCGGCTTCGTTGGTGATGGGAAACATCACCCGGTTGCGAAACCGGGAGTACATGGCAGCACTCGACCGCGCCTGATCAGCCCGATCATCCCGGCCCGAACCGGAGTCCTCCCGATCCTCGCCCGTAGAGGTTAAGGACCGGCCAGTGGCCTCCTTCCAGGAAAACAATCCGCTGTCCCGAAGCACCTCTTCTTCGAACTCGCCGCGCAGCCGGTCGCGAAGCAAGAAGCCCGAATCGGGCGCGTAGCCGATGTGAAAAACCCTGATCGTGTCCTCATCCAGGCCCCGGCCCGCCAGATATTCCCGCGCGCGGGCGCCTTCGGGCCTTCTCAGGTACTCCTCGAAGAAACTAGAGGCTCGCCCATGAACCTCGACGAGAACCGCTCGCCGGCTGGCCTCGCGCGCCTCCGCCGGACTGCCATAGCTGGTTTTGGGGAGAGGGATGTTGAGCTTTTGCGCTACCGCCCGGAGAGCCTCGGGAAAGCTGATGTTCTCGATCTTTTGGACGAAACTGAAAACGTCGCCCGAGGCACCGCATCCGAAGCAATGAAAGAACTGGCGAGTGGCATGGACGGAAAACGAAGGTGTCTTTTCCTTGTGAAACGGACACAGCCCGGAATAATTCTGTGCCCCGGCTTTCTTCAGCTTGACGTACTCGCCCACGAGGCGAACGATGTCCGCCTGCTGCTTGACGAATTCTTTGAAATCATCGGCTTCCGTCATGACGGGGGACCGTTGCCACGGGTTGTGCAATTGTCGGGCAAACCGCCGCCAAAGGGAATATAGGGAGATGAGAGGCCTGTGGAGAAGTTGTGAGATTTTAGCCGAAAGCGGTTAATGCCCGAGGAAAACCCCACCCAAATTGTCGGGAACGTGCCTTGCCGAGGCACGCAAGATGGCCAAGCTGGACCTGGGCAAACCATCGCATCGAGCGGTCTCAAATTCTCAGATCCACCACCGTAGCCCCTCCTCCCCCCTGGTTCTGCGGAGGTTCGGCAATGGACTCGACGTGCGGGTGCTTCTCCAAGAACTGGCGAAGGGCCTTGCGCAAGATCCCCATGCCGGTGCCGTGCACGACGCGAATCCTCGGGAGGCCCGCCAGAAAGGCGCGGTCCACAAACCGTTCCACCTCCCGGGTTGCGTCTTCGACGGTCCGTCCCATGACGTTGATCTCGGCGGGGACATTCTGGCTGTCCTTCTCGAGCGTCACCGAGATTCCACGGGCCCGAGCTGCGGCTAGGGGAGAGTCTTTTGCGCGGGCTAACACTTCGGCAATGTCGTCGCCGGCGATTTTCATCTTCATCTGCCCGATTTCGACCTCAAAATGACGGTCATCGACGCGCCGCAGGATGCGCGCGGGCCGGCCCACCGATTTCAGCTTGACCGTATCCCCCTCCGACGCATGCACTACCCGATCCTGAGCGTGGGGATCCCCTTGGTCTGCACCAGTGGTATGCGCGACGACGGTTGCGTCGAAGGCATCGCGAAATTCGCGGCGCAGTTTGGCCATCCGCCTCTCCGCGTCTCGTGACAGCTTCTGCGCGGCCGATCGATCCTGGATCGCCTGAACCGCCTCGCGGGCGTGATATTCAAAATCCCGCAACACATTGTCGAGCTTTCTCTCCATCTCTTTGACTTTCGCCTGCTGGTCGCTCTTGCCCTCGGCCGCCAAATGAGCCTTCTCGCGCGCCAGTTCCTCTCTCAGACCATCCAGACGCAAGCGTTCCGCCTCGGCTTTCTGTAATTCGGCATGCAGGCGACTGAGAAGCTGACCGACGTCACGGGCTTGCGATCCGAGCCGCAGCCGCGCCGCTTCAATGATGGATGGATGCAGGCCTAGCCTCTGCGCGATATTGATCCCCGCCGAAGCCCCGGGAACACCCATTTTCAGCTCATAGGTAGGCTCGAGAGTGGCCTCGTCGAACCCCACCGCGGCATTGAGCACGCCTTCGGTGTTGGCGGCGAAGACCTTGAGCGAGGTGTGATGCGCGGACAGTACGGTGATCGAGCCGACGCAGCGAAAATATTCTGCGATGGCCACCGCCAGGGCTGCACCTTCCTCGGGATCAGTCGAAGAACCGAGTTCGTCGAGCAGCACGAGCGATTGGGCGGTCGCGGTGCGCGCGATCGAATCAATATTGGTGACGTGGGCAGAAAAGGTGGACAGGTTTTGCTCGATGGACTGGTAGTCGCCGATATCGGCAAGCACCGCGTCGAAGATCGGCAATTCTGCCCTGTCCGCCGGAATCAGCATGCCCGATTGGGCCATGAGCACCAACAGCCCGATCGTCTTCAGGGCGACCGTCTTTCCGCCGGTGTTCGGCCCGGTGATGACCAGCTCTCGGCGGTTTCGATCGAGCTCGATCGTAATCGGGATGATGGCGTCCCCATGAAGCCTGAGGCGCCGTTCGAGGAGGGGGTGACGGGCCTTCTGGAGGCTGAGTCGAACCGTGGCGTCGGCCGAAAACGCCACCGGGACACAGTGGTAGTCCCCGGCAAAACGGGCCTTCGCGAACTGGAACTCGAGTTCGCTAAGGACAGCAAAGGCTTGAAGGATGGCCTCCGCATGTTCGGCGATGCGCCCTGTCATCTCCACCAGAATGCGCTGGACCTCGGCCTGTTCTTCCTCGAGCAATCGCACCAGCTCGTTGTTTTGCTCGATGGTTTCTAAAGGTTCCACGAACACCGTCTGACCGCTCGAGCTGGCGCCATGCACTACCCCTTGGACTCTCCGCTTCTGTTCGGTTTTGATGGGAATCACGAAGCGCTCGCCGCGAATGGTGACCAGTTCGTCCTGGGCTGCCCCATCTTCGGTTAGCCTCCGCAAATAGGTTCGCAACGAATCCTGAATGAACCGCCGCTGCTTGTCCATGTCGCGACGAATGCGGGCCAGTTCGGGAGAGGCCCGATCGTCGAGGGTGCCGTCGGGAAGAATCTTGTTGCGGAATGTCCGCAGCCAAGCGGTAAAATCCGCGATCTGGGCGGAAAGCGCCGTGACGCTGCGCCAGTCTGACCTCATGGCTTGGGGCGGACGCAGGGTGATCTCGCGCCATTCCGCGGCCCGGTCCACCACCAAGAGCACGTTGCGAATGCCTGCAGTTTCAAGCGCCGCCCCGGCAATGCGGGATTGCTCTACCTCGCCGCGGATATCTTGCAAGCCTGAGAAATCAAAGCTGCCACCGACACGACGGAATTCCGAGATCTCGATCGTGAGCTGCTGTTGCTGCTCGATCCAGGCACGGTCGCCCGAAGGGGCGAGCTCGCCAATCAGCCGCTGCCCTAACGGCGAGGTAGCGTAACCTCGCAACCAGTCTCGGAGGAGATCGAATTCGAGGACTCGGGCACTGCTTTGGAGGATCGGCTGAGGCACCATCAGCAACGATGTTACAGGAAGCCGGAGCAGTTGGCAGTCGTCACCGGCTGCTTCTAACCGCCACAGGACACCGGGCGGGAACGCGATTTTGGCCAACCCGCCTCGGTGACTTGAGTCACTCGCCGACCGGCTTCTTTCTGGCCTCTGCCACGAGGCTGGCCGTCGGGGCTCTGCTAGAATCAAGCTATCGGCGCCTCCGACCGAGACTGGTGCTATGGGCTTTCCTACCATCCGCCTACGACGTCTGCGGCAGAACGAAGCATTGCGCTCTCTGGTGCGCGAGACACGTCTTTCGCCCGCTTCGCTGGTCTATCCGATGTTTGTCTGCCCGGGTCAAGGGGTGCGAAAGGAAGTTCGCTCGATGCCGGGTGTCTTCAACCTGTCCGTCGATGAGGCAGTCCAAGAGGCCCGTCAGGCACACTCGCTAGGAATACTGTCGGTCATTCTTTTCGGTCTGCCGGACAAGAAGGACGAAGCGGCCACCGGCGCCTGGGCAGAGGATGGCATCGTGCAGCGTGCCTCGCGCGCCATCAAACGCGAGCTGCCCGACCTGGTGATCGTGGGGGATGTCTGCCTCTGCGAATATATGTCGCATGGGCACTGCGGCGTGGTTCGCGCCAGCGGTCCACAATCGCTCGGAGCCGCCGTCGCCGCTCCTACGGCGAACCGGTACGAGATTGTCAATGACGCCTCTCTCGAGCTTCTGGCCCGCACCGCAGTCTCGCTGGTGCGCGCGGGTGTGGATGTGATCGCGCCTTCAGACATGATGGATGGCCGGGTGGGAGCCATTCGCAAAGCACTCGATGAGGCGGGCTTCAGCCACACGCCGATTCTTTCCTACGCGGCGAAGTTTGCTTCTGGCTTCTATGGACCTTTTCGAGAGGCCGCGGATTCTGCCCCCCAGTTTGGCGATCGCCGTTCCTATCAGATGGATGGTGCGAATCTGCACGAGGCGATGCGGGAGATCGCTCTCGACATTGAAGAAGGTGCGGATATCATCATGATCAAGCCCGCGATGCCATACCTGGACGTGATCGCTGCCGCTCGCGAACGCTTCGATTTGCCCTTGGCCGCCTACCAGGTGTCCGGCGAATATGCGATGATCGAAGCCGCCGCCCGCAATCACTGGATCGATCGGGAACGCGTTCTCATGGAAGCGCTGGTCTCTATTCGCCGCGCCGGCGCTAGCATCATTCTGACCTATTACGCGAAACAAGCAGCCCAGTTGCTGGGCTGAAGACAAATTCCCCGCAGCAACGGAACTAGCGCGCGATCACCGGCGCATCGGTCTTGACCGCCCAGACCAGCGCAATGACCCACCCGATTGCCGTCCAGCCGAGCAGCAGGTTGAGAACCAGGATGGAAGTGCTGTCTCGTTTGCTTCGCGCGAAGGCAATGATCGAAGGCAGAAAATACATCACGAAGCCGAATCCGAAGATCGGGAAGAAGAGGAACCCCAAAACGTGCATCTGCATAGTGGCACCTCTGGCCCCAGTGTAGCATCGGGGAAGAGACAGTTTCTGATACGCTGCTCCGCCGGAGCTGGTTCCCGAATCTTTTACCCATGGCGTAGAATCCACTACTTAGAAAATCGTCAGGGAGCGTCACTTTGCCCGAACCTATGTATGACATCGCAATTATTGGCGGCGGTCCCGCTGGCTACACCGCGGCCATCCGTGCCGGACAGTACGGTCTGAAGACGGCGCTGGTCGAGAAGGATCGAGCTCTCGGCGGAACCTGCCTGCATGTCGGTTGCATTCCGACTAAGGCACTGTTGTTCAATGCCGAGCTTTGGGACTACTTGAACGCCGCCAAGGAGTTTGGGATCGAGGGGGTGGACGGGCGCAAGCTGAACTGGGCTGCCGTGCAGGAGCGCAAGGCCAAGATCGTAGCCAAGCATGCCAAAGGACTCGAATTCCTGATGCGCAAGAACAAGGTTGAGACCGTGAAGGGCTTTGGCAGACTCAGCGGACGGGGACAGGCAGGGGGGTTCAGGATCGAAGTCTCGAGCGCCGGCCAGAGCAGCCAGATCGAAGCCAAACACGTAATCCTAGCTACCGGTTCAGAAGCACGCATGCTCCCCGGCCTCGAACCCGGCTCCCGGGTACTCACGAATGTCGAGATCCTTGACTTGCCTGCGGTTCCCAAGTCGCTGGTCATCGTGGGAGCAGGGGCCGTGGGGGTAGAGTTCGCTTCCATCTTCGCTTCCTTTCATACCGAGGTGACGATTCTCGAAATGTTGCCCCGCCTGGTTCCGCTCGAGGACGAAGATATCTCCCAGGAGCTGGCGCGGGCCTATCGCAAGCGGGGCATCCATTTTCACACCGGGGCGAGGGTAGAGAAGGTTGAAAACAGCAAGTCCGGAGTTACCGTGACATTCTCCGTCGACCGCAAGCCGCAGAAAATCGAAGCGGAGAAGATTCTGATTGCCGTAGGCCGGAAACCCCGCACCGAGAACCTGGGGCTTGAGCGGACTCGAATCAAATTGGATCGGGGGTTCATCGTAACCGATGGCTGGATGGAAACCTCGGAACCTGGCATTTTCGCCATCGGCGACATTGTCCTCGGGACACCCCAATTGGCACACGTGGGAGCGATGGAGGGAATCGTTGCGGTAACCCATCTGGCGGGGAAGCCGGCAAAGCCGATCAATCCCGAGCACATCCCCAACGCCACCTATTGCCATCCCGAGATCGGCAGCGTTGGTCTGACCGAGGCGAAAGCCAAGCAAGCAGGCTACGATGTAAAGGTGGGGAAATTTCCCTTTACCGCCAACTCCCGGGCCTCGATTGTGGGCGCGCATGAAGGTTTCATCAAAATCGTCTCCGATGGAGAATTCGGAGAGATTCTGGGGGTGCATATCATTGGACCCCAGGCCACTGAGCTGATCGCCGAGGCGGTGACCGCCATGGAACTCGAAGCCACGGTCGAAGACCTCATGTGGACGATCCATGCCCATCCGACTTTGGCCGAAGCGATGCTCGATGCCTCGAGTAGCGTGTATGGAATGGCCATTAACGCTTAGCTAAGATTTTGATCTCTGTCGTCCAACTCGGGACCATCGATTATCAAACCGGCTTGCGCCTGCAAGAGCGGTTGGTAGAACTCCGAAAAGAGGCTCGAATCGGGGATGTCGTGTTACTGCTCGAGCACCCACCCGTCATCACCCTGGGGCGCAATGCCAAAGCGACCAACATCGTGGCTTCTCCCGAACTGCTGGCCGAACGCGGCGTGGAGGTACGGGAGTGTGACCGCGGCGGGGACGTAACCTTCCATGGTCCCGGGCAACTGGTGGCTTATCCCATCTTCGATTTGCGCGAAATGAACTCCGATGACGGGGGAAGGAGGTCCATGGGCGCCGTAGAATACGTTCGGCGACTGGAGGAAGTCTTGATCCGCACGTGCGCCGACTTCGGGATTCCCACCAAACGCATACCTGGCCTCACCGGTGTGTGGGCCGAATCGCGGGCGGTAGGAGAAAAACCACCCACGGCCGTCGAGGACAAGCGCCATTCGAGCCCGCCGGTCGAAGCCAAGATCGCCGCCCTCGGTGTCCACATCTCCCGCGCGGTAACCTCGCACGGCTTCGCTTTGAATGTGAATGCCAACCTCGAGTACTTCGAACTGATTATTCCCTGCGGAATCGTCTCGAGATCGGTGACCTCAATGGAAAGGGAACTCGGCCGCCAGCTTTCGCTCCAAGAAGTCGCGCATGCCGTATCACGGAATTTTGGCCTGGTTTTCCACTCCCAAATGCTCTGGCTCGAGGATCTCGATTCCCTGATGAGGACGTCCGTCGGAGTACCGATGAGGGTTCCCCGCGAACTGCGTCAAATCCACCACGAAGAAGATCCTTTTTCGGTCTAGTTGTCGGGTTGTCCGCTCTATTTGGTTAAATCGGGCTGGCCGGGTTAGCATTCTGAGAAAGGCCGGGGTTTGACACCGATGGCCAAAAAGAAGAAGCGCAACACTTCGCACAAGCGGATGATCGATCCGAAATCGAACGGCCGAGGCGCCCGCGCTCCCGTTCGCTTGTCTCCTGCCGCTTCCGAGCGCACTTACACAGTCGTCGATTATCGCCTGGAGAAGCCGACGTTCACGGTTCGCCAGGTGCGAGTCGGAGAGGAGATGCGCTACGAAGTGGAAGGCGATCTGGGCGGAGCGGTTCCACCGATTCGGGATTCCGAATACCTCGATCAGCAACAATGCCTCGAGATCTATCGCTGGATGCTTCTTAATCGCAAGATGGAAACAGCGCTCGAGAACCTGTACAAGCAGGGCAAGGTCGTAGGTGGGGTGTATTTCGGCTTGGGGCAGGAGGCTTGTTCCTGTGCTTCGGCATACGCCCTGAAGCCGGACGAATGGTTGGGGCCGATGATCCGCAATCAGGGATCGCTGCTGGTTCGCGGCTTCTCCGCTCGCGACATCATGATGCAGTACATGGCCAAGGCCGGTTCCCCCACCCGCGGGCGTGATGCTTCCTCACATTTTGGAGACATTCAACAGCGCAATGTGGTCGCGCCCATTTCGACCCTGGGAGACTTGATTCCCGTACTGGCAGGCGTGGCCCTGGGGGCGCGGTTGCAAGGGCGGAAGATCGCGGTCATGACCTACATCGGTGATGGAGGACAATCGACCGGCGTTACCTACGAAGGCCTCAACTTCGCCGCCGTGCAGCGTCTGGGCCTGGTGCTGGTCGTGGAAAACAATCTTTGGGGATATTCGACGCCGGCGGACATGCAATTTCTGGTCAAGGATCTGGCGGAGCGGGCCATTGCCTACGGGATTCCCGGTGTGATTGTGGATGGCACGGATGCTTGCCAGGTTTATGACGCTGCCCATGAGGCTTGTGAGCGCGCCCGCCGTGGCGAAGGTCCGACCTTGATCGAGGCGAAGATGATGCGCATGAAAGGCCATGCCATTCACGATGCAGCCGACTATGTTCCCCGGTCGTTGATGGAGTATTGGCGTAAGCGCGACCCGATAGCGCGACTCGAAGCTTACCTGCACCAGAAGGGATGGTTAACGGCGCGGCAAAACCAGGATTTGATTGCCGGGGTGGATCGCGAGCTCGAGGCCGATCGGGACTTCGCCGTGAATTCCCCGATGCCACAGCCCGAATCCGCCGCCGGGGGCGCGTACTGCAGCGATGGCTGCCACGAGATCCGACCGAAGTACGGCATGCCCAAAGTGAAGGCCGCAAAGCCATCGCGGTTCTCCGAGACCTCGGGGGCGGTACATTTGAAATAGCCGGGATGTACCTCGTCGCCGGGATCCGAGGAAGGCCTTCGCTCCTCGCACCCGGTCCTGCTGGTCTGGCTGCGGGACCACCTCGGTTTCCTTCCGGGAAAACCTGAGAACCTTGCCTCGGTGTACTATGATTCCTTGGCCAGCGTACGCTGCCGGGGCAGGATCAGCTGGATTTTCGGGGCGCGTTGGCGGTAGAGCTCGGTTGCGGGGAAGATGCGGTGCCGAGATTGTTAAGGTTTCCCGAACTGGGCAAGTCTGGCATGCCCCAACTCACCTATCTCGAAGCGATCCGTCAAGGAATCTGGGAGGAAATGGAGCGAGATCCGACGGTCTTCTGCCTCGGTGAGGATATCGGCATCTACGGCGGCGCTTTCAAGGTCACCGATGGCTTCCTTGATCGGTTCGGCCCCGAGCGGGTCATTGACACGCCGATTGCCGAGTCGGCCATCGTGGGGGCGGCGTTTGGTGCCTCTCTCACCGGATTGCGTCCGGTGGTCGAGTTTCAGTTCATGGACTTCATCGGATGCGCCTTCAACCAGATCGTGAACATGGTAGCCAAGGCGCATTATCGTTGGGGGGCCCCGGCGCCTCTCGTCATCCGTGGGCCGAGCGGAGGAAATGTGCATGGCGGCCCGTTCCATTCACAGAATCCGGAGATGTGGTTCGTACACGCCCCCGGACTCAAGGTGGTATGCCCCGCCCGGGCCTACGACGCCAAGGGCCTCATCAAGGCTTCCATTCGCGACCCTAACCCGGTCATTTTTTTCGAACACAAATATCTCTATCGGCGAGTGAAGGAAGAAGTGCCGGCCGAGGATTACGTTGTGCCGCTCGGGAAGGCCCACGTGGTGCGCCAAGGGAATGATCTGAGCGTCATCACCTACGCGGCCATGGTGCATGTCGCCCTTGAAGCCGCCGATATTCTGAGCCGGGAAGAAATTGATCTGGAGATCGTCGACCTGCGCACCCTTTCGCCTCTCGATCGCGAGGCGATTGGCGAAACCGTTCGCAAGACCAACAAAGTGATCCTGCTGCACGAGGATATTCGCACCGGCGGAATCGCTGGCGAGATTGCCGCCATCATCGATGAAGAGGTATTCGATGAACTGGACGCTCCGGTGGTGCGCATCACCGCCCAGGACTCTCCGGTGCCCTTTTCTCCTCCCCAGGAGGAGTTCTTCTTGCCCAAGGTCAGCGACGTGATCCGAGAAGCGCGCCGCCTCCACGCATATTAGTTACAATTCTTCGGACCCTTCCAGCAGGTGAGCGGGAAGCCGAATGTAGACTCTGGGCCATGCGGGTTCGAGTGCCGCAGTTTCCGAGCTCCTCGCTGCCCAATTTGGGAACACAAGCGAGCGATTCCGCGGCCCGAGGCCGCGGCAAGGGAGAAAGACATGCGCAATTTCATTCTCGGGGTGGTCATTACCATCGTAGGGTTCGTGCTCCTCGGGCTCGGAGCGGCCAATTTTGGTTTACTTCGCACGTCAGCCGATGCGACGCCGTCCAGCCTGGAGCGCCGCGTCATGATGAATGCGCTCGATGCGTCGGTCGACCGCCACGCTCCGCACTTAGACAACCCCGTACTCCCCACCGACGAGAACCTGATCGACGGAATGAAGATCTACACCATGAACTGCGCCCTCTGCCACGGCACCCTGGACAACAAACCAAGCCCGCTCGAGAAGTCTTTTTATCCTCCGGTTCCGCAGCTCATTCTCGATCCTCTCGACGATCCCGAGTGGCACATTTACTACGTGGTGAGCACCGGGGCGCGCTACACCGGAATGCCATCCTGGAGACACGCTTTGAGCGATCAGGACATCTGGAAGGTAGTCGGGTTTTTGTCCCGGGTGGAGAAATTGCCTCCCAAGGTGCAGGAGCACTGGAAGAACGCATACGGAGCCGGGCCGCTGCCCGCCGGGGAGCCGGAGCACGGGCAGGAAAAGAACGCGAAAGATTAAGCCCGGATCGGAGGATTCGAGGTTCGCTATAATAAAAAACCGCCGGAAGCCTTCCGGCGGGAATACACAGACCGGGTGGAAGGAAAAATATGGCAGTCGATATTGTGATGCCCCAGATGGGCGAGTCGATCTTTGAGGGGACCATCACGAAGTGGCTGAAAAAGCCCGGGGAGAGAGTGCGGCGCGACGAGCCGCTGTTTGAGATCTCTACCGACAAGGTGGATGCCGAGATTCCCGCCCCCGCTTCGGGCGTGCTGCAGGATATTAAGGTTCAAGAAGGCAACACCGTTCAGGTGAATACCGTGGTCGGGACCATCGCCGGGGATGGCGAAACCGTTGCCGCTCCCTCGCCCCCTGCCCAATCTGGCGGAGCCCCGCTCGCTGCGCCTCCGACCCCCAGGGCAGAATCTGCGCCCGCGCAGGCGCCGCCACCGCCAACTCGCCCGGCACCTCGAGAGCAGGAAGATCATGCTCGCTCCTCACCGCTGGTTCGCAAGATCGCGCGCGAGCACGATGTAGACCTGTCTCAGGTGAGCGGCACCGGTCTTGGTGGGCGTATCACCAAGCAAGACATCTTGTCTTTTCTTGAGCGGCAGGAAACCGCTGCTGCCGCGAGCGTTCCCCCTGCTGCCGTCTCCCAAGCCGCGGCGACGATCCCCGGCGACCTGGTGCCGATGACCCAAATGCGCAAGATCATTGCGCAACGCATGATCGAGTCCCGCCGTACGAGCGCTCATGTCCACGCCATGTTCGAGGTGGATATGACCCGCATCGTGCAGCTACGCAATAAGACCAAAACGGCCTTCGAACAGCGCCACGCAACGCGTTTGACATTCATGCCCTTCTTTGTCCGCGCCGCCATCATCGCCCTCGAACAGTTTCCCATCGTCAATGCGTCGGTCGAAGGGGAAAGCATTCGCTATCACCGTCATGTCAACCTGGGTGTTGCTGTGGCTCTCGATTGGGGCCTGATTGTGCCGGTATTGAAGAACGCTGACGAGCTTAATTTCCTCGGCCTGCAGCGCGGGATCATCGACCTCGGAGAGCGCGCCCGGTCCAAGAGACTCAAGCCCGAGGAAGTGGAAGGTTCAACCTTCACGGTCACCAACCCGGGACAATTCGGCGCGGTTTTCGGGTTACCCATCATCAATCAGCCGAACGCCGCGATTCTCGGCGTGGGTGGGATCAGCAAAATGCCGCTGGTTGTGAGCGATGCCGAGGGCAACGACTCGATCGCCATTCGCTCGGTCGTCCACCTGACGCTCGGCTATGATCATCGCCTGATCGATGGCGCAGTGGCAGACCAGTTCATGGCCTTGGTGAAAAAGACGCTGGAGAATTGGAGCGAAGAGATTGGATAGACAAGAAGCGGGTTTTTACTAGCTTTCCACCCTTACCTGCTGTTGCAAAAAGCGCTTCACGCTGTCGACATAAACGTCGGCAAAATCCACCACCGGTCTTCTGCCTCGGATCAGCGCCATAGCCTCGTCGACATCCCAACCCATGGAGGCAAGAATAGCCAGCGTCATCATGGGAGCGCGGTGCACGCCCGCGGCACAGTGGACAAACAGCTTACTGCCCTCCCTGTCCAATGCCTCGAGTGCAAACTCGACCCCCCTCTCAAAGATTTCCGCAGGCTTTACCTGAAAATCGTCGTCGGTCGGGTTCCACAGGACGGCGATACCGTGCGGTTCCGCTAAGGCTGTGTCGTCGAACTCAATCTGCATGTCCAGGACGTGGGTCACGCCGGCGCGTGCCACTTCCGCCATGTTCTGCGCTGTCCAAATTCCGCCACCGACCGCGATGCGAGCGGTGAGCCACGTGATGTCCATCCTTCGATCCGGACCTACAAGTTTTTCAGCCGGGGGAAAGCTGATATTGGCCTTGGCCAAGGTTCGTCTTTCATTTTACGGCATCCGGCACGACTCTCCTCCCGGTTGACGATTACCAAAGGCACCGAGCGCGAAGTTCGGCCGCTGCACCGGCGAACAGCAGCTTCACCACGGTTGCCACCGGCGCTTATGCAGCCGACAACCACGAAGTTCTGGCTTCCTTCCTTGGTCACCTGTCTGAGTGCGGCGCTCGAGCAGCCCCGCTCCATGAGACAGCACGGTCTTCCCTTCTGCTATCATCAGTTCGTGAGGGGAGTTTTTCTCTTCCCATGGACGAAGAAGTACCCACGATTCGCGTTCCTACGGAGGCATTCATGGAGGAACCAACAGGCCGCGGGGTTGGTATGCGCCGAGACGAAGACATCGCCCTCGACCTCATGAAATTTGTCGCCGCCACGACCGGTTACGGTCGAACTGCATCCGCGAGCCTGGGCTTTCAAGGTGGAGGCGCCGCTACCAAGCCGGAAGAATACGCCAGCCACCTCCTTGAACTCTATGGGAAGTGCTTGCACGCTGTACGGACCAAGTAGTCAGGTTTGTGTCTCACAATTCACCTCGTGTTTCCTCCACCATCCCCTCCAAACTCTTCTTTCTGGTTGCCCATGCGTGCGACGAACATTGTTTCATTGTAAGGAACGACAGAAGATCCCGGTCTTTGCCGGATGTACGGTAGCAGCGAGCAAGGCCCGCATTGCGTTTGTCCTGCCTGCTCCTCACCCACGCTTCAGAACCACGGGCCTGCAAGCTGGGCCAGCTCGCGCTTCGCCCGCGGCGCGGTCCAAAAAAGTTCGGCCTCCAGCAGGTCCGCTTGACAAAAAGCAGCTCCTCGGCCCAATATGGCGCCATACGACATGTCGTGTGGTGAGTTATGGCAACTTTCGCGTTAAGTGAACCGGTATTCCTGGTCCTGCTGAGCCTGGCGGAACAACCGCGGCATGGCTATTCAATCCTGAAAGATGTTGAATCCATGAGTAGCGGCCGGGTGCTGCTCAGCACCGGCACCTTGTACGGTGCGCTCGAGCGCCTGCTCGATCACGGCTGGATCGAACGCGTCGAAGAAGACAACACCCCCCGCGACCGTCGTACTTACAGGCTCACCTCACGCGGGCGGCGCAATCTGCAAATGGAAATCGACCGCATGCGCCAGCTGACCAAGGTGGCTGCCCTGCGCATGGCCCGCAAGGAGACGTGATCGTGGTGCTTACCGTTTACGGCTGGTTGTTATACCTGTATCCGGAGAGCTATCGCCATGAATTCGGCGAGGAGATGACGTCCGTCTTCTGCCAGGCACGAAGCGAGCTTCCGCCAGAGCGGGCTGCGAAGATCCGCTTCTACCGACGCGAATTTTGTGGACTCTTATCGGGTGCGCTGGGTGCGCACTTGGACCGTCTGCTCGACCCTGCCATTCCATTTCGGAGGTTCTCTATGCAACCACAATTTCGTTTTCCCCGTTCCACCCTGTTCTTGATGCTAGTGATCTTAGCCGCTGTGGTGCTCACTATCGCCAAGGCCAGCAGTATTGCTGGCGATACGTCGGGATCGGTCTGGCCGACTTTTGGATTCCTGCTGGTGTTTATGCTGCTCACCGTGTGCACCGCTGCCGCAATCGTCTGGGGGATTCTGCACAGCCTGCGGCGGAGCGGCGTACATCGCCTGGAGAAGATGGAAAGCTGGATGGATTCGGCGGAATCGAAGGGCAAACCGTAGCCGGCGGTGGAGGGGTACAACCGAACACAGGACCCGCCGGATACCGCGGCCATCGATGGCCTACGAGCCGGTCTTCCCCAGCGAATCGAGTCTGGTTAGCAACGTCGCTTCTGCACGAGTCCCCGAGGGAACTTATCTCTCTGTGTCGTCGTACTAACGGTAGTCTGGAGGAAACATGCTCCGCTCCACTGTACTGCCTCCTGTTGCCGTTGCACTCTCCTGGGTTGCCCTCGCGTCCGCCCAGCAGTCCACTTTCCAGGAGCGGGTTCTCAAGAACCGCTACGCCCTGACGTTATCTGGCGACAACCTAGGCGGTTCCGCGTTGTCCGTTCTGCGACCCGCGGTCGAGGACGCCCAATTCGTGCTGGTGGGGGAGGATCACGGCATCGCACAGATTCCTGCAATCGTGGGCAGCCTCTGCGATCAGCTTATGCCCGCCGGATTTCATACCATGGCTCTCGAAGTGGGACCGTTAGCTGCCCACAACTTGGAGGCGTGGGTACGGGACCCGGGCGGTCGCGACCAGCTCGCCGCTTTCGAAAGGCAGTATCCGGCAAACATCGCCTTCTACAATTGGTCCGAGGAGTTTGAGCTGCTCTCCCGTTGCTCGGCAAAGACCACCGGCCCGTTTCATCTTTGGGGGCTCGACCAAGAGTTAATGGGCTCTTCCGGCTGGATTCTCACAAAAATCCTTGAGCAGAAGCCCGGTCCAAACGCGCTCCGCGCGGCTCGGCAGTTACTCGAGAAGAACGATGAAGCCTACGCCGCAGCGGCAAAATCCGGTAATCCCGCCGAACTGTTCATGCTGAGCGCATCCGCCGATGAATTGAACGGCCTGCGCGACGCGTTGCGCAAGGAGGGCAATCCCACATCGCAGGCGCTGTTTGACGCTTTGCTCGAAAGCCGTCAGATCTACGAGAAGAACATGAACGGCCAGGGTTCGGAGTCCAACCGGCAACGCGCACTGCTCATGAAGCACAACTTCGTCGCCGATTACCAGCGTGCCGCCGGCAACGGAGCGTCGGCGCCGAAAATCCTTCTCAAGTTCGGCGCCTGGCACATGTTCAAAGGCATTAATCCCCTGCTGAACAATGATCTCGGAAACTATGTTGCGGAACTGGCCGACGGGCAGGGCACATCGTCGGTTCGCATCTTGATTCTAGGCGTGCATGGAGAACAACTTCGCTTTGCCGGAATCGGCAGGCCCCCCGCTCCCGCACCGCTGAACCTAGCCGAGGACAAAGACTCCGACTTTCTCTATCTGAAACCCATGTTCGACAACCTGCTCGCCGACGGATTCACCGTCTTTGATCTACGGGGCTTCCGTCCCGGATTCCATTCGCTCGGCCCGGTGGACCGGGAAATGGAACGTCTGATCTTTGGCTATGACTTCCTGGTGCTAATCCCTCACCCGTCTGCGTCACATCCTCTCCCCTAAATCGGCAGCCGATGGGACCAGAGCCGCCGTGCTACCTTCGACGCCGGGCGGATTTTTTGCTGCGTGACTTGCGGGCCTTCTTCGCCTTCTTCGCCTTTTTCTTGGCAGGCTTACGGGCGGGTTTCTTTTTTGCTGGTTTCTTCGCGGCTTTCTTCTTGGCTTTTTTCACCGCCTTCTTTTTAGGAGCAGCCTTGCGTTTCGCTGCTTTCCGCGCGGGTGGCCGCGACTCACCACCGCCGCCAGTCGTGACCACGACCGCTTCGACCGTTGTCGAGGACTCGGGGGCGATGCCGATTTCCCCGGCGGGCGGCATTTCAGCCTCTTCCTCCTCTTCTTCTTCGTCGTAATCTTCTTCTAGGGAATCGCCGTAGGCACCGCTCTCGGCAAACTCGTCGATTTCATCATCACGTAAGTAGAGGGCGTCGTCAGTCATTTCTCCTCCTCAATTTTCCCGGCCGCGGTCGAGTGCCGGATGCTACCTGCGCCGAAATTAAAAGGACAAATCCTTCCTCATACTGAATGGGCCGCGATTATAGCATAGCGAGCTGAGGCCTCAGCGAGAGGCCTGGCCCGCATATTACACCGTGGCAGCAGAAACTGAAAACTTAGGATGGAGGCACGGGAAATGCCGAGAAAAAGCAGGGTTCGGGAGCGCAGAATTGCTATCTCGCAGAGGGCGAAATCAAAAGAATCATTCCGGGTCGTAAGTTGGCCAGGTTGCCATTGTTTTGTTTGAGGGCGGCGACGGTCGTATTGTGAGACTTGGCGATCGAGTAGAGGGTCTCGCCGGGCTGCACCGTGTGGCGTACCACGTGCTTGTTAGCGGACGCCTGTAAGTGATTCTTGTCTGGCTGCTTAGCTGCGACCTCGTGGGCACCCGGCGAGAGCGGCAGATGAAGGTACAAGACATGACGCCCCGCCAGGCTGTTGCCGGACAGGTGATTCCACCGCCGGATCATGGCCGGCGGTATTTGGAAATTATCGGAAACGCTTGCGACGGTATCGCCCTTGCGAACCGGGTACACCGTGGTTCGTTTCGCAAACGTAGCCCTATCCTCGCCCGAGCTTCGCCTGCCTGGAGCGACGGGAATAATCAACTTGCTTCCCGTCTCCAGATCTTCTTCCACGCCCAGACCGTTTGCCTGCGCGACTGCCTTGGGCGTCGTGTGGTAGGTGCGCGCAATCGATACCAGGGTTTCCCCCGCCGCGACCTGGTGATAGCGCCACCATACGCGCATATCCACGGGGATGGCGGCGATCGCACTCAGATAGTGATCTTTGGTGCCGGCCGGCAGATGCAGATTGAACCGCTCGTTCTGGGGCGTAGTCCAGCGCAGCAAGCTTGGGTTCAAGTCCAGCAGAGCGGTCGCGGACGTATCGACGCACTCCGCTACCAGCCGCAGATCGACGGCATAGTTGATTTCGACAAGATCATAGGGAACGGGCTTTTCCGGCACCACATTTTCCAGGCCGTACTGCGAGGGATTCTTCGCCATGATGGTGACCGCCAGGATGATCGGCACATAATTGCGCGTCTCCCGGGGCAGCACGTTTCGCTTATAAAGCTCCCAGTAATCGGCATAACCAGTTCTTTTCACCGCCTGCTGCACCGTGCCGGGTCCGGAATTATAGGCGGCCATTGCCAGATACCAATCGCCAAACTCGTTATAGAGATCCCGCAAGTGGTGTGCCGCAGCGCGGGTTGCCTTCTCGGGGTCTTGTCGGTCGTCCACCCAAAAATCTCGCTCCAGCCCATACCCTCGTGCTCGGCTGGCCATAAACTGCCACATTCCGCGGGCACCAGCGCGGGAAACTGCCTGAGGATGAAAGCCAGATTCGGCTTGCGCCAGGTAAATCAGATCCTGGGGCACACCTTCTTCCCCAAGAACGCGCCGAATCATCTCCTCGTACCGTCCACTCCGGGCCAGCGCAATCTCGAACTTGGCTCGGCCGCGGTTGGAAAAGTAATTGATGTAGCTGGCCACCGGATCCGTCATCATCAGGGGCAGGTCGGAGTGAGTTGCTTTTACTTCGGCTTCTGCTTTGGCTCGAATGTTGGGGTCTACCGGATAGGTAACTTCATTGGTTTCGTCAATGGGGGCGGGCTCGGTCTTGGGCTGGACGTCGCCTTGCTGCAACGCCTCCAACTCCAAACTATTCACCGCATCCAAGACGCGGTCGAGTTCTCGCTGCAGCCGCTCATCCGAGCGCACTTCGGACGGGCAGTCGAGCAGGAGCTTGAGAGCACGATCAAAATTCTGCTCGGCGTCCTCGATCTGTCCCGCCTGGTAGTTATCTTCGCCCGCCTGGTACTCCTTCTCGACCTTCTGAATAAGGTCAACAACAGGGTCCGATTGGGGCTTCGTCTCGGTCGGGAGCGAAGGAGCGGCAGGGGGCAATGCGCTGGCTGCAGGGACGGGAGTGTTATGGGCGCTGAGCGCGGGTGGGCTTGCCTGCGTCGGCGGCAACATCGCCGCCGGGCGCTCGACACTGCGGCACCCCGCACTCCCCAGGAGCACGGCAATCGCCATTGGGATCGACAGCTGAATTTTGGCAATACTCATGTTTTCTGGCGCTTAGAGCGTCAGATGCGGCCTCCTCAGAGCGAGTTCATGCTACTACTGGGTCTTGGATGGGTCAATCTTGAATTGAGACGATTGCGGGTTACTTTTGGTCCCTAGGTAACGTCACCGACAGGCATGTTCAATCGATCCCCTGGTCACCAGAGCAGCGCTCGTGCTCTCGGTCCCTCTGAACATGTCACCGTCGGCAATCGCAGGGAGATCGCCGGCAACAGAAACAGGGACCGGGCAACTAACTATTCTCTTTGGTGTCCGGGGATCTTGCTGCACTCAGCGGGGAGTTCGTGCGTGAGTTTCGTTCGTCGTGCAGCCGGGCGGGGGACTCGGGCCAAATTCCCCTGCCGCACCTCGGATTCGTCGCTCGCAGGTCGCCCATTCTCCATGCTTACAGTGAGGCTTTCGGCAGTCAAATTCGCATACAGCGTCTGCCTCCGGCACGTCCTGCACGAGCTGATCTTTGAACCAGTGCCAAAACCTAAGGGGAAGGGTCTGGATCCTTTCGAGGTTCATTCGCGATTGCCCTCCTCCCAGCTAACGAACGAATTATGTGCTGTTACTCGTGGGAAAGCAAGCCATGACTCCCCACCTATCGAGGAGCCGACATAGGACCCGGAGCGGCCGCTGCTGAAGGCCGATCGGGTTGCGGCTGACCCTCGAAACTGCAAGGGACGGCTTGGAGTCTTCCCGCCAGAACCGATCTAGCTGGTCGGGTCTCGACCCTGGTTGGCGCGCCCCATCCCCCGAATCTTGCCATCGTGAATCTCCCGCGACCCGACAAGAATCCAAAATATCCATGAAAGCCATCGAGGTGAAAACAACCGGTGGGCCGGAAGTGATGCAGCTGGTGGACTTACCCATTCCTGAGCCAAAGCCCCATGAAGTGCTGGTGAAGATCGCGCGAGCCGGTGTGAACTTCATCGACGTGTACCAGCGCGAGGGCCGGTACAAAGTCCCATTGCCGTTCGTTCTCGGCCAAGAAGCTGCGGGCGCGGTCGAAGCCTGTGGTACCGCAGTCGAAACCGTGAAAATCGGGGACCGGGTCGCGTGGACCGGAATCTTGGGAGCCTACGCCCAACATGCGGCCGTTGCCGCCGAACGAGTCGTGCCCGTCGCCGACGGGGTCACGGAGGAACAGGCTGCCGCGGCCATGCTACAAGGCATGACCGCGCATTATCTCGTCCATGACACATACCACCTCGAAAAAGGCCAAACCGCTCTGGTGCATGCGGCCGCTGGCGGTGTGGGCCTGTTGCTGGTACAGATGGCCCACCACCTCGGGGCACGCGTGATCGGCACCGTCTCTACCGAAGAGAAGGCACGCCTGGCCCGTGGTGCCGGCGCTGATGAAATCATTCTGTACACCCAACAGGACTTCGAGGTTGAGGTCAAGCGCATCACGGGCAGCAAGGGCGTAGATGTGGTCTACGATGGGGTTGGCAAGGACACATTCAGCAAAGGCTTAAACATACTTCGACCGCGGGGCATGATGGTGCTGTTTGGAGGAGCCAGCGGAGCCGTTCCTCCCTTCGACCCGATCGTGTTGACCCAGAAGGGATCGCTCTACCTGACTCGCCCCTCTCTTCCCAACTACATCGCCAGCACCGAGGAGTTAAAAATGCGCTCCAAAGCGGTGTTCGAGACGATTGCATCGAACCAGCTGAAGCTGCGCATTGAGCGGACCTACAAGCTGTCTGACGTCCAGCAAGCCCACCGCGATTTGGAGGGTCGGAAAACGACCGGCAAGCTGCTCTTGGCGCCGTAAGAGTGAGCCGGCGCCCTATCTGTTCCTCCTTATGGCCAGTTGGGAAATACCAACGTTTTCGGGCCTTTCTGGAAAGAACTGTACATGCTTTCGTCGAATTTCCTGTAGGCTCCGTATTTTTTTCGAAAGTGACGCCCCCAATGGGGACGCCGGCCATCAGCATCGGTTAAGCTGTATTCTTCCGAGAGCGCCCAGGAACTCAAGACCCGTCCGGACTTGGCTTTCCGGCCACGATCGGCAGCAAGGGCGGCTACCGCCCTGCCTACCAGCAACGGTGTCTCGGAGGCGAGAAAATCTGAATGGTTCCGGCCAGCATCACGCCAATTCTCCTGGCTGACGCCGAAACGGTCGAGCATGGCTTCGGAGCGTAAGAATCCGGGGGTGAGTGCAACGGCGGCAATTTTGGTCTTGCGCAATTCGTAGGCCATTGCCATGGCCAGCCGGATCACAGAGATTTTCACCAGGTCATAGAAGAGATTTCCGCGATATCCAAGGAAGTCACCGTCGGTAATCTCCACGATGAGGCCGCCGCCATGTTCCCGCATCAGCGGCACTGCATACCGGCTGGTGATGATGTGAGTGTCGACCGCCTGGCGCAGCATGAGGAACCCCTTGTCGAGGGAGAGCTGCCAGAACGTCTTACCGAATTCGCACAGGGTGTCGCCACCCCAGATATCGTTGACCAGAATGTCGAGTCTGCCGTTTTGCTCGCGGTCGATGCGCGACACCAATTTCCTGACTTCGGCTGGTTCTAAGTGATCGCACCGGACCGCAATGCCTTTGCCGCCCAGCGCCGTCACCATCTCGGCAGTTTCCTCAATCGTCTCTCGCCGTCCTTTGGTCGCGGGTTTCTTTTTGGTGCTGCGACCGCTGCAGTAGACCGTGGCGCCCCGCTCGCCCAGAGCGCAGGCGATGCCGCGTCCGGCTCCCCGCGTGGCGCCGGCAAGCAATGCGACTTGGCCTTTGAGGGAGCGACGCTGCACCTCCAGCCCTCCAGTCGGTCGAGCCGACAGAAACTCACGCCTTCGGTGGGCCCGAAAACCTAACCTCTTCGCGAGTAGTTCTCGGCATAGGAGGGAACCGGGTACGCCGGATCCAGTCGCGGATCGTGAATAGGGGTGCCGGCTGCCATGGTCAGGGGAATCACGCCCGCCCAGACCGAAAACCCGTAATCTTGCTCGTCATCGATCGGTGGGCCTTGCCGGATTTTTGCGGAAAACTCCTCGATTGGCAAACGCAGCACCGATGTGGCTTTGAGCTCTCGCGCATTCGGCTGACGCGATTCCGCCCACCGGCCAGGCAAAATATGTTCAGCAAGCCGTCGCAGGGCTTCGAGTTTTTCGTCGGCATCCGTGACCGCAACCGCCGTTCCCAGCACGACCACGGAACGGTAATTCATCGAGTGATTAAAGATCGAACGGGCGAGCACCAGCCCATCGACGAGCGTCACGGTCGCACAAACTGGAACTCCCTGGTCTAACTGACGCAACATGCGGCTGGCAGCGGAGCCGTGAATGTAAAGATGATCGCCCGCCCGGCCATAGCTGGTTGGAATCACGAAGGGCTGGCCATCGACCACGAATCCCACATGGCAAAGGAAGCCTTCATCGAGAATCTTGTAAACCGCGGCGCGATCATACACCCCACGCTCAGCTTCTCGCACCACGCGGGTGCGCGCGCTCGGATTATTGTTTTCCGCCATTCAGAGCCTACTCCGGCAATCGCCAAGGATGCCATGAGTGTATCAGGAGCGGAATGATCGCGAAGGTTCGGAAGCGTAGCGCTGGAGTGGGCAGAAACTCCGCTTAGAATCCCGGCAAATCAGGCAAGCGGGAGAGTTGGAATCCAACTGCCTCCTCGCGTCAGTAGGTGATCCCGCTATTCTCCTCGGAACAGGTTTTGAGTGCCCAAGCCATGCGAGGCGTGTTGTGGGCGATGCCGAAGTTTCCTCGCGCATCGAGCAGGATGATTCCCCCGTGCCCGCCAACCCTCGACTGCAAGTAATGGATGGCTTCTGCTGCCGTCCACTCCGGCAAGTTTCCAGCGGCTACCCGGTCCGCCGCCCATTTCGCCAGCACCAGCTTCATGATGGGTTCGCCCCAGCCGGTGGTCGATGCCGCGGCACTCTTGTTGTCGGCATAACAGCCGCATCCGATGAGGGAGGAGTCTCCTAAGCGACCCGGGGCCTTGCTGAGCGTGCCTCCAGTCGACGTCGCTGCAGCGATGTTGCCATCGCGATCGAGCGCGACGGCACCGACGGTGTCGTGCGAGATGGAGGGGGCAAACAGATTGGGTTTCTCTTCTTGCGCGTGAGCTTGAAACTGGCGCAGCCGATCGATCTCTCTGGGGATGATCAGATCCTCATTTCGGCAGAGCGGAATGCCGTGTTCGGCGGCGAACCGCTCCGCCCCCTGGGCAACAAAATAGACATGAGGACTCTCGCTCAAAATCTTGCGGGCCACCCGCACGGGATTGCGCAGATGCTCGACGCAGCCCACCCCTCCCGCGCGCAAGCTGGCACCATCCATGATTAGGGCATCCAGCTGCACCTTGCCCTCACGATTCAGAAAGCTGCCGCGTCCGGCGTCGAAGCTTTCGTCATCCTCCATGACCACAACCGCTTCCTCCACCGCGTCGAGCGCGCTGCCACGGCGGCTCAGTACGCTCCAGCCCGTAGCCAGGGCCTTCTGTACCCCCTCGAGATGCGCTCCGACGACGTCGTCCGGAATCGCCCAGGCTCCGCCATGCACAACCAGTACGGGATTGACGGGCAATGGTCCTCCCCTGAAAATGATCGACCAGTCTAACCGGTTGGAATTCGCGGCCGGCGAAGCTTACGCTGCCACTCCCGAATTCGCCCGATCCACCAATTCGGTGCGGGTCCAGGTGTAGCGCACGCGATGAATCACGGTGATCGTAGACAGGATGGCGATGACCCAGAGCACGGGCGCCATACGGTTGAACAGCGCCCCGAGAATGACCAGTACCAGGCGTTCAGGACGCTCGAGGAAGCCCACACGGCACGATCCAATGAGCGATTCCGCCCGTGCCCGGGTGTAGCTGACCATGATCGCGCTGACCATCACGAATGCAGTCAGCACCACGTAGGCGAAGCGCTCGCCGCGAGCGTAGAAGACAAGGAGACCGAAGAACTGCGAAGCATCGCTGTAGCGATCGATAACCGAGTCGAAGAAGCCACCAAATCGAGTCACCTGGTTGCTGGCCCGGGCCACCCGTCCGTCCACCAGGTCGAAAAATCCCGAACCGATAATCGTCAGTCCGGCGTAGCGGAACAGCCGTGCCTGATTCTCGCTGTTGGCCAGGCCGAATAGAACCGCGGCGATCGCGTTGACCACCAGTCCCAGAAAGGTAAGCACGTTCGGATTGATGCGCGCCAAGGCAAGCCAGCGAACAGTCGCGTCGAGCAAGAACCCACAGGCCCGGCCAAATGCGCTGGTCCAAGTCACGTAGGACAAGGTTATGGCACCTCAGCCGCGTCGTGAATCGTGGTCAGGCTCAGAATCTCCAGCTCGCGCTTACCATTGGGAGTGACGACCTGCGCCGTGTCGCCCGCCT